>JACCEC010275089.1_pt1 | contig 52602 bp, 48 predicted proteins | sample 7450121 | NCBI WGS metagenome assembly JACCEC01 (sample SAMN15323455, study PRJNA562643) | freshwater metagenome | isolation source: river surface water | place: USA:Blue River Watershed | collected 2017-08-18
CGATGCCACCTGCGTTCAATGCAATAAGCAAACAAATTACTACTGCAAACAGGGCAACCACCTCAATCAAAGCTGCAATGATAAGCATGGCAGTTTGGATCTTGCCAGCAGCCTCAGGCTGACGAGCGATAGATTCCATAGCCTGGCCACCAATACGACCAACACCAAGACCTGCGCCAATCGCAACAAGTCCAGCACCGATACCAGCACCCATAAGTGCAAATCCAGCAGTCAATAAGATAGAAGTTAACATAAACATTGGTTTTATAAATTGAAGAAAGAAATTACAAATTAATGATGATCGTCATGATGGTGTTCAGCTACTGCACTGCCAATGTACATCGCAGAGAATAGGGTAAATACATAAGCTTGGATGGTGGCCACGAGCAACTCAATCACATTGATGAAGGTCACCATAATCGTAGACAGCACTCCTATCGAGTACGATTCAAAGATGAATACCAAGGCGATGAAAGAAAGAATTACAATGTGACCCGCTGTGATTGCCACAAACAATCGAACCATCAAAGCAAACGGCTTGGTAAATAGGCCGATGAATTCTACTAGAACCATGATCGGCAATAGGGCTACGGGTACGCCAGGAGTGGCAAACACGTGCTTCCAATAGTCCTTGTTCCCGTTGACATTGACAATGACAAAAGTGATCATCGCAAGGGTAAAGGTTACTGCAATGTTCCCGGTAAGGTTAGCCGCACCAGGGAGAAGTCCCAATATATTTCCTGTCCAAATGAAGAAAAACAAGGTCAAGAGGTAGGGAACAAATTTCTTATACTTTGGTCCTATTGATTTGTGTGCGATTTCATCACGTACAAAAATCACTATCGGCTCTACAAAGGATGCTGCTCCTTTGGGAGCTACTGCACCATTTTTCTTGTAATGACTAGCAGCAGAAAGTGTCACATAAAGTACAAATGCAACCACCAAAAATAGCATCACCACATTCTTGGTGATGGAAAAATCAAGTATTGATCCTCCGTCAACTCTTCCCAAATGGTCGTGGTCATCGATGTAAATCCCATTATGGGCATACTCCTTACCAAATTTGTGTGTTTCATGATTTTGAAAATCACTGGAAGTGAAGAATTCAAGCCCTCTATCAGCCGAATAAGTGATCACAGGCAGCGCTAACGTGACATGGGTATGACCTATGGTAACAAAATGCCACTCATGGGAATCCTTGATGTGGTGCATGATGAACCCAGTAGGGTCTTCTTTACCTTCTTCAGTGTCCGAACCCGCAGCAAAAGATCCTGCAGAGAAATTCAGTAAAAGCACTGAAAATAAAAGACTTAGTACCAGAAATTTGCGCGTCATTTACTCGTTTTTTGGAAGTCTACTTCGAAATCGGGCGCAAGTTAGAAATAAAGATGTAGATATCAAAAATCAGGTAGAACAAAAAAATGATAAAGAAATTGGCGATAAACAAAATAATATTTTCCAAATCAAGCACTGCAAGGATGCCAATGAAGCCCAAAGAACTCAAGATTCGGATGACCATTCCGAGTAATTTCAAAGAGAGCAAATTTTCTGGAGATTTTAGGTAAAGCCATTGGGTAACGACACCCAGCAAGTAGGAAAGTATCGCCACAAATCCAAAAATGCTCCAGATGCTTTCATGAATGAGTTGAGGAAGGAAGGCATTAAAAAGGAGAATCAATCCTGCCACTACTGCCGTAATGACTCCATAATTAAAATGAATCGAAGCCGAAAATTTCATACTTACCTGTCAATTAAAGACTCAAAATTACGTGGTTTTTGACGAATTGCCTACTTGTCTTGTTGCATCGACTTCCACAAGGAATAAAAAGCGATGGCGACAGCAGTGAAGGAACAAACCAGCAACCAAACCGGAAATTTCATTTCCGATTGCTGCTGTATCCACCAGCCTAGGGCAGTTCCTCCACCAATAATCGCAAAGAGCTGGAAAGACAAGCCCATGTACTTGACCCAGGTGGGTACTTGAGGCCTCTTTGAATTGGGATTGGACTGATTTGACGTCATTTTTCAAAGTTAAGGGATTACTTCAGCAAGAATTCACCGACACTTCAGAATAATACCTATACCCCTTCGTTCTGTATTGCGGTAAAAGCCCTAATTTAGTCCTTTGATTCGTAGCAGCTCAACATGCGCAAACAAGTTCAGTATACTTTTGTAGTGGTGTTATTTTTTTTGGGAGCCTGCTCTTCCCAGCGAAATACCTTTACAAACCGCGCTTTTCACAACCTTACCTCCCATTACAACGCCTACTATCTAGCAGACACTAAAATCAAGGAAGCAGAATATCAGGTTCAGGAGAATTACAAGGAAGATTACACGCAAATTCTTCCCGTTTTTATCCCAATTGATTCGGCAACCATACAAAATAATAAAACTCCCCTAGATTCAGCTCGGGAACTGTCTTCCAAGGCCATCGACTGGCACCGCATATCCAAGTGGGTAGACGATAGCTATTACCTAATTGGGAAAATTGACTACCTGCAAGCGCGAACTGACGATGCCAAAAACGCCTTTCGTTATGTCAATGGCCAAAGCAAGGACAAGGACCTACGGCACAAAGCCCTGATTAGCCTACTTCGACTCTACATCGATCAACAGGCCCTAGAGGATGCCAATTTCACAATAGACTACCTTTCCAAGGAAACGGAAATCAGCAGCGAAAACACCTTTGATTTGTACAAAACCCTCGCCTATTACTATGAATCACGAGCAGATCAAAATGGGGTAATTGGTGCGCTAGACCGAGCTATAAACTACACCTCGGACAAAAAAGAACGCTCTCGGCTCTATTTCATTTTAGCACAACGCTACCAGAAGGAAGGAATTGATGCCTTGGCCTTTGATTATTTTCAAAAATCTTTGGAAGGAAATCCTCCCTATGAGCGGGCATTCTTTGCCACCTTGTATGCTCAGCAAGTGGCTGAACTGAATGCTACCAAGGATCTAAAAAAAGTTAGAAACTATTACGAAGGACTTTACGAAGACCCAAAAAACAAAGACCTGAAAGATGTCGTCCTATTTGAGCGAGCTCTCTTTGAGGAAAAACAAAATGACATCCCTTTGACACTTGAGCTGCTGCATCAAGCTGCAAAAGAGACGGGATCCATCCCTCGAGTGAAGGGATATATTTACCAGAAGCTAGCAGATATCAATTTCAACCAGTTTAAAGATTACCGCGCCACCAAATATTACCTCGACAGTGCGCTCACGTTTATCAAATCGGAGGATCCTGTAGCCAAGCAGCTCGAAGAAAAAAAGAGCAGCTTAGACACCTATGTATTCCATATTGAACGTATCGGAAAAAATGACAGCTTGATTCAATTGGCTGCCTTACCCGAGGAGGAGCAAGTTCTGCGCGCACAAAAATTTATTGAAAACGAAAAACAGCGCCTGGCCGAATTAAAAAACAAGAGCGATTCTCCCAAGTCAACTTCAATTTTCAACAACCTGCTTGCCTTTGGGGATAAGGGCACCGGCTCCACCTTTTACTTCGACAACAGTGCTGCTCTTCAACAAGGAGCCATTGAGTTTGTACGCACTTGGGGCAATCGCCCTCTTCAAGACAACTGGCGTAGAAAAGCTTCTTTGACTCAAGCTGCAGCCGGGCTACCTAACCTGGATGCCTCAGAAGCCCCCCTTGAGGCGAAGGACTCTTCCGATTCAACAAACATTCCTTCGGTAGAAACGCTACTCGGCTCGTTGCCAAAAAGCCCAGAGCAGCTTGAAAAAGCAAACGCGGAGTTGGAGGAATCCTATTTTGAATTGGGCAAAGTTTTATACTTCCAATTAAAGGAGCCTAAACGAAGTGGGCAGTACCTTGAGCAGCTGACTCAAAAGTACCCCAAAACAGTTAAAAAGGCAGAGGCATACTACCTGCTTTACCTGGGACAAAAAGAGCTATTGGGGAACTTCAATACCTATGCCCAACTTCTCAACCTTGAATTTCCTGAATCTCCCTACACCTTCTCGGTCAATAATCCAGAAGCTGGAGGGGGAAATAAAGCGTCATTGGAGTCTGCCAAAGGATACGAACAAGCCTACGAAGCTTATTATGCAGGCAACTATTCTCAAGCGAGGGAGCTGGTTTTTGCTACGCTAGAAAAATTTCCATTAACCCGAAATACAGAAAAATTGCTCTTGCTAAATGCGATGGTGAGTGGAAAGCTAGAATCCAAGGAGCAGTTCAAATCCAAATTGGTTGCGTTTATTCAAAATGCGCAAGAGCAAGAGTTAATTACCTTGGCCAAAGCCATGCTTCAACCCCTGCTTAGTCAAGAAGAATTGGATACTAAGTCGAGTTCTACCCCCCTCGTAGGCGATGCTCTTGCTACACCCAAAGAATCGGAAAAAGAAAAAATCAGTGAAAACGAAGCAAAGGAAAGCCCTTACAAGGCTACTGATGACCAAACCCATATATTTGTACTGGCTTTAGACCCAACTGATGTAGAAACGGCCAAAAATTTGCTTAATGATTTAGAGGCATTCCATGCCCAAGCCTTTGGAAATTCGAGATTGCGTACTGGAAACATGAATTTAAGTGCAGATCTATCCATTTACATCATTAGCCCATTCTCAAATGCAGAAAAAGCGTTAAGCTATTTGAAAACATTTCAAGAAAAATTTACTTCGATTGGATTGATTGAAGAAGTGAAAAACAAAGCCTTCTTTATTTCCATAGAAAACTTCCAAGTGCTCAATAGAACCAAAGATTTGGAAGAATACCGACAGTTCTTTACCTCTACCTACCGATAACTCATGGTTAAACCTGGTCCTTTTACTCGAGAAAATTGGGCATCTAAATCAATCAACTATCTGTGGATGGCCTTTTTAGGCGGTCTCGTATTTTTTGTACTTTTTGTTTGGATGGTTAGTATCAATTTTCTAGGTCTTTTTGGTTCACTACCAGATTTCAAAGCCCTTGAAAACCCAGATAGTGAACTTGCTTCGGAGATGATTTCATCAGACGGAATCCTGCTTGGTACTTTCGCTCGGGAAAACCGGAGTCCAGTAACCTATGAGGAACTAGCTCCTAACCTGGTGCAAGCCTTGATCGCTACCGAGGACGAGCGTTTTGAAGACCATTCTGGGATTGACTTGCAAGCCATGCTACGGGTGTTCGTTAAATCCATCCTATTGGGTCAAGATTCCGGCGGTGGGTCTACGCTAAGTCAGCAAACTGCTAAAAACTTATTCAAAACACGAACTGACGCTAGTTCAGGCTTCTTAAGTTCCATTCCGGGCCTACGGATGCTCATCATCAAAACTAAGGAATGGATTGTAGCTACGCAATTGGAGCGTGCCTATACGAAAAATGAAATCCTTACCCTTTACTTGAATACTTCTGAGTTTGGGTCCAATGCCTTTGGAATTAAGACTGCTTCTAAAACTTTTTTCAACAAAGATCCCAAAGACTTAGCCATTCAAGAATCTGCAGTATTGGTTGGCCTTTTTAAAGCCCCTACCTATTACAGCCCTGTATTTAATCCCGAAAATTCCCTTCGAAGAAGAAATACGGTTCTGTATCAAATGGTAAAAAATGATGTGCTGGATGAAGCTGCCTACGATTCGATTTCCAAACTCCCTATTGTGCTGGATTATCGAGTTCAAAACCAGAATCAAGGACTTGCCACTTACTTCAGAGAGATTGTGAAAGCAGATCTCCTCAAATGGGCCAAAGAAAATTTGAAATCAGATGGATCGGCTTACGATATTTTTGGGGATGGGCTCAAAATCTACGTGACCCTCGACAGTCGCATGCAACGCTATGCAGAAGAGGCCATGAGTGAGCACATGGTCGAGCTACAGAAAGCATTTTACAAAGAAATGGGGGATCGAGATCCCTGGATTGACGAAAGCTGGCAAGTAATCCCTGGCTTCATCGAAACAGCAGTAAAGCGTACCGAACGCTACCGCATTCTAAAGGAGCGCTACGGAGATCGGACGGATTCCATCAACTTCAAGTTGAACGAAAAGAAAAAGATGCGGGTATTTTCATGGGAGGGTGAGCGAGACACACTCATGAGTACCATGGATTCCTTGGCTTACTACAAAAAATTCTTACAGGCAGGCTTTGTCAGCATGGACCCACACACGGGACATATCAAAGCTTGGGTTGGAGGCATGGACCACAAGTACTTCAAATTTGACCACGTAAAGCAAGGGAAAAGACAACCTGGCTCTACCTTCAAACCCTTCGTGTATGCCGCAGCTATAGAAAATGGCTACAGTCCTTGCTATTCGGTCATCGATCAGCCAGTAGAGGTATACATTCCTGGTCAACCCGCTTGGAGCCCTTCGAATGCAGACGGAAAATTCTCTTATGAGAAAATGACCATCCGAAAGGCCATGGCACAATCCATCAACTCGGTGACGGCTTACATGATGAAAAAACTCAGTCCGAAAATCGTCATCGAAACCGCCAGAAGATTGGGCATCACGAGTGAGCTCGAGGAAGTCCCTTCACTTGCGCTAGGCGTGAATGACGTATCCATCTTTGAAATGATCGGAGCCTTTGGCACCTTCGTCAACAAAGGAGAACACACCACCCCCTACTACATCGATCGGATTGAAGACAAAAACGGAAATGTCATCCAACAATTTACCCCGAAGAAGCGCCCAGCCATGAGTGAGGAACATGCCTACCTGATGACATACATGCTACGCGGTGGATTTGAAGAAGAATCGGGTACCAGCCAAGGAGTTCCCTGGACCTTGCGTGAAGGGAATGAACTCGGAGGAAAAACAGGAACCACACAAAATGCATCGGATGGCTGGTACATGGGAATCAGCAAAGACCTGGTTTCTGGCACTTGGGTAGGTGGTGATGATCGAGCCATTCACTTCCGAAGCTGGAGTGCCGGCCAAGGGTCAAAGACAGCACGACCCATCTGGGTCAAATACATGACTAAAGTGTATGCCGATGCAAGTCTAGGCTACACCAAAGGACCTTTCCCAAGACCTGAAAGACCGCTTAGTATCGAAATCAACTGCGACAAATACGAACAGGATAGTCAACAGTTTGCAGATTTTGACTACGATGCTAAGAAAAATGATTTCTAAACTCGGATCAAACTTTATAGAAACAGCCCACTTGTTGGGCTGTTTTTTTTTAAATTCACCCCATGCTTTCCTCCTTCTTTTTGCCCGAAGATCACCTTTCCTTGCCGGATCAGCCGGGGGTATACAAGTATTACAATGTAGAGCAAGAATTGATCTATGTAGGCAAGGCAAAAAGCCTGAAAAAGCGGGTGAGCAGCTATTTCAATAAAAACAGCGGCATCAATCTCAAGACCAGACGAATGGTCAAGGAGATTGCCAAAATCGAGATTACCCTGGTCAATTCGGAGTTGGATGCGCTCCTCTTGGAAAATAATCTTATCAAAAAGACCCAGCCTAAATACAACATCCTACTTCGGGACGACAAGACTTATCCCTATTTACTCCTTACCAAAGAGAACTTTCCAAGACTTTTCCCCACCCGCAAATACATTCCTAGAAGAGGAACCTACTTCGGCCCCTTTGCGAGTGTCAAGGCCATGAATAATGTACTAGACCTGATTCGAGAACTATTCACCATCCGTACCTGCAGCCTAGACCTTTCCTACCTCAAGATTCAGGAAGGAAAATACAAAGTGTGCCTAGAATATCACATCGGCAACTGCCAAGGGCCCTGCATTGGAAAGCAGATTGAGGCCGATTACCTCGCTGACCTGGAACAGGCAAAACACATCCTGAAGGGCAACTTAGCCCCTGCAAAGACCTATTTTAAGCAGCGGATGGAAATACTAGCAGAGAAGCTCGCTTTTGAACAAGCTCAGCAGGTAAAAAACAAGTTGGACCTGCTAGAAAAGTACCAGGCCAAGTCGCTCATCACCAACCCGAGCATCGCAAACCTGGATGTCTGCACGCTGGTCTCGGATGAGAAAACAGCCTATGTAAATTACATGCGCGTAAAGAACGGGGCCATGGTCACCTCCAAAAACGTAGAACTGAAAAAACGTTTGGATGAATCCGAGGAAGAACTTCTAGTGACCGCCCTAATTCGACTTCAAGATCAATTTCAATCCGATGCAGAGGAAATTTTAGTCAACTTAGAACTTGAGCCCATCGAGGGGTTAAACTTGACTGTTCCCAAAATCGGGGATAAGAAAAAGCTGATTGATCTATCCCTTAAGAATGCGTTCTATTACAAAAAAGAAAAGGCCCTATTACAAGGCCTCAATCAAGATAAAAAAGACCGGGTGATCCGACAGCTTCAGCAGGATCTCAGCCTCCAAGAAATTCCAGATCATATCGAATGCTTTGATAACTCCAACATACAGGGGACAAATCCAGTGGCAAGCATGGTCTGCTTTAAGCAGGGAAAGCCAGCTACCAAAGAGTACCGACACTACCATGTCAAAACAGTAGAAGGCCCAAATGATTTTGCGAGCATGAAGGAGATTGTAGGAAGGCGCTACAAAAGATTAATAGAGGAAGGGCTTCCACTACCCAAATTGGTAGTCATTGATGGAGGCAAGGGGCAGTTATCCTCTGCAGTAGAAGCCTTGCAGGACTTGGGGATATATGGAAAGATGCCAATCATTGGCATAGCCAAACGACTCGAGGAAATTTACTTTCCTGAAGACCAATATCCGATTCATTTGGACAAAAAATCTGAAAGCCTAATGCTGCTCCAACGCATTCGGGATGAAGCACACCGCTTTGCAATAACTTTCCATCGACAGGTGCGAAGTAAGAAAGCATTGGGAACTCAATTGACCGAGATTGAAGGGATCGGTGCACAGACTGCTCAAAAATTACTGAAGGAGTTTAAGTCAGTGCGAAAATTAAGCTTGGCATCCGAGGAGGAAGTCGCGGCAATCATTGGCGCGGCCAAAGCAAAAATCCTTATGGAAGGACTAGCAAAAAATAAAGCCCCGAATTAATTCGGGGCTTTGTTATTTACCATTCCCAAACGGAATTTTCAAATTCCAATAGCTGATACTCAAATGCTAAGGCATCGAGGTAAGCTTGCATTTTGCGGCGATCGGCAGGTGTATTTTTATTTACCAAATCGATTATCAACGCCTCTTCTTGATTTGTATATCTGGTAACTACTGACCTAAATAAACGAGATTCAAAGGCTTCGCTATACGTCAAGCTCTTGGAGATATTTTGAAAATTCAACCAGCGAGCATCTGGATGCTTTGCAAAATAGTTGATGAAATCTTTGTAACGAATAAATCCTATTGTCTTCTGAAAACCCACTCCTGAATTAGGATCTGCGTTTGTCTCTGCAGGCATGACAAGTTGGATGAACTTGATATCGAACTTAAATTGAGAATGCTGTCTATCAAAAACGAAATCCTCCTTAAAGTCTAAAAAATACAATTGCTTTACAAAAATAGAATCTTGAAAATCTGTTTTCCAAAAGGTGGAATCAAATTGCGCAATGGACATTGGCTTGGTGAAATTCTCATCCGCAAAAACCTCCAATGAATTTTGCTTAACCCCTTTGTAAATGTGGTTGATGATTCCATTTTCTTTTGCATCGCCAGAGCCATACAAAGGAACATTGTATTTTTCGCGCAAGTCAATTCTCCTCCATACGGAGATTTGGTACATTTTATCTTCTTCTCTAATCCGTTTTACGGAATAGATTGTATCCATAGCATCCCTTCGAATACCAAGTCCTGAAGGATTGACCGAAGTTGCCACTTGTGAAAACCCTTCTTGTACTAAGCCTAGGCCGAGCAAACAAGTCAGTAAAGTGTATCTCAGAATTAAATTCATAGCAATTATGTTTTGGGTCCGTGGGGAATATTACTTAACACGTACCGTAATTACCCCACGGAAATCCATAGGTATTTTTTCTCCTCTAAAGTTCGTTCTGGTGATTTGATTGATTCGAATCACCAAAATATCACCCGCAGCAGCTCCTCCGAGCAATCCACGAATTCCTGCTCCTATCGAAACAGGAGCGCCACGAGGCACATCATTTCTTACCAAGGTAATTTCTCCACCAGTTACAGCAAAATTGGCATCCTTCGCCATAGTACGTGCAAAGGTAGGGTCTGATTTGGCTACAATTTTTACCCCACTTAGTACATTGGTTGTCTGAGCCTGGCTGATGTCGAGTTCAGAACCATTCGCAGCTAGCACACTTAAGGTAGGATTAGGTACAGGTTTGATATCAAAAATCTCATCCCCAATTTTATTTCCACCGCTACTTACTCCAATGGTCACTTTTCCACTTGCATTAGGGACAATTGTTACTTGGCCTGCTTTTGTGCCTTTAATTTTATCTCCATTCGTTACGGTGAATTCAGGAGCATAAGAATTGCCGAGTGCAGGCACATCAATGTTCAGGTCATTGGCACAACCAGCATACAGCTGCTGCACCACTTCAGAGGTGATTTTGATAACAGGCTGTGCAACAAAATATTCGTATTCGATAGGAAGTACTTTATCTTCCCCGCCTACATTGGTTACAATTTGTCCTTTCAAAACTTTTCTTGCAGTTCCCTTATCATCGTAGGCAGCTGCTGGGGAAGCCACAAACTCAATTTTTCCAAAGCCTTTTTCATCTACTGGAATCGAACGCCCATCCAAAGTCATGGTTGGTGTTGCAGAAGAAGAAGAGGATGCTATAAACATCGTGCCTTGAAACTTTGTGCCTGCCGCTACAACATTGGAAATAGCAGAAATCTTCGCTTCAGTAATGTCTGCCTTAAAGTAAAAGGAACCAATTGTATTGGCAATCGTCGTCAAAGACTCGCTTTCGATATTCAGTACCTCATTTTGAAACTGGGATAAAATTGCAATCGCAGCACCAACAGGTGACTTTACAAAGTTCAAGGCAACAAAGCTTTTGTTTCTTGCTTCCAAGTCATTGGCAAATAATTCGATTTCAGAGGCATCACGCGCTATCGGTTTAAAGGAGAGATTTGTGATTCCTACAGTTTTCAAAATTCCTTCTACCGTCTTAGGAAATTCATTCAACTTCTTTTTGAGTTCGTCTCCCTTGCCCTGGTTTGCAAACAAGTTTCCTGAAACCTCCGTATTTTTTAAAGAAGAATTGACATAATTCCCTTGCTCATCCTTAGCATTGGATTGTTTGATTAGTTCCAACTTAAGCCCTTCCAAGTATTCGTAGACTTCTTTGGTAGCTGCTCTTACCTTCTTTGAGGCAGCTACCTTGGGAAGGTCTTTTTCATTATTTCCCTGTTGGGCAATGGTATATTCTATTGAACCTACCATGGACTCATTTTTCAAAACATAGTTCTTCGAAGTTCGCTCCATCCCATCATTGAGAAGGACAAACTTTTGAAGGATCTGATTACTTACCTGGAGAGCCAAAAGGGCCGTCAATACCAGATACATCATCCCGATCATCCGTTGTCTAGGTGTCTCCTTACCTTTTGCCATAGTTGTCTAAATTTCTGGATCTGAGTGGAAAATCACCCTCTAATTGCTGTAAGCATGCCGCCATAAATTTTGCTAAGCGCACTCACGTTTTGGTTCAATTTCACCATCTCCTCCTTGAAGGCCTGGGTTTCATTCCCTACTTCAGTGAAGCTAGCCATGGCAGTAGACATGTTTTTGTAGAAATCAGTACGTGCTTTCTTCTGGTCTGCAGAATCCTGAAGTTCTAATTCATACACCGCGTTCAAAGCAGTTAAGTTCTTGGTTACCGCTTGAATTTGGACTTGGTAGGCTTGCGCATCTTGAGATGCTGAAGACATCGCCATCAATGCAGCTGCAGTTTGTGCGTAAGAATCATTCATGCTCGCCAAAGTCTTGGAAGCAGTTTGCACCTGAGCAGCGTATTCCGTGGTAGCCACAGCCGCATCGGCAAGATTTCCCATTTTCTCAGCAGAGGAAGCCAGGTTCTTCATTCCTTTACCTAAACTCTCAATCAATTCAGGTCCTATATTGGCCTGCTGCAGCATGTTGTCTAACTGCACAGCCACAGGATCACCAGATACCGCTACTGCTCTTTTCTTGGCAGGCTGTGCGGGACCTTCCTCATCCAATTCAGGATATACCTTACTCCAGTCCACTTCCTTTGGAGCTGGTTCAAAGGCCGAAAGGAAGAAAATAATTGCCTCCACAGTCAAACCGATACCAATCATCCAGTTTGCACCTTGCAAATCCAAGATTTTGAACATCGCTCCAAGAATTACGACAGCTGCACCGATGCCATAGATTTTTGGCATGACCTTAGTAAAAAAGAAATTAGAATTACTTGCCATTTGAACTTGATTTTTTAGGGTATTTGATTTTTAAACTGAAAGGGATTATCTCCTCAATCTCTTGTTAAGTTTTGAATCCATAGAAGCAGATCGTCCTATGAAAGTCATTACGGTACGGAATCCTATATGTGCCTGGGCTACATCCTGGTATTCGTAAGTACGAGTAGAAGTCTCAAGGTAATGACCTATGTCCTTCCAGCTTCCTCCACGTACAATTTTTCGAGGCTCATTATTATCCACATATACGGGATCCAAATCCCAAGTTTCTGATCTGGAGGTAGTTTTGTAAGCATCCAAAACCCACTCTGAAACGTTTCCAGACATGTTAAACAGGCCAAAGGCATTCGGAGCAAATACGTCAACAGGAGCAGTATAGCTAAATCCATCATCAATGTAATTGCCTCTACCTGGCTTGAAGTTGGCCATTAGGCATCCTCTTTTATTTTTCAAATAGGGTCCTCCCCAAGGATATTTGGCGATATCTTTTCCTCCTTTGGCAGCATATTCCCATTCTGCTTCTGTAGGCAGTCTAAAGGCTGGCAAATCAAACTCTATGTCGTCATTGGCTCGAAGGTGGTAACTTCTCCACTCACAATACTTTTGAGCCTGATCGTAGGATACGCCGACAACAGGGTAGGTATCAAATGCAGGGTGATCAAAATAAAACTCCATCAAGGGATCTCCATAGTGGAAGGCAAAGCTTTTTGACCATACCGTAGAGTCTGGCTTCAAATCATTGAGGTTAAACTTTGGTTCTGCCTTTAAAGTCGTTGGTGTCCCCGTTGTTAGCTGACCAGATTTCACAGCTTCCAAAAATTGTCTGTACTTATTATTGGACACTTCGTATTTGTCCATAAAAAATTCGGAAATCGTGATCTGCTTATTTAAAGATGATTGGGTGTAGGCAATATCCTCGTCTGATTGTCCCATCCAAAACGTACCGCCTTGAATAGGCACCATATCCACAGGAAGATTTTGCTTCCAACGAATTCGTTTCGCAACACCTGTTACCTCTCCTTTACGATTCGCCTTATCACTGGCCGTTCCCTTCTTATTGAGGAGCCCGCAACTAGGCAGCAGCGCAGTTACTACTAGCGCTAGGGCGAAGGACAACAAAGGAACTTTAATTCTAGTGTACATAAATGACATTTTTAAGGTATCATCAAATTTTTGGCCAAACTTTGCCAAACAAAGAAAATGACTTCGAAAGTTAGCTCATTTTGGCGTAATAAAACAAATCCCATGCGGCTCTAGAACAATTCAACCCAACCTAGGGACACATTGTTTACTACCTATAGCAAGAATATTTCGGATTAAAACCTAAATCGTGGAGTCCGTTGAATCACTCGAGTGACTGTTTTGGACACATCTGACCAGGCATAGCGGAGCATCAATTCATGTGAAGTTGGCGATTTGGCATCAACCCCTCCCACCACTAAATCGAAGGCATATCCCAACTTTAAGCTATTGTCTTTCAATAAGCTATAACCAAGAATCAAGGACACGGATTCCTCTCCTCTATAGGCTATACCTCCATTCACTTTATTCTGGAGTGTGGCTATAACGCTGACTTCATAGGATAAAGTATGCGTTCCTAAAGATTTTAATAAAATACTTGGTTCTATCCGGAGCTGTCCAATGGGACGCATTCGGTATCCCAGCAACAGGTAGTTGTGCATTTGAAGACGATTCGCATAATTCCCATCTCCAAAATCAAAAGATGCTTGATTGAGGTGTCTACCGCTTAGCCCAACATAAAAGTCGCCTCCATCCACCATTAGACCTGCTCCCATATCCATGGCCAGCTGGCTCTCTGTACCCGATAGGGGAAGACTAGGTTCTGGGTTTACAAACTGCAATTCCTCAAAATCTAGGGTACTATTCGATACGCCCAAGTATCCACCGAAACTCAATTGCGTACGCTGAATTTTTTTATGATAGCTCCCCTGCAAACTAACCTCCAGATTGGATGTGGCTCCAAGTTGGTCGTTAACTACAGTTAGGCCGTAGCCAAAATTTTTGTTTTTTACCCTATTTTGAAGGGTAATCAACTGTGTAGTGGGAGGAGTACCCGCTCCACTTGTAGCCGTGTAGCCTTGCCACTGCGAGCGATGGATTGCGGAAAACTGGAGACCTTCAGATTTACCTGCTAAGGCGGGATTGAAAAAGTTACCCGTATACAAATACTGCGTAAACTGAGGGATTTGCTGTGCAAAGACCCCTGTCGATGAAAGAAGCAGAAGCAGAAATCCTGCTGCCCTAAAAAAAATAACCAAGTCGCTTTTTCTGTTCATTTGGCTGTGAAGTCCTCAAATTTAAACTAGTCTAGGAATTTAAACTGAGAATCCACTGAAAATGATTCTAAGAATTACAAATTATTGGCTTTTTTTATAAACAACTCCAAGGCGCCTGTCATACTCGGGGCGTTTGGCAGAGGAGCTTCAATGTCTAAAATCAGTCCCATATCTCGTACCGCTTGTGCTGTGGTGGGCCCAAAGGCGGCAATACGAGTTTTCCCTTGAACAAAATCAGGGAAATTTTGACGCAAAGATTTAATCCCTGAGGGGCTAAAAAATGCCAAGATATCGTACTTGACATCTGCCAAATCAGATAAATCCGCCGCTACGGTATGGTATATAATGGCTTCGGTAAACGCAATTCCCTGTTTCTCCATGTAACCCGGTATATCATCCTTACGGATATCCGAACATGGAAATAGGTATTTTTCGTTTTTATGTTTTTTGAAATAGTCAAACAAGTCCTCTGCAGTCTTGGTGCCTACAAATAACTTGCGCTTTCGAATAACAATGTATTTCTGGAGGTAGTGTGCCGTTTGGTCTGAAATACAAAAATATTTCATTTCAGCAGGCATCTCAATTTTGAAATCCTTACATATCGCAAAAAAATGATCAATCGCATTTCGGCTCGTGAAAATGATAGCCGTATGTTTTAGGATGTCTATTTTCTGCTTTCTAAACTCTTTCGGGGGAACAGGCTCCACCTTTATAAATTGCCTAAAATCGATTTTCAGCTTATATTTTTCTGCAAGCAGTAAATACGGTGAATTGGCTTCGGTAGGTTTAGGTTGAGAGACCAGTATGCTTTTTACTGGGGTATAGCGATCTTTTGGAGCTGCACTCATGCTAGGAGTTCCTTTTACGTTCAACACATCACTGGACTAGTACCAAGATCCATTTGGTCAAAACCAAAAAAGGTACTATTTCCGCAAGGCAAAGGTAAGTAAATAAATGGTAATTCTTAAAATTCAACTTATTCATCATGAGTAAGAAAAGTCCAAATACTCCCAAAAGGTAAACCCAAAATACTCCCTTCATCAGCTGAGTAAACACCAGCTTTAGTTCAAAGAAATCATTAACCGTAAAAAAGGTGGTGAACACTAAAACAACAGCAAAGCAAAAAGTGATGAGTCTCAAGAGGTAGAAAAAATGTGCAAATTCGGATTTGCCAAGGTCAAACAAATAGCTCACTAACTTGATGGCAGAAAATTTCAAAATGGTGAGTAGCAAAATCAAAATTGAAGCGAGCAACCAATAAAATAATAAGGAAAATGCACTGAATCCAATCCAGTTTTCAATCCAATCAGGCCTAAAAATCACAATACCCGTGACTAAACTCTGGGAAAGCATCATCGATACCAGAAATAAGTAAAGAAGGATGTCAAACGAAAATACTTTTTGGAGTCCTCCACTTTCTGAAAAATCTTCCGCCTTGATCACGGACAAAGGCTGGAGCAACACCCCTAATAAATATGGATATACACGCCTATAAACCGCAGCCAAACCCAGTATCACAAAAAGAGATAGGGCAAAGAAATCTTTCAAGGGCTGAATTGGAGTGCGTTTCTGTTGCGCCAAAAATTGCTTTTCCAAATCCACTTGCTCCTTCTCTAGGGCATTTGTGGCCACTTTAGTCACCTGAAGCCCAAACTCTCCCACTTGCATCCGATCATTGATTACGGTCACAAGCAAACTGTCCTTTCGGAATTCTCGCTTAAATGAAGCGGTAGAAATAAAGAAAGTGGTGTCATTGGAGATCAATCCCCAAAGCTTTCCATCAATAAAAATGGTGGAGCGTGCCGGTACCTCAAATTGGAAATAGGATTGAGGAAAAGAATTTACTGCCAAAACCACCTCTTTTTGACCTATAGATCCTACCAAGGATTGTTCCGATGCATTTACCCACCTTCCCTCATAATTTTCCAACACCTGAGCAGTTGCCCACGCGGAAGAGAATAGAAAAAAGAAAAGAAGTAAAATTCTTCGCATTGAAACTGTTCAAAGTGGACTAATATACCCTTTTTAAACCCTAAAAGGTGATGTCTTAGCCTCAATTATTACTTACAAAACTCAGCAATCCTAAGACAGCCTCCAAATGATTTTTACTGGTTCTTCAAGGAAAAGAATCCGAATCATCAAAGTTGAGGGACTAAAATTGGAACATCCGCTATATTTACTCAAGATTTTATCCTTATGGCAGGACTGTACATCCACATCCCCTTTTGCAAACAAGCCTGCCACTATTGCGACTTTCATTTTTCAACAAATCTTCAATTGATTACTCCAGTGGTGGAAGGAATAATCCTGGAAATGGAGCTCCGAAAAGATTACTTGAAAGGCGAAACTGTGGATACGGTCTACTTTGGGGGAGGCACACCCTCCTTGCTACCTACGGCGGCCTTGGAACAGATTCTGCATCAAGTAGCTCGTGTTTTTCCAGGGAAAAAACTGGAAGTAACCCTAGAAGCCAATCCGGACGACCTTAGTACGAAGTCCTTAACCACTTGGAAATCCTTGGGAATTGACCGCCTTAGCTTGGGAATCCAAAGCTTTCAAGATGAAATCCTTACCGCTTACAATCGGGCTCACAATGCAAACCAAGCAAAGCAGGCCATACACCTTGCTCGATCGGCTGGATTTGAAAAGTTTTCCATTGACCTAATTTATGGGTACCCCCATGGGGATCATGGCCTGTGGAAAAAAGACCTAAAAGAAGCTTTGTCGCTAGACCCTGGCCACCTTTCAGCCTATTCGCTGACGGTTGAACCCAAAACCACCTTTGGGAATTGGACAAAAAAAGGAAAATTTATTCCTGCAGAGGAAGAATTCGTAGCGGAGCAATTTGAATGGCTGCAGGAGCAATGTGAAAAAGCAGGATACCTGCAGTATGAAATTTCCAATTTTAGCCGTCCTAATCAAGGGGCAATTCACAATAGTAATTATTGGAAACGGGTTCCCTACCTAGGCATCGGACCTAGCGCTCATTCCTTTGATGGTCATACAAGAGGTTATAATCCTCCTTCTAACCCGAATTATGTCAAAAATTTGACCGCTCGAACCCTCCCCTTTGTAGTAGAAGTACTCGAAAAAGAAGAATTGATCAACGAAGAAATCCTGACTAGCCTTCGCACGAGCTGGGGATTAAATACTGCTAATTTGGCGGAGCGATACCAATTTGATCTCCTCCAAATCAAGGGAGCTTCGATCACTAAATTAACTGCCCTTGGCATGATTCATGTCGAAGGGAAAACGCTAACTTTAACTCGGAAAGGCAAGTTGCTCGCAGACAGCATTGCTGCCGAAATTTTTATTGAACCCCATGACCTACTCTAGAAAGAAAGATGCCACTCCATTGGGGGAAGCCTTACAAGACTTATTGAAGTCTTACCGCCTAGAAGATACCTATCAGGAAAAAGTTCTGCTCGCCTCTTGGCCAAAATTGATGGGAAAAACAATTGCCGACCGTACGGGAAACCTGTACATCAAGGACAAAAAACTATTTGTGAAAATTACGTCTGGTCCAGTAAAAAAAGAACTTCAACTCAATAAATCCAAGGTGATTGCCCTCATCGAATCCGAAGTAGGAAAGGGAATTGTAGACGATGTCGTCTTCCTTTAAAATTTTTGAAAGATTTAACAATTCTCCCCGATTTCGGGTAGATACGAGTAGCGCTTCATTGGTCGACATTCCCTATTTTTGAAGGGTAACTCCATGATCAAGACTCCCTCACTTTCTCTTGGCAGAATTAGCCTTTTGCTGGCCATACTAGTTTGGCTTGCTCTGGTATTGGTTGACTTGGTTCGAATTTTTGGGATGATCAATAACCTCGATTCTGGAATTTCAGAAGAGGTTACCTGGATTTTAGAAATCCTATTTTTCTTTTTTTTGTATTTGGTCTATCGCCATATTTTTTGGAAAAATCGGCAGGCAGATTTTGTCACACTTATTTGGCGGGGAGTTTCAAATGGCCTTTTTGCTGCCGGTGCGGGCCTGCTCACCGAACTGATTTACCTCACATTAGGGGAGAGTAAAATTGGGACAGATCCCTTTCTAACTAATATTTTTTACCATATCAACTTTGCTTGGACAAGTGCTTTCTTGATTTCTACCACACTCTTGTGGAGGCATTTGATCCTGTACCAAAAGAATAAGCAGGTAGTCAAACAATGGCGGGTGTTTGAGCTTTCGATGTTGGGCTCCTTATTTTTTGTGTTTTTCAACCACAACAATTTTGATTACAGCTTTCTGTTTGGATTGGTAATCCTATTGGTAGTCTCCATCCGGCTTGCCGTAAATTTAAAATGGATCCCCTACCTTAATTTTAAGGAGAAATGGAAAACCCTATTGTTCCTTTTTCTCATTTTATTGAGTTCGGGAATTCTGTTTTACCGAGTGCTATCTTATGGAAATGAGGCTATCCTGCAAATCAACCTTACAGACAACCTGTTCATAATGGCCTTGTTTGGGTTTGTATTTGCCTATGGCCTGTTTAGCTTTTTGGTGACCCTTTTCAACTTGCCCACCTCTTCGGTTTTTGAACAAAAATTAACGGAGGCTATTAATTTTCAAAAACTCAGTCAATCCATTCAACCGGAAGATAATGAGGAACAAGTGCTGGATATTTTGCTTGATTCTTGCATCAGTGCTTCCTATTCGGATGGCGCTTGGATCGAACTAAATTCCAAAGAGCAAATCCAACTAAAACATCCCCTCCGGCTTTTGGATCAGGCTACTCAAACAGCCCTGGCCGCCCTGATTCCGAAAGAAACCCAGTCCTGGATCCTGAGTCCATCCACGGAACAGGCCCAAACCGTTCGACTCAACCATGACGTGTACAAATCTGCGCTACTGGTTCCCTTGATAGTCAACAAATCTATTGTAGCACGAATCGTACTGATCAAGGAAGTAAAAGAAGGGTTCAATAAGGAGATGATGAACATCATCGGAACCTTTGCAAGGCAAGCCTGTATTTCTGTAGAAAACCATCGACTACTCAACCAAGCCATTGCCAACGAACGCTATCAAGAAGAGTTAAAAATCGCGCAGCGCGTTCAGAAGGCTCTTTTGCCACTCGAGCTCGATCATCCAGCCTCATTTGAGATTTGTGCCTATTCCAACACCGCAGATGAGGTGGGCGGGGACTATTACGACACCTACCAAGTGGATGCAGCTCATTATGTAGTCATCATGGGAGACGTGTCTGGTAAAGGCACTTCTGCTGCCTTTCACATGGCCCAAATGAAAGGGGTATTCCAAAGCTTGATCCAACTGGGCTTGAAGCCAGCTGACTTCATGAAAAAAGCGAATGCTGCGCTAAGTAAGTGTTTGGAAAGAAATCACTTTATCACGGCTTCCATTTTTGAAATTGACACCAATTCCCAAACATTTTGCCATGCTAGAGCTGGGCATATTCCTACCCTTTGGTACAAGGCAAAAGAAAAAACTGCAGAATTCATTTCAATGGAAGGGCTTGGATTGGGAATTGTGAGAAACCCAAGTTACCAAAACCACGTACACGAGAAGACATTTACCTATCAAATGGGAGACATTTTGGTACTCCTCACAGATGGAATTCTCGAAGGAAGAAATGAGAAAGGCGAACAGTTTGGTTACGAACGATTAAAAAACTTAGTTGAAGCCCATCCTCAACTAGCACCATCCATCTTACAGCAGGTAATTATCGATTCTCTCCACCAATTTGTGGGAGGAGATGGAATGATTGACGATGATTACTCCCTGTTGGTGGTCAAATTCACCCACCCCTAATAAACGAGCAAATCATGCTACGAATTGAGAAAATAAAAGAAGAAACGAAAGACATCCTCCGCCTAATTGGTGAGGTAGATGCGAGCAATTCCGTGCTTCTAGACCAATCCATTCAGGAAGTGGTCCAACAAGGCGCCTCCTTTTTATTAATTGATGGGAAAGAGCTGGGGTACATCTCTTCAGCGGGCTTGGGTGTATTCATGTCTTACCTCGATGAGTTTTCAGAAAAAGGGATTCGATTTGCAATTTTCGGGTTGAATGATCAAGTTGGAGAGGTATTCAAAATTCTTGGACTAGATCGATTGATCTCCATTGTACCAGATAAGCTCACCGCAATCGCCTCACAGCATGAATCATAAACTTAATTTATCCTGCAGTACTGCTGCATTGGCTGAATTGAGAAGCTTTTTGCAGCAGAACAAAGCCATCTTCAAGCTATCGGAGGTGGATAGACACCAAGTAACTTTGGCGGTAGAAGAAGTTTGTGCCAACCTGATTATCCATTCGCATGCCTGCAATCCCAAGGAAGAAATACACTTGGAAGTCAAGGAATTGAACAAAAAGATAATCGTAGAAATTACAGATAAAGGGGATGCCTTCAACCTGTTGGAATACAAGGTGCCAGATCTAAGTCAAGTGATCGAAGAGAAACGAAAAGGGGGCATTGGGATCCTCTTGGTCAAAAAAATCATGGATGAAATCGAGTTTGAATCCAAAAACGGAAAAAATATTTGTAGATTAATTAAAAATTTTCGGCCCTAAAAGAAGTTAATACGCTGGGAAATGCTGCTTTACCCTTGAAATGTTACTAAATTTGTACCTTTGAACCTTACTTTGGCCTCTATACCAATGAATCACCGAATCTTTTCGGCACTATTCACCTTTCTTTTCTTCGCCTCTTTGGGCTTTTACAGCCCTGCAGCTAGTGCTCAGGAACAGCGCGAGGTACTTTTTATGCTCGGAAATAAGGAAGTAGATAAAGAGGAGTTTCTGTATTTGATCACCAAGGGAAAAAAAGTTGATCCTGCTGCGGCTACCCTAAGCAGAGAGGAGTTTGAAACAAATTTCGATCAATTCTTACTTTTCCAGTTGAAAGTAGCGGAAGCTGAATCCATAGGACTGCATCAATCGGTAGAATTTGAGCGGGAATTCGAAAGCTTTAAGGAAACGCTTATTGCCCCATTTTTGATTAAGAATGGGGTAGAGGAAGGAGAATTAAGAAAGGTTTATGGCCGAATGCAAGAAATTGTCCGGGCTAGCCACATTTTATTCCAGCTGCCTCCAAATGCCAGCAATGAAGACAGTCTTTCCGTGCTCAAAATGGCATTGAAAGTGAAAGCAGAGCTAGAAAATGGAGGAGATTTCAATGCCTTGGCACTAGAATACTCTGATGACCCTTCTGCCAAAGTGAATAAGGGAGATCTCGGGTATTTTACAGGGCTACAAATGGTCCAACAATTCGAAGAAGCTGCCTACATGCTTCCTGTTGGGAGTATCTCTGATCCCGTATTGAGTGATTTTGGTTACCATCTAATTCAAGTAAAAGATCGACAAGCAAACCCAGGTGAGGTACAAGTTTCCCACATTTTGGTGCGCTTCGATGCAGCGAACAGCAGCCAAGAAGAAAACGCAAGGAGAAGAATCTCTGACATCTATTCGGAAATACAAAAAGAGAATACCCGCTGGGAAGAAATTGTCAAATTCTATTCGGAAGACCCTGCCACCAAGGGAGTCGGCGGTATTTTACCCTGGTTTGGGGTAGGCACAATGATTCCAGAGTTTGAAATGGCGGCATTGTCCTTGACAGAAATTGGTGAAATTTCCCCACCACTCAAAACCCCCTACGGATACCATATTCTACGATTGGAAGGAAAAAGATCCCTGCAATCCTATGAGGATCTTGAGCAAACGATCAAATCCAAAATTTTGCGTAACTCCAAGTCTGGCATGATCCAGTCCCAAGTCATCGCCATGCAAAAAGCGAGGTATGGGTTCAAGGAAAATGAGGCTGAGTTAGTAAAACTTTCCAAAACGCTGACATCCGAAGACCTAACCTCCTTTGGCGCCCAGCTTCAAGAAAAAGGGTTGGCAGGAGTTCAACTTTTTTCGATCAACAACAGCTCCTATGCTGCTGGAGATTTATGGAAGTTTATGCAAGCGGAAGAAGTGACTCCCAAGGGATCCGGCACCTTCTTTAATCGCTGGTTAGATAAGTTTGTGACCAATGCCTTGGAGGAAACCGAAGAAAAAGACTTGGAAGCAAATAACACGGATTACCAAAAGCTACTCAAAGAATACAGAGATGGAATTTTGATGTTTTCCCTGACCAACCAAGAAGTATGGCAAAAAGGATTGAATGACAGTATTGGACAGCAAGAATTTTACCAAAAGAACATCCAAAACTACCAGTGGAAGACTCGAGTGCAGGCCTATTTGGTAAAGGTAAACGATGCCTCTAAACTCGAAAATGCACGCAAATCGCTTCAAAATAAAGGTTTTAATTCAGAAAGCTTCGCTTCCTTCGAAGCAGATTACCGCGCCAATTTTCCTACTGCCTACGCAACCGAATCGGGGACTTTTGAATATGAAGCACATCCTATTCTTTCTAAGGTAGACTTGAATCAATCCTACCAAGAGTTGGTTGTAGAAGGAGTACCTTATGTCCTTATTGTGGGAAAAATTTATCCACCTGGACCTCGAAAATTTGAAGAAGCAAGGGGTCTAGTCATTCGAGATTACCAAGCATTTCTGGACCAAGCCCTCCTAAAGCGACTGAAAGAAAAATATCCCATACAAATCAATTCTGGGGTAAAAGAAAAGGCCTTTGCCGCTCTGAATCAATAATTCTCCCCATTCGGACTCTCCGAAAAAGAAAAAACTATGAAATTCCTACACCGACTTCTTCCGAGCCTAGTTGCATTTTGGATCTTGGGACAAGCTCATGCCCAAGAAACTGCCACTGGACAGGTGGTTGATAAAATTGTTGCGAAGGTTGATAACAACATTGTACTGGAATCCGAAGTCCAGAAGAGTTACCTCGAGGCACTTTCTCAAGCACAACAAGGCATTGAAGCACCTACACGATGTTCTGTTTTCGAAAGTTTGTTGATCAATAAACTCATGGTGGCTAAAGCTGAGATCGATTCGGTCATCGTCACTGATGCAGAAGTCATGCTCCAAGCCAACAACCGTTTCAGCATGGTCATGCAACAGTTTGGTGGAGACGAAGCCATGCTCGCCGAAATGTACGGCAAGACTGCTGACCAATTGAAAGCTGAACTTGAGGATGTCATTCGGGAGCAGCTGATCGTAGAGAAAATGCGCAAAACCATCACCGAAGGCATCTCTGTTTCTCCTGCTGAAGTGCGTGCATTCTATTACAGCATACCTAAGGATTCCCTTCCCTTATTCACCTCTGAAGCGACAGTGGGTCAAATTGTGCGCAAACCAGAAACCAACCCACAAGTACGGGAGCAAATTCTGGCACAATTAAAGCAGTTCAAACAAGACATTGGCTCTGGAAAATCAACCTTTGCAGAACTTGCCAAAGCGAATTCGGAAGACCCCGGATCGGCCGCACAAGGTGGTGACCTAGGCTTCTTTAGAAGGGGGGAATTGGCTCCAGAATACGAGGCTACAGCATTGGGATTACGGCCTGGGGAACTATCGGACCCAGTAGAAACCCAATTTGGGTTTCACCTAATCCAGCTACTTGAAATCAAAGGAAGCACCTTCAATACGCGGCACATCCTTCGAATACCCAATCCCACAGAACAAGATATTCAAAAGGCCGAACGCTACTTAGATAGCTTGAAAAAAGAAATTCTGGCTGGAAAAATAGAATTTGCAAAGGCAGCTAAGGAGTATTCCCAAGATCGAACTACCTCGGATGCAGGTGGTTTTTTTACGGATCCTGCGACCACCTCCAACCGACTTTCCCTTCGTACCTTGGAAGATCCAGTACTTTACTTCACCATCGATACCATGAAGATCGGCGACATTACTCCTCCGATTCGATTTGAGGATCCTAGAGAAGGCACCAAGGTCCGTATCCTCTATTATAAGGCCCGCTACCCTGCACACAAGGCTAATCTGGAGGATGATTACGAAAAGCTCAAAGCCGCTACACTTCGCCGAAAAGAAGATGAGGTGCTGAGCAAATGGTTTGTCACTGCCAAAGAAGATATTTTTATTGACATCGACCCAAGCTACGATCGATGCGATGCCCTCAAAGAAAAGTAAAACAAAACCCTCGCTAAGCGAGGGTTTTTTATGCTACATTTTCTAGAAACTAATGCCGCCTTCTGCTTCAAAAAATCCTGCCTCAACAAGGGCAAACATCCCCGCTAAAGTTGGCTACTTACCTTCTAATTCTGGATGGTGGAACTGGGTTTGATGGTCAACGGGTACTCTCTTCGATGGATTCTCCCCCTTGAGTTTGCTTTTCAAAGAGCGCAGCATACACTCCTTTTTGAGTCATCAATGCCCCATGATCTCCTCGCTCTACAATTCGTCCCTCGTCGAGAACAATAATCTGATCGGCAAGTTTGGCCGAAGACACCCGATGTGAGATGATGATGGACGTACGGTTTTTCATGATTTTTTGGAGGGAATTCAAGATGGCATTTTCCGTCTTGGTATCCACAGCAGAAAGACAATCGTCCAAGATCAAAATCTTCGGTTCCTTCACAATGGCTCGTGCAATGGATACCCGCTGCTTTTGACCTCCAGATAGGGTGATTCCCCGTTCCCCAAGGAGCGTTTCAAAGCCTTGCGGAAAATCGAGGATATTTTGATAAACATCCGCATCCTTTGCGGCCTGTATAATCCGATCTAGGTTGGCTTGATCCAAGCCAAAAGCAATGTTGTTGGCGATGGTATCTGAAAAAAGAAATACATCCTGAGGTACTACCCCTATTTGACTGCGCAAGCTTGCGAGCGAATACTGCTGGATGGGCCTTCCATCCACCAATATCTCCCCTGAGCTGGCATCGTACATGCGCATGAGTAAGTTAGCCAGGGTAGATTTTCCCGAACCAGTGGTACCGATTATTCCTAAAGTCTGTCCCGCTGCTATGGAAAATGAAATGTCTCGAAGCGCCTGTACCCCTGAATCTGGATAGACAAAGGAGAGGTGATTTACTTCCAGTGCACCTGCCAGAGTAGACTCCAGGTTTTCCACCGACACCAAATCCGTCTTTTGGTCCAGCAATTCATTGATCCGCCGTTGGGATACCTCAGCGCGCTGGACAATACTTGTTACCCATCCTAGCGAAGCCACTGGCCAAGTGAGCATGTTGACATACAAAATAAACTCGGCAATGACGCCATAACCAATCTCTCCTTGAATGACCATCATTCCTCCTACATAGACGGTGATAATCGTGGAAATACCCACTAGGGCCATAATCAAGGGAAAAAACAGGGCATTTACCCGAGTCAATTCAATAGACTGATGCTTGTACTCTTCACTTGCCTTGTCAAACTCGGAAGCAGAATCCTGTTCACGAACAAATGCCTTCAACACGCGAATTCCTGAAAATGCTTCCTGAACAAAGGTACTAAGCTGTGAAAGGCTTTCCTGGATTTTTTCAGAACGGGCGTTAATCAGATTATTGACATAATAAATACTTAAGGAGAGGATGGGGAGGGGCAATAACGAATACAAGGTAAGTTCCAGATTGACCGAAATCATGTAGGAAATCACCAAGGGAAACAAAATCAACAGGTTGAGTCCATACATGATTGCAGGACCCAAATACATCCGCACGCGGCTCACGTCTTCTGAAATACGTGCCATCAAATCGCCCGTACTATTTTTTCTGTAAAAACTTAAAGGCAGAAATTGAAAATGTTCAAAAAGCTCATTTTTCATGTCATACTCAATTTTTCTAGACATGATGATGAGCGTCTGACGTATTAAAAAGAGGAAGAAGCCACGCAGCAGGGCCATGATCAAGATCAAAATCCCAAAAATGAAGACCGACTCCAAAAAATAGTCTCGAGCCAAATCCCCAAGCCCTCCCTTCGTTAAAGGATTGAAAAGTGCAAAACTTTCAACCACATAATCTATGGCGATTCGTACGAGTTGGGCAGGAATAATTACGAAAATATTTGAGATCACCGTAAAGAGTATTCCCAAAAACAACAACCCCTTGTATTTGACTAAATATTTATTGATTCTCCAGAGCTCTTTCACGAAATAAAATCTAAGTTTTTAATAATGCTCTTGTATAAAATTTGGCAGAATAAAATTTGTAAGCTGATAAAAGTATTTAATTTTGTGTCCACGCAAATCCAAGTTTTAACCCAAATATAACACATTCTAAAAAGCTATTTTCAGATGTTAGCGATTAATGAAACCGAAACCATCCGTGAGGGTTCAATTTTTGGACAAATCACCACCATGGATCATGAGCAGTTGGTCATCTGCCAGGATGAAGCTACTGGCCTCAAAGCACTAATAGGAATTCACAACACCGTCTTAGGCCCGGCATTGGGCGGCACACGCATGTGGCCTTATGCTACCGAAGAAGAAGCCATCAGAGATGTATTGCGCCTTTCAAGAGGCATGACCTTCAAAAATTCACTCGCAGGATTGAATTTGGGAGGTGGCAAAGCAGTAATTCTTGGCGATCCACGCTTGAAATCAGAAGCCTTTATGCGCCGATTCGGTCGTTTTGTAGAGAGCTTGGGCGGACGCTATGTGACTGCTGAAGATGTCAACATGAAAACTTCCGACATGGAATACATTGCTTTGGAAACCCGTCACGTGACAGGACTCCCCAAAAGCAAGGGTGGCGCAGGGGATCCTTCTCCAGTAACTGCCTATGGAGTATACATGGGCATGAAGGCTGCAGCAAAGAAAGCATTTGGTACAGACTCCCTTCAGGGAAAGAAAATAGGTGTTCAAGGGGTAGGTCAAGTAGGAAAATACCTCCTCAACTACCTGGTGAAAGAGGGTGCTGAACTCATGATCACGGATATTTTTGAAGACAAACTCAAAGAGGTCGCGGCTGCAACCGGTGCCACGGTGGTGGACAGCAAGGTGCTCTACGACATGCCGATGGACATCTACGCACCCTGTGCGCTCGGTGCCACTATCAACGACCAGACCATCGATCGCTTGACTTGCCGGGTGATTGCAGGCGGAGCAAACAATCAGCTTGAGGACGAAGCCAAACATGGCAAAATCTTGATGGAAAAAGGAATTGTCTATGCGCCTGATTTCTTAATCAATGCAGGCGGGGTCATCAACGTAGGTGCGGAATACTATGGAGAATACCTAGAGGAAACCGTTTTTGCACAAACAGAAAAAATCTACGACACCTGTTTGTCCATTTTGAACGCCTCCGAGCAACAAAACATCCCGGCTCAGCAAGCGGCTATTCAAGCTGCTAAAGCAAGAATTGAGGCAATTGGAAGAATTAAACTTCCCTTTTAAGCAGCGATTCTAAAAAATTTGGGAGCCACCGAACAGTCTTCGGTGGCTTTTTTGTATCAAATCCGATGCGAACAAGACCCATCAAATTACTTATATTTGTGACTCTTTACATACCCTATGCTCAACAGAAGAATCCTTAGAGTCAAAGCATTTCAGAATCTATATGCTTATGAACAGTGCAAAGGATCCAATCTCAATTTAGCCAGAGACTTTATACGAGAGTCTTTTTTACCAGACCTCAACAGCATGGAGGTTCAAGACAAGGCTGCCCTTTCCAAAGAAGCTGACGAAGCCATTCAAATTTTTGACCAAAATGTGGATCAAGGCCAAAAATTAATTCCCAATGAGGCAGGGGAGAAAGTCAAAAAAATTGCATTAGCAGCATTAAAACAAGTTCATGAAGCGAACGAAAAAGACCAGCAGTTTTTGTTGAAAAACATGGTGGTTTCGGCGGAACGAATTCCCCAGCTTTACTTGTTGGCCATCGAACTTCTTCAGGCCTTTGCCAAACACGTAGGCAAAGAGGTGGAAAAAAAACAAAAACTTGCAGGAGATACACCCATAGCCTTTGGCAATGAGCTCAACTTAGCAAACAACCAAGTTTTGAAGCGTCTTCGAGAATCTCCAGAGTACCAGACTGCTCTGAGTCGAAATGGGGTAAACTTGGATGAACTTGAACTTGAAATTAAAGAGTGGTTCAGGGAATATATCAAGCCCGCAGAGTCTTACCAGCACTATCTTTCCCTTGCAAACCCAAGTTTGGATCAAGATTTTGAGGTAGTAGATGATCTACTTAAAAAAATCATTTTTAAAAATGAGGTAATCTTGGCCTTTTTCTCTGAGAAGGACTTAAACTGGACCGAAAATAAATCGGTAGTACGAAGCCTGGCTGCGAAGGTGTTGAAAAATGCTTCCCTTCCAGAACCTACTCTGGCCGAACCATTACCAGAAATTGCAATGAATTGGGAGGAGGACAAAGAATTTTTTGAAAATATTTTTAACTTCACCATCGCTAACGACGTAAGTAGTAAGGCACTAATCGCTGAAAAAACGAAAAACTGGGACATTGAACGTTTGGCTTTTACAGATAAAGTCATCATCTCCATGGCGCTTGCGGAAATGATTCATTTTCCAAGCATCCCTGTGAAAGTAACCATCAACGAGTATATTGATATTTCAAAAACGTACAGCACTCCAAAAAGTAAGCAATTTGTGAATGGCTTGCTGGATGTTTTGGCAAAAGAACTAACGGACAAGGGTCAAATCCGCAAGAGTGGACGAGGTCTCTTGGACAATAAATAGGTAAACCATGAGCAAGACAACAAATACCTTACTCGCATTCGCCGTAGGCGCGGGAGTAGGTGCAGCCTTAGGGATTTTATTTGCTCCAGACACTGGTGCAAATACACGAGACAAGCTCTCCTTCAAACTGTCAAAATACAAGAAGGAGCTTGAAGACCTCATCAATGAATTGGTGGATGGAAAAGAAATGCATCTAAACGAAGCAAAATCCGAAGGAAAACGAGTGATCTCTGAAGCAAAAAACAAAGCAGAAGATCTCCTAAATGATGTAAACAAACTAATTGACCAAATAAATCAAGATAAAAACTAATATGAAAACAAGACTACTCAGCGCCATCGCCCTCTCAGTGGTATTGCTAGCTTCTTGCTCCCAAGGCAAAGATGACCAAGCAGAAAAAATCAAGGCTTTAGAAGAAAAAATTGCCTCAATGGAAGGTGCGAATACACCTGTACCTGCGGACATGTCCCAAACTGCTACCGATGCTGATCCAAGCACCCTAGGTGCTTTCCAATTTTCTGAAATGGAGTACGACTTTGGTACCATCCAGGAAGGAAAGGTAATCGAACGCGTATTCAACTTCACCAACAATGGGCAAGCTCCATTGGTCATCTCCAACATCACGGCTTCTTGTGGATGTACGAGCCCTGATTGGACCAAAACCCCAGTTAAGCCAGGAGAGACTGGTTTTGTGAAAGTGATTTTCAACTCTGCAGCAAAATCTGGTTCGCAGTCTCCTACTGTAACCATTCAAGCAAATACCAACCCATCGGTTACTCGCCTTCGAATGACCGGAAGTGTAACCCCTAAAACGGCTGGCGGAGCTGCTCCAGCAGGCCCTGTGAGAAAATAAGCTATGTATATATTTATTCTAGCTCAAGCTGCTGCAGGCAGTAGCGGTATTCTTGGACAAGTTTTTCTATTCGGATCGATCATTCTGATCATGTATTTCTTTATGATCAGACCGCAACAGAAAAAGCAAAAGGAAACCAAGAAGTTTATTGAAGAAATAAAAAAAGGAGATGATGTAGTGACCATCGGAGGCATCCATGGAAAAGTGTATAGTGTGGATGGGGAAACTGTCCTACTGGAACTTGACAAGGGGCTAAAGGTGAAAGTTGAAAAGTCAGCCATCTCTCTTGACTTCTCCAAAAAAACAAGTCCAACCAAGTAATCCCTTGCCTGATTCTAAAAAATCCCCTTGGAGAATATCCAAAAGAAAACTCTCCAACATAAAAGTGGTAGTCCTCTGCATTGCAGCGGCTACCACTTTTTGGGTTTTAAATGCTCTCAATAAAGACAATTACAGTACCATCGTAGATTACCCAGTACAATGGGAATACGATCAAAAAAATTACGTCCCCGTAAAGCCGCTCCCGAAAAGCATTCAAATCCAAATTTCTGGAAATGGCTGGGACCTCCTGCGTAAGTATTTCAACATAAGCTCAACAGCTTATCCCATCCTGATAAAATCTCCTGCTGAAAAAAATTACTTACTTACAGCAGATCTGAAAAGGGGACTAGGAGAGTTCATCACCCCCACCCTACTTGAAAATGTATTAGGTGACACAATCCATTACCAAATCGATCGAATTGTCACCAAAACCTTGATTCCCGAATTAGACTCTGCTGGGTACTCATTGGATAAAAATATAGCCCTAGAAGGAAAGGTCTCCTTCAACCCAGACAAACTTGAAGTGACGGGACCCTCATCCATTTTGGAGAGCTACCAAGGAAAATTCCCCGTAGTGCTGAATGCAAAAAAAATTGCAAAGAATTTTTCCGGTAAGGTTCCGCTAGAAATAGAGGAAGAATTGGGGAACCTTGTTCAACTCAAGCAAACAGAAATTCAAGTTAGTTTTTCAATTGTAACATACCTAGAGGGGAACAAGCGCCTCAAAATCAAAAAACTTAATTTCCCTGCAAACGTCAAACTTGCCAATGAGGAACAGGTTCCAGTCTTAAGCTATTTGATCAAAGAGGCTGATTTACCCAAACTTAAGGACTTAGAATTTGATGCTATTCTCGATTATAAAAATCGAAATCGCTCTGATAGTACACTTCAGATCCAAGTGAGCCCTAATCCAAACTTTTTGAAGGAGGTAAAAATCACTCCTCCTCAGTTCAAATTAATCTATGAGTAAATCTCGCCCCTTGCTTGTCGGCATTACCGGTGGAATTGGCTCTGGAAAATCCACCGTCTGCAAACTCTTCTCCTTACTTGGCGTGCCTGTTTATACGGCGGATGACCGAGCCAAATGGCTCATGAATCATGACTCACCGTTGAAAGAAAAAATTCTAGCAGCATTTGGTTCTGAATCCTACCTCTCCAATGGAGAACTCAACCGTGCCTATTTGGCAGCATCAGTATTTTCCAACCCAGAAAAAGTAGCCGCCCTCAATGCCCTAGTTCACCCCGCTGTAAGAAAGGATTTCATGGACTGGGTAAGCCAACAAACAGCCCCCTACCTCATTAAAGAAGCGGCACTCTTATTCGAAACTGGAGCAGCAAAAGAACTCGATTGTGTGATTAATGTAAGTTCACCCTTGCGAGTACGGATGGCGCGGGTTTTACTTCGTGACCCACAGCGTACCGAGGAACAAGTCAACCAAATCATCGATCAGCAACTGCCTGATGAAGAAAAAAATGAGCGTGCAGATTTTTCGATTAAGAATACCGACAACAAACTCCTACTTCCCCAGGTAATCACCCTGCATGAGCAGTTGCTTCGCAAAGCAGAAAGTAAGTAATTCGGTTCAAGGAGATCCTTCAAAAACAAAAAGCACCTGTATTAGGTGCTTTTTGTTTTTGAAGAAGGGAAACCCTCCATCATTCCTTTTTACAATTGCTTCAAACTTTAAATTCGATCAAAGCCCAAATACGGGTGCAAAACTTTAGGCATGCGAATGCCATCTGGCTCCTGATTGTTTTCCAAAATGGAAGCCACGATACGCGGTAATGCGAGAGCACTTCCATTCAAGGTATGGGCTAATAAGGATTTTTTGTCCTCTCCTTTAAATCGCAATTTGAGACGATTGGCCTGGTAGGTTTCAAAATTAGAAACCGAGCTCACCTCCAACCAGCGCTCTTGAGCTGCCGAATACACTTCCATGTCATAGGTCATTGCAGAAGTAAAGCCCATGTCCCCACCGCATAAGCGAAGCACACGGTAAGGCAATTCCAACTGTTGCAATAAGCCCTGCACATAGGCACTCATGTCTTCCAAGGTGGCATAAGAATTTTCAGGATGGGTGATCTGCACAATTTCCACCTTGTCAAACTGATGCAATCTATTCAAGCCGCGCACATGTGCTCCCCAAGAACCCGCTTCGCGTCGAAAACAAGGCGTATAGCCCACATTCTTGATGGGTAGATCGGATGCATTTACAAGTACATCCCGGTACATATTGGTAATGGGCACCTCAGCAGTTGGAATAAGGTACAGTTTGTCCTCGTTGGCAAAGTACATCTGACCTTCCTTGTCGGGGAGCTGCCCAGTACCGTAACCTGAATCCTCATTTACCAAGATGGGAGGTTGCACTTCTACATATCCAGCGGCCAAGGCCTGATCTAGGAAAAAATTGATCAAGGCCCGCTGCAATCTTGCACCTTTCCCTTTGTAAACTGGAAATCCAGCCCCTGCAATTTTTACCCCCAAATCAAAGTCGATGATGTCGTATTTTTTGATCAATTCCCAATGGGGCAATTTACCATCCCATAAGGCGGGAATTTCTCCGTGAGAAAGTACCACTTCGTTGTCATCGGCTGATTTTCCTGCAGGAACTGCGGCATAAGGCACATTAGGAAGGGTGTAGAGCAGGGCTTTCAACTCTTCCTCTGCTTGCTCGTGCTGCTCTTCCAACTCCTTGATTTGATTTTTTAGGAGGGCTGAGCGGTCCCGAACAGCTGTCGCCTCTGCAGTTTTTCCCTCCTTCATCAAAATCCCAATTTCCTTTGAAATCGTGTTGGCCTCAGCTTGAAGTTGATCCCGCTGCGTTTGAGATGATTTGCGCAAATCATCCAAAACCAATACCTGCTGCAATGCAGAAGCGGCATTTTTTAGGTTTCGCTTATTGAGACCAGCCAGGACTTGATCGTAATGATCTCGGATATGTTGAACTAAAAGCATGATGAACTAGGGATTTAATCGCCCAAAGATAGCAACTTATCGAACAAAGATGGTCTTGTTACTACTTGAGAAAGGGCCCTCCAACTCTTTGTTGTCTACTCGAAGCAACTTGAAGTTAACTTGATAGTCCCCTTTTGGAAGATTGGACACCCGCATCGGAATTACTTGACTGAGTTCCGCGGTATGGTCATTGATGGAGACCTTCACCTTCAATCCATCCAGTTTTAAATCTCCACCTAGCACCAAAAAATCGAGAATTAGGTCCTCACCTGCGCGAATGATTTGTTGGTTTCTAGGCAAGTTGACCGCCAAATAGGGCTCCGCAGAATACGGGAAAGGTCGGGAATCTCCCACCAAAAAATCCCGATCCACGTAATTTCCAAAACTTTTTAACGCTAGTCCTTTGTCATCCACCAAAAATGCCACGCTGCGGTAGGTTCCCCGGGTAAGTTCACGCTGAAAAACAGGAGCAGAATACGCTTCTGGATCGCCCCCATTCAGAATTAAAGCAAGGCGAGGCGAAGAGACACCATTTTTTCCAATGGAAAAATTCTTTACATTAAATTCGAAAGGCACTTTACCAGGCCTGAAAACTTGGTTTCCAAGAGGGGTATTCAATTCCAAAATTGCATCAGGAAAAAAGGCAAGGGAGTCCTCTGGAAGAAATGTTACTGGGCCTGCTACTGCTTCCCGATTCGTGGAATCACTGGCCTCAACTTGGGTCGATTCTTTTGTTTCTTTCCGATCAGAGGAACACGAACTGGCCCATAAACAAACGAATAGGAGTAAAATCAGGATTTTATTCATGGAATCGCCTAAATTGAGTTTAAAGATATTTATTTTTGAAGAATTTAAAGGAATACCCACTTAAACTACTGCAGTAATGGAAATTTTGTTCGATGAAATTCCGAGTTTGGATTTAGCTGATTTCACCGCTGGCAATCCTGAAAAAAAGGCTGAATTTGTACGCAAACTTGGAGAAGCCTATCAAAACATTGGTTTTGTAGCCATCAAAAATCATGGACTTAGCAAAGCCCTACAAGACCGGCTTTATTCTTCCATCACTACTTTTTTCTCCCTTCCTGATGCAGTCAAAGCGCAGTACGAAAAGCCAGAAATTGGATACCAGAGAGGGTACACAGGTAAAGGCAAAGAACATGCAAAAGGAAGAAATACGGGGGATTTAAAAGAGTTTTACCATGTAGGTCAAGACTTAGGTGACATCCCAGATGCTGATCCTATCAAAGCTGAGTATCCTGAAAATTGCTGGCCTCAAGAACTTCCACAGTTTAAAGACGATGCACTAGAAGCCTACAGAACCTTGGAAAATGCAGGGCGTCAAATGCTCCGAGCGATTGCTCTAAACTTAGGTTTGGAGGAAGAATACTTTGAAGAAAAGGTGGTTCATGGCAATTCCATTCTTCGCCAAATTCATTATTTCCCCATTGAAAACCCTGATGAAGTACCTGCCGATGCAGTGCGCGCAGCAGAACATGGGGACATCAACCTGATTACCTTGCTGATGGGCGCAAGTGCAGATGGTCTTCAAGTGCTTCGTAGAGATGGAAAATGGATTCCAATCACTGCACTTCCTGACCAATTGGTCGTCAATGTAGGGGATATGCTCGAGCGATTGACCAATAAAAAATTGAAATCAACCATCCATCGCGTAGTGAACCCTCCACGCGAAAAGATGCACACCAGCAGGTACTCCATTCCGTTTTTCATGCACCCAAGATCTGAAATGGATCTCAGTTGCCTTGAAAGCTGTATTACTGATGCCAGTCCCAAGCAGTTTACAGACATCACTGCAGGCGAATTTTTGGAGGAGAGACTTCGTGAACTAGGCTTGCGCAAATAGCATGTCCATTCGGAAGGTCCGATTTCTTGTCTTTCTAAAAGATACCCTGACCCTCTCACTGACTTCTTTTGGTGGGCCGCAAGTATTGCTCGCCATGATGCTGGAGCGGATGGTCAAAAAAAGAGGATACATCCGAGAGGAGGAGCTATGGGAATTGAATGCACTCTGCAGCATGCTCCCTGGCCCCTCCTCAACTCAATTAATTTCTGCCATAGGATTTCGAGTAGGGGGTCCACGCCTAGCCTATTTGACACTCATCGTCTGGATCCTTCCTGCGACCATTGCCATGATTTTGGCGGCAATCTTGATTCATTTTTTACAAGAAAATAGTCCCAAAGCATTGGGTTTTGCAAAGTTTATTCAGCCAATGGCCATCGGTTTTCTGATTTTTGCTGCACAGAAAACAATCACCAGAATGATCAAAACCCCCGAAGCCATCGTGCTGATGTTGCTATCGGCGTTTGTTTCCTTTTTCTACAGTTCTCCCTACATCTTTCCAATCATGCTCCTCTTTGGAGGTCTGAGTACCTCCATCAAGTACAAAAATCAACCTAAGGTGGATGAGGATAAATCCTTCCAAATCAAATGGAGTAATTTCTACCTTTGGGGCGGAGTATTGGTGGTAGCAGCACTCGCAGGGGCCCTAACCCAATACAAACCCATCCTGCTTTTCGAAAATTTTTACAGAAATGGCAGCCTTATTTTTGGTGGTGGACAGGTGTTGATCCCCTATTTGTACACCGAATTTGTAGATTTCAAACATTTTCTGAGTTCGGAAGAATTCCTGACTGGCTATGCCATCTCCCAAGGAATCCCAGGACCTACCTTTTCCATTTCCTCCTACATTGGAGCCCTTTCCATGCGGGATTTTGGATTAGGGGGATTTGTGATGGGGGGGCTGATTGCTACCGCAGGAATCTTCCTTCCTGGAATCTTTTTAATTTTTTTTGTCATCCGCTTTTGGGATCAACTCAAACTATACCGCCCAATACGAGCCGCGCTTGAAGGCATCAATGCCGTTTCTTGCGGCATGCTAATCGCAGCTGCTTACCTGCTTTTTGAGCCCCTGGAGCCAAATACAGTGAATATCTTTTTTATTCTTGGAACCTACTCCCTTCTTCAATTCACCAAAGTGTCTTCCCCAGTCATTGTGGCTGTTGGCATTTTATTAGGGATTTTGACTCAAAACTTCTCGGCCTGGTTCGGCTAAAAAATCAACCCGAACAAGTTCACCAACAAAAGCGTTTTGAGTTATGAATTCATTTCCTAACTTTCATTCATGCAAGCGGCAGATTTTATCCACCCCCTCATTCCTTCGATTCTCATTTCTGATCCTGTGGGTTCAGCCTTGAAGAAAATGGAGTCACTGGAATTAACTACACTACCAGTAGTGGAAGGAGGTATGTTTTTAGGATTTGTGGAAGATGAAATCCTCCTCGAACAAGAACATTTGGACGTACAAATAGCCCAGGTGGAACTGGAATGTGCTGCATGCTGGGTCTATGCTGACCAGCATTTCTATGATTTGATCCGTGTGGCTACGGAGCACCAAGCTAAATGGGTAGCTGTCCAAGATCGGGAGCAGCATTACCTTGGAGTAGTCCCTACCCAAGATGCACTTACTGCTTATGCGGATAACTTTTCGATAAATTCCCAAGGCTCAGTGTTGGTCATCTCCTTGCAGATGAATGACTTTCAGCTTTCTGAAATAGCCAGACTTGTGGAATCCGAAAATTGCAAAATTTTAAGTTGCCTCCTCAACACAGATCCAATGGATTCCCAATCCCTGGAAGTAACCCTCAAGCTAGACAAGCCCGATAGTAGACACGTGAAAGCTACCTTGCTTCGCTTTGGCTACCAAGTAAAGGACTACGCACAAGAGGAAGTTGGCCAAAGTACCGATGAGGAGCGAATTGGTAATCTATTCCGGTTTTTAGACATTTAACCATGCGGGTAGCAATCCACGGCTTATCCTTAAAAGCCGAATTTTTACCGATTCTTTGGAGGCTTTTTGAGAAACTTCAATCGCTTGGAATTTCGGTTTGCCTCACTCCAAGTTTAGATCAGCAGCTCCGATCACTAAGCACTACGCCCCTCTCCTATGGGCTGCTCAATCAACCTGAAGATTTTGATGGGTTAGACTTTTTCCTTTCCATTGGTGGCGACGGCACCTTGCTCGATTCAGTCTGCGTGGTAGGAAAAAAAGAAATACCAATCCTAGGACTAAATACAGGTCGATTAGGGTTTCTAGCCACAGTGGCCACGGATAAAATTGATGATGCGATTGACCAACTCGCCAATGGCAATTACCAAATCGAATCCCGATCGCTATTGTCCCTAACCAGTAGTAAAAAGCTATTTCAAGGGACAAATTTTGCGCTGAATGAGTTTACCATCCACAAAAAGGATACCTCTTCGATGATTACGGTGCATACCTACATCGATGGCAAATACCTCAATTCCTACTGGGCAGACGGCTTGATTGTGGCCACCCCCACTGGATCTACCGGCTATTCCTTAAGTTGTGGTGGCCCATTGATCACTCCTGGGGCCAAAAATTTTGTCATCACTCCAGTAAGTCCGCACAACTTGAATGTTCGCCCAATCATCGTGTCGGACGAGGCAGAAATCAGTTTTGAGATTGAGGGCCGTACAGATAAATTCATGATCTCGTTGGATTCTAGATCCACTTCCATCGGTTCGGAGGTGAAGTTAAGCGTGAAAAAGGAGTCATTCTCCGCCAAATTAGTGAAATTGCCTTCCTACCATTTCTTTGACACCCTGCGCCAAAAATTAAATTGGGGCTTGGACATGAGAAATTGAACCTCAAAGCTTAACATTAATTAACCCCTTTCATACCAGGCCTCGTTTTTTATACGTTAGGTAGTTTATAACTTGCATCGTCTTGAATAAAGTCAATTTTAAGATTTTCAGTCTCTTAGTGGTGCTAGGTTTCCTAACATTCGCCTCAATGAACTCCTCTTTTGGACAGAGTTACGAGGTGGGTGGAGGTTTGGGAACTTCCGTCTATTCAGGAGACATGATTCGAAAAATTGACCCCGGCCAAGCTGGCCTTCAAGGAACGTTATTTGGCAAGAGAAATTTTGACAATGTGTGGAGTTTAAGGGTAGGGGCAAGTGTCGCCGAAATTAGGGCAAATGACGACTTAAAACCGATTGATCCAGTGGCATTTGCTCGAGATTGGGCTTTTGATAGCCGTGTCACCGAGTTTTCGGCCTTGATGGAGTTCAACTTCCTGGATTATGTCAATCATAAGAGTGAATTTAGATATTCACCTTACGCCTTTTTTGGGCTGGGCTACATCTTGATTAAGGGAGTAGATGATAAAAATAAAAGCACTTTGGTCATCCCTTTTGGGGGCGGCGTAAAGTACCTCATTTCGGATCAGTTGACCCTTGGGATAGAGCTTGGTTTCAGGCCCACCACTTCGGACGAACTGGACAAATTGGTGAGTACCCTGCCAGCAGCAGGAACTTCACCAGCAGATGCTAAAATTGCTAATTTTGGCAACCCATATACCAAAGACTGGTACTATACTCTGGGGCTGACCCTGAGTTATACCCTTACCAAAGCGAGGTGCTATACGGATTAATTAATTGGGGTCTAGGAGGATTTATTGAAAAAGAAATCCCATTTTTGTACCTCCAAAAAAGTAGGTATCCCAGCCGCTGAAATGAAGGAAACTATAGACCGAAACAACATACCGCAACACATTGCCGTCATCATGGATGGCAACGGACGATGGGCCAAACAAAAGGGCGCCATGCGGATATTTGGGCATCGGAATGCCATTCAAGCCGTGAGAGAAGCCATCGAAGGTTCTGGTGAACTGGGCGTAAAGTACTTAACCCTTTTTTCTTTTTCTACTGAAAATTGGTCTCGACCAAAGGAAGAGGTAGAAGCCCTAATGGATTTGTTGGTCCAAACCATCGTTGCAGAGACCGAGCTCATGATGAAAAATAAGGTTCGCCTCAACGCAATTGGTGATTTGGAAAGCTTACCCAAACCCACCTATGATAAGCTGGTAGAAGTCATGCAACAAACTTCTGCAAACACACGATTAACCGTGAATCTGGCTTTAAGCTACAGTGGGCAATGGGAACTTACCAAGGCTGCACAACGCATTGCTCAAAAAGTCTCCGAAGGAAAATTAAGTCCAGGAGAAATTACCCAACAAACGCTTGCTGATCATTTGGATACAGCAGGCATCCCTGATCCTGAATTGATGATTCGAACCAGTGGAGAATATCGAATTAGTAATTTCCTCCTCTGGCAATTGGCCTATACTGAATTGTATTTTACTGAGGTCCTATGGCCTGATTTTAGAAAAGAACACTTGATTGCTGCGATTGAAGATTACCAGAAGAGAGAAAGAAGGTTTGGAAAAACCGGCGAACAAGTTAAACCTTAAGTAGTAATGAAAAGAAGTTTATTGATTCTGTTTTGTTTGATTTGGTCGGCAACTGCCATCGCTCAAATTCGTTTGGGCCAAAGCCGCTATGCCTCCACACGACCAGTCAACATTTTGGAATTGAACTATGCCAAACCCCAGAAATTTAGAATTGCTGAAATAAAGGCCGTAGGACTATCTACCTTGGATGAAAACGCCATAATCTCGCTTTCTGGTTTGAAAGTAGACGATCGCATCGATGTTCCTGGTGAGGCTATTTCTGGCGCTTTGAAGAAATTGTGGGGCCAAGGAATTATCGGCGACGTGAAAATCTTGGTTACCAAAATCGAAGGGGATGATATTTACTTACTCCTAGACCTGACCGAAAGACCGCGCTTTTCTCGAGTGGAATTTGAAGGAATCAACAAAACCCAAGAGGGTGAATTACGAGACAAAGTCAATATCCGTGGACGAGTAGTGCGAGATGACGTGCTAAATACCGCCAAACGAAACATTGAAAAGTATTACTTAGACAAGGGCTTCCTCAATACCGAAGTAAAAATCATTCAGGACAGAGACACTACGTTACCCAATAGCGTAAAACTTCGCTTTGACATCAACCCTAAATCGAAAGTAAAAATCAATGAAATCGCTTTCTATGGGAATGACGAAATCAGCGATCGCGCACTCAAAGGAAAACTAAAGAAAACAAAAGAGCATGCTCGAGTAGCCATTTTCAAAGATGTCTACAGTCGCTTGACCGATGCAGACGCAAAAAGCATCACGCGATCACTCCTCAACAGCCAGGTTGCTACCTCCGAGCAGGTTAATAGCTACATCAACAAGAATTTCAAACTGAACTTCTTCAACGGATCAAAATACAATCCAAAGGAGTATCGCGCGGATAAAGACAAGGCCATCGCCTTCTACAACAGCAAGGGATTTAGAGATGCCAAAATCTTGGAAGACTCGATTTACAAATTCGGTGAAGATAAAATCAACATTGATATTTCCCTGGAAGAAGGACGCAAGTATTACTACCGCAACATCACCTTCACAGGCAACTACATCCATGAAGACGCCGTCCTTCTAGCAAAACTCGGGATTGAAAAAGGCGATATCTACGACAAAGAAAAGCTAGACAAGCGCCTCAACTACGACCCACAAAAGGGAGACGATGTGAGTTCCTTGTACCAGGATAATGGATACCTATTTTTTAACATTGATCCGGTAGAAATCAATGTGACTGGAGATTCCATTGATCTGGAAATGCGAATCTTTGAAGGACCACAAGTGACGGTAAATAGCGTCGGCATCAAAGGGAATGACCGGACTTCCGATCACGTGGTCATGCGAGAAATTCGTATTCTTCCTGGTCAGAAATTTAACCGAAGCTTGCTCGTTCGTACCATCCGAGAGCTTTCCACCTTGGGGTACTTTGACCCTGAAAAAATCAACCCAGATCTTCGGCCAAACTTTGAAAGTGCTACCGTAGATATCACATTTGAATTGGAAGAGCGTCCCAATGACCAGATTGAATTGTCTGGAGGCTGGGGAGGTTTCTTTGGATTTGTTGGTACAGTGGGATTGGTTTTCAACAACTTCTCCATCAAAAATATAGGCAACTTCGACAAGTGGGATCCCCTTCCAGTAGGAGATGGGCAAAAACTTTCAGTGCGTGTACAAGCTAACGGACAAGCCTTTCAAAACTATTCCCTCTCCTTGAGTGAACCTTGGTTTGGTGGTAAAAAGCCCAATTCCCTAAGCTTCGCCTTCAACCATTCTGTGCAACGACAGGTAGATTACTTCAATCAAGGAAATGCGGGAGATTTGGGCTTCTTTAAAATTACGGGCGTCACCTTGGGTCTTTCCAAGCGTATCACCTGGCCGGATGATTATTTCAGCATCAGTAATTCCCTTCAATTCCAAAACTACGAGTTCAACCAGTTTGGAACCTCTTTTGGATTGAGCTACCCTACGGGAAACTCGAAGAGTGTTATCTTAAATACAACAGTGGCGCGTAACAACGTGGACAATACCATTTATCCACGCCAAGGTTCCAACATCATCTTGTCGATGAATTTGACACCTCCTTACACTTCCCTGAACAGGTCCCTAAACGAAGAATCCGGAGACCAGGAAAAATACAAGTGGTTGGAATACCACAAATGGATGTTTGATGCTTCCTTCTATACCCCAGTCCTTGGTTCCTCTAAGTTTGTGGCAAGCGCACGCGCTCACATGGGCTTCTTGGGATCTTACGGCAACAAGTTCGGCATCATTCCTTTGGAGCGTTTTGTGATGGGGGGTGATGGCATGAACTTCAACAACTTTGCTTTAGGGCAAGAGATTGTAGGCTTGAGAGGTTATGAAAACCAAACCATAACCCCAGGCAAAAATACTCGAGGCACTGCGAATCCCGATCCTTACGGTGGTGTGGTTTACAACAAGTATGTGATGGAACTTCGATTCCTCGTGTCTCCTAACCCTTCCGCAACCATCTTCTTGCTCACCTTTGCGGAAGCGGGTAACAACTGGGGAGATTACAAGGATTTCAACCCCTATGACCTCAAAAAATCTGCAGGGGTAGGTGCTCGAATCTTCATGCCTGCATTTGGTCTCTTGGGTATAGATTGGGGATATGGCTTTGACCCAATGCCAGGTACCTTGAAGGCAAGTGGCCCTCAATTCCACTTTACCATTGGCCAACAGTTCAGATAATCTTTTGGAATTCTCAGCGTTTGATAATTTATGTGAGGAAAAGCGTAAATTTTGTTCGCTTGAGTCAATCCAAAAACGGGAAGAACGCATGAATAAATCATTCAAAATTGTACTTTTGCTTTTCATTATCCTGTATTCTGGACCTTTGGCAGCCCAAAAGTTTGGATACATCGATTCTGAATACATTCTAAACAAGCACCCAGACTACAAACTGGTGCAAGACGAGTTGAAAAAGCTCAGTGAGGAATGGAAAAAAGAGGCACAAAATTTGGATCAGGAAATCAAGGAATTATCCACCCAGCTCAAGGCTGAGGAAGTCCTGCTCACCGAGGAGATGTACCAAAAAAGAGTAGAAGTAATCAAAGCAAAGCAAAAGGCTTCGCAGGAATTTACGAGTCGGGTGTTTGGGATAGATGGAGTGTACTACCAAAAGCAGGCAGAACTTCTTCAGCCCTTGCAATCGAAAATTTACGATGCCATTGAACGGGTATCGCGCAGAAATAACCTCGCTGTTCTTTTTGATAAGGCTGCAGGTCCATCTGCCATTATTTATACAGATCCAAGACACGACTATTCTGAGTTTGTCCTGGAAGAATTAGGAATTGAAGACAAAAATTAAATACACACCAAATGATGAAAGTAAACGTTATCCTAGCTTCTCTAGCATTGCTATTGGTAGGATTCACCGCCCAAGCTCAAAGCACTATCAAAATCGGGTACACGAGCGTAGAATTGATTATGGATTTGATGCCAGAAATGGAGCAAATTGGAGCTGATGTTCAAGATTATCAGACCCAACTTCAAACCAACATCCAAACCAAAGCTGCAGACTTCCAAAAGCAAGTGGAAGCCTATCAGCAAGCTGCTCCTACGATGACTGAAACAGCTAGAGCTGCAAAAGAGCAAGAATTGACCAAACTTCGTGATGACCTTCAGAAGTATGAGCAAGATGCACAAACCTCCTACCAAAGAAAGTTGCAGGAGCTTTTGGAGCCGGTTCAAACTAAAGTAATCAACGCAATCAATGCTGTGGCTGCAGAAAATAACTACACCCATATTTTTGCTGAGACTGCAGGACAAGCGCCGATCTTGTTGTACACCAAAGAGGAAGACAAATTTACCGAATTGGTATTAGCCAAGTTAGGAATTCAGATTCCAGCAAAGCCCGCTCAAAAATAAAAACTAACCGGCCTCAGTGGCCGGTTTTTTTATGGCAAAAAAATCCCCAAAAACCATTCTACTCGAGAGCCAAGAACCGCTCTTAGTTGATTTTTATGCAGATTGGTGTGGACCTTGCCAAACTTTAGCCCCAGTACTGGACAAGGTCATCAATGAACTTAAAGGGAAGGTCACTCTATTCAAAGTGAATGTGGACAAACATCCACAGCTCGCTCAGCAGTTTGCTATACGGTCCATCCCCCACCTCATGCTCTTTAAAAAAGGAAAGATCTTGTGGCGAAAAGGAGGCCTACTTACCAGTGCGGAGCTGCTAAAGCAACTCCAAGGATTTGTATAAAAAAAGGGGCTTGAGCCCCTTTTTTTAAATGTAGTATTTCAATCGAATCACCTCTTGCTCGGTGAGGAATCGATAATGCCCCCGCTTCAAATCCTTCTTGTCCAAGCCCGCATACATCACGCGATCTAGGGCTACTACCTCGTAGCCTAGGTGGGCAAAAATTCGACGTACAATCCGGTTTCTTCCAATGTGAATTTCCAAACCTAGGATAGTTCTATCCTTCGAGAGTACTTGCAAGTCATCTACTTTCGCATCTCCATCTTCTAGAGTCAGTCCTTCGGTAATTTCTTCCTCATCCTTCGCGGTCAAAGGCTTATCCAAGGTCACTTGGTAGATTTTCTTGATCTCATTGGAAGGATGGGATAGCTTAGCTGCCAATTCCCCATCATTGGTAAATACGAGTAAGCCAGTAGTATTTCTATCCAAACGACCAACGGGAAAGATGCGCTCCTCACAGGCATTTTCAACCAGCTTCATCACCGTCTTCCTCTCCATAGGATCTTCCGTAGTGGTGATAAAATCCTTCGGCTTATTCAATAAGACATAAACCGGCTTTTCGGGATTGAGTTTCTTCCCTTGAAAGACTACATGATCAGACCTTTTCACTTTGTAGCCCATCTCTTTAACCACCACTCCATTGACCACTACCAATCCCTTCAAAATCAGTTCATCAGCTTCCCTGCGGCTACAAACACCTGCATTTGCTACGTACTTGTTGAGACGAATGAGCTCTTCGCTCTCCTTTTTATTCTTTTTCTGAGGTAGGCTATCAAAATTATAGTCAGGTCGATCTGCACTTAGCTCGACAAACTTGCTTCTATTCTTTCCAAATCCTCTTTTCTCTGTAGGAGATTCAGAATTACTTGCCTTAGATTCTACCCCAAAAACAGGTTTTTGATCCTTTCCTCTTCCTTTATAGACGCGTTTTTCACCGGGAGCAAACGGAGCTTTATCCTCCGAAAAATCTTTTCTCCCTCCTTTATCTTTTGAGAAAGTGCTGGTTTTTGAACGCTCCCCTTTCTTGAATCCGGGTTTTTCCCCACGAACTGGACGAGGACTGGATTCGGTGAATTTACCTCCACCTTTTCTTCCTTCCCCTCGTTCCTCCTTTTTAAAGCGGCTGGGAGCATTTCCACCTGTTCTTTTCTCCTTCCAATCGGGTGACTTTTCTCCAAAAGAAGGTCTTCCCTCAGAGCCCGCTTCCTTGTCTTTAAAAAATCTGCCTTTTGAAGCTCCTTTGTACGGAGCACCTTCTGAATTTCTTCTTTCATAAGGTTTCTTTTCATTGGCATTTTCTTTTTTACCAAAGAACTTGCCCTTACCCGAATCTGAAGAATTATCTTTTTTTGAGAAGGAGGACCCCCTTGGGGATTTTTTGTTGCCAGATGCATCTCCTTCCTTTTTGTCCGAACCAAAAAATGGTTTTCTAGGATTATTTCTTTTCATGCTGTTGCAGCATCACTGCTGTAGTGGTTTAAATTAAATTACCTTCTGAAATTCAAAAGATTAAATAGCCCGCAAAGATACGTGGAATAGAACCAATACAATTCCCAAACTCGAAATATTATTTAGTCTACGCCTTTATTTTTGTAATAAAATTCTGTGGCATTCCGAACAGAGCCCTGTGTAAGGAGTAACTCTTTCGCTTTTTCATAGGATACCCCTGTGGCTTCCATGATCATTTTGGTCCCTCGATCTACTAGCTTGGCATTAGACAATTGCATGTCCACCATCTTATTTCCCTTCACACGCCCCAATTTGATCATCACCGCAGTTGAGATCGTATTCAATACTAGCTTTTGAGCAGTGCCTGATTTCATACGAGTACTGCCCGTCACAAACTCAGGGCCAACCACCACTTCTATGGGATGATCTACTGCCTTACCAAGTGGAGAATCGGGGTTGCAGGAAATCCCTCCCGTAAGGAGCCCCATTTCTTTGGCCTTCCGTACGCCTCCCAACACATAGGGAGTACTTCCTGAAGCTGCAATGCCGATGACCGTATCCAAAGTGGAAAAACCATAGGCCTGTATGTCCTTCCATGCCTGTTCCACATCGTCTTCGGCATGCTCCACCGCCTTTCGGATAGCTGAATCACCTCCTGCTATGAGTCCAATGACCCAATCGTGAGGCACCCCATAAGTAGGTGGACACTCGGAGGCATCCAAGATTCCCAATCGCCCACTTGTACCCGCCCCAATGTAGAAAAGACGACCTCCTTCTCGCATTCGAGGTACAATTTCATCCACCAAAGCCGCAATTTGCTCCAGTTTCTGGTGAACAGCCGGCGCTACTTTATGGTCCTCCGCATTGATATTCTCCACCAGCTCCCAAGCAGTCATCTGTTCCAAGTTCTCGTAGATCGACGTGCTTTCAGTTATTTTCTTCATGCCATTTCTTGGTGATAAAGTGTGAGTCCCGCAATTGGGCTTTCCAAAATCAAGCCTACCTGTATGCCGCGATCTGTGGCTGCTTTACGTAGGATGTCCGCATTGTAATAGGCAATGGAGCCTACAAAGTGAACTGGCTTGGTTTGGAAATCTGGGTATTTACAGACGTGCTTAGTAAAGAATCTTTGAAAAGCATCGTAAAACAACCCGTAACAGTATGGGTCAGCTTTGTGCTCTGTAACGAAGCGGCAAAAACTTGCCATGTACCGGTTGGGAAAAGGTTTGCGATACACTTGCTCTTGAATCCCATACTGAGAAAGTTGAAAGCGGTCAATCGCCTCTTGGCGAATGGCAGCTGGCATTTCCTCATGGATGAAGTCTTGGAGAAACTTTCTTCCCACATCACTTCCGCCCCCTTCGTCTCCAAGAATGTAGCCTGCAGCAGGTCTGGAAGCGACTATATTTTTGCCATCGTAATCACAACTATTCGACCCAGTACCTAAAATGCAAGCAATGCCTGATCGATGCCCGCAAGTCGCTTTGGCAGCTGCCAGTAGATCATGGTCTATCTGAATCTGCGCTTTTGGAAATATTGCGCGCAAGGCCTGCTCGACCTCTACCTTCTTTTCCGGAGCAGCACATCCTGCACCATAGTAGTAGATCTCTTCAATTTGATCGGAGAGATTTACTAAAAAGTCCTGCTTCAATTGTTGGGTCATCTCTTCTACACTCAGGTAGTACGGATTAAATCCAATTCCTCGAAATTGACTGATTTGGCCGTCTATGTGGATTACCCGCCAATCGGTTTTACTTGAGCCACTATCTGCAATTAAAATCATCTGCTTGTAATTGGCCTATGGCCTCAAATTTTTCAAATACTTTTTCACTATGGGGCGCATCCCCGAGTTCTTCCGTCAAATCCTGGCCCGCCCAATGTTCGTAATGCTTTCCATTTTTCCACAGCTTGGAGGAAGTCACGTCGTAAATGATCCCTTGGAAAGCCACCCAAATTTCAGGCTTATCCTGACCATTCCGCAGGGCTAGCTGCTGACGGGTATAACGGTTCATCAAAACAGTTTGATTTGTGCAGTCACCCAGCGTTCTGGAATTTCTCCTTGCTGCGCTTGTTGGTAATCAGAATAACTACAAGGTACAATGCTTACTCGCTCAAATCGGCTGGCATCGTTGTAGGGAATTTCCATCCACCATTTTCCACTTCGCTTACTTTTGTAAAAAACCAGGGTATTGGGCTTGGAGTCCATAGAAACCGTGTATTTTAAGTAGGCTGCACTCTTGAAAGAAAGGGTGTCTTTTCTACTGTAAAATCCTTCAATGAAGTACCAGATCATCACTGCCGCGACTTGGGCTGTCTTGTTGTGCGTATCGTCGTAATAGGGATCGTATCCGTAAACTCCAAAAGAACTCAATTTTTCATTTGAGCCAGCAAACCAACAAATCTGACTTGCTTCTTCACCCGATAATCCAAAGGGCTGTGCATCCACGGCACCTGGTGCAACGGAAGACTGAATTGCACTTAGGTCAAAGCTTATCAAATCCGCATCCCGGATCAAGGGTTCAATTTCCTTGAAGTTGTCACGCAACTGCCCAAGGCGAACATGCTCAAAATACAGCTTCTCTAAAGCAGTGACTAGGGTGGAATCGACTAGAAAACTTTGGTAACCCAAATGGGTAGAGGAAAACAAGAAATTGGGTTGATGGAGGACAATCTCCTGGGTATGCCGATCACTCTCTGGGCCTGACTCTTCCATGTCAATTTTTGCATCTACGGTGAGTAAGGTGACCAGCTTTTTCAATTTTTGGTAAGACAAATATTGCCCATAATCCAAATCATGAGAGCCTCCAAAAAAGATGGGTAAAATCTGCTGACGCATCAGGTAGTCGCCCACCTGCCGTATATTCTGATAGGTATCATTTAGGCTATCCCCAGAAATAAGATCTCCCAGATCCACTACTTGATAAGGAATTGCACCACATTTGAGTTGATACAATTTCTCTCGAATCTCGGAGCTTGCTCGAGCAATGCTTTCAGATCGCTTCGCTCCCCGGTTTTCTTTCAAGCCCACTAGCGCAAGTTGAACTCCTTTGAGGTCAGGAAAACTATGGTGGTGAATGGATAGCTGGTTAAAAATTGAATTCTCGGAATAGCCTTTTTCTACAACAGCAGATTCCACAGGCTCAAAAAAAGAAGAAATGTTCATGGAAAGTCTTTAGTTCTTTAAAACTAATCAAAAATGATACCTAAAAAAAAATCCTGCAAGTGCAGGATTTTTAGTGAGGATTTAACCACCGAAGTCGTCAAATCGTATGTTTTCTTTTGGAATACCCAAGTCATCAAGCAACTTAAGGACCGCAGCATTCATCAATGGAGGGCCGCATAGGTAGTATTCTACCTCATCTGGCTCTTCATGATTCTTGAGGTAGTTTTCAAACAATACCTGGTGAATGAATCCCACGTATCCATCGGCTTCACGATCTTCCAAGGAAGTCTTGATTTTCCAATTGTCTTCTGGAAGTGGTTCCGAAAGTCCGATGTGGAAATTGAAATTCGGAAACTCCTTTTCAATGGCTCTGAAATGAGGTACGTAAAACAATTCTTTCTTGGAACGACCTCCATACCAGTAGGAAACCTTACGCTGAGTTTTTTCAGTATGGAAAAGGTGGAAAATCTGTGCTCTCAAAGGCGCCATTCCTGCACCACCTCCGATATAAATCATCTCTCTTTGGGTAGGATTGATATGGAATTCTCCATACGGTCCAGAGATCATCACTTTATCACCAGGCTTGCATCCGAATACGTAAGAAGAGCATACGCCAGGATTGACATCCATCCAACGGTTGTTGGCACGATCCCAAGGTGGTGTTGCGATACGAATCGTCAACATCACGATGTTCCCTTCTGCAGGGTGGTTGGCCATGGAGTAGGCACGGAATAGGGGCTCGTCATTTTTCATCACCAAATCCCACAATCCAAACTTATCCCAATCGCTCTTGTACACATCAGCTGGGTGACCCAACTCTGGATGTGGAGTAATGTCCATGTCCTTAAAGTTGACCGTAATCGCTGGCACGTCAATTTGAATATATCCTCCTGCCTCAAAGTGAAGGATTTCTCCCTCAGGAAGTTTGACTTTAAATTCCTTTATAAACGTGGATACGTTGTAGTTGGAGATAACTTCACACTCCCACTTTTTGATTCCGAAGATTTCCTCAGGAACACGGATTTTCATGTCCTGCTTTACTTTCACTTGGCAAGCCAAACGCTCATGACCTTGCTGCTCTGCACGACTCAAATGACCCACTTCGGTAGGTAGTACGTCTCCACCTCCATCGTCTACGATACACTTACACATCGCGCATGTACCCCCTCCACCACAGGCAAAAGGAAGAAAGATCTTTTGATTACCTAAGGTAGAAAGCAAACTTGAACCCGCAGAAGCGACAATTGGGTTGCTTTCATCCCCGTTGATGATAATTTTAACATCTCCAGAATTCACCAGTTTGGACTGGGCAAAGAGGAGAATAAATACCAGCAGCAGAATAATGGCTGTGAAGGCAATAATGGAAGTAATAATTACAGAACCCATGAATTCTTATTTTTTCTTTTTCGTAGGAAAACCCCGTTTTTAGGAGCACAAATATATTTATTAATCAGGAATGCACGCCAAAAATATTGGCAAATTTGGAGGAGATTCCTTACTTCTTTTTGGTATTCTAACTGATTAATTTCTCAATAGGTTTAGCAAGGTGCTCAGCTTCACTTTCAGCAAGCGTCTATCGACAATGAAGTCCAAGAATCCGTGTTCCAACACAAATTCGGAACTCTGAAATCCCTTAGGCAAATCCTTGCCTATAGTCTCACGAATGACACGAGGGCCAGCAAATCCAATCAAGGCTCCCGGTTCCGCAATGTTGAAATCACCCAACATGGCATAAGATGCAGTCACACCCCCCGTGGTAGGATCAGTAAGTAACGAGATGTAAGGGATTCCTGCTTTGTCTAGCAAGGCAAGTTTGGCTGAAGTCTTGGCCATTTGCATCAAAGAAAAGCCTGCTTCCATCATGCGCGCACCTCCAGATTTGGAGATCATCAAAAATGGAATTTTGTGCTTTAAGGCATGGTCTATCGCTCTCGCAATTTTCTCCCCCACTACCGAGCCCATGGATCCACCAATGAAGTTGAAGTCCATACAGGCGATGACTAGCTCTTGTCCATTCATCTTTCCAAAGGCCGACCTTACCGCATCGTTTAATTCGGATTTGGTAATGGTAGCCTCTATTCGGGACGAGTAGGATTTGGTATCTACGAAATTTAGGGGGTCCCCCGACTTCATTCCAGCATCCAATTCGGTGAAGGTATTGTTGTCAAAAAGAATTTCGAAATACTCCTTTGAACCGATTTTAACGTGAAAATCATCGTTGGGAGATACGTAGGCGTTACTTTTCAACTCCCGGGTATGAACGATCGTCCCGCTTGGAGTCTTAAACCACAACCCATCCGGCGTATCTTTCTTTTCCGCTGTGGAAGTCTTAATGCCTTTGTCAGTTCTCTTAAACCACGCCATACAACTATTCTGATTGATCTAACACCTCAAAGGTGACAAATTTAGTTTGAAACTCCCGAAATTAAAATTTCTTCTTCTTCTCGATGGTTCATCCTTGCCTCACCACTAGGAGAAATTCTTTTTTTCGAAGGAAGATTTTTTAGTACTTTGAAATTCAATTAAAGCCCAAACATCCACCATCTCATTCGTAATTCTCCATGAGCTTATCCATACTCTTACTGATTTCAGCGATTATCCTCTTGTTTGCCTACCGGATTTATGGAAAATACGTGTACAATAAATTTGGGTTGAGTGATGCGCGCAAAGCACCTTCGCATACCCATCGGGATGGGATTGACTACGAACCAAGCAAACCCATTGTGGTTTTGGGTCATCATTTTGCTTCCATCGCTGGAGCAGGACCGATCGTAGGGCCCATCATCGCAGTGACCTTTGGTTGGATTCCAGCGGTCATCTGGATTTTGGTTGGGGGAATCTTCTTTGGAGCTGTACATGATTTAGGCAGCATGGCTGCTTCCCTTCGCACTGAAGGCAAATCCATTGGAGTAATTATTCGAGACCAAATTGGCATTAAAGGAAAGCAGCTTTTTATTCTATTTAGTTTTTCCACCCTAATTCTAGTCATCGGGGTTTTCTCTGATATTATTGCCAAAACCTTTGTAGCGAATCCTGGAGTAGGCTCTGCTTCCATTCTTTTTATTTTTTTAGCAATTGCCTTTGGATATGCCAATAAATGGGTGGGCAATAAAAACCTAGCATTTGTAGTGATCACCATAGTTGGCGTGGTGCTGATGTACTACTTTGTCTATCTAGGTACTCAGATTCCATTGACTTTGACCTATCCAATATGGGTAGGCGGCCTGTTGGTCTATGCCTTCATTGCTTCGGTTACGCCCGTATCCCTATTACTGCAGCCTCGAGATTACCTCAATAGCTTCTTGCTCTATGGCTTAATGATCGCCGCAGTGGCTGGAGTGATCGTTGCAGACCCTACCATTGAGATGAGTACAGAGGTAAATCTTTCTAGCGGAAGTTTAGGTTACTTCTTTCCCGTCTTGTTCGTCACAATTGCTTGTGGAGCCATTTCTGGATTTCACTCCTTGGTTGCTTCTGGTACTACTTCCAAGCAATTGGACAAAGAAAGTGATGCCAAGTTGGTGGGCTTTGGTGGAATGCTTATCGAATCCTTTTTGGCAATCATTTCCGTAGGGGCGGTAATTATCCTTTCACGAACCGAATATCTAGATCGACTTGGTGTAGAAGGGCCAGTTGCCCTATTTTCTACAGGATTGGGTGGAATGATTTCTAGCCTTGGGGTATCCGAACCCTTTGCCGTAGGATTTGTGGCCTTGACGGTTTCCGCATTTGCACTGACTACCCTAGATACCTGTACCCGATTGGCACGATTTACCTTGCAAGAATACTTTGAAGACATGCCGCAGCCTGCTGCACAAGTGATGGCCAAAAATCGCTACTTATCCACGACGATAGTCATAATTCTATCCGTTTTATTGCTTGCTTCTGGAGAGTTTGAAAAACTTTGGCCAATTTTTGGGTCTGCCAATCAATTGCTTGCCGCACTAGCCTTATTGACTATTGGCGTGTGGCTCATCAAAAAAAATATCTCTGCCACCTTTGTGACCATCCCCATGTTTTTCATGTTTACGGTCACCCTTGCTTCCTTGGGATTATTTGCTTGGAAAAACTTCCAAGATGAAGGCTATGTCCTTGCAAGTATTGCTTCCATCTTATTTGTGTTGGCCATTGCATTAATTCTTTTGGCCATCCGAAGTTTAAAGAAAGAAGTCAAAGCGCCTGCTCAGACGCTTTGACCTCAATGGGTTCATTCAGAAACTCAGTCTACCCCATCTAGTTTTGATCTAGCAATGGAATAAGCAGCGGCTTGCCTTCCTTGAGTCAAGCCCGCA
>JACCEC010966922.1_pt1 | contig 52586 bp, 41 predicted proteins | sample 7450121 | NCBI WGS metagenome assembly JACCEC01 (sample SAMN15323455, study PRJNA562643) | freshwater metagenome | isolation source: river surface water | place: USA:Blue River Watershed | collected 2017-08-18
AAATAATAAATGTAACAGTAGGCAGGGAAGTTTTGGCCAAATCGTTTTCTAATTCAGTATTGGGAATCAAGCCTTGCTGGCTCTTGGGGTGTGTCAAGACGTTTGTTATCCAGTCCAGTGGAACATCCCTCTGCTGGAGCATAAGAGTCGATTAGAATATTCTATTAATTGCCGCAATGTGCTCGGTTGTGCCGAGAATAGTACCCGTAAAATGGAGCTTATCTCTGGTTTGATAAAGTTGGTTTACCCTCAACTTAATACTTTTGACGGGAGGTTGATTGAAATTGTCGTAAAAGGCTTTAGAATGAATAGGGGCTGAAATGGACAAATTGTAGTTGCTGTTTCGCCTTAATTTGTCCAAAATGGCAATTTCAAAGTAGTCATATCCCAAGTGGGTAAGTTGATAATTCTCCATTTTTGTAGTTAGCTCAGCTTTTCTACCTTCTGGATTTCGTAAATAAAACGTAACATACTTCAGGTGAATGGCAACGGAGAAAGCGAAAATCGTTGGGAATAGAAATCGTTTGATATGCGAAAATGTCTGTGCTTCGGATAAGATAAAAACAAAAAGAGAGGCCGTTGAAATGACCGAGTAAATGGAATACCGTTGGGAGGTAGTAGTGGTAATGCCATATTCGTATCGCTTAAAAAAGGCCACAGGGAGGTTCCACCAACGAGGAAAATTAGCTAGATTAGTGTAAAACAAGTAGGTAATTCCAAGTAGGCTTAAGTTCCCAGCTACTAGCCATCATCTCAAGTCAATTTGACCCGTAATTTGAAATTGTAACCATGCCCAAAGCCGTTTGATGACTATTCGATGCTCGTTGTGTTGATAAAAAAAGTGTTGAATTGGTCGCCAAAATGGGTGACGTCACTAAGCTGATTGAATAGGCTCATGACATAAATATCGTTGCTAACGGGAAGATTAATAAGAGTTCGATAAAGTACCTAACTGAGCGAAAAAACGGGAAGTAATGTCAGTAAAAACCAATTTTTTTTGAAAAAAGGCATTGTGTAATCGAGACTAAGGGTGGTACCTAAAACGGCCAAAGATAATCTAAAAAGTTTTCTTTATCTTCGGCCTCAAGTACCATTGATGATTAAACCTATGATAAACGTATTAAAAACCTTTTTCCTTGCCTTATGGGTAGGCGTGCTTGCTGTAAATTCATTTGCCCAAAATCTCGATATTCAGCATTTGCATCCTACCAATTGGTGGATTGGAATGAAAAACCCTAACGTGCAGCTTCTTGTGCATGGTAAAAACATCAGCACCGCCAAAGTGAGTCTTTCTTACCCAGGGGTTCAAATAAAAAAAACGCAAAAGCTAGAAAATCCAAACTACCTTCTCGTTGATTTGGTCATTGCTAAAACTACTAAACCTGGAGTCGTTAAATTGGTGTTTAGTAACGGCAAATTCAAAAACACCCAGCCTTTTCCATTGGCGATTAGAAAGCATAAACCCAACAATATCACCACCGCCGATTTTATTTATCTGGTGATGCCCGACCGCTTTGCCAACGGAGACGAATCGAACGATAAGTTTTCGGATATGCTGGACACGCAAGCGGATAAAAATGTGCCTTATTTACGTCACGGGGGAGATTTTCAGGGAATTATCAACCATTTAGATTACTTGGAGGAGTTTGGGGTAACAACTCTGTGGAATACCCCCGTTATTGAGAACAATACAGGCTTGAAAAAGGAGCTTCATGGCAATATGCAAGCGGCTTACCACGGGTATCATTTTAGCGACCATTATAAAGTTGACCGCCGTTTGGGTGGAAACGATGGCTATAAAAAACTGTCGGCGGCGCTTCATCAACGTGGAATGAAGCTGGTTCAGGATGCTGTTTATAACCATGTATCGGAAGATCATTGGATGTTTTTGGACCCACCTACCAAGGATTGGTTCAATAGGTGGCCTTCTTACACTGGGAGTAGCCATAAAGAGCAATCAATGCTTGATCCTAATGGTGTAGAATCTGACCGTCGTTTGCTGATTGATGGCTGGTTTATGCCCTTTTTGCCCGATATAAATGCCCGAAATCCACACTTCGCTACTTATATGATTCAACATGCGTTATGGTCAACGGAGGAGTTTGGAGTAGATGGATGGCGCATTGATACTTACAAATACAACGACATGGAATTTATGAATCGTTGTAACAAAGCGTTGTTGGACGAATACCCCGATATGCTCATTTTTGGGGAAACGTTTGTAACGAACCCTGCTTTTATGAATTATTTTGTGAGCAATAACGTCAATTATCCTTTCCAGTGTAACCTACCTGGTAGCTGTGATTTTCCTAGCTATTCGGCCATCAACGACGCCTTAACTCAGCCATGGAGCTGGGATGGAGGCGTGAACCGTCTTTATAGTACATTGGCGCAAGATTATTTCTATAAGAACCCCTCTAAAATGGTAACGTTTTTGGATAACCACGACACTGATCGTTTTCTGTCGGTGATTGGGGAAGATTTTGCCAAATATAAAATGGGTATAACGTGGCTATTGACGACGCGAGGGGTTCCTCATTTGTATTATGGCACAGAGGTGTTGATGAAAAATACCAAAAACCCTACCGACGCCGAAGTTCGTCAAGATTTTATGGGAGGCTGGAAAGGCGATAAACAAAACAAATTTACCGCCGCAGGACGCACTGCCAAAGAAAATGAAGCCTTTGATTTGGTGAAAAAATTGGCCAATTACCGTAAAAATACGTCTACACTCCACAGTGGGAAGTTTACGCAGTACCTACCACAAGACGGAGTATATGTTTATTTCAGACATGACAGTGCCAAAACAATCATGGTGATTATGAACTCTAATGCGAAAGATACCGATCTGACAACGGCACGTTTTGAGGAACGAATGAAGGGAACTACATCGGCAACTAACGTATTGACAGAAGAGAAAATAAATTCACTGGGTAGCCTCAAAATTCCAGCAATGACAACGTTGGTATTGGAGTTGAAGTAAATTTGTTTGTCACTCCGACAACAGGAAGAGCCTACATCCCAATCGAGTATAGACTCCTTCTATCGTCGGAGTGACAAAGAATTATTTGCGATGCTGTTCAATAAGCTTGAATAACGCTTTTTGCTTTTCGAGTTCGGGGAAGAAAACGTACAATTGCTCATGGGCATCGTAATCGAGAGCAAGGGCAATTTCAAGATGAACAAGGGCTTCTTTGTATTCTCCAGCGTGTAATAAATAGGCGACTCCTCGGTAATACAGTGCTGGACTGTCGGGAATAGTATCCAATCCTTCTTGAATGATTTCGTAAGCTTGTTTGAAGTCTCCTTGGTCAAACATAATGAGTGACCATTTTAGCCAAATATCTTCAAATTCAGGCTCTAAATCGGCGGCTTTTTCAAAGGCTTCAATACTCGTAAACACATTGCCAATTTTGTATTCTAAATCGGCAACAAGCAGCCAGTAGTCGGCAATAAAGTCATTGATTTTGATAGCTTTCCGAATGCAGTTGAGCGCTTCTACCAATTTATCCTCAACGGCCAAACAAACCGCCACTCCGTACCAAGCTTCGTCCCACTCTTTATCAAGTTGGAGGGCAGCACGGTAGTTTTCTAGCGCTTTCCCAAAATCTTTCAATTTTTCGAAACTCGCTCCAATATGGCAGTGTAAGTCAGCAGTGGGCGACTCGTACTGAAGGGTTCGTAAATAATTGGCATTTGCCTCTTCGTACCGCTCTAAATTCATGTAGGCATTGGCCATGTTGAAATAAGCGGAAGAAAAATCGTCTTTTATAACCGTAGCGTAATCGTAGGCATGAAGGGCTTCTTCGTACCGACCCAATTTGCTATACACAATACCCAAGTTATACCAAGCATTGTACGAATAAGGGTCACGGTCGATAAGTTCGTTGTAGTAGTCAATGCTGCCTTCCAATTGCCCCATGATTTCGAGGCAAAAGGCTAGCTCATACAACGCACTTTCATTGTCAAGATTGAGTTCAAGCGACGATTTGTAGTATTTTATCGCTTCTTCGTATTTGCCTGAGTTTTGGTAGGCTTGTCCAATTTGGAATAATACGTCATCTTTATCACCATCTTCGATGTAGCGAAGCATTTCTTCGTAAACCTCAACGGATTGTTCGTACTCACCCATCATGTTGTAGATACCCCCTTGCATAAAAAGGACATCCAAATCGTGAGGGTGAAAAAGAGAAGCACGTTCGAGTAATTCGAGCGATTCTTCGTAACGTTGTTTTTGGGCAAGTAAATGAGCTTTATCAAGTAAAAGCTCTAACGAATACGGAAAATGTTCGAGTCCATACTCACAGGCTTGTAAAGCGCGCTCCCAGTTCCCCTCTCCAATGTAATGTTCTACGATGTGTTCGTAGGTATCTAAATCAAAAAATTGGTGTTCTTGGTTCTTGAGCATTACCTCAAATCGTTGAACCGAATCCCGCCAATCGGGTTGTCTCTCCTCAAATTCTGGTTGCATATCCTGAACGTATGGGGTCAATGTCTTAGTCGAAAGATAAGAAAATTTCTTTTCCTGTCAAATTTTTAACGTAATATCCTTCGACTAAATTCCTCTACTTCCCCCATACATTTCAAAGATAATTGATAATCAGGCGTTTTTTATTTCTTCATCACGTCTTCGATGATGTGCCCAATATTTCCGCTAGGCTCTAATAATTTGAGTAGAGCTGCAACAGTAGGAGCTGTATCAGCAACGGCCGTACGGCTAAATGTTTCGCCTGATTTGATTCCCCATCCAAAGAAAAGAAGGGGTATGTGTGTATCGTAATTGTAAGGAGCTCCGTGGGTGGCAGCAATGGTGCTCGACATCCAACCTGGCTCGGTTACAATCTGAATATCTCCACTGCGTTTGGCGTGGGTGCCGTTTTTGTAGAGCGTAAGCAAGTAATCGTTGATGTTGGCGTTGCTCAAATCATGTGTATTGAGTACTTCAGCTATGCCATTAAAGTCAAGCATCGTTGGGCGAATGGCTTCAACGATTTCATCGACTGACAAGTTTTTTTGTTTCAATAAGTCGTGATTGAGGTAGAATTGGTAGTTTTCTGAAGCACGAATAAAGTCGCCTTCACCAAATTTTTCTTTCAATACGGCCTTTACGGCTGTATTTACTTGCCCGATATTCAAGCGTCCCGCAGGCAAACGGTTGGTTTTCCAAAGGTCAACTACGTCCATTACTCCGTGGTCGGCAGATAGGAAGAGTAGATAATTACCTTTTCCAACTTGTGCATCAAAAGCATTGAGAAGTTCCGCTAAGTCACGGTCGAGGCGTAGATAAATGTCTTCTTCTTCCACTGAGTTAGGACCAAAACCGTGCCCAACGTAGTCGGGAGTAGAGAAACTCACGGCCAAAAAGTCGGTTGATTTTCCTTTACCTAGCTGCTCACTTTTCAGGGCTTCCAATGCCATTTCTTTGGTAATGGTGTTGCCGTGTGGGGTACTTGCCAATACGCCAAAGGCATCTCCTGCGATTCCTGCCAGGTCATACGGGAAAACGGATTTTTTTGCGCCAGAAAGTTTAGCTTCGTAGGGTTGGTCATCGGCGGTACTTTCGGTGTATTGCTCAATCGGAAGCAGCGTCGTCCAGTTTTGCTTCATCAACTCCGATGGGCGTTTTTTAGCATTGTAATCTTTGACCCACTGGGGGAGGTCGTTCATATAAAAGGTACTCGTAATCCAGTTCCCCGTTTTGCTATCAAACCAATATGCAGCGTTGGCAGTGTGCCCTGCGGGTAAAATGGCGCCACGGTCTTTGATGGCAATACCGATGGTCTTGTTTTGGTAGTTGGTGCCGATGCGCAATTGGTCGGTAATAGTGCTTACCAACATATTTTTTGGGGACATTTTGCCTGCGGGAACGTTGGTTGTTCCGACGGGCTGGACGGTTGAATCGGCCACACAATACATACCTTTACCGAGGCGTTTGTCGAACCAGTCATTCCCTACGATTCCGTGGATAGCTGGTGTCGAACCCGTATAAACCGATGCGTGACCCGCCGCTGTCACTGTGAGGGCATAGTGATAGTGGTGATTGCGGCAATTGAAGCCTTCACGCATTAGGCGTTTAAAGCCACCCTCACTGTATTTATCGTAATAACGGAACCAATAATCGTAACGCATTTGGTCTACGACAATTCCTACCACTAGTTTGGGACGTGCTAACGTCGCGGGTTTGGTTGGTTTGGTTTGCGCCCAAAGCGTACTGATGCTTAAAAGCGCTAAAGTTAGTTTGAGGTACTTCATTTGTAAAGGTGTAGTTAGAAACTAAAAAAAGTTGCGGCTAAGTTACGGTAAGTTTTTGAACTGGCTTTAAAATACCTTATTGCATGAGATAGAGGCTATTGATTCGACGTATATTTTTGTACTTAAAAAAAGGAAGTTTTATTCAATTGCTAACTAGAATATGAAAAAAATTGGCATATTTCTTCACGGGAGTGGAGTGTTTGATGGTTCAGAAATTCACGGTGAAATATTAACGATATTACCGATATTTATTTGTCTGACTTGGACGGCCTGGTGATGCCAGGAGGCTTCGGGACAGCCAAAAACATTACAAAATGGGCGTTTGAAGGGCCTAATGACCCGATTTTGGAATCGGTTAAAAAACTGATTGTAGAGCTAGTGGCACAAGGAAAACCGATTGCAGGCTTGTGTGTGAGCCCCACAACCATTGCCAAAGCGTTGGAAGGAACTGAATATCACGCGCATTTGACTGTTGGTACATCAGAGGAAGCGTCACCCTACGAAATCGCTGCTATTTCAGCAGGAATAGAATCAATTGGCCAAGTGGCAGAAATGGTATCGGTGCGGGAATTTGTGGTGGATAAAAAACTCAAAATCGTGACAGTGCCTTGTTATATGATGGAGGCGAGCATTGTCGAAGTTCGTGACAATATCAAGCAAGCGGTAGATGCCTTGATTGCGTTAACATAGGTAAAAAAGAGAAAGACGCCCGTTCGGGCGTCTTTCTCTTTTTTTGATTAGTATTATTTGCTTTCGTTGTCTGCGATAATTCCCTCACGCTCAGCTTGCGCTTTATAGTCACGAAGTTGAACTGGTTTGCTATTTTTGCGCATGCGAATATTAAGCACTTCTACCAAAAGTGAAAATGCAATGGCAAAATACAAATAACCCTTAGGCACAGAACCAACGTGAGAATTGAATATTGAAACGTTGGCTAGGTGAGCACCTTCGGCAATTAACATAAATCCAATGGCAATTAAAAAAGCCAAACCGAGCATTTGAACGGAAGGGTGACGGTTGACAAAATCGCCTACAGGGCCTGAGAATGCCATCATGATAATCACTGAAAGTACGACCGAAATAATCATGACGGTGACGTTTTGCGTAAGACCAATGGCCGTAAGGATGGAATCAATGGAGAAAACGACGTTAATAAGCGCAATTTGCATCACCACGTTCGAAAGTTTATTGGCAGCACTTCCTTTGGGTTTTTGTACTTCATCTTCTTCGCCTTCTAGTTTATGGTGAATTTCGGACGTACTCTTATACAGTAAAAAAAGCCCCCCCACTATTAAAATAATGCTTTGTCCTGAAAAGGCTGCATGAAACCAGCCCGCGTCGATATGCGTAAAAGGTTTGGACAAAGAAATGATGAATGAAATACCAAATAGCAGCGTTACCCGAAAAATCATGGCTAAAACTAAGCCGATATTTCGAGCTTTGGGTTGGTCTTTGCGCGCTAGTTTGTTGGCGGCAATGGAGATAAAAATGATGTTGTCGATACCCAAAACGATTTCTAAAAACGTAAGGGTTAACAAGCTAACGATGGTTTCTGCAGTAAATAGTGAATCCATTTTTTAATAATTGAATGATTGATTTTAGTTAAGAAAGTTCAAAATTGAAGGGCTATTTGAATTCAATAAGCTAATTTTACACGAAAAAACCAAACGCTCCATGAGTGGTAAAAAAATAACCTCAAAACTTCCCAACGTGGGTACGACTATTTTTACGGTAATGTCGGCGTTGGCCACAGAACACAAAGCGATTAATCTTTCGCAGGGTTTTCCTGATTTTGAGATGCCTGAGGAGTTGGTTCGGCTTACATGTGATGCCCTTCAAAATGGATATAATCAATATTCACCTATGGCGGGTTGGATGCCTTTGCGGGAAAGTATCGCGGCCAAGGTGCATGATTTGTACGGTGTAGACATCAATCCCGATTCCGAAATCACCATCACTCCTGGCGGAACGTACGGAATCTATACGGCTTTTACCACCGTGCTACAACCTGGTGACGAGGTGCTTGTGTTTGAACCCGCCTACGATAGTTATATCCCTAACATTGAAATAAACGGTGGTGTCGCGGTTCGGATTCCGCTGACGTTTCCTACCTATCGTATCAATTGGGAATCGGTTCGTGCTAAAATTACGCCTCGCACGCGTATGATTGCGCTCAATACGCCCCACAATCCAACGGGAAGTATTTTACGTGGTTCAGACATCGAACAACTGCGTCAGTTAGTAGAAGAATTTGATTTGCTCATTATGTCAGACGAAGTCTATGAACACCTGATTTACGAGGGAGAGCCCCATCAGAGTATTTTGAGATACGAAGATTTGCGCCAACGGGCATTTGTAAATTTTTCGTTTGGTAAAGTCTACCACTGTACGGGTTGGAAAATGGGCTACTGTATTGCCCCGCCTGCGTTTACTGCCGAATTTCGTAAAGTGCACCAATTCAACTGTTTTAGCTGTTATACCCCAGCTCAAGTAGCTTTAGCCGAGTACCTGAAAAATAAGGAGGCTTACCGTTCAATTTCGGCGTTTTACCAAAAGAAGCGTGATTATTTTGCGGAATTGATGAAGCAAACGCGCTTCAAGCCCCTACCGAGTTACGGTAGTTATTTTCAACTGTATTATTTCAACCACCTTTCCGATTTATCCGACAAAGACTTTTCCATTTGGCTTACCAAAGAACATGGTGTGGCTTGTATTCCTGTTTCAGCGTTTTATCAAGAAGGGATTGACAACGGAGTGGTGCGTTTTTGCTTTGCTAAAAAACAAGAAACGCTTGAAAAAGCGGTAGAGAGATTAGTGAAACTGTAGTGGTGCTCTAAAGTTTTGACGTAGCCATCCCTAAAGGTTACAATCATTTCGACATGGCAGCTGTGAGCACTCTTTGAACTGCTCCCTCTGAAGAAAATCAAATCACTTAGGCGAGCTTCCTCCCGAACGGTAACTAAGGTGCTTTTTGGCAAATGAAACGGTCGTTAAAAGACAGATTCCAAGAACAAAAATTCATTTTTTCATCAGGTACTTTTTTATAGGGTCGAACGCTCCGACAAGTAAGAAAAGAAAGTTTTTTTGCCAAATTTTTGGAATTAAAATTTTTATCGTAATATTGCGATGATTTAAGGCTTAAACGACAAATGGGAACAACAAAATCGGAGGTTTTTACCGTAGAAGAAAATCGGATTGCTGATTTGGCGAAGGCATTTGCCCATCCTGCAAGGGTAGCCATTTTACGACTTTTGGCCGAGAAAAAAGCGTGTGTTTGTGGTGACCTTGTGGATGAATTACCGCTTTCACAGGCCACCGTTTCACAACACCTGAAGGAGTTGAAACGCATCGGAATCATCAAAGGAGATATTGCGCCGCCCCGTGTTTGTTACTGCATCGACGAAGAAGTTTGGAACGAAGCAATGCAGTATTTTGGGTTGTTGTTTTCGTCGTATCTTAAAAATGGCTGTTGCTAAATTTTTTGCCTATATTTATCGTAATATTGCAATTGAAAAACAATGAATAATACAATGACAACTGACGAATCGCTCAAAAACCTCGTGCGTGAAAAATACACCGAGGTAGCAAATCAATCGAAGGATTTCAATGCAGCCTCTTGCTGTGGCTGCGGCCCAAGCTGTGAAACTGACGGAGAGTTTTTAGGAATTATGGCGGAAGATTACACAAAAATGAGCGGCTACGTAGCTGATGCCGACCTCGGTTTAGGATGTGGACTTCCAACTCAATTTGCTCAAATCAATGAGGGAGATACAGTGATTGATTTGGGAAGTGGTGCGGGCAACGATGCGTTTGTAGCGCGGGCTGCAACGGGCAGTACGGGTAAGATTATTGGTGTGGACTTCACCGAAGCCATGATTATTAAGGCAAGGGTAAACGCTGAAAAATTGGGGTTCAATAACGTGGAGTTTCGTCAGGGAGATATCGAAGCGATGCCTGTAAGTGATAACATCGCCGATGTGATTGTGAGTAATTGTGTATTGAATTTAGTGCCGAACAAAGCCAATGTGTTCAAGGAAATCTACCGCACCTTGAAACCTGGCGGGCATTTTAGTATTTCTGACATTGTGTTGGAAGGAGAACTGCCTGTGGGCTTGCAACACGCCGCCGAAATGTACGCAGGTTGTGTGTCGGGGGCAATTCAAAAATCAGACTATTTGGGATTGATTGAAAAAACTGGGTTTGTCAACATAACACTTCAGAAAGACCGAGAAATTGTACTTCCCGATTCGATTTTGGCTGAATATATTTCCGTTGAAGAAATCGAGTCGTACCGTAAAGGAAATTTGGGAATTTACAGCATTACAGTTTATGCCGATAAACCATCGCCCGCTGCTTCCGAAATCGAAATCCGTAGCGCTAAACCAACAGATAAAGATGCAGTTGCGGAATTGCTAGAATCGGTAGGTTTGCCAACGGCAGATTTGAATCCAGAACTTTCCAATTTTTTACTTGCTTTTGCTGATGGTCAGTTGGTAGGTACAGCAGGAGTGGAGGTAACTGGTGAAGTAGGACTCTTACGTTCGGTAGCAGTTAAAGAGTCGTTTCGGAACTATAAAATTGCGAAACGTTTGGTCAATGACTTAACCAAACAAATGCGTTTACAGTGGGTAAAAGAGTTGTATTTAATCACAACAACGGCTGAAGGATATTTTGCTAAACAAGGTTTTGAAAAAGTCGAAAGAGAATCTGTCCCTGTTGAAATTGCACAATTGCAGCAGTTTAGTAATCTATGTCCAAGTTCAGCGACGGTAATGAAGAAATTGGTCGAAAAACCCAAAATAAAACTTATAGAATTAGATCAAGTGTCGTCTTGCTGTACGCCCAATTCGGGATGTTGCTAGTACTAGAAATCAAAACGGGTAAAATCTCAGATTTTATCCGTCTTGATTTCTAGTACCCCTTTTATATCATCAATCAGCCATTGATTTGCTATATTGTTGAGTGTGACTGTTGCGGCTTTTTCGCCAAACATCCATAACTCAAAGGTTGCTTTGGTAGCCGTATTGGATATTGGCTTGATTTTAAATTGGTCATCAAAATCTTGTGCCTGAACGATAGGGTCGTAGCCTCCTTCGTTATCTTTCTCCATTTTCTGGTAAAATACGGTCAGTCTTTTTTTTAAAGCAGGACTAAACTCGGGTCGCTTAAGCACCTGACGCCATTCAAGCATGACTCCCCTCGTGGTGTACCATTTATAAAATTTTTGTACCGTTTGGGTAGATGATTTGGATTGTCCAAGCGAGGTATTTATCAAACCAACGAATGCTAAAACTATAAGAAGGGACTTACTCATTATCGAAAAAATAGGGTTATAATTTGTTAAGAACTGCAATTAGCTGTTTTTTTTCGGAGCTTTCGGCTGTTTTGTTGAGGATAGTTTTCCAGTCGTTTGCTGATTTTTTAGCCAATTTTTGGCCAGTGGCGTCGTACGATTTTACCTCCGCAGGGTCTAAGTACCTAAATTCTTCGAGAACCGATTTTACTAACTCGCTGGCATTTGTTCCTTTGGGATGGCGTTTTAAGTATTCGCCTGACTTAGACAGGGCACGGTCTAATACGCATACCCAATAACCCTCGCATTCGCCACCCGTTTCGAGTTGGCTTGCTTCGTAGGCGATACGTTCTTTGAGTGGGTCGGTGGCAGGGACGGTCGCTTCCAGTTTCCACAAAAGGTCTTGTTGTAAAAAATGGCCTGCGTTCCCATAGTCGCTGTAATAGACCTCTTTTTTGTGGCTATCAGTCCAAGATTTTAATTCATTGGTGCCAAACGGAATGCTGCGTGCAATGCGCTGAATTGTGACCAAACGAAGGAATTCTACTTCTGCCAATTCGGTAGGAGTGAGTGTTTTATCTGTTTTGAGGGAATTGAGCCAATTTTCCACTTCCACGTTGGCCGCACCGTCCTCTTTGGGTTTGCTATTGTAACTACGAGCGATACTCAGGAATACTTCTTTGGGGGTGGGCCTATCTAATGCCACAATTTGGGAAGGGGTTACCCAACCCGTGGCTCCTTTGTCTTGGCTAACTTTTAGAAATTTACCATTGGCCGATTTTTCAAGAAGTTTGACTTTGGTTCCGATTCTATAATTGCCTGCAGTGGCCCCCGTTGAGGCAGGATTTTTGAAGGTGTTCACTTTAGGTTGAGCAACCATGTATTCTTGGGCAAGGATGCTCAAAGAAAAAAACGAAGCAATAAGAGCGAAAAATAGGTATTTCATTAGTTTTAGAGTTTAGTTTCTGAATCATCTATTTTGCGCCTGATTGTTGGTTTGATGCGAGTCAGCCCTATCAGACAGGAGGGGCACATAAAACTACAGGTAAATGTCCTTGTAAATAACGTATTGTACGGGTTTAAAGGATTTGAGTTTTAATAAAGGTTTTTTGCCGATGTTAAGCTTAGTGACCTTTTCTTTCGGAGTAGTACCTTTAACATCTTCCCCGGCTCCTTTAGAAATCTCAGTGGCACCTGTAATGAGGTTAAAGTCGTATTTTTCGTACGAACCGTCGTGCGTAGAGCTTTCTGTGTAAGTCGCACCAATCAAAAACCAGTCGTTTTCTTGAAACCTCCAACGGTAAGCGTAACCCCAGCGACTCGAACTACCCCCATAAAAACGTACTAAAAAAGACCCCCTTTCTACGGATAGTCCTTCCCAGGGGTCGCCAAAAACACCGCCTTCGTTGGATAGCATGATTGATTCGTTGGATTGAATCGAAAGTTTGTAACTCCCATCGGCTTGTTTGAAGGCCACTAAAAGGATACGGGGTTGCTGGTCGTTGTCGGTTTCTTTTAGGTTTTTAACGGGTTTATCGGCCTCAATAACCGCCGCAAGGTCGGGAAGATTGTCTTTGTTGAGGTCGCCTTCGGCTTTTTCGTGAACGTGCCAGCCTTTAGGGATAAACGACTCGACTTTGGTACCCGAAGCGGGTAAAATGGGGTACTTGTAGGATTGAAAAAGTAGAGTAACTGAGAGTAAAGTAGGTAAGAGCATTGTGAGTAAGTTTTTACCCAAATATACATAAGTTTCCATTCTATTATCCATCATTTTGGGCTGTTTTTATCGTCCACCTTTGTTAGGAAGAACTTTTAAAAAAACGTAATTTGCGTTGGTAAAAGAAAACCAGGAACGTATGGTTCAGCAAGTAACGATTGAGAAATTTAAATTTATCGAATCCTTAACCTTAGAGTTGGGAAGAATAAATGTCTTTATTGGTGAAAATGGAAGCGCAATATCCTTGAAGCAATTGCCATGGGTTCGGCAGCAGTAGAGGATAAATTGGAGGGTTACCCAAAAACTTTTAGACAATGGTGACATTTGGACTCGTGGCAGAAGGAGTGACTGACCATGTGGTATTGGAGAATATTTTGATTGGTTATTTTAATGACCCCGACCTTGTTGTACGACCATTGCAGCACGTGCTTCCGTAAATAACTACCTTCATAAGGTAACTCAGGTATTAATTAAAAATAAAAAAGAAGCCATTAGCTCTAGTCGTAAGGAACCAAGAGTTTATGAAAAACTATCGCGTGATTTTTGTAAACACAAGATATTACAAAGGCACTATTCACAGAATCCTAGTTTGAAGTATTTTGTGAAACATTACTTAGACGAAGTACTATAAACGTAATAAGAATTTTAGAAAAAGGAATCCCTACACACATGACGCCTCAATTTGAAGGAACCGAAAAGTACGTTGCAACGCGTGAGTTGGCCGTGGCCGTGAATGCCTCGGTGAGTTTGCAAAAACCGCTGCTGCTCAAGGGCGAACCTGGTACTGGCAAAACCATGCTTGCCTATGAAGTAGCCAAAGCACTGGGAAAACGACTCATTACGTGGCACATCAAATCAACGACGCAAGCGCATCAAGGTCTTTATGAGTACGATGCCGTTTCTCGATTGCGCGATTCACAACTTGGCGATCAGCGGGTGTATGACGTAGAGAATTATATCAAAAAAGGAAAATTGTGGGAAGCCTTTGAAGCGGAAGAACAGGTAGTGCTGTTGATTGATGAAATCGATAAAGCCGATATTGAGTTTCCGAATGATTTACTTCAAGAACTCGACCGCATGGAGTTTTTTTGCTATGAACTCAACCGAACCGTTGCGGCAAAACATCGCCCGATTGTTATTATTACGTCCAACAACGAAAAGGAGTTGCCCGACGCGTTTTTGCGGCGCTGCTTTTTTCATTTTATTCGTTTTCCTGATCGAGATACCATGCTACAAATTGTCAATGTTCACTATCCTGACCTTGATAAAGAGTTATTAGAACGGTCGTTAAAACTATTTTTTGTCGTTCGGGACGTGAAAGCGCTCAAAAAGAAACCCTCTACTAGCGAATTGATTGATTGGATTAAGCTGTTGATTTGGGCAAAAGTATCCGCCGATGACCTCAAAGACCTTGAGTCTATGCCTGATGTGCCGCCTTTTTTTGGGGCATTGCTCAAAAATGAACAAGATAACGACTTGTACGCGGCCTTACGTTCTAAAGGTTTTCGCCCGTATTAAGCGTTTTTGATGATCTATCAACTTTTACTCCGTCGCTCAAAAAGATGTTTTTAGATTTTTTTTTATTGCTCAAAAAATACGCAATTCCTGTATCAGTAGGGGAGTATTTGAACTTATTGGAAGGACTCAAGCAGCAGGTCATTCAAATGAGCGTGGAAGAGTTTTACTACCTCAGTCGGACGGCATTGATTAAAAATGAAATGCACTACGATTTGTTCGACCGACTGTTTGCGGAGTATTTCAAAAACGCCGAAACCGTCGAAACCAAATTGTTGGAAGTGAACGTGCCGCCCGATTGGTTTGAAGACGCACTCAAACGAGAATTGACCGATGAGGAAAAAGTATTGATTGAAAAAATGGGCGGTTTGGAGAAACTCTTCGAGCGTTTTCAACAATTATTGCATGAGCAAAACGAACGCCATTCTGGAGGAAATACGTGGATTGGCTCGGGTGGAACTTCCTCTTTTGGGAATAATGGTTACAACCCCGAAGGTTTTCGAGTAAAAGGCGCTTCGGCTGGAAATCGAACAGCTCTGAAAGTGTGGGAACAGCGTGAGTATAAAAACTACGATGAAGACATAGAACTCAATACTCGAAATATGAAAATGGCGCTTCGACGGTTACGCATTCTAACGCGGGAGGGAGCTGACGAAGAACTTGACATGAACGCCACTATCGAAGGTACAAGCCGAAACGGTGGCATTTTAGATATTCATCTGCACCCGTCGCGAAAAAACAACGTAAAGGTGCTATTGTTGCTCGATGTAGGTGGCTCGATGGACGACCATATCGAGTTGTGTTCGCAGTTGTTTTCGGCGGCCAAGTATCAGTTTAAGCACATCGAGTGTTTTTATTTCCACAATTGTATTTACGAAACGCTTTGGCGGGATAATAGTCGGCGGTCGAGCCGAGTGCCGACGTTGGAGGTTTTACATAAGTATAATAAAGACTATAAAGTGATTTTTGTGGGTGACGCTTCCATGGCTTCCTACGAAATAACGCACCCAAAAGGAAGCGTGGAGCACTACAATGAAGAAGCAGGCATTACGTGGCTGAATCGTTTTAAAGAACAATACCCTCATTTTGTATGGCTAAATCCCATCTCAGTGGCCGATTACTGGAAATATACCCATAGTATCAGTATTATTCGTGAATGGTCCGAAAAGCGAATGTTTCCGCTGACGCTTAACGGACTTACTCAAGCCATGAAATGTTTGAAAAATCCGAAAATCAAATTTGAAACTGGCGGATAGTAGTAATTATGTTAAGGCCTCTTTCGTTGTGGCTTCTTAACCTTTTTGGGGAATTTGGTTATCGGCTTGGGTAAAGAAGTGGTGTAATTTTAGCATAGTACTGGAGACCATAAAGCAGCAACTTTGGAGGTTCGGTAACTTCAGAGTTCATCATTCCAGTGCTTTTTATACAGGTACAGATGCTTTACTACTGTGATTCAACAAAGCCGTTTATGTAAGTAAAAAAAGAGTCGGGACGTAAACACCCCGACCCACGAACGAATACTAGACTAATCGTAATTTAACACTGGCGCTAGCCATTTTTCAGTCACATCAAGTGGCATTTCCTTGCGGCTGGAATAGTCTTCTACTTGGTCTTTGGCGATTTTTCCGAGGGCAAAATATTTACTGTCGGGATGCGCAAAGTACCAGCCACTGACCGAACTCGCAGGGTACATGGCAAAGCTTTCAGTTAAATGAATACCTACTTGTGCTTCCGCATCCAATAAATCAAACATCGTGCGCTTCTCGGTATGGTCGGGGCAGGCAGGGTATCCTGGTGCTGGCCGAATTCCTTGGTATTTTTCGGCAATTAATTCTTCGTTGCTCAACGATTCATCCGAAGCATATCCCCAAAACGTTTTCCGAACGCGTTCGTGCATCAATTCCGTGAAGGCTTCGGCCAAACGGTCGGCGATGGCCTTGAGCATAATGCTGTTATAGTCGTCGTGGTCGGCTTCGTATTTTTCCAACAATGCCTCAATTCCAATTCCAGTCGTTACGGCAAAAGCTCCGATATAGTCCGTTTTGTTTACACTTGTGGGTGCTATAAAATCACTTAGACAGAGGTTTGGCAAATTGGCCGCTTTTTGATTTTGCTGACGTAAATGATGAAGCGTTGTAAGTTGCTCAGTTGCCAGGCCATTTTCGGTAGTTACTACTCGGTATTCATTCCGTTTTGCTTGTCCTTGGCCTGCAAAACTTACTTCAGCCTCTTCAAATTCGTGCAAAACGATGTCATCTCCCACCGAATTGGCAGGATAAAAACCAATGACGGCATTGGCTTTGAGGGATTTATTTTTGATGATGTTGGCCAACATGTCATTGGCATCCTCGTACAGTTTTTTCGCTTCAGTTCCGACGGTGGCATCGTTAAATATCGTTGGATATTTTCCGTGTAATTGCCACGTTTGGAAAAATGGCGTCCAGTCAATGTACTTTGCAATCTCTTCCAACGGATAATCGTAGAAGTACTTATTGCCCAGGAATTTTGGTTTCACTGGTTCAAACCCTGCCCAATCAATTTTGGTTTTATTGGCTCTTGCGGCCGCAATCGACAAGGCTTCTTTTGCTTGTTGGCGCTTAGCGTGGTCTTCGCGAAGTTTGGTGTATTCTTTCTTGATGTCGGCTAAAGTATCAGCGTAGGTTTTTTCGTTTTGCGTCAACTTGCCAGCTACTGGCACCGCACGACTTGCGTCCAACACGTGAATAACAGGTCCTGAATAGTGCGGGTCAATTTTCACTGCCGTGTGAATACGTGAGGTGGTCGCACCCCCAATTAACAACGGAATGGTAAAACCTTGGCGTTCCATTTCTTTGGCAACACCTACCATTTCGTCCAAGGAAGGTGTAATCAAACCCGATAGGCCGATAATGTCAACGCTATGTTCTCGGGCGGCCGCTAAAATCTTATCGGTCGGTACCATCACTCCAAGGTCGATGATTTCGTAGTTATTACAGCCAAGTACTACACCCACAATATTTTTTCCAATATCGTGGACGTCACCCTTCACTGTTGCCATCAAAATTTTTCCAGCTGCTGCCGCACCACCTGCCTTTTCAGCTTCGATGTAAGGAGTCAAGTACGCCACGGCTTTTTTCATTACTCGAGCCGATTTTACCACTTGTGGAAGGAACATTTTCCCTTCCCCAAATAGGTCGCCTACGACATTCATGCCGTCCATCAAAGGGCCTTCAATCACATCTAACGGGCGACTAGACTGCTGACGCGCTTCTTCCACATCTTCGTCGATGTATTCAGTAAGCCCTTTGATAAGAGCGTGTTCCAAACGTTTTGAAACGGGTTGGTCGCGCCAAGCATTATCTACTACTACTTCTTTTCCTTTCGATTTTACGGTTTCGGCAAAAGCCAACATGCGTTCCGTTGCGTCAGGGCGGCGGTTAAGAATTAGGTCTTCGCAGTGCTCCAACATGTCTTTAGGTAGGTCGTCATAAACTCCCAACTGACCTGCGTTCACAATCCCCATGTCCATACCAGCCTTGATGGCATGGTACAAGAAAACGGTGTGAATGGCTTCCCGAACGGGTTCATTGCCACGGAATGAAAACGAAACGTTGGAAACCCCACCACTCACTTTGGCGTACGGTAAGTGTTCTTTTATCCAGCGAGTTGCGTTGATAAAATCAACGGCGTAGTTATTATGTTCTTCGATTCCTGTACCCACCGTAAGGATGTTGGGGTCGAAAATAATGTCTTGTGGAGGAAAACCTACTTTGTTGACTAAAATCCAATACGCCCGCTCGCAGATTTCGATACGACGCTCGTAATTGTCGGCTTGGCCTACTTCATCAAAGGCCATTACCACTACCGAAGCCCCGTAGCGCTTTACTTTTTCAGCTTGTTCGATAAACTTCTCTTCGCCTTCTTTCAACGAAATAGAGTTTACAATCGCTTTGCCTTGTAAACATTTCAAACCTGCCTCAATCACTTCCCATTTGGACGAATCCACCATGAAAGGAACGCGGGCAATGTCGGGTTCGGCCATGAGCAAGTTGCAGAATTTGGTCATGGCTTGCACGCCGTCAATCATCCCTTCGTCCATGTTGATGTCAAGGACTTGAGCGCCTGTTTCGACTTGTTCTCGAGCTACCGAGATAGCTTCATCGTACTTGCTTTCACGAACCAAGCGAGCAAATTTCTTAGAGCCTGTTACGTTACAACGCTCGCCGATGTTTACGAAATTGGTTTCTTTCGTGATTTTGAGGGGTTCAAGCCCTGAAAGTTTCTGAACATGATCGTTTTCGGGTAAATCTCGGGGGGCATATTTGGCGGCAACTTCAGCAATGGCCTTGATGTGCGGTGGCGTTGTTCCGCAGCATCCTCCAATGATATTAATAAAATTATCTTTCAAAAATCCTTCGATAATCTTTGCCATTTCGGCAGGTGATTGGTCGTATTCGCCCATTTCGTTGGGCAAACCTGCGTTGGGGTGAGCCGAAGTAAAGAAAGGAGCTTGGTTGGCCAAAGTTTGTACATACGGACGCATCAAATCGGCTCCTAACGCACAGTTGAGCCCAATCGAAAGCAAAGGCATGTGCGAAACCGACGTCAAAAACGCTTCCGTCGTTTGTCCAGACAAGGTTCTTCCCGAAGCATCCGTAATCGTACCTGATACCATGATAGGAGCGACCCCTCGACCCGCTTTGGCAGACCCAGGGGAGTTAATATATTTCCAAACTAAACCATCTATGATTGGAAACTTATTCCTATCACAACGATTCTCCCCCCATTGGGGGGCGGGGGGCTTTTGGTTTATAAACAAATCAATCGCATAAAGTGCTGCTTTAGCATTGAGTGTATCAAAAATGGTTTCGACCAAAAAGATATCAGAACCTCCGTCGGCAAGAGCTTGAACTTGTTCGTAGTAGGCATTCACTAAGTCATCAAACGTTACAGCACGATAACCAGGGTCATTGACATCGGGAGAGAGCGAGGCCGTACGGTTGGTGGGGCCAATGGAACCTGCCACAAAACGAGGCTTATCGGGGTTCATGGCTGTGTATTTATCACAAGCTTCCCGTGCCAAACGGGCCGATTCGTAATTTAGCTCATACACCAAGTCTTCCATGTGATAGTCGGCCATGGCGATGGTCGTCCCACTGAAGGTATTGGTTTCGATGATGTCGGCACCTGCTTCGAGGTAAGCCTCGTGGATTTCGCTGATAATGTCGGGGCGGGTCAACGACAACAAATCGTTGTTGCCTTTGACCTCGTGTGGAAAATCTTTGAAACGTTCGCCACGGTAATCGGCATCCGTCAATTTATAACGCTGAATCATCGAACCCATTGCGCCATCAAGCACAAGGATTCGCGATTTGAGTATTTCTTGGATAGGTGGTTGTTGCATTATAACTGGTTATTGTCCAAAATGTCGGTTTACAATTACTTATGTTCGAAAAGCAAAAAGCTTTTTAAGTACAATATTATTTAATGAGGTACTCCTTTGACAAGGGCTTCCAATTCCTCTAACTTTACTAAATTAACTTTCGGAAATGGAATCTTTTTTAGAATATTCAAATGCTTATTGTTAGAGACTAGATAATCTGCATTTGATGCGATGGTACAGTCAACAAATTTGGTGTCGTCGGGGTCGGAGTAAATCAAGTTGAATTGATAATGAATATGCACAGGTTTTATATTAGGTAACTCTCAAAGGGCTTGAATGACCTGTATAGTATCTGTTAACCCTTTTTCCTTCCATACGTTAGCCGCGTTGGCAATCGCTTTTTTTGCGAAATACTGGGCTAAAATCCGTTTTAACTCCAACAGGTCGTTGTCTAAAATATCAGCCGAGTAAATTTTTAATAGTTCTAACGGAACATTCGACAAAGGTTTTCGAGACACAGTCATAGTTGTCAATGTTTATTAGGTCAAAAACATACTTTCCTCTTGGCACGTTCGCTTTGAAGGAGGCGTTTGTTCGGAAAAATAGACATCTTAGGATTGTACAAAATTAACGTAATTCAGAAAGAATTTTCGATTATTTAGACGATTATTGTCAATTAATCTTTGAAAATAGATTTATTTTATACTTTTAAACCTATAATACCTATAAAATACCCGATTTTTCAGAAGTCAGTCTGCAAGAAATAGATAAAATGTCTAACCTCAATTTCAATATAAAATACAACAATGCTCAAACTTGACACTACCGACCGTGGGCTTTTACGCTATCTCCAACAAAATGCGCTCTTAACGACCAAAGAATTGGCGACTCAACTCAATCTTTCCTATACGCCCGTCTATGAGCGAGTACGGAAATTGGAAAAAGAGGGAATCATTAAAAAGTACGTTGCGATTGTTAACCGCGAGAAAATAGGACGTAATCTGATTGCTTTCTGCAACGTTTCCCTTAAAGAACACAGCCGCGCCAACGGCGAGAAGTTTGTGTCGGCAGTAATGACCTTTGAAGAAGTGATGGAATGTTATAACATTTCGGGAGAATATGATTTTATGCTCAAAGTAGTGGTAAATGATATGCCTGAATATCAGCGGTTTTTGATGGAAAAGTTAGGCGCATTAGATAGTATCGGTAACACCCACAGTATTTTTGTGATGAGCGAAATCAAACACGAAACCGCCCTTAAAGTATAAAATATGTTGTTAGTTTTTAGTGGAATTTTTGGACTGTACGCCTTGGCTTGTAGCTGGTTGTGTTGGAAATGGTGTCAAATTCCCGTGCGGCCTTTGAAACACGTTTTTTTGCCATCAGACCTTAAATTGTCAATCATTATCCCCGTTCGCAACGAAGCCGAACACATTGGCGTACTGTTAAATGACCTCGAAAAGCAAACCTTAGACCGTCGTTTTTTTGAAGTGTGGGTAATGGACGATGCCTCTACCGACAAAACAACAGAAATTGTAAATGGGTACATTCAGAAAAAAATGATGTCGCTGAACTTGGTGTCGCTGACTGATGTCGCTGCAAGTTCTCCTAAAAAAAGGGCGATAACAGAAGCCCTCAAGCGAGTTCATGGGCAGTTGATTATCACAATCGACGGAGACTGTAGAGTAGGGGAAAGATGGTTGGAAATCTTTGCTCAAACGTACTTAGAGACAGGGGCAAAATTAATTAGTGGTCCAGTAACGTTTTTGAACACAGTAGCTAGTAGCGTTTTAAGGAGGGGAGGAGCGATAGCCCAAACCATCGAATTTTCAAGCCTGATTGGGACGGGGGCTTGTTTGCTCGAAGCGGGGTATCCAACCATGTGCAACGGTGCAAATTTGGCGTATGAACGGGCTGCTTTTGAGGCAGTGGGGGGGTTTGAAGGTGTTGACCAAATTGCCTCGGGTGACGATGAGTTTTTACTTCAAAAAATTGCAAAACATTTTGGGGTTGAAAAGCTTTATTTTTTAAAAAATAAAGCCGCAATTGTCTCAACGCACGCGCAAGATTCGTGGCGAGGTTTTTACCACCAACGCGTTCGCTGGGCCAGTAAATGGGCCGTCAATAAACGTCCTGCGACAATGGTAGTGGCGTTTGGGGTATTTTTAGTCAACTTATTGATACTCGTCGTATTAATTGCACCATTCCGCGAAAAAGTAGTGCCTTGGGAGTTTTGTACAATTCTATTGTTAAAATATGTGCCTGAATTTTTGTTTTTACGTTTGATTATCAGATTTTTGGGTAGAGAAAAATGGGCGAAATACATCCCCGTTGTTCAATTTTTTTACCCTATCTATGTGCTATTTTTTGGAATAGGGGCGCAACGAAAAGGCTATGTGTGGAAGGGTAGAAGTTTGAAATAACTCCTCTCCAGACTATTAGTTATGCCAGTAGATTGCAACCAATCGTTTTATCATTACTAACGCGTCTTACCAACATCATCAACAGCTATGATTCCATTGTTTGTTCATAAGTCGCCACGAATCCTTAAATCATTTTATTCACCGTTTGTATGGGAAATCCCGACGGAAGAGCCAGTGATTTATTTAACGTTCGACGATGGACCTATTCCAGACGTAACAGAGTGGGTGTTGGAACAATTGGATAAGTATTTGGCCAAAGCTACTTTTTTCTGCATTGGCGACAACGTTCGAAAGTACCCCGATGTATTTATCCAAATGCTTGCCAAAGGTCATAGCATCGGTAATCATACTTTTAACCATTTGAAGGGCTGGAATACAGATGATAGAACTTACCTCAATAATGTTAAGCAGTGCAATGAAATCTTACCCGTTGAGACAACCTTGTTTCGTCCACCTTATGGTCGGATTAAACTTAGTCAAGCCTACCCGCTTCTTAATGACTATCATATAGTTATGTGGGATGTATTGACGGGCGATTTTGAAAAGTACTTAAGCGCTGAACGCTGCCTCGAAAAAACGTTGAAATACACCAAAGCAGGCTCAATTGTAGTGATGCATGATAGCCTCAAAGCATGGCGTAATATGAGCTACGTTTTGCCGCGAATGTTGGATCATTTTGCCCAACTCGGGTATCGTTTTGAAGCATTATCTCAGCTTACTTCGCCTTCAACAAACCTCGGTGATGCGATGGTTTCGCGTTATCTTGCGCACTAAATTGAGATTCGCCTCGCTGAAAAACACCTTCTTGTCGTAAAAAAGGCAGTTTCGTTGACTTCCTTATTCGTTGTCTTTAATTTTAGGGAATTATCTATCAACTTAACCAAAAGACCGATGAATTGGACAAAACCTATACCTTTAACATTATTATTGGTAGCCATCTGGGGACAAACCTTCGCCCAGTCATTTAATAACTTACCCGTCATTACTCAAAAACCACCTTTGCACGGCAAACATTGGATGGCCATTACGGGTAAACCATTGGCAGCTACGGCGGGTGCAATGGTATTTGCCAAAGGAGGCAATGCCGTAGATGCGGCCTGTGCCATGTTGGCAGCTACTTGCACCATGTGGGATGTGCTTAGTTGGGGCGGAGAAACTCAAGCCCTCATTTACAATCCAAAAACTAAAAAAGTAATAGCCATCAATGCACTTGGAGTAGCACCTACGGGAGCGACTGCGGAGTTTTATAAAAATAAAGGCATGAAATATCCACCTGAATATGGGCCGTTGGCTGCCGTAACGCCTGGGACACCTGGTGGTTTAATGACCATCTTGGCCGAATACGGAACCATGTCGCTCAAAGAGGTGCTTACCCCTGCCATGCAATTGGCGGAAGGTTATCCTATCGAAGCCCAAACGGCCAATTCTATTGAAAGCCGTAAAGACCTTATAAAACAATGGCCATATTCCAAAAAGGTGTTTCTACCGCACTTGGGTGCCAAACGCGAAGCACCCGACGCGGGTGAAATTTTTGTTCAAAAAGATTTGCTTGAAACTCTGAAAAAACTGGTGAATGCCGAGCAACAAGCCTTAGCGAAGGGCAAATCTCGCAAAGATGCGATTTATGCCGCCAACGATCTTTTTTACCGTGGCGAAATTGCGAAAGAGTTTGCGAGGGGGTGTCAAGAACAAGGTGGGTTGATTACCGAACAAGATTTGGCCAATTGGAAAGTGAAAATTGAGGAGCCAATGATGACCACTTATAAGGGAATTGAGGTGTATAAGCTCCAGCAATGGACACAAGGCCCTGCCATGCTTCAAACTCTAAATATTTTGGAAAATTTTGACCTCAAAAGTATGGGTTATAACTCAACTCGTTATGTCCATACTTTGTATCAAGCGATGAATTTGGCCTTTGCTGATCGCGATTTTTACTATGGCGACCCTGCCTTTGGTCCTGAAGAACCCATGAAAGGGCTGCTTTCAAAAGAATATGCTAAGGAGCGGAGTAAGTTGATAAACCCAGAAATGAACGACCCCAAAATTGGCCCAGGCGACCCTTATCCGTTTGAAGGGAAAGCAAATCCGTATTTAGATTTGATTAAAAATTGGGGAAGTGCTAGTTTGATGGCTCCCAAAAATAACGCAACATTGGACGAAAAATTCCAGGAGAGCTTCACGGCAGGAACCACCTCAGTAGAGGCAGCTGATGCCGAAGGTTGGGTAGTATCGATGACCCCAAGTGGGGGATGGGTGCCTGCTTGTATTGCGGGAAACACGGGCATTGGAATGAGCCAACGGATGCAAGCGTTTGTGCTCGATCCAAAAGAAAATCCATTCAACGTGGTGGAGCCTGGAAAACGACCCCGCGTTACGCTAACCCCAAGCCTCGCCATGAAAAATGGGAAGCCTTTTCTATCTTTTGCAAAACAAGCAGGCGATGAACAAGATCAGTTACTCCTTCAATTTTTCCTCAATATGGTCGAATTTGGAATGACAGTACAAGAGTCGTGCGAAGCTCCAAGTTTCAAAACCTTTCAAATGTATTCGAGTTTTGGCAAGCACGAACGTATCAACGGAGGTTTAACGCTCAACGAAGCTATGCCTACCTGGATTCGGAAAGACCTCGGACGAATGGGGTATAAAATCAATTACCAAGAGCGTACCAGTGGCCCTATCAATGCTATTTACTTTGATTGGGAGCACGGCAGTTTTTGGGGAGGCTCTAGCAACCACGGAGAAGATTATGGAATTGGCTGGTAGAAATTTACAGTATTCCTCGTGATTTTAACTCCAAATATTTGTTGACGGTATTTGCATTTAAGTCGTGTGGTGCCGTTAAAATCGATTGAATGCCGTATTGTTCAAGTTCTTTAACGATACGGCGTTTTTCGTAATAAAATCGCTCGGCAATGGTCTTCAAATAAATCGTCTCGGTAGTTTTGGCGGGTGTTTTTAGCAATTGAGCCGTTTCTGTATTTTCAAAGAATACAACAATAAGAAGGTGATTTTTAGCTAGTTGTCGTAAAAAAGGCAACTGACGGTGTAGAGCATTTAAGGTTTCAAAATTGGTAAACAAAAGCAATAAACTACGCTGGCGAATTTGAGTTTTAACGTGGGTGTAGAGCGTTTGGTAGTCACTTTCCAAAAAACGCGTTTTTTGTTTGTACAATACCTCCAAAATTTTCTGCATTTGCCCTGTGCGGCGGTCGGCGGGTAGAAGTTGCCCAATCACTTCTGAGAAAGTAATTATTCCCGCTTTGTCTTGTTTTAACAGCGCAATGTTGCTCAATACCAAGGAGGCATTGATGGCATAATCCAACAATGTTAGCCCCTCAAAAGGTGATTTCATTACTCTTCCTTTGTCAATCAAGCAATAAACAGCCTGTGAGCGCTCGTCTTGGTAGGCATTAACCATGAGTTCGTTGCGACGGGCAGTGGCTTTCCAGTTGACCGTCCGAAAATCATCACCCTGAACATAGGGTCTAATTTGTTCAAACTCCATGCTGTGTCCTAGTCTACGCTGGCGTTTGATTCCAACCTCCGTCAGTCGGTTAGAAATGGCCAACAGTTCGTATTGGCGCATTTGTAAATACGAAGGGTAAACTGCAACTGTTTTATCCTGTGCAAACTGGTAGCGCCGTTTTAACAACCCAAGTGGACTTTTAACAAACACATTGACTGCTCCAAAACTATATTCTCCCCGTTTGGTAGGTCGGAGGTCATAGTGAAGCTGTTCGGTCTCGTTGGGGGCCAAACGAGTTTGAAATAATACATCACGGCGTTGGAATTGAAACGGGATTTCGTCCACAATTTCAAGGTCTACTCGAAAAAAATAGCGGTTTTCTAGGTAGAGAATAATGGGGTTAGGGTCGCCATTGGAAAGCCGCTCGGCTACATCTCGACGAACAAAGACTCCTTTTTCGGTACGAAAAAGCAAAAAAGCATCAGTAAGACTAACAACGAATGCGACTGCTGTCGCCAATTTTACCAGACCAAAAAGCCCAATGAAAAGATAAGAAACCAAAAAAGCAGCAACTAATACAATCAGTAGCGTCCAGAAGAAGGGAGAAAAATAAAGGTTTTTGATGGTTTTCATGCTAGTAGATAAATTGTCCTGCACCTTCACGAATTACCTCAAAATCATCGGTGGTAGCGTCAATGATGGTAGAAGGTATCAAGCCCCCAAAGCCTCCGTCGATGACCAAATCTACTTGATGTTGAAAGCGTTCAAACATGATTTCAGGGTCGGTAGGGTATTCCATAAAATCGTCATCGTCTTTAATAGATGTGGTGATGATAGGGTTCTCCAGTTCGTGGACAATTTGCAATGGAATGGGGTGATTAGGTATTCGAATCCCTACTGTTTTTCGGTTGGCCAAAACCTTCGGAACGCGACTACCAGCTGAGAGAATAAAGGTAAATGGGCCTGGAAGAATACGTTTCATTACTTTAAAAGCCGAATTGCTCACTTTGGCATAATCAGCTATATGACTAAGATCGTGGCAAATAAATGAAAAATCGTTTTTTTGAGGCTTAATTCCTTTGATTCGGGCAATGCGTTCCACTGCGCGAGCATTGTGAATATCGCATCCTAAAGCATACACTGTATCAGTAGGATAAACAACTAATCCCCCCTCTTGAAGGCAAGTAACCACTTGGTGAATTTTGCGTGGTTCGGGGGTTTGAGGGTGGATTTTTAGGAACTCAGCAGGCATTCGACAAGTTGGACGGTATCCGTTTAATTGAAAAACTTTGACTTACAAACCTATCATTTTATTTGGATAACGCAAATTATGAAAATCAGGGCTGTATTACTACGAGTCGAGTTGGACAAACGGGATGCCTTGCTGCATCATTGAAAGTTTACGATTGCGTTGCCATTTGGCATAAAACCGATACAGCCAATTGACAGGTAAGTGCAGTCGGCATGCAAAGACAAGTAACTCAGTTTCCCACCCTGGGTCTTCGATATAATTGAGGAGTTTTCGAAACTCAGTAGCTTGTTCGGCGTCTTGAGCCACAAAACATTTTTTGATGAATTGACGAATTCTTTTTGCTAATAAGTCATATTCTTCTTGGGAACGGCTGAGGTCATAGGCTTTATTACAGACTTTCCAACTTGATTTTAACATGTCATTACCAATACGGTAAAATTGTGATGCCATGGAGTCTTCGAGGACTCTTTTATTCATCAATACTTCGTCGATATAATGGTATTTATAATTATGAGCAGAACGAATAAAAAAATCAAAATCCTCATAACTCAAAGATTCATCGTAGCCACTCAATTTAATGAGTACAGATTTTCGTATCATAATGGAGGGAGTGCAGATAAAATAACGGCGTAAAATTTCTTTGTAAACATGCCCCGTCGGGACAACCCCATGTGCTTTTCCATCTTTTCCTAAAGCATAATGATAACCAATTAATTTGCCTGAAGTGTCTATGTATGAGGTATTTGAAAATACAACTGCGTAGTCTTTTGGAAGTAGTTCAAACGCTCTAACTTGTTTTTCGATTCTTTGAAGTGGCATAATATCGTCAGCGGCCAAATCAATTACGTATTTACCTGTTGCTTTACTAAGTCCTTGATTAAAAGCTTTGCAAAGCCCAATATTTTGATTATTACGTATGAAAATGGTTTTAGGGTAATCGTCGATAAATTGTAAAATAAGACGACGAGAATCGTCAGTGCTTGCATTATCAATAATTATCAATTGTATATTATTATAAGATTGCAGTACTACCGATTGCAGGCACTCTTTAATAAAAGGTGCATGATTGTAGCACGTACAAATAACCGTCACTTCTGGATTCATCGGGTAGGTTGAGAGCATTTATAATTGCGTAAAAGGGCATTTATTTGATTAGTAAATGTAATCTAATATTTACAAATTTTATTCGGTACATACTTACTTTTTAGTAAACGGTCAAAGCTACAACTGTTATTCGACATAAATAGGGTGAGCTAATTGATACTATAAAATCATTATGTCTGTTGCTAATAAAAAGATTATCAGATAGTTAATTGTATTTATTTTATGGAGTAGGAAATATTATTCAGCATAAATCTGAATTTTGGCATGATTTTCTCTATGACTTTGGTATGATGTAGAAAAACATCTTTCAATATTTATGGGTTAGGGTAGTTCATAAATGCCGACACGCTCTGCGTGCGGCATTTATTTTTTTGTAAGGGTACTATTTTTTGTCAAAGAAGAATTTTTTTGATACTTCGCGCGCCAAATACTTAAGTTCAGTTCAAAACCAAAGATGAGAAGTAGGGCTACAAGATAAAACCAAATCATGAGCGCAATGATGGTGCCGATAGAGCCATAGAGTTTGTTGTAACTCCCAAAGTGAGAAAGATAGAAAGAAAAACCATAAGTGGAGGCAATGATAAGAAAAGACGACATGACAGCTCCAAGGTTGAAAAAACGCCAGCCGTGATTAATTTTAGGGGCAAAACGATAAATAATAGCAACCGCTAACGTAAAGGTCGCAAACATGACTCCGTAACGAAGAACATCCAAAAGAAAAACCGTAAAACTATCGCGAAATAAGATAGTATCATGTAACCAATCTACAACAAAGTCCCCTACAATAATAATAAGTACAGCCAAAAACAGCACAAACGACAATAGAATAGTCAACATGATGGCTATTCCCTTCGTTTTGAAAAAACCGCGGTTTTCGTAGGCTTGGTCGGCGGTGTTGAAGGCGGTTATTAAAGCCCCCATCCCATTGGTAGCTGTGATTAGAGCCAGGATAAAACCAAACGATAAAATCCCTCCTTGTTTGCGATTAATGATGTCATAAATCGTTGTGGCTGCAAAATCATAGAGGGGCTCTGGTATGGCATCGTGCATGAATCCCATGATTTGAACTTCCATGTTTTGTATGGGAATGTACGGAATGAGCGTAAACAAAAATAGGATGGCAGGGAATACTGCAAGCGTAAAGTTATAGGCCACAGCCGTAGCTCGCTGGTCGATATTGTACAAAAGAATTTTTTCTATAAGAATCGTTACAATATCAGCCAGCGAAACAGTGTGTGAAAAGTACCGTTTGTAATGAAGAGAGTGGTGTATTTGTCGAAGTTGACGGTAGTTGGAGGTTGACCAGTGTTGGAGCATTGACAAGCGACTCAAATCGTTTCTAATGCCCGAAAATAGTAAAAATAGGTCGATTTTGCCCTTTTACTGATAAATCCTCACGTAATCAATTTCAAAAGTAGCAGGAAAAACACCTTCATCTACTCCTTTTGCACCACCCCAATTGCCCCCTACGGCCAAATTAAGCAACAAATATTCTGGTTTGTCAAAGGGCCATTCGTTGACTGATTTGTGCTCATTAGGGATGCTTAAGTAGGTTACGCCATCCAACATAAAATCCATTTTCTCGGGTGTCCAGTCAACGGCATAGATGTGAAACTCGCTATAGGGGTTTTTGATAAATATTTTTTTCGACTTTTGGGTACCTCTGACGTGGTTATAGGTTTGGGTGTGAATCGTTCCGACGAGAGTATCGGGGTCATAACCAACGTGTTCCATAATGTCGATTTCGCCGCATTTGGGCCAGCCGACTTCTTTGATATCCTTTCCAAGCATCCAAATCGCGGGCCAAGTTCCTCTACCCTTTGGTAATTTGGCCCTAACTTCAATGCGTCCATAGGTCCATTCTCCTTTGCCACGTGTTACCAAACGAGCCGAGGTGAATTTGCGATTTTCTTTAGCCTGAGATCGAGCGGTAATGCTTAAAATACCTTTCCGAACGATGGCAGTGTTGCTATCTTTTTCGGTGTAATATTGCAACTCGTTGTTGCCCCAGCCGTTACCTCCTACGTCATATCCCCATTTTTGATCGTCGGGCAAACCCGTGTAGTTAAATTCATCACTCCATACCAATTTGCGTTTTGTTTTAGCAAAATAAGCGTCATGTTTTAACCCTTTTTCGGGTTCGTCAGTTGTAAGGTAGTCAATTCCTTGGCCTAAAAAATAATCCATTGCTAAGGTATCATTGACTGTCCAGGTATTGGTGACAATACCTAGCTTCTGGGCTTCTGGTAGCCATTTTTCATCGCGCTGAAACACACTGAAATGATAATCTGCGCCGCCGATATTGTCTGCCTTTAACTGTGCCGCTGAGATGTTTCCGTTGAGATATTGCAGTTGGGCGTCTTTGTCTAGTTCACGCACTTTTTTTAAGATATCGTAATCAAAACTGATATAAACCACCCACTTTTGGGCTTTAATTTTCTGCACAGTTTCGACCACTTTTTCGGTCAATTTCATTGCACGTTCTTTACCAGCGGGGGAGGGTTTGATTTCGGTTACGAGCATGGTTTTCTTTTGCTTTTTACCTTCCTTCAAATATTCTTCTAACGTTGGCAGCAACTCTCCGTTTTTGAGTGGCTTTTTGCGTAACTCAGAGAAATCGGTTTGTTCGATGTCCATTCCTTCATAATGAGCATCATGATTAATGACTAACACCTCGTCTTTTGTCATTCTGACGTCAAATTCCGAACCTACACATCCAAGTTGAATAGCTGCTTTAAGGGAGGCGATGGAATTTTGGGGAGTACCTGTATTTTTCCATGCACCCCGATGGGCGACAATTCGATTGGCATGAAACGATTGGGAGTGCAAGGCAAGACTGCTCATAAATATCCCTGTGAGCAAGAGAAAGAAAGTGTTTTTATTATTCATGATGAAATAGAAAGATAGGAACCAGTGTGGCGTAAAATACTCCAGTACACTGAAAAGGCGAAATTGCGGAGAATCTTCTGTTTTTATTCAAAAACATTCATCTATGTACTAAAGTTTGATTTTGGTCATTTGTAAAAAAATCAAAAATAATTGAAAGTAATTGTTTGATATTCAGGTAGTAAAAAAATGTGTATTTTTGACACGAAATAAAATTATTAATGAGCATTCCTCCAACCAAAACTATTTTACAGTTTAGCTTCGAAAAAATTAAAAATCTACCAAGTAACATTTAGATAATATAGCCTTTGTAATACCAAACGAAATTCCTTAATTGCCACCAAAAAAAGAATTAAGCATAATTAACTAATAAAAATACCCATCAAAATTATTGATTTCTGTTGCTTAAATGAGTATTTACCTTCCTAACAATTGGTGCTTAGTTGTTAGATAATTTGGGCTAGCAGAGTTTTTCAAACCTTACTTCCTTTGAAACCGACAGATATTAAAAACCCTGAGTATTTCCACAAAGTAGTGGATTGCCAGTACGCTTGCCCTGCGCATACGCCTGTACCAGAGTACATACGGCTGATTGCGGCAGAGCGCTACACGGAGGCGTACATGGTCAACTGGGAATCAAACGTATTCCCAGGTGTTTTAGGTCGTACCTGCGACCGCCCTTGCGAACCCGCCTGCCGTCGCGGGCGGGTAGAAGAAGAACCCGTTGCGATTTGCCGCCTTAAACGTGTAGCTGCTGATAACAAAGGAGATGTGAAGTCGATGATGCCACAAGGTCCTTTTGCCTCCAACGGAAAGCGTATTGCGTTGATTGGGGGTGGTCCTGCGGCGCTTACCGTAGCCCGTGACTTGGCTCCGCTTGGGTACGAAATCGACCTCTATGACGACCAAGACCGTGGTGGAGGGATGATGCGTAGTCAGATTCCTTCGTTTCGTTTACCTGAAAGCGTATTGAATGAAGAGGTGAACTTTATCCTTGATTTGGGAATTCGTACGCATTTCAAAACGCGAGTTGATAGTCTGCGTGGCATATTAGACAAAGGGTACGATGCAGTTTTTGTTGGGACGGGTGCTCCCAAAGGGAAAGATTTGACAGATTTGAAAGGCCGTTGGGATTCATCGGGCAATATTCATATTGGTATTGAGTGGCTGGCAAGTGTTGCGTTTGAACATACCAAAAAAATTGGCAAGAAAGTACTGGTACTGGGTGGTGGAAATACCGCGATGGACTGCTGCCGCACCTCACGCCGTTTGGGTGGAGAGGATGTGAAGGTAGTGGTTCGTAGCCCACGCAAAGAAATGAAAGCTTCTCTATGGGAAATTGAAGATGCTTTGCACGAAGATATTCCAATTTTTGAAAACCACGTTCCAAAATCATTTGTGACCGAAAATGGTAAATTGGTAGGAATGATGTTTGAGAAAGTGGAGCCAAAATACGAAAACGGTCGCCGTAAGCTTGTTCCAACGGGTGAACCTGAGGTGTTTTTTGAAGCGGATGATGTGTTAATTGCCATCGGACAAGAAAACTCGTTTCCTTGGATTGAGCGTGATTTAGGGTTGGAGTTTAATCAATGGGGCTTGCCTGCATTGAATGAAACGACCTTCCAATCGACCCTTTCAAACGTGTTTTTTGGGGGGGATGCGGCGTTAGGGCCTAAAAACGTTATCACGGCTGTTGCTCAAGGACATCAAGCGGCGGTTTCGATTGATTTGTTCTGCAATCAGCAGTCACTCACCGAACGCCCGTCGCCTTTCACGAACCTTATTAGCCAAAAAATGGGGATTCATGAGTGGATTTATGACAGTAGCGTTACGACAGATGTACGCTTTAAAGTTCCTCATGCCGATAAAAGTCTTACGCTAAAAGACCGCAAAAAAGAAGTTGAATTAGGGTTTAGCCAAGATACAGGTTTCAAAGAAGCCCAACGCTGTCTCAACTGCGATGTGCAAACGGTCTTCACCGAAAGCCGTTGTATCGAATGTGATGCTTGTGTGGATATTTGTCCTACTACTTGTATCACGTTTACGGTGAATGGGGAGGAAGAAGACCTTCGTACGCGTTTGAACGCTCCCGCCAATGATACTGACCAAGATTTGTATGTGTCGGATACGCTCAAAACTGGGCGAGTGATGGTGAAAGACGAAAACGTGTGCTTACACTGTGGCCTTTGCGCCGAACGCTGCCCAACATCGGCTTGGGACATGCAGAAATATTTATATTCAGTTACCAAAGCAGGGAATCAATGCGGAATCTTACAGGAATTAACGACTTAGTAGTTCGATTTGCCAACGTTAACGGGACAGGGTCGGCCAGTGCTAACAATATGTTTGCGATGTCCATTTTTAGAATGGGCATTCCCATGACGGCTAAAAATATTTTTCCCTCTAATATCCAAGGATTACCTACTTGGTATGAGGTTCGGGTGAGCGAAAAAGGCTATTTAGGCCGTCGCGAAGGGGTAGATTTGTTGGTGTGCGTCAACCCCCAAAGTATGAAACAAGATATTGCTTCTGTAAAATCGGGAGGATATTTTGTGTACGATAACACCAAAAATTTACACAAAGATTTTATTCGTGAAGACATCAATTACATCGGAATTCCGATGATTGGTATCTGTATGCGTTTGTACCAAGACCCTCGTCAACGTCAGTTATTCAAAAACATGATTTACGTGGGAGCCTTGGCTGCCTTGTTGGACATTGAGTTGGACGTAGTAAAAGGAATCATTGCCGATGAGTTTGCTAAAAAACCAAAACTTATTGAGCCTAACGTGCAAGCAATGATGGAAGGGGTAAAGTACATTCAGGCCAATTACAGTTTCCCGCTTGGTATACGTGTCGAGCGCCGTGACCTGGTAGGGGATAGCATCGTGATTGACGGCAATACAGCATGTGGTCTCGGAGCAGTGTATGCAGGGGCGACCGTCGCAGGCTGGTACCCAATTACCCCCTCGACCTCGTTGGTGGAAGCTTTCGCAAAATACGCCAATAAATACCGCCTTGACCCTGAAACGGGACTCAAAAAAGTGGCTATCGTGCAAGCTGAAGACGAACTTGCCGCTTTTGGGATGGTTTTAGGTGCATCGTGGAACGGAGCACGTGCGTTCACTGCAACGAGTGGGCCAGGGGTTTCGTTAATGAACGAATTTTTGGGCTTGGCTTATTTTGCGGAAATCCCAGCCGTGTTAGTGGATGTGCAACGTGGAGGACCTTCAACGGGGATGCCGACGCGTACGCAGCAGTCAGACTTATTGTTGGCAGCTTATGCCTCGCACGGGGATACCAAACACGTTTTGTTGTTGCCAAGTACGCCTACTGAATGTTTCAATTTGATGGCCGATGCGTTTGATTTGGCAGAACGCTTACAAACGCCTGTAATTGTAATGACAGATTTGGATTTGGGAATGAACGACCACTTGACGGCACCCCTGAAATGGGACGATAACCGTCGTTACGACCGTGGGAAAGTATATACTGCTCAAGATTTGGACGATTTGACAGCAGTGGGCAAGCAATTTGGGCGTTATTTGGACGTAGACGGTGACGGGATTCCCTACCGTACTATTCCTGCCACACACCCAACCAAAGGTTCATTCTTTACACGTGGTACGTCTCACGACGAATATGCCCGCTATACCGAAGACGGGGTGAAAAATGCCGAAGTGCTTGATCGTTTGCTCAAAAAATGGGATACAGCGAAAGAAATTACGCCCAAACCTGAGTTTTATCAAACCGAAAATAAGAGCAATGTCGGGGTAATTTTCTTCGGAACAACGACCTACGCGGCTCTGGAAGCGATGGACTTACTCCGTGATGAAGAAGGGATTACGTTGGATGCTATGCGGGTCACTGCGTTTCCATTCCACTCGTCGGTTGAGGAGTTTATTGCAGCGCACGACCAAGTGTTTGTAATTGAGCAAAACCGCGATGCTCAGTTCCGTACGTTGTTGATTAACGAATTGGAAGTAAATCCGAAGAAGCTCATTAAAATCCTCAATTATGACGGAATGCCAATTACGGCAGAAGCAATTCGCCGTCAGATTGCGGGAGTGTTAGCCACGGTATAAATAAAACTCGATATTCCCGAAAGTTTTAAACTTTCGGGAGGTTACTAGAACTTCGACATTCAAAATGACTTATATAAAACCAAAATTTCGTCACCCTGATTTACCCAAAAACTCCATTGGGTACGCCAAAGCCGATTACGAAGGGGTGATTTCGACGCTTTGTGCAGGTTGTGGCCATGATTCCATCAGTGGTGCCATCGTACAGGCTTGTTATGAAATGGCGATTGAGCCGCATCGCGTGGCCAAATTATCGGGAATTGGTTGCTCGTCAAAGACGCCCAACTATTTCTTGAACAACTCGCACGGCTTTAATTCGGTTCACGGTCGTATGCCATCGGTAGCGACGGGTGCTAACATGGCCAACCGCGACTTGATTTACCTTGGGGTTTCGGGCGATGGCGATACGGCTTCCATCGGAATGGGGCAGTTTGTACACGCCATTCGTCGGAATTTGAACATGCTTTACATTGTGATGAATAATGGCTGCTATGGCCTAACCAAAGGCCAAGATTCGGCAACGGCCGACCAAGGTTCGGTAAGCAAGAGTGGTTCGGTAAACCCGTTTGAAGGGATTGACTTGCCTGGAATGGCGCTAGAACTTGGTGCGACGTTTGTAGCACGTAGTTTTTCTGGTGATAAAACCCAGCTCGTTCCACTCATCAAAGCCGCACTTTCGCACAAAGGATTTGCACTGATTGACGTGATGTCTCCGTGCGTTACGTTCAACAACAATGCGGGTTCAACCAAGTCATATGATTACGTTCGCGACCACATCGAAGCCTTGGCCGAAATAGGTTTTGTACCTGAGAAAGAAGAGATTACTGTCTCATATGAAACAGGGACAACCGTTGACGTTGAACTTCATGATGGCTCGGTAGTGCATTTGCAAAAACTAGCCGATGGCTGGGATCCTCGCGACCGTCAGGCAGCGATGCGTCGTTTGCAAGCGGCAAAAGCGGAGGGGGAAATCCTGACGGGGCTTTTGTACATTAATCCTGAAAGTAAAGAATTACACGACGTCATTAAATCTGATTTGCGCCCGTTGAATAGTCTTAAAGAAGAAGACCTGTGTCCAGGTTCGGCTATCTTAGAGTTAATCAACGAGGATTTTAGATAGCAATCAAAGCTATTGTTAGTCAAACATTCATCATCGCCGACAAATCGAGTTCAAATCCAAAGAACTATATTGTCGGCGATGCTATGTGTCCAAGGGTTGTCGAGCCGATGAAGCACGAATCACCAAGTTGGTTTTCAGTATTTTAGTGATTGACTGAGTGTTTTCTTTAGGCTTCTTTATTAGTTTAATCAGTAACTCCGCTGCCGAACGGCCCATCTCAAAGGCAGGTTGAGCCACCGAACTTAGCGGCGGGTTGAGCATCTCAGCAATGGGTAAATCAGAGAAGCCAATTAAAGCTATATCCTTGGGCATGGTCAGGCCAGCTTCTGTGATAGCCGCGTGACAACCAATCGCAATGTTGTCGCTCGCGGCAAAAATACCATCAGGATTAAGGGAGCTTTTGAGCAACTGACGTGCCACTTCGATGGATTGTTGTGAATCGAAATGGGTAGACCATACTAATGCTTCATCGTAAGGAAGCCCGTGAGCGATTAATGCCGCCTTGTATCCTTCCAATCGTCGCTTACTTATGAGCAAATGCAGCGGCCCCGAAATGTGGACAATTCGCTTACAACCTTGCTGAATAAGGTGTTGAGTGGCGTTGTAAGCTCCTTCATAATCATCAACAGATACTTTATGAGTATTAATTTCCTCGTAAATACGGTCAAAAAATACGATGGGGAACCCTTTATCATGAAGATTTTTGAAATGCGAAAAATCAGTTGTATTGGTGGCTACTGCGACCAAAAAGCCATCTTTTCTACGATTATAGATGTGTTTTACATTCAAAACTTCACGTTCATAATCGTCGTGGCTTTGGTAAATTACAACGTGATACCCCTCGGCAAAAGCAACGTCTTCGATGCCTGCAATGACAATTGCAAAAAAAGGATTTGAAATATCGGGAACAATCACCCCAATGTCGTTGCTGTGGCTGCTGAGTAGGCTCAAAGCAACAGGGTCAGGGGTATAATCCAAACTTTCGGCGAGCTCCAACACTTTGCGTTTGGTCTCGATGCCAATTTCGTGACTATCTCGCAGCGCCCTCGATACGGTCGAGGTCGAGAGATTGAGTTGTTTGGCAATGTCTTTTATCGTGACTTTTCTCATGGGAGTACAAACCTAAAAAAGTCCTATTTAATTCTCAAAGCAAGGTCTTTCATACGGAGTCATAAAGATAATAGTAGGCGCTTGTTTTACAATTTTAATTAAAAGAAAGGTGAATAATGCAACCGTTCCCGAAAACGTTTGCGTAAATAAATGAATCGAACTTCTTTCTTTAACTAGGATTAAATTCTAACATCAGGGACAGATTAATTGACTTGTTCTGATTAAAGCAATGCAAAATCTAAATATAGTACTATATCATTTACCAAAAACCGTACGAATGAAAAAGCAACTAGCAATTCTTTGCACTTTACTTTGGGTATCAGGGGCTGCCCTTGCTCAAAAGGAAAAATGGACGTCGTTATTTGACGGAAAATCTTTCAAAGGTTGGAAACAACTTAATGGCCAAGCCAAATATACCATTGAAAATGGAGAAATTGTGGGGACGACCGTTGCCAATACCCCAAACTCTTTTATGGCGACTGAAAAAGAATACGGTGATTTTATTCTAGAACTAGATTTAAAAGTTGATAATTCGATGAATTCAGGCATTCAAATTCGTAGTTTGTCAAAGCCTGATTACCAAAATGGTCGTGTGCATGGGTATCAAATCGAAATCGATCCATCGGACCGCGCATGGTCGGGTGGGGTGTATGACGAAGCGCGCCGTGGTTGGTTGTACAACCTAAATTTTAACCCTGAAGGAAAAAAAGCCTTTCGCCGCGATCAGTGGAATCATTACCGCATAGAGGCCATTGGTAATGTGATTCGTACGTGGATTAACGGTATTCCAACGGCACATTTGATTGATGATATGACACCTCAAGGGTTTATTGCGCTTCAGGTACATGCCATTGGTAAAGACCAAAAAGAAGGTACCCAAATTCGTTGGAAGAATATCAAGATTCAAACTGAAAACCTCAAAGCGAGTCCATTGGATAACTGCCCTGTGGAGAACTGGATGATTAATAGTTTGTCAGAACAGGAAAAATCGCAAGGTTTCAAATTGCTATTCAATGGCAAAGATTTCACGGGTTGGAGAGCCGTACATAGCGACAAAATGTCGGGAAAACACTGGAATGTTGTGGACGGTACGATGAACGTGAGCCCTTCGGATGGTTCTGAAACGGGCAATGACATCGTGACGACTGCCCAATACGGTGCCTTTGAAATGAAGTTTGAGTTTAAACTCACCGAAGGGGCCAACTCTGGGGTAAAGTATTTTGTGAATGAAGCCTTTGATTCGGGGGGTAAGTCGGGTATTGGGTTGGAGTTTCAAGTGTTGGACGATGAAAAACACCCCGATGCCAAAATGGGTGCCGCAGGAAACCGTACGTTGGCAAGCTTGTACGATTTGATTCCATCGTACAAATTGGACAAACGCTTCCAGAAAAAAATTGGTGAGTGGAACCAAGGCCGTATAGTGGTTTATCCCAATAATATCGTTCAGCACTGGCTCAATGGCTTTAAAGTAATTGAGTACGAGCGCAAAAGCAATATCTACGATGTCTTAGTTGCTCGTTCGAAATATTCAAAATACCAAGGATTTGGTGCTGGAGACAAAGGTCATATTCTGCTTCAAGACCACGGCGATAACGTGTCGTTTCGTAACCTGAAAATCCGCGAATTGAAGTAATACTTTTACCACATAGGACACTTATGTGAACTATGTGGTAAATCATAACGAACCAAACCTGCTCAATGAAAAAACTACTATTATTCTTATCAATCGTAAGCGTAGCCAACGCCCAAAAACAACCTCAGTTAAGCTATCGTTCTGCTAAAGTATTAAAAGAGAGTGGCTTAGAGTTTAAAGACTTAAACAAAAACGGTAAACTCGACAAATACGAAGACTGGCGTTTACCCGTAGAGGTACGGGCTAAAGATTTACTTTCTCAAATGACCTTGGAAGAAAAAGTGGGCTTTATGCTCATCAGTACGACGCGGATGGCAGGGGAGATGACTTTTCAAGGAAATGCGGGCAACGAACGTCGAGAAATCACGAGCGGTTTTAACGAAGAAGATTTGGTACAAGCAACCAATATGTTTACGCGTAAACCGTTGGCTGTACCTACCCTTTCGGCGTCGGGTACTACCAAAGGCGTGAACGAGCGACATCTGCGGCATTTCATTTTGCGGGCCAATACTAGTGTAAAAAACATTGCTGAATGGTCAAATAACCTGCAAGCACTGTGCGAAAACACGCGCTTGGGAATCCCCGCTATTGTTGCCTCAAATCCGCGAAATCACATTACTATTGATGCCTCAGTTGGCTTGAGCGTGGGGGCGACTCCCTTTTCAAAGTGGCCAGGTGAACTTGGAATGGCTGCCATGCGCGATTTTAAATTGACCCGTGAGTTTGCTCAAATTGCGGCACAGGAGTGGACGGCGGTAGGTCTACGCAAAGGCTACATGTACATGGCAGATTTGGCAACCGAACCCCGCTGGAATCGCACAGAAGGGACCTTTGGTGAAGATGCCGACTTATCGGCCAATATGATTCGGGAGATTGTGCTTGGATTTCAGGGAACAAAGCTTGGTAAGCAGTCGGTTGCGCTCACTACCAAACATTTTCCAGGAGGTGGGCCACAGGTGGGAGGACAAGATTCGCACTTTGAGTGGGGAAAATTTGCACACTATCCAGGGGGGATGTTTGATTACCACTTGAAACCCTTCAAAGCGGCAATTGAAGCAGGTACATCTTCGATGATGCCTTATTATTCGGCTCCTAAAGGCAAAGAATTTGAAGAAGTTGGATTTTCGTATAACAAAGCCATTATTGATGATTTGTTACGCAAAAAATTGGGGTACAAAGGCATTATTAACTCTGATACTGGCCCTATTGACATGATGCCTTGGGGAGTTGAGAATATGAGCATAACCGAACGTTATCAAAAAGCATTGAACGCGGGTGTTGATATTTTTTCAGGCTCGGCTGACCCTTCTTTCTTGCTCGAAACGGTGAAAAAAGGACTAGTGACTGAAAGCCGAATTGATGCATCAGTTGCTCGCTTATTACAAGAAAAGTTTGAATTAGGATTGTTTGAAAATCCCTACGTGGACGTTGAGAAAGCCCAAAAATTGGTAGGAAATGCCGAATTTCAACAAAAAGCCGACCTTGCCCATCGCAAATCCATCGTTTTACTCCGAAATGATGCGAAGCTGTTGCCTTTGACCCAAAAAACAAAAGTATTGCTCGAAGTTATTCGTGATGCGGGAGGGCGAAATGCGGAACCTCCCATCAAAGTGATTAAACCTACTGCTTCGTATCCAAACGTAGAGTTTGTGTCAACGAAGGAAGAAGCCGATATAGTGGTAGAATGGTTGTATCCGACCACTGGAGGTCTTTTCAGTTCGAACGGAAAACCGATTGAACTGAGCTTGTCTAAAAATAGAATTGATGTAGCTCACGTTAATGAAATTTGTAAAGCTAAGCCCACAATTATGGTGGTCAACTTTACGAATCCTTGGGTGATTGAGGAAATTGAAGGAAACACCAAAACCCTCATTGCTACCTTTGGAACTACTCCTGAAGCCTTGATGGATGTAATTGTTGGCAAATTTAACCCAACAGGTAAGATGCCTTTTGCCATTCCGACTTCAGAAAAAGCGGTGGAAGAGAACAAATCTGACGTTCCTGGCAGTAAGGAAAATGCAGGCTATGCTTTGTTTAATTTTGGAACGGGATTGAGTTATCCCAAATAAAAATCGTCAATCAAATTAATCGAATCAATCGTACTAATTTTTTTATGGCATTAGAACAAACATGGCGCTGGTATGGTCCTAATGACCCCGTGAGTCTTTGGGATGTACGCCAAGCGGGCGCAACGGGTGTAGTAAACGCATTACACCACATTCCAAACGGGCAAGTGTGGACAATCGCTGAAATTGAGAAAAGAAAAGCCGAAATTGAGGCCGTGGGGTTGACGTGGTCGGTGGTGGAAAGTGTACCCGTTCACGAAGACATCAAGAAAGCGTCGGGAAATTACAAACAATACATCGAAAACTACAAAGAAAGCTTGTCCAATTTGGCGGCTTGCGGCATAGATACCGTTTGCTATAATTTTATGCCAGTATTGGACTGGACGCGTACCGATTTGGATTTTCGCTTACCTGACGGTTCTACGGCGTTGCGGTTTGATATGACTGAGTTTTGTGCGTTTGAAACCTATATCTTAAAACGCCCTAATGCCGAAAAAAGCTATTCTGAGTCGCAATTACAAAAAGCAAAAAGCTGGATTGACAATGCTTCGGAAGCCTCGGTTCAAAAACTAATCCGAAATATCATTGCGGGCTTGCCAGGGAGTGAAGAAAGCTTTACGGTAGAGGAGTTTGCCGAGGTACTGAAATCGTACGATAAGGTAGATGATACGGTTCTTCGAACCAATTTATATAACTTCTTGAGAGAAATCACTCCTGTGGCCGAACAAGCGGGTGTTTTATTAGCGATTCACCCCGATGACCCTCCGTATCCGATTTTGGGACTTCCGCGCGTTGTAAGTACAGAATCCGATGCGCAACAATTGTTGAAAGCCTATGAAAGTAAGTACAACGGGCTTTGTTTTTGTACAGGAAGTTACGGCGTACGCGCCGATAACGACCTCGTTGGAATGGTTGAACGCATGGGAAATCGCATCAATTTTGTCCATTTACGCGCTACCTTACGCGATGCCGAGGGTAATTTTCACGAAGCTGACCACTTGGCGGGTGACGTAGATATGTATGGCGTAATGAAGGCGTTGATAACCGAGCAAAGACGTCGGATTGTCGAGAATCGCCCCGACTATCGCTTACCTTTCCGCCCCGACCACGGGCATCGTATGTTGGACGATTTGAACCCTAATAAAAAAACAAACCCAGGCTACACGGCCATCGGTCGTCTTCGCGGGTTGGCGGAGCTTCGTGGACTAGAATTGGGCATTGAAAGAAGCTTATAAGTTGTTGAAAAATGGAATATGAGTTTAATGGATTACAGATAACCACGGATTTTAAATCAGTGCTAATCCGTCCCATCCGTTAAACCCATGTTCCATAAAACCATACACATCTTTGAAAACCGATGCAGTTCCTATTTTAAACCCCTTTGAAATGGGGCAGCTTCATTTTGAAGAAGATTTGGCATGGCAGTCGTTGTTTGCGCCAACGCATCATTATTTCCATATCAATCGACTTGAAGATTACAAAGATATGATGCGGTTTCCTTTGCCGCCGCACCGAAAAGTAGTTTATGATTTTGTCTTTCTGATGCAAGGTGAAAGCGTTCGAACCAAAGCACTTAATACCTTTGAATTTTCAAAAAATACGTTCTTCTTTTTGCCTGCTTACCAAATTACTAGCCACAAGTCAATGAGCTCCGACGCCAAAGGGTTCTATTGCCACTTCGACTTGGATTTGTTGACGAAAAATATCCACTACAAAGAAATTTTACAGGACTTTCCTTTTCTCCAATTCATAGGTAATCCACTCGTAACGGTCGATGATAGTACCAAAGAGAACGTTCATTTTCTGCTCCAACGCCTTGAGAAAGAGTACTTGAAAGGCGAAAAACCTGATTTTAGGCTAGTTCAGCTCTATTTATTGGCATTGATGACAGAAATTAAGCCCTTTGTGGTGACTGATCAAAAGGTGAAAATCAATGCGGCATCGCAAATAACCGAACGCTATAAAAATGCGTTGGCACAATTTATTTACCAAAAGCAAAAGATTACAGATTTTGCCGAAATTCTAGCGGTGACGCCTAATCACCTCAATAAATGCGTCAAGGCAACCACGGGCAAATCAGCACATGAGCTCTTGGACGATATGCTTTTGCTGGAAGCCAAAGTGCTCCTAAAACAAACAACGCTGCCCATAGCTGATGTGGCATTTCGTATAGGCAAAAGCGAACTCAGTGATTTTGGGCGTTTTTTTAAACAAAAAACGAGCTTTACACCCAGCGAATATCGAAAAATGGATTGATTTTGCGTATAAAATCCCAGTTTTAGATTATCATTTCTCATAATTTTATGTCAGTTTTGTACAATTAAAACTTGTATAATTGATACATAAATGAGAACGCCTCTTTTACTACTAACTGCTACGCTGCTTTGGTTGGGAACCACATGCCATTCCCAACAAGTGATTCCTCTGTACGAAGGCAAAGCCCCAGGCTCGGAAAATTGGACATGGTCGGAGCAAGAGTATTCAAACAATAGTTTCAAAACCCGCGTGGTTTATAATGTTGTAAAACCTACCTTAACGGTCTATTTACCAAAGCCCGAATTAGCCACGGGAACGGCCGTCGTTGTAGCTCCTGGCGGAGCCTTTCACATTCTTTCCATTGATAACGAAGGCATTGAAGTAGCAAAGTGGCTGAATTCTAAAGGAATTGCTGCATTTGTGTTGAAATACCGCTTGGTGCGAAGCATGACCGAGAATCCTGTGGCGGAGTTGATGCCTAAAATGCAAGACTTCAAAAAACTTGACGAAATCAATGCTCCCGTGGTTGAGATGGCCGTAGCGGATGGTAAAAAAGCCATTGAGTACGTTCGGAGCCATGCCAAAGAGCTTGATATTTTGCCGAATCAAATCGGAATCATGGGGTTTTCGGCGGGAGGAGCCTTGACGTTAGGGGTGGGACTGAGTTACACGGCCGCCAATCGCCCCGATTTTATAGCTCCCATCTATCCTAAAACCGATATTTTTGGGCCTATTAAAGTGCCTGCGGATGCCCCACCCGCGTGGATTTGTGCTGCGTCCGACGACCAATTAGGCTTTGCACCGCACGCAACGGCATTGTACGACGCTTGGATTGGCGAAAAAAAAATTGCAGAATTACACATGTATCAAAAAGGAGGACATGGTTTTGGGATGAACAAACAAAAAATTCCTACCGACACGTGGTACGAGCGGTTTGGGGAATGGTTAAAATTACAAGGGTTACTCAAAAAACTGCGGCCTTCAAATTGGGAAAAACAATTTACGGAAGAACAAATTGCGGAGTTTCGCCGCGCTGATGAAGAACGCCAAAAAAATGATTGGGCATTTTTAAGTCGGTACGCGGCTGATAATCAGAAACTCACTGCTCCAAAGCCAAACGAAAATCGTGTGGTATTTTTAGGAAATTCCATTACTGAAGGCTGGGTAAAAGCCCAACCCGATTTTTTTGCCAATGGAAATTACATTGGACGTGGTATTAGCGGGCAAACTTCGCCCCAAGCCCTGTTGCGTTTTCGTTCTGATGTAGTGGATTTGAAGCCTAAAGTGGTGGTTATCAATATAGGTATCAATGACATTGCCGAAAATACAGGACTTTATAACCCTGATTTCACGCTTGGGAACATTGCTTCAATGGTCGAAATTGCGAAAGCTAATGGTATTAAAGTCGTGCTGGCGTCGGTACATCCTGCCTTTGAATTTCCTTGGCGAAAAGAAATTAGTGATGTGCCTAATAAAGTTATTCGCTTCAACGAACGCCTAAAAGAATATGCTCAAAAACAAGGAGTTGTATTCCTTGATTACCACAGTGCCATGAAGGACAGCCGCAATGGCATGGCGCCCGATATTGCCGAAGACGGCGTTCACCCAACGCTCAAAGGATACCAAATAATGGCACCGCTGGCTGAAAAGGCAATTTCGGAAGCACTCAAGACGAAATAAGGAGTCACCGCACCGTAATAATTCCACATAGGTAGTTATTTCTTCGCCATGCCATACATAGGGAGTTTGTTATTGTACAATCCTTATTACTTATCCTATGGTCGCGTATAACTCACCGACAACTCAGATTTGGCTAAGGTAATTTTGCTCATGGCTTCGGTAAGGATGTCCATTGTTAATTTGGAGGGAGCAACACTTATAACGGGCTGTTCTGAAAGGGCATAGACGGTTAAGACGTAAATTTTAGCACCAGGCCCTTGTGAACAGGGGGGGGTATAAGTGTTTTTTCCGTTAACTGTGTTGATGCCAAACAGCCCAATCGTTGAGTTATTTTCGGGCAAAGAAGTAATGGTTGACGGAATGTTGTACAACAAATAATAAACGTGCTTGTCGCCCGTAGGTGGAATGTGGTGCATCGTAATGGCAAATTGTTTTGTGCCTATTGGGGCGTTGGCCCATGATAGCGGTGGGGCGTAACTTTGGCCGTCGCATGTATATTTAGCCGCCAATACTCCATTAGTTACTCCTGTACTTTGTAAGGAAAATAGGCTGTTTTCGATGGGGGAAGGGGCTTGGTCATCCTTCTTACATCCCACTAAAAAAGCGAATAAAAAGCCTAAGAAGCAGAACTTTATAGTGTTCATGTCAAAGTTATTTTCTTGTGTATTTAGAGGTCGTTACTTTTCCGTCGGTGCCAATGAAGGTGTAAGTAAAAATGCCTGCATTGTCCCAGCTGTAATTCACATACCCTTTTTGATTGTTGAGGGTGTACTCGAGCGAATATGCATTTGTACCTGTGGTTTTAAAATCAGAGATGGAAGCACCTTTAAGTGGCTCACCTGCTGGGCGTATTGCCGACGTTTTAGCTTGTGGAATTATCTGATTTTCGGGAGCAGTAGTAGCAGGGTCGAGTGTTACTTTTCCTCGCATGGCACCCATAAAATAAGGATATTTGGTAGTAGCATGATAATGATATGAGCCTTTATAAGCATGGCCATTGTACTCGTCTAAGGGAAGCATAGTTGAGCCGTCGGGTTCTTTGGAACCATAAATTGGGAAGCCATCAAGTGCCATTGCAATGGGGTTATTGCCTGCTGTCGTTTCAAAATGCAATGGGGCTATATGATAATGATAATCGTCGGCACGGCCGCAATGCCCACCCCATTTGTCGAGTTCACCAATGGCAAATGCATCTTCACCACGGTTGTTGAGTGGGTTAAAAATTGGAATTCCGTTTGGAGCAATGGCCACGGCACCTTTCATAAAATTTGTTTTGAGACTCAAAGGGATAGTCGCCAACTCAGGATTGAGCGGAATAGACCATGCATTAGTACCCGTGTAGTCTTGTGGGATCGGGACTTGTTGCTGCCAACTCGTAATTCCCACCATCATGTTGTGGGTAGGAATGCCGTTGGACTCGATGTAAAAATAGGTGTTATCGTACCGTGTTTTGACGCTGTTTTTAAATGGACTATACACGGCTTCAATAAAAGCAGGGTCGGTTTTTGTAATGATCGTTGAGGTGTTTGAATTGGGGGATACAACCGTTTCAGTAGTCTTACACGCAAACAAAAATGCACCAATACCTGCACAAATCACCGTTAATTTTGTTACACCTATATTTTCTATTTTACTGATAAAAAAAAGTAGTAACGAGACGAAAATGAGTAAAAAAAAGGCTAATAAACAGTTGATTGGCCTATTTGGGGTCACTTCTTTTTTTTCTCGATTCAACTCTTTCAATACCATAATCTTCTCGCTTAGGCTTTCACGGTTTTCAAACGAAAAATCGTTGATTAGTGCTGAAACGACTTTCCCGTTTGGTAATTCGATAAAAACCTTATCATCTCGGCTCATCAAAAAATGCCCTTCTACCTCTTTTCCATTGATGGTATAAATTATACCTCGGTCGGGCGAATGGTCACCTACGTGGGCAGATAACGTAGTTGTGACAAGAAAAATAATTAAAACAAAAAAGGGTTTCATAATGCTGGCTTTTAGTGGCTTACAACGACTTTTCGGTTAAATTGGTACTTTGCAGTCTGGATATTGAGTAAGTAAGTACCATTGGGAAAATGGCTTAAATCAAGCTCATTTTGTTTGGTTTCCAGCAAGATTTGCCCCAATGTATTGACGATTTTGACATCGAAATAGGTAGTAGGTTCGGCAAACTCTATTTTTAAAAATCCACTGGTAGCATTAGGGTAAATTCTTACATACTCTTTTTCTTTTATTTCGTTAATGCCCGTAACTACGTTGGCACTTATGGTATAGCTGTGTGCCGCATCTCCGTTTTTTACATTGCCTTTTTCTTCGTTGGGTAAATACGTGCGAATATACTCTACTTTTACATCTTCATTGCCTACAGTTATCTGTAAAAAACCACGGTTAGGCATCAATATTCCGTCAATGTAGCCGTATTCTGTTCCCGTGATGTTAGTGATGTTTTTGGCGGAAGGTTGGGGAACTTCCTGAAAAATAAGTCCATCTTTTTCCTGTTTTCCATAAAAATGGTCGTGGCCGTGCAAAAACAAGGTTACCTTATTTTCTTTCATGATGGCATTAATAGTTTTTTTCCAGCCAGGTCTGTTGGTGTCAAAACCATAGCTACCATCAAGGTTATAACCACCTTGTTCGTAAAGGTGCGCGACTTCGGTACCACCCCGCCCATCTAACCCATCGACACCACCACCTACCAACTGATGACAAAAGACAAACTTAAATTTGGCCTTACTAGTACTCAATACTTTTTGAAACCACTCATATTGTTTATCCCCTAAGGTGTAGCCCCAAGCAGTTTTTTTGGCAGAATACCAATAAGGGTCAAGCACCACAAAAAGGGCATTACCCCATTCCCACGAGTAGTAGTTTTCCCGTAATCCTACGAAGGTTTCGGATGTTTCGTTGCCACTGTAAAACTCATTGGGTACGGGGTTAGGATAGTATAATTTCCGGGTATTGGTGGCCATCACGGGGACGCTGTTGGCGGTGCCGTTCAAGAAGTACCCTGCCTCCCCTTCGTGATTACCTAGAACGATGTAAAGCGGAACGGTATGACAAACTTCATTAAAAAACGGACGATTGTAAATCGTACGCTTTGTGATTTCTGAGGGAGATTTTACTGCTAGTTTATCCACCATAAAATCATCACCCAAATCAATTAGAAAATCAGGCTTTTTGGCTAAAATGTTTTTAAGTGTCAATGTATAAGCTTCGGGGATAGTATTTTCGTCCAGGTGGGGGTCGGCTTCCACCGCAAACGTAAAACTAGTTCCTGCAGTTCGTGGGGATTGAAAAGTCCGCTCTGTACCCATCAAAAAGCCTGTTGCGCCACTGGCTTTGTAGCGAGTACGGTAAAAATACTTGGTATTGGGGGTCAAGCCTGTTAAATCTGCCTCTAAGGGTGTCTCAGCGGCGAGTTTAAAAATTTCTGTTTTTTGTGTATAGTTACCCGAAGTGGTTCCATATTCCCAATATACCTCAACGGCGGCATCAAATAAAATGCTCATCGTGATAGATTTGTGAGTAGGTCGGCCTAAAATTTCGGTAAAATTCTGGGCAAATGCTGACCCCATAATTCCCACAAATGCACAGGCTAAGAAAAAATATCTTTTCATTAAAAATGCTCTTTTTTAGTGAGTTATGATTACTTTTTTAGTGAATTTCTGATTTTTGGTTTCGACATAGAGCAGGTAAGTTCCGCTTGCAAACGAACTCATGTCTATTTCGGGCGACGTTGGCTGTAACACCATTTTGCCAAAGGAATCGAAAACTTTTATCTCAAAAGTTTCTGTTTTCTCAGGCAATTCTACCTTCAATTTGTCGAAAGTAGGATTAGGGTAAACTTTCATTTCGTTGGTCGAATAGGACATTGTGTTTGTACCCAAAATCACGGGATTTGGATTGGGGTTTGGATTGGTATTTCCTGCCACAACGGTATAGCTATGTGCCACCTCGCCATTTTTGCGTTTTCCATCTTTGGTATCGGTAGGCAAGTAGGCCCTAACGTACTCGACTTTGACATTTTCGGGCGAAACCGTAACTACCAAATGCCCCGAACCGTCCATTTTTACATCGGTGTAAGCATCGGCATTGGCCAACATACCAATAGTATAAGTAGAGTCGCAAGCCATAGGAGTTTCTTGGTAAATTAGGCCATCTAACGATTCTTTGGCGTAGAGGTGATCGTGTCCTTGAAAAAAGATATTTACCCCATTATTGACCATTAACTGATGAATGGGTAGTCCCCATCCTGCACGTTTGGTGTCAAATTCGTAGGTATTTTTTCCGTTATTACCGCCCCATTCGTAATCTTTTGCTGTCACAATCGCCCCACGACCTTGACCACGAGTATGGTGTCCAAAAACAAATTTGTACTTGGCTTTGCTGGTTTCGAGAGTTTGTTTTAACCAATCATACTGCGTTTTGCCGAGTGTCCAATCCCAATTTTGCGGTTTTTCATTGATATCACAATGCCGATAAACATCTAGTACCACAAACAATGCATCGCCCCAAGTGAAAGCATAGTAGTTTTCGGGCAAGTCCATACCGTGTGCTTCTTTTACGCTATTGCCCGTATAAAATCCATTCGGAAACGGATTAGCAAAGTAGAATTTACGCCAGTTGGTAGCATAAACGGCGATGTTATTGGGTGGATTTTGTCTAAGATAATAACCAGACTCCCCTTCATGATTACCCAAACAGAAGAAAAATGGCATTGAGTGACAAGCTTCGGTGAGGTATTGCAGTAAGTCACGATGATAAAAATCCATATCGGCACTAGTGGTGGTGTTAGGCGTGCGGTCATCGCCAAACATATCACCCATCGAAACCATGAAGTCAGGCTCGGCTTTGAGCATGTTTTGAAGCGTGATTTTGAATAAATTCGGTACCCCTTTTTTATCGTGCAGGTGTTCATCACCTTCAACCACAAACTTAAAGGTAGTATTGGCTGCTCGTTGAGTCTGAAAAGTGTATACAGGAGTAGCAGAAAAAGTACTTGCGGTAAGCAACCGCCAACGCAGTTGGTAGAAATACTTGGTATTGGGAGTTAATCCTTGAATATCAACGTGATTGGGGGTTTTGGCTTTGTTGAGGAAATTGGCTGTTTTAGCGACATATTCCCCCGATTTTGTGCTATATTCTACATAGAACTCAACATTTTGGTCAAAATATACACTTACCGTGATGGATTTGTCGGTAGGGCGGCCCAAAATAATGGATTTGGTTTGGGCAATTGAAGTAGTAGAAATGTAAACAGATAAAATAATCAGGTAGTAGATTTTAGTCATTTCATTAGCCTTAGTTTTGAATTTGATGAATTGTAGATTAAAAGGTTTAAAGAAGAATGAGCTATTTTTAGTAGGATATTTTGTTAGATAGCCATTTTTGCAATGATTAATCTTGTATATCTGATTGAAAAACTGAGAAAATACTATAAATGGATTGATTTTGTTAAATTTTGGCTTTTTTTGGGTTAACCACTTATTGGTGAAATGTTGAAACTTTGCATTAAAAAAACTGGACTATCGCTTCGGTAATCCGATTAAAGTGGTATTCAAACTTAAAAACATAAGTAAGTGGCAAAGAACCCTCATTTCCTATCACAAATGGCCCACGTTGAGGTGCTCACAACCGACCTTGAAAAATCAGTTTCTTTTTTTCGGGATGTTGTAGGTATGGATGAAACAGGTCGAGAAGATGCATCCGTGTACCTCAGAGCTTGGGGTGACTATTTTCATCATACATTAAAACTCACACAAAGCGATAAATCAGGATTAGGACACATCGGTTGGCGTGCTGATAGTTCCGAAGCCCTCGAAGAATGTGTAGCGCATTTGGAAAGTCTAGGCGCGGGCAGAGGCTGGGTAGAAGGAGATTTAGGCCACGGGAAAGCCTACCGTTTTCAGTCGCCCGATGGGCACACACACGAGGTATTTTGGGACGTAGTTTGGCTTCGCGAAACGGGCGAACGCGGTAGTGTGTACGCAGATCGTTATGCAAGCAATCGCTTGAAAGGGGCGAACCCTCGCCGCTTTGACCACGTAACCTACATGGTAGCCAAAGGAAAATATGCCGCTGAAAAAGCATTTTGGCAAACATTTGGACTCAAAAACCCCGACGAAATACGAATTGCGGATGAGATACCACCTGTTGGAGGATTGTGGACCATCGGGAACTTATCACACGACATAGCTGTCTTTACAGACCCAAATATCGGTGAAAACGAGGCTGTTTTAAACCACATTTGTTGGAACGTCGATAGCCGTGAAGAGGTACTTTTGGCGTTAGATTATTTCATCGAAAAAGGCTTCAAGAGTGTAATGGGAGCGCCCACTCGCCACAAAGCCGACGAAGGTTTCTTTATTTACATCCAAGACCCAGGCAGTGGCATTTTATTTGAATACTATGCTTGTGCTCGTTTGGTATTTGCGCCTGATCATCAGGATGTTCACTACCTAAAAGATAACCCGAATGATGCGTGGGGAAGTGTGAATCCATTTGCTGAAATGGCCAAAGGAAAAAAACTCGGCCTCACCGATGGACAAGTAAAACCAGTTGATATTTAGCCCCTAATCCCCAAGGGGGGAAATGAGTATTCAAAATAATTTTTTAACATTTTAAAAGTCCCCATTGGGGAGCTAGGGGCTATGTGGCATTATTTTCCAGGGCAGTATATGCCCTCATATCAAGTCAATCGTGCATTAACTCAAGCCCACTACGGGGGTGGAGAGTTTGCCGAAATTTTGGAAGTAGCAAGTGAAATCGACCCACTTGACCGTGAGAGTTTTAACCGTGCTTGGGTGAAAATGGGCGATAAAGTCTATGAAAAAGCAGAAGCTTATGCACAGACTAATCAGCGCGTGTCGGCGCGACGTACCTACTTGCGGGCGTTCAATTACTTACGTACGGCGGAGTTTTTTATGACCTTGCACGACGAACGCAAAATTCCTTATTACCTCAAATGCCGTGATGCGTTTATCAAAGCTATTGACTTATTTGATGAACGCCCAATAACGGTTGATATCCCGTTTGAAGGTTCCACACTTCCTGCCTATCTTTTTCTGCCAAATAATTCCCCCCATCGGGGGACAGGGGGGCGTCCGCCAGTAATGGTCATGTTTGGTGGCTTAGATAGTTTGGCTGAAGAGCTTTATTTCGGAATAGCCCAACACCTCAACGAACGCGGAATAGCCATGATGGCCGTCGATGGGCCTGGGCAAGGAGCTTCGCTGCGTTTAAATCATATTCATACTCGCTACGATTACAATGTGGCTGGTACAGCAGTGTTAGATTACATTATCGAAAATTTGGGCGAACACGTTGATACCGCTCGAGTAGGAATCGGAGCCGTTTCGATGGGTGGATA
>JACCEC010012826.1_pt1 | contig 52274 bp, 43 predicted proteins | sample 7450121 | NCBI WGS metagenome assembly JACCEC01 (sample SAMN15323455, study PRJNA562643) | freshwater metagenome | isolation source: river surface water | place: USA:Blue River Watershed | collected 2017-08-18
CATCAGGTCGTCGTTGGACACGGCGTCGACGATGGCGATGCGCACGCCTTGCTGGCGCAATTGGGCGATCGATTGACGCACGGCCTCGGGACCGGCAGCCACCGCCTTGTGGTCGATCAGGCCGACCGGCGACTGGCATTGGGCCTGCATGACGCGCACCAGGTTGGCATCACGCATGGGAGTCAATGGATGGTCTTTCATGCCGCTGTCGCTCAACAGGACATCGCCAACAAACAAATGGCCTTTGAACACCGTGCGGCCGTTGTCGGGGAAGGCCGGTGTGGCAATGGTGAAGTCGGTGCCCAGCGCCGCCATGAGGGCCTCGGTGACAGGGCCGATGTTGCCCCGCACATCGCCCTGGTACCAGCTGTCGAAGGTGGAGCAGTACTTGAAGTAAAACTGGCGCGCGCCCTGCCCCTGCAACCAGCGCAGCGCTTGCAGCGATTGGGCAACGGCGTCGGCAGGCGCGATGGTGCGGGTTTTGAGGGCGATCACGACGCAGTCGACCTCGGCATTCAGGGGGCCCTGGGGCACCCCGATGGTTTGCACCACGCGCATGCCGGTGCGCACCAGGTTGTTCGCCAAATCGGTGGCGCCCGTGAAATCGTCGGCGATACAGCCCAGCAGCAAGGTCATGGTGAAAGTCAGGAGTGAAGCAGTTTGGCAGGGTCTTCGGCGTCGAGCACTTGTTGTGCCCACGGCGCCAGCTTGGCGGTGTCGGCGCGCAGCACCTCTTGCTTGACCGCCAGGATCTGGGTCGGGTGCATGGAAAAGCTGCGCAGGCCCAGCCCCAGCAACAAGCGGGTCAGTTGGGGATCACCGGCCATTTCGCCGCACACGCTGATCGACTTGCCCTGCGCCGCGCCGGCGCGGATCGTGTCGGCCAACAGGCGCAACACCGCCGGGTGCAGGGGGTCATACAGGTGCGCCACCGATTCATCGGCGCGATCAATGGCCAGGGTGTACTGAATCAGGTCGTTGGTGCCGACCGACAAAAAGTCAAAGTATTTGAGAAACAGGGGCAACGACAGGGCGGCGGCAGGCACCTCGATCATGGCACCGATGCGCGCCGGGCCATGGGCCAGGCCCCGGTTGTCCAGCTGGACCCGGGCGTGGTCGAGCAACGCCAGGGTTTGGCGGATTTCGCGCGCATGCGCCAGCATGGGAATCAGGATGTTCACCTGGCCTCGGGCAGCGGCGCGCAGCAAGGCGCGCAACTGGGTCAGGAACATGGCCGGATCGGCCAGGCTCCAGCGGATCGCACGCAGGCCCAGTGCAGGATTCAGGTGCTTGTCTTCGCGCACCCCTTTGTCCAGCGGCTTGTCGGCGCCGATGTCGACCGTGCGGATGGTCACCGGCAGTCCTTGCATGCCATCGAGCGCCTTGCAATAGGCGCGGTATTGTTCTTCTTCATCGGGCAACTGCCCTTCGCGGCCCATGAACAAAAATTCGCTGCGAAACAAGCCAACGCCGACCGCACCCACCTCCAGCGCCGCCGGGGTGTCCTCGGGCATTTCGATGTTGGCCAGCAGCTCGATGCGCTGGCCATCGAGCGTCACCGCCGGGGTGTGGCGCAGGCGCGAGAGGCGCTCGCGCTCAATTTCGGCCTGACGTTTTTTGAAGGCGTACTCATCGAGGATGATGGGCGAGGGGTCAACGATGACCACGCCGGCGTCGCCGTCGATGATGACCCAGTCGTCCTGATGAATCAGGTGGCTGGCCTGGCGCGTACCGACCACCGCCGGAATGTCCAAGCTGCGCGCAACGATCGCAGTGTGCGATGTTTTGCCGCCGACGTCGGTGACAAAACCGGCAAACACACTTTGCTTGAACTGCAGCATATCGGCCGGCGCCAAGTCATCCGAAATCAGGATCAGGGGCACCTCGGCCTGCTCATCCAGCGGCAAATCGTGCTGACGCGCGCCCCGCCGTTTGGACGACGTGCCCTGTTCCGTCAGGACGTGAGGCTGGCCCTTGAGCTGGCGCAGCAAACGCTCGACCACTTGTTCCAGATCACCCTTGCGCTCGCGCAGGTAGGGGTCTTCCATGTCCTCAAACTGGCGCGCCACGATGTCGAGCTGGCTGGTCAGGGCCCACTCGGCGTTGTAGAGACGCTCTTTGACCCAGGTCTTGACACCGTCCTCCAGCATCTGATCCTGCAACAGCATGAGGTGGACATCGAGCAAGGCGGCCAACTCGGGCGGTGCGTCTTTGGGCAGATGGTCGATCAGGCGGTGGATGTCTTGCACCACCGCTTCGCGAGCTGTCGCCAGACGCTGAATCTCCGGCTCGATCTGGTCCGCCTCGATGAAATAGTGGGCCACATCGACGCGACTGGAAGCGACCAGCACGGCACGCCCGATGGCGATGCCGCGCGCCACTGCCAGTCCGTGGATGGCCAACGTCATGTCATTCGCCCTCGCCGAATTTGTCCTCGAACAGCGCCAACAGCGCGTCCATGGCTTCTTGCTCCTGGGGGCCGTCGGTTTCCAGTTCGACCTCGGCACCGAGGCCGGCGGCCAACATCATCACGCCCATGATGCTTTTGGCATTGATGCGCCGCTCGTTGCGGCTGAGCCAGACTTCACACGGAAAGCTGCCCGCCAGCTTGGAGAGTTTGGCCGAAGCGCGGGCGTGCAGCCCAAGCTTATTGCTGATGGTCACGCGATTGTGGATCATGGTGGCGACGTTGCTGATTTTGAGGGGCGGTGACGCTGATCTGCATGATGCCCTGGGCGGCCCCCGACAGGGCACGGGCGGTCAGCTGGTCCAGCGACTCTTCACGGTAACACACGGTGCGCAACAACATGGGCAGGTTGATGCCGGCGACCAAGCGGGCGTCGAGGCCATCGACCAATTTTTGGGCGACGTTGCACGGCGTGGCGCCAAACACGTCGGTCATGACCAGGGTCGGCCGCTCCCCGTCTTGCGCCAGCGCGACGCGGGCAGCGGCCAGGGTGTCGGCAGGGGGGGCATTGGGCTGCACATCGATGGCCATCACGTCGGCGGCGCATTCCGGGTAGACGTGCAAGGCACACTGGCGCAAAGCGTGTGCCAGCGGGGCATGGGTCAACAACAAAATGCGGGTTTTCGACATGGGTCAGACCGTTTTGTGTGCATTATCGGCGCGCCGCCACAGAAACCAAAGAAACGACAGGGCAAACGTGACGCCCATGCAACCCATGGCGAACTGAAAGCGCGCCGCAGTCGGGTAACCCAACCACGCGCCCAGGTCGACCAGCCAGCCAAAACCCCATTGCATCAGGAACACGCCACCGAAGATCAGCAGGTTGTACGCCGACAGGGCACGCCCGGCCAGGTGACTCGGAAAGGCCAGCCCGATCGCGGGTTGAGCCAACGAGACAAATGAACACGTGACAAAAAAGACCGACCAGGCCAGGGCCCCGGTCCCGGGCCCCTGCACCACCAGCCAGACGATGGCCAACAAGTTGACGGGCAAGCCGACCGCGATCAATCGATCCGGACCCCAGCTGCGCCGCGCCAGCCAGGGGGTGAGCATGCCCCAGGCCCAGAAAGTCACCAGCATGACCACATTGATCCAAAAGAGTCCGGTGGCGGCTTCCAGGGGGTTGTAACCGCTGACTTTGACCATCCAGGGGCCGGCCCAAAGGGTCTGCATGGCGATCATGCCGCCATACACAAAGAAGGCCAGCGGCCCCATGCGCTGAAAGTAACGGTTGCGCCAGACCGGGGCATACGACTGCCACAGGGTGGGCTTCTCCGCTGGCGCGGCTGCGCCTGCGGTCGCTTCGGCGGGCGCCGCGGGCCAGTGCGGAATTTGCCACCACAGCCAGGCGATGGCCACCAAGTTGAGCACGGCCACCGCCAAAAAAATCGGCCGCCAGCCGATGCTGGGCAGCAGCCACTGGACCGGCAGGGTAGAAGCCAGCATGCCCAGCGAACCGGTCATCAGCATCCACGAATTGGCGCGCACCTGGCTGGAGATGTGCAGCCAACGTCGAAACCCCGTCAGCGGCGCCATCAGGCATGCACTCACGCCGACGCCGGTCAGTACTCGGGCGATCAGCAAGTGATTGAACTCGGTCGCTACCGCAAAGGTGACGCTGCCCAGCACCGCAAACAGCAGCAAAGCGCACAGCACCTTGCGTGGGCCGTGCTGATCAAGCCAACGCCCCATGGGCAGTTGGGTGGCGGCAAAACCCAAAAAGTAGCCGCCCGCCAGCAACCCCAGGTCGCGCGCCTGCAACTCAAATTCATCGATCAGGGTCGGCGACAAAGTGGCCGTGATGGCTCGCACCAGCGTCGACAAAAAATACGCAAAGGCAAAGGCCAGAAAGATCCAGACCACCTGCATCCGGTTCATGGCAGTTGTATTCCTTCGAGCAAAGTTTGCAGCACCGCTTCGGGCGCGGGCTGGCGCGGGGCATAAATGGCCAACTGATAGGCCTGGCCGGCGTGCAGCCACCAGACCCAGTGGGCATGGTGGCCGCCCGCACTGGCGCTGAGTCGGGTCGGCGACCAGTCGGCGCGTGCGCCCTTGACGGGCTGCGCCAGTGCCTTGCCGGCCAGGACGGGGTCGGCCCCCAACGCTTGCAAACTGGCCCCTTGCCAGGCGCGCATCACGGTGGCGGTACTGGCCTGTCCGGGACTGGGCAAATCCAGCCTTGACCACGTGAAGCTCCAGCCCTGGGCTTCACAGCCCATCATGCGCAAAGTCGCGCCGGCCTCGCCCAAGGTGACCGTGCGCTCGGCGCGATCGGGCTTGCACGGCAACATCACGCGCACCGGGTTGTCGTCAAAGCGCACCTCGCGCCAATTCAAAGCCGGGCTGCACGCCGCCAAGCCCAGCACCCCTGCGCCACACAGCGCCCAGCTTGTGAATCGCATGGCCGTCAAATCACCTGCGCCGCACGCAGTTCGGCGATGCGGACGTCGTCATACTGGAGCACCTCGCGCAAAATCTGATCGGTGTGCTGGCCCATGGTCGGCGGCGGCAGATCGCGCCGCACTGGGGTCCGGCTCAGCTTCATGGGACTGGACACCAGCTCAAACGGCGTGCCCACCGAATGTTGCCAGCTGCTGACCATGTCGCGCTCGCGCACTTGCGGGTCGGTGAAGACCTCGGCCAAGTTGTTGATGGGGCCGCCAGGCACCTGATGGGCCTCAAGGTCGGCCAGCCAATCGGCCTTGGGGCGGGTCTTGAACACCGCCTCCATCATCGGCACCAGCACCGCGCGGTTGCGCACGCGATCGGCATTTTTGGCAAAGCGCGGGTCGCTGGCCCATTCGGGGTGGCCGGCGATGGCGCAAAACTTGGCAAACTGACCGTCGTTGCCAACCGCCAGAATCATGTGATCGCGCTCGCCACGGGCGTTGGGCGCGGTTTCAAAGACCTGGTAGGGCACCACGTTCTGGTGCGCGTTGCCCATCCGGCCAGGCACCTTGCCCTCGTGCTGCCCCGCCACCAGGTAATTGGCCCCCAGATTCGCCAACATGGCCACCTGGGTATCGAGCAAGGCCATGTCGATGTGCTGGCCCTCGCCGGTGCGCTCGGCATGGCGCAGGGCCGCCAAAATGGCCACCGTGGCGTACATCCCCGTGAACAGGTCAGCGACGGCAACACCGACCTTTTGCGGGCCGCCCCCCAGATCGTCGCGCTCGCCGGTGACGCTCATCAGGCCGCCCATGCCCTGAATCGCATAGTCGTAGCCGGCACGCAAACGATACGGGCCGTTCTGGCCAAACCCGGTGATGCTGCAATACACCAGCTTGGGGTTGATCGCCAGCAGGCTGGTGGCGTCCAGGCCATAGCGCGCCATGTCGCCCACCTTGAAGTTTTCAATGAACACGTCGCAGTGGCGCACCAGTTCGCGAATCAGCTCTTGCCCGCGCGGCTTGGCGATGTCGCAGGTGATCGAGCGCTTGTTCCGGTTGGCGCCCAAATAGTAGGCGGCCTCGGCCGTGTCCTGGCCTTGCGGGGTTTTGAGATAGGGCGGCCCCCAGGTGCGGGTGTCGTCGCCGGCGCCGGGGCGCTCGACTTTGAGCACATCGGCCCCGAGATCGCCCAGATTCTGGGTGCACCAAGGACCCGCAAGCACGCGGGACAAGTCAAGGATGCGAATGCCGTCAAGTGAATTCATTGGCTCATTGTAGGCAAGGGAAAGCCCTAGTGCCCCGATGGGGTAAGCCCTAGGGGCGGGCGACGCTGACGGGTTTACATTGTGTTCACTCGACAGAGCAGAGATGTTCTGCGGGGGTTCGAGGAGACGAACGCTTCCTTTCATGATGATGGCATCGAACAGATGCTTTAATGCACCGCTTCGGCGGTGTTTTTTTTGGGTGCGACAATCACCCCCCTATGGAATTGATCTTGGTGACGCTGGCATCCGCGATGGCTGGCTTTGTGGATGCCATCGTCGGCGGCGGCGGTCTGATTCTCGTTCCCGCGCTGTTTGCCACTTACATCACGGCGACCCCGGCCACTTTGCTCGGCACCAACAAGAGCGCCTCGGTCTGGGGCACCCTGTTTGCCTTGTGGCAATACAGCCGGCGCATCGAGCTGCCTTGGCGCAAATTGGCCTTCGTGGTGGTGGTGACATGGATCGGGTCCTGGTTGGGGGCCTATGCCCTGACCCTCCTGTCGCCCGATTTTTTGCGCAAACTCCTGCCTGCCGTCATGTTGCTGGTGCTGGGTTACACCTTGTTGCGCAAAGACCTCGGCCACACCCATGCGCCACGCTGGCAAGGTCGGCGCGAAACCTGGGTGATGTGCGCCATCGGCTTCGTGATCGGTTGCTACGACGGCTTTTTCGGCCCCGGCACCGGCAGCTTTTTTGTCTTTTTACTGGTCCGCATCATGGGCTACGACTTTTTGTACGCCTCGGCTTGCACCAAATTGCTCAACGCCACCAGCAACGCCTCGGCGCTGGCGCTGTTCGCCTGGCAAGGCCATGTCTGGTGGCACCTGACCCTCGCCTTGGCGGCAGCCAATGTCGCCGGCAGCCTGCTCGGCACCCGCATGGCCCTCAAACACGGCACCGGCTTCGTCCGCATCATGTTCATCTGCGTCGTCTCCGCCCTCGTCCTCAAAACCGGCTACGACGCCTTCCTGCGCTGACTCAGCAGAAATTGGAGTCAGAAATTGGGGTCAGACCCCAATTTCTGGTCGTTTTTTTGCAACACGGATTTAATGGGGGTCAGATGACATTTTGGGCGGGGTGCGGGGTGCACCGATGGGGCGGGTGGCCTGTCCACGTTGGACGGCGGCGATGTCTTCAGGGGAGGGGTATTGCCCCATGATGACGTAGTCAAACACGCGGCGGGCGATGGGGGCGGCGTTTTGGGCGCCAAATCCGGCGTTTTCAACGACCATGGCCAAGGCCACTTTGGGTTGGTCGGCCGGGGCATAGGCCATGAACAGGGCGTGGTCGCGCAGGCGTTCGTCGATGCGGGCGGCGTTGTATTTTTCGTTTTGTTTCACGGTGAAGACCTGCGCCGTGCCGGTTTTGCCACCGCTGGTGTAAGGTGCGCCCGCAAAGCTGCCGGCCGACGTGCCATACAGGTTGACATCGACCAGGGCCTGCCGGATGGTGGCCAGGTGTTCGGGCTTGTATTTGAGTTCGGCCACCGGTTCTTTGGCGATGAAGCGGCGCTCGGCGCTGACGGGGTCGACCACTTCCTTGACCAAATGGGGTTTCATTTGCACCCCGTCGTTGACCAGGGTGGCGGTGGCCTGCGCCAGTTGCAGCATGGTGAAGCTGTTGTATCCCTGGCCGATGCCCAAGGAGATGGTTTCACCCGAGTACCAGCGCTGTTGCTCAGGTTTTTTGTAGGCCTTGCGCTTCCATTCGGTGGAAGGCAAGATGCCGCGCGACTCACCCCAAATGTCGATGCCGGTGTATTGACCAAACCCCAGGGGCTTGAGGTGGTCGTGCATCAGGTCCACGCCCATGTCGCGCGCCAGCAGGTAGTAGTAGGTGTCGCACGACTCGACGATCGATTTGCGCATGTCCACCATGCCATGTCCGCCTTCTTTGTCGTCGCGGAAGCGGTGGTTGCCAAACATGAAGTAACCGGGATCGGCAAAAGTCTGTTGCGGGTTGCGCTTGCCGGTTTCGAGCGCAATCAGGCTCATGAAGGGCTTGTAGGTCGAGCCGGGAGGATAGGTGCCGCGCAAGGCCCGGTTGAGCAGGGGCTTGTCGAGCGATTCATTCAGCGCCTTCCAATTGTCGATGTCAATGCCTTCGACAAACAAATTCGGGTCGAAGGTGGGCTTGCTGACGAAGGCGAGCACTTCGCCGGTGCGGGGGTCAATCGCCACCATGGCACCGCGCCGATCGCCGTACAAGTCTTCGACCAGTTTTTGCAGCACGATGTCGATCGACAACACCACGGTCTTGCCGGGGGTGGCGGGCTTGGAGCGCAAGCGGCGCACGGCACGGCCGCCCGCCGAGGTTTCCATTTCGTGAAAGCCGGTGATGCCGTGCAGATCGGCTTCGTAGCTTTGCTCGACCCCCAGTTTGCCGATGTAGTCGGTGCCGTGGTAGTTGCCATCTTGGTCTTCCTCGGCCAAGCGCTGTTTTTCGGCAGCGTTGATGCGACCGATGTAGCCAATGACATGACTGGCCAACTCGCCGTACGGGTAATGGCGAAACAGGCGCGCCTTGATGTCGACGCCGGGAAAGCGGTAACGCTGGGCGGCAAAGCGCGAGAGCTCTTCGGGTGTGACGCGAGTCCGGATCGGCACCGATTCGAAGCTGCGCGATTCTTCCCGAAGTTTTTTGAAGCGACGGCGATCACGCGGCTGGATGTCAATGACTTGCGCCAGCTGGTCGATGACGGTGTCGATGGGTTCGCGCAGTCGGGCCGGGGTGATTTCGATGGTGTAGGCCGAATAGTTGGTGGCCAAGACGACGCCGTTGCGGTCGATGATGACGCCACGATTGGGCACGATGGGCACGACGGCGGTGCGGTTGCTCTCGGCTTGCGCCTGATAGTCATCGTGACGCACGACCTGGAGGTAGAACAGACGGCCGATCAGCAGCAGAAAACAGGCTGCAGCGAACGCGGTGGCGACCAACACCCGGCCCCGGAATCGGTGCAGGTCGGCGTGCAGGTTGGAGCCCAGTGACATCGCCTGATTTCCGGTTCAGAGGGGGCGGTTTTCGTCCGGATCCGGAGCCCGGCGCTGCGGCATGAGCAGCAAGAAGGACACCGGCACCCACAGGGCGGCTTCGAGCAGGGGGGCGATCAGCACGCTCCAGCCCGGCAGGTCACGGCCAAAAAGGTAACGCACGCCGATGTCGGTCAGGGTGCCCAGCACAAAGACCGGCAGCACCTGCGGGGCCTGAGAAGAACCGGTGAACCACTGCATGCGCCGGTGCATGAGCAGGGCCAGAAAGCCCATGACGCTGAAAGACAAGGCATGCTGACCCAGGAGAGAGGTCTGATGAACATCGGTCACCAGCCCCAATACAAAGCACCAGGTCATGCCCACGCGCAGAGGCTGGTGGATGCACCAAAACACCAGCACCACGGACAGCAGGTCGGGAGCCCAGGCGGCGTTGCCCACCAAGCCCATGTTTTGTAGCAAGTTGACCATCAGACCCGACAGCAAGGTTCCGGCGATGAACCACGGATTGGCTGGCAACAGCAATTGTTGGCCACGGGGCAGGATCACGATCGCGCCCCTTTCTTGCGGGTCGGCTCGGGCTCGGGCTCGGGCCGGGCAGGCAAGCTCCCCCCCAAAGGTGAAACCACCATGACGTTGCGCACCCCCTGCGTCAGGGCGATGGGTTGACACAAAATGCGGGCAAAGATGGATTCGGAACGGCGTTCAATGCGCACCACCTTGGCCACCGGCAAACCCGGTGGAAAAACGCCGTCGACGCCACTGGTGGTGAGCAAATCGCCCTCTTGGATATCGGCGTTGGTGGCCATGTAGCGCAACTCAATCATGTCAGAGCCCTCGCTGTCGCCATAAGCCACACCGCGCAGGCCATTGCGCACATTGAGCACCGGGATGGCGTGATCGCGGTCGGTGATCAGGGTGAGTTCGCTGACAAAAGGCAAAGCGCGGGTGATTTGACCCACAATGCCGTTTTCGTCCATGACGGGCGCGCCGGCCTGGGTGCCTTGCAGGCTGCCTCGATCCAGGATCAGCTTGCGGCTGTAGGGGTCGGCGGCTTCGTAAATGACCTGCGCCCCGATGGCGGTCAAGCCGCGGCGCTCGCGCATCTCCAGCAAGGCGCGCAGGCGCTTGTTTTCCAGCAACAGTTGGTCGACCTGCACGGCACGAGCCGATTGCACCAGGGCTTTTTCTTTGGCTTGCGCCGCTTCGCGCTGGACGCTGTCGCGACCCTGAAAGAATTGACTGCCGCGGCGGGTCAATTCAACCGGCGCCAGCGCCAACACTTGCAAGGGGTAAAGCAGCACCGACAAGACCGTGCGGATGGGTTGGGTGATGCCCCAGCGCACATCGCCCAACATGAGCAGCACCGAAAAGACGAGGCAGAGCAAGAGCCGGAGGGGCGCAGGCAGACCCTGCCGAAAAAACGGCCGGGGTTCGTTGCCGATGGTCCCTATGGGCATGCGGGCTCCTGATGCGACCGGGTGGGTAAAACGAGACCGCCCACCTCAGGCCAATGGCGTCATTCGTTGGTGAAGATCGAGCCCAGCCGCTCCATGCGCTCGAGGGCCAGGCCACAACCCCGCACCACGCAGGTCAGGGGGTCTTCGGCCACCAGCACCGGCAGTCCGGTTTCTTCGGACAACAAGCGATCGAGGTCGCGCAGCAGGGCACCGCCGCCAGTCAGCATCATGCCGCGCTCGGCGATGTCAGCACCGAGTTCGGGCGGGGTTTGTTCGAGCGCGTTTTTGACCGCCGACACGATGTTGTTGAGCGGGTCGGTCAGGGCTTCGAGGATTTCGTTGGACGAGATGGTGAAGCTGCGCGGCACGCCCTCAGAGAGGTTGCGCCCCTTGACTTCCATTTCCTTGACTTCACTGCCCGGGAAGGCCGAGCCGATGCTCTTTTTGATGGCTTCGGCAGTCGGCTCGCCAATCAGCATGCCGTAGTTGCGGCGCATGTAGTTGATGATGGCTTCGTCGAATTTGTCGCCGCCGACCCGCACGCTGCCTTTGTAGACCATGCCGCCGAGCGAAATCACGCCGACTTCGGTGGTACCGCCGCCGATGTCAACGACCATCGAACCGTTGGCGTCGCTGACCGGCAATCCGGCCCCGATGGCCGCGGCCATGGGCTCTTCGATCAGATAAACCTCGGAGGCACCGGCACCCAAAGCGGATTCGCGGATGGCGCGGCGTTCGACCTGGGTGGAACCGCAGGGCACGCAAATGATGATGCGCGGGCTGGGGCGCAAAATGGAGCGCGGGTGCACCATTTTGATGAACTGCTTGAGCATTTGCTCGGTCACGGTGAAGTCGGCGATCACGCCGTCTTTCATGGGCCGGATGGCTTCGATGTTGCCCGGCACCTTGCCCAGCATGGCCTTGGCTTCGTGGCCGACGGCCTGGATGGTTTTTTTGCCCTGGGGGCCACCCTCGTGACGAATGGAAACCACCGAAGGCTCATCGAGGACGATGCCTTTGTCACGCACATAAATCAGGGTGTTGGCGGTGCCGAGGTCAATGGCCAAATCGGTCGAGAAGTATCGACGAAGAGCTGCAAACATGAAAATCTTTCTAGAGCTACAGGCTAAACCCAAAATGATACCTGAAGCCGAGGCATCCCCCTGCGCGGGACAGGGGGTGGTTGACTCAGTGGAGGCGATATTCCCAGCCCAGCCGCCAAGTGGTGTTGTCGGGCCCCCGATAGGTGTCCAGGGGTGAACTGCCGCGGTCGTAGGTGACATAAAACTGCCGGGGCAAATCGAAGCGGATGCTGCCCAGACGGTTGCGGCCCAGGGCACTGTTGCCGACGACAACGCCCGCTTGTTGAAAATGCTCGTATCCCAAGGTCAGCGCCGGGATGACGGGGTTGTCGAGGTTGAGGCGGTAAAGGACTTGGGCATCCCAACGCCGATAGCCGGACATGTTGCCTGCGATGGCCAAGCGCTGGGCGTCGGCAATGGGGTCGACGGCCACCACTTTGATTTCGGTCTGGAAGGCATCTTGGGATGTGAACAGGCCCGGGGTGTACCAACCGGCGTTGAAGCCAGCCAGTTTTTGACGACCCGCAGACGACCCGTTGCCTTCAAAGCCCAAGGCCGCGCCGACCCAAACCCGGCCCTTGGACTGGCTGAACGACCACTGGGGTCCTGTGCTGACTTGATGCAGGCGACGCGAGCTTTGGTCGGTCTCGAAAGCGAAGTTGCCGTTGATTCGACTGACCCAGTCGATCCGACCCGCTCCGTTGCCAGGCACATGCAAACCAATCCGAGACCGAACATCGATGGACAAACCCGTGTCGGGCTGGTTGCGCTGCGCAGCTTGTTGCACATAAGGCGCGATGACGCCGGAAAAGGATCGGGTGCCATCATCGAACGGCTGGGCCAGCACCGACCCCGTTGCGCAGATGGCCACACCAGCCATCGTGGAGAAGTAGTGAGTGGATTTCATGGCGGACTTGAAATAGGTCAAGCCCATATCTTAATTGATTTATATTATTTTTGGTCATTTTGCATCAAAAAACAACGCTAATGGATTATTTTGAAAGCAAAGTGCTTTGCTCCCACCGCCAGGCATGGGCGATGATGGTGCCCAGTTCTGGATAGACGGGTTGCCAGCCCAAGACCTGGCGGGCGCGGCGCGAGTCGGCGACCAGGCGGGCCGGGTCGCCGGGCCGGCGCGGGCCATCGATGACGGCGATCTCCCGACCCGTGACCCGGCGGGCGGTGTCGATGACCTGCTGGACCGAGAACCCCTGGCCGTTGCCCAAATTGAAGTTCTGGCTGGTGCCACCGGCCAGCAAATGGCGCAGGGCCAGGGCGTGGGCCGAGCACAAGTCGGTGATGTGGATGTAGTCGCGGATGCAAGTGCCATCGGGGGTGTCGTAATCGCGACCAAACACGCTGATGTGGGGGCGGCGGCCGCTGGCGGCCTGCAAGACCAATGGAATCAGGTGGGTCTCCGGATCGTGGCGCTCACCCAATTGGCCCTCAGGATCGGCCCCGGCGGCGTTGAAATAACGCAGGCACACCGAGCGCAGGCCATGGGCGTGGTCGAGGTCGGCCAGGACCTGCTCGATGAAGAGTTTGCTGCGGCCATAGGGATTGATGGGGACTTGGGGGTGAGCTTCGTCGATGGGGGTGTAGTGCGGTTCGCCGAAGGTGGCAGCCGTGGAAGAAAAAATGAAGCGCCGCACGTCATGCGCCAGCATGGCCTGCAACAAGGTCAGGGTGTGGGCGACGTTGTTTTGGTAATACTTTTCGGGCTTTTGCACCGATTCACCCACCTGGATGAAGGAGGCAAAGTGCATCACGGCGTCAAACCGGTGGCGCGCCAACAGATCATCCAGCAATGGGGCATCGCCACAATGGCCCAGCACAAAATCGCCGTGCAAGACCGCATCGCGGTAACCGCCGCTGAGGTCATCGAGAGTGGTGACGCGAGCGCCCTGCCCGGCCAGCATGTTGACCATGTGTGAGCCGATGTAGCCCGCACCCCCCACCACCAAGATGTGTGTGCTCATGTTCGTTCCTCAGTCACGGCGGGAAGTTGAGGCCGGGCATCCGAGCACCCGCCACACCAGAACCGTGCATCCGATCCCTGCCAAGTTGGCCAGTATATCGGTCGGGTCGGCGTGCCGCACCGAGGTCCAAGACTGGGCCCACTCTACCCCGGCACCGATCAGCGCCAGAACGAACACCAAAAACCGTGGGCGCCACAAACGGGCCAACAAGCCTAATGCGGTGACCCCAGCATAAGCCCCGGCATGCCAACCTTTGTCCCAGCCATCACGAACCAGATCCGGCAATGCGCTGGGCGGCACCAGCGAAGCCACGACAACGGCCGCCAGCACCAATCCGAATAAAACAGCACAACTTCGCTGGAAAAACAGGGAGGGCATGGTCACCCGCCTCGCCGGGTGTCAACGGCGTCGAAGCGCCAACGTAGACGCAAATAAATGACCATGGAGGCGGAAACCAAGGTCTCCACCCCCAGCAACAACTGGGCCGCCGACAACGCGGCGCCGGCCTCGATCAAGGGCCGCATCAACAACAGGCTGGTCATTGAGGCCAGAATCAATATGGCTGTGAATGGGCGGTTCATGCGCCTGGGCAGCATGATTTGAACACCTGCGATGTGCGACACCAGCACCACCGCCGGAACAAACGCCAGCCACCGCATGACGGGAACAGCACCATCAAATTCGGGCCCGCCCAACCAGGCCATCCACAGCGAGGCACCAAACCAAAGACCCGCCCCCGCCAACAGCGCCGGAAGTCCCAGAAACAGCATCATGCGGCGCACATAAGCCGATGCCATTGCAGGGTCGTGCTGAACCAGCCAACTCATGCGCGGATAGAGCGCCTGGCAAATGGGTGCGAGCATCAATTGCGCCGCCTTGCGCAACCGATCGGCCAAGTTGAACCAGGCCAATTCGACCGGTCCGGCCCACCAACCCACCCCCAAAGGGATCAACAAGTTGTAGGTGCTGATCAACCCTTGCGACAAAAAGAGCAATGTGCTTTGAGCCACCAACTGGCGCATGGCCTGCCAACTGGGTGCCTGCCACTGGATGTGCCTTTGCCAACTCAACCAGAGGATGGCCGACAAGCCCGACACGACTGGAGCAATGCCTGAGAACAAAATGGCCAGCGACAGGTCTTGGGGGGCGCGCACCCAGATCAGGATCAACACCAGGCTGCACAACTTGCCCAAGACCTGAAAAACCACCATCGGACGCATCCACTCCATGCCCTGAAACAACGATAAGGGAAACAGCGCCTGACCGAGGACCAGTGTGAACCCAGAGGCGTACAGCACCCAATGCTCCGGCGGAGCGAACAGGACCGCAAGCAGCAAGGCAGTTCCCATAAAGAGCAGGCACAAGCACGCCTGGGCCATCCAGGTGTTGAGGGTCAGAGCAGAAATCTTCGCCCGGTCAGCACGGTGCGCAGCGATCTCCCGCGTCACGCTCCAACCAAAGCCGAAATCGACCCACAAAACCCCCAAATGCATGATCAACATCACCCAGGTCATCTGACCAAAGCCCTCCACCCCGAGGTTGCGCGTGAGGTGCGGCAAGGCCAGGAATGGCACCAACAATTGAGCCAGTTGCCCCCAACCCAAGTACAAAATGTTGCGCCGCAACGAAGGAACTAAAGACATGCTCAAAACGTTCAAAAAAATTATTTGGTGATGAAAGTCATGGAATTGAACTACAAATGATTACTTATGATCACCCGGGGGGGGGGGAGATTGAAAGAGTATTTTATAATACATATAGATAATTTTAAAAATATTAAGTTTTATTTTTTATGTATAATGAGCTCTTCATTGTTTACAAATGGGCTCTTTTTTTCATGAAGCATGCCAAGATTTTTGTGGCTGGGCACCAGGGCATGGTGGGGTCTGCTTTGATTCGAACGCTCCGCGATCGCCCGGGGGTGGTCCTGGTGACGCGACAACGCAACGAACTCGATTTGCGTGATGCTCAGGCGGTCAGCCGCTTTTTTGCTCAAGAGTGCCCGCAGCAGGTTTATCTGGCAGCCGCACGCGTTGGGGGAATTTGGGCCAATGCCACCCAGCCAGCTGACTTTTTGTACGACAACCTGATGATTCAGACCAACGTGATCGAAGCGGCATACCGCCAGGGATGTCAGCGTTTGTTGTTTCTGGCCTCGAGTTGCATTTACCCCAAGCTGGCGCTTCAACCCATCGCCGAAGAGGCCTTACTCAGTGGCCCGCTGGAGCCCACTAACGAAGCCTATGCGATTGCCAAAATCGCAGGCCTGAAGCTGTGCGAAAGCTACAACCGGCAACATGGCTGCGATTTCCGAGGGGTGATGCCGACCAACCTGTACGGGCCGGGAGACAACTACCACCCCGAAAATTCGCACGTGATAGGGGCCCTGATCCGGCGTTTTGAACAAGCTGCCCGCAGGCATGAGCCCGTGGTGCGCGTTTGGGGCACCGGGACGCCACAACGCGAATTTTTGCATGTTGATGATTTGGCCGAGGCCTGCGTGCAGATCATGGCGCTCAGTCGTGCCGACTACGACCACCTGACGCAACCCCATGCATCCTGCCTGAATGTAGGCAGTGGCGAAGAACTCACCATTGCCGAGCTGGCCATGCTGATCGCCAACGCCACAGGCTATCAGGGGCGCATTGAGTTCGACCCCTCTCGACCCGATGGCACGCCACGCAAAAGGCTCGATGGTCGCAAGCTGAACCGAATGGGATGGCGGCCCCAACGCAAATTGGCGCAAGAGTTGCCAGCCTGCCTGGTCGACTATCTGGCGCGTCATGTGGGCAAACCCCAATCGGAGACCGCATGACTGCAGGCCCACGTTGCGCACTGATCACGGGCATCACCGGACAAGATGGTGCTTACCTGGCCGAATTGCTGCTGGCCAAAGGCTATCGGGTCCACGGCATCAAACGCCGCAGCAGTTTGTTCAACACCGGCCGCATCGATCACATTTACCAAGACAGCCATGAAGCCGAGGCGAAGTTTTTCCTGCATCACGGCGACATGACCGACAGCCTGAGTCTGATGCGCATCATTGAACAGACGCAACCCGATGAAATATACAACCTGGCCGCGCAAAGCCATGTCGCCGTCAGCTTTGAAGAGCCCGAATACACCGCCAACTCAGACGCACTGGGCACCTTGCGCCTGCTCGAAGCGGTGCGCACCTTGGGCATGAATGCGCGCACCCGCTTTTACCAGGCCTCTACATCCGAGCTGTATGGGCTGGTTCAAGAAACACCCCAGCGCGAAAGCACCCCTTTTTACCCTCGCAGCCCCTATGCAGCAGCCAAACTGTATGCCTACTGGATCACGGTCAACTACCGCGAAGCCTATGGCCTGTTTGCCTGCAACGGGATTTTGTTCAACCACGAAAGCCCACTGCGGGGCGAAACATTCGTCACCCGCAAGATCACGCGCGCCATGGCTCGCATTCGGTTGGGATTGCAAAGCAGGCTTTATTTGGGCAACCTGAATGCTCTGCGCGACTGGGGTCATGCCCGCGACTATGTGCAAGCCATGTGGCTGATGTTGCAACAGGATCAACCCCGAGATTTGGTGATCGCCAGCGGCGAGCAACATACCGTGCGTGATTTCGTCACGGCCGTTGCTCAAGTGCTCGACATGCCTTTGCATTGGAAAGGCACTGGGCTTCTCGAAGAAGGCTGGTGGCGCTCCCCGCAAGGCGAACAGTTGATCATTTCGGTAGATCCCCGGTATTTCCGACCCGCCGAGGTCGACACCTTATTGGGTGACGCCAGCCGGGCGCGCCAGTTGCTGGACTGGCAACCCGACACTGACTTCCACCAATTGGTGACCGAAATGGCCCTGCATGACTTGCATCAGGCTCAACTCGAAATGACGCTGCGCCAACTCGGACATGCGGTGCCACCGCGAGCAGAAGCATCCCCTTGAAACAGACCCCACCGATGTTCATGAACCCAAACCTTTTGCTTTTAATGAGGGGGCGCCGGCTGAGGTGCCACCGTGCCACTTCATGGCTCGCCGTGTTGTTCCTTGCAGGTTGCGCCTACGCACCCGGCTGGAAAATATCTACCGTCACGCCCGACAACGCCACACGCCCGGATGTCGAGTTGATCCAACTCGATCTGAACTGGTTGGCTCAACAAACCAGCCGGTCTCCCCAACCCGATGCGACGCTGGATCCCTTTTTGATCAAAGGCCAAGCCAAATGGCACTACCTGATCAGCCCGGGTGATGTGCTGGGCATCACTGTATGGGATGTGCCCACCTTGAACCTGCCGCCATTGCCTGTAAGCACCAGCCCCGAATCGGCAGGCATTCCAGCGGGCTACACAGTCGATGCCGATGGCATGATTCAGTTTCCTTATGTGGGTTTGATCGCGCTCGCGGGCCTGACCGAATCCCAAGCCCGGGCACGCCTGACTCAGGCATTGGCCAGACACTATGTCGACCCCAAACTGACGGTGCGGGTGCAAGCTTATCGGGGCAACAAAGTTTACCTGGAGGGCGAAGTGCGCACTCCGGGCATGTTGGTCATGAACGACAGCCCCCTGACCCTGGCCGAGGCTTTGTCTCGGGCCGGGGGCATCACCTCGCAGGGTGACAGCAGTCAGATTGTCTTGGTGCGCCAGCAACAACGCGTCGAATTCAATCTGCCCAAGTTGCAGCGCTCTGGCATCAGTGCCGGGCATGTTTTGCTGCAACCCGGGGACTTGGTGCGAGTCACCCCGAAAGAAGAAACCAAGGTCTCGGTCTTGGGCGAGGTCGTCAAGCCAGGCATGGTCGCCACCCGCAATGGACGCCTGACCCTGAATGAAGCGCTGGCTGAGTCAGGCGGCCTGCTGTCAGCTACCTCTAACCCCCGCCAAATTTATGTGGTGCGACGCAGCCCTGGAGGGGTGCAAGCCTTCCACCTCGATGCCCATTCGCCACTCATGTTGCCATTGGCCGATGGATTTGAATTGCAAGCGCGTGACATCGTCTATGTCGACGCTGCACCGCTGGCCCTTTGGAACCGGGTGATCACTCTGCTGGTTCCCAGTGCGGGCCTGACTCAAACCACCAAAACCACACTGAACTGATGGCTGATTTTGATTGTTCTACCCCCAGAAACTCTGGCTCAAAGGAGGTATTGCTGATGGTTTGCGAAGCCAACATCTGTCGCAGCCCTGTTGCCGCCGCACTGGGACAACTTATGTTGCCTGATTTTAAATCCATCTCGGCTGGCTTGTTCAGCCTAAGGGGACTGGGCGCACATCCGGAGATGATCCGACTGATGGCTGCTCGGGGTCTGGATCTCAGCCCACACATGACTCAAATCGCTCACCCTTTGCTGTGTGACCGGGCCGAATTGATTCTGGCCATGACGCGGGAACAACAAAACCGCCTGTGCCATCGACATCCCCACCTGACCGAGAAGATCTACAGACTGGGTCATTTTGAGAATATCGACATTCCCGACCCGATTGGTCAATCACCTGCATTTTTTGCTGAGGTGGTGCAACAAATCGAACTGTGCCTGAAGTCCTGGCAAGCCCGATTGGAGCCCGGCCACTGATACCAGACATCACTACCATGAATTCAACTCAACTTTCTTCGCTAGTGGCCGCCCCGGTTTTTTCCATGTTCTCACCGACCCGTTTGACTGGGCTGGTCTTAAGCAACTTCAAGTCTATCGTCGCCCTCACGGGAGGGGTCGTTCTATTGGCCTTCCTCTATTGCATCTTGGCCAAGCCAAGTTTTGAAGCCAATGCGTTGATACAAGTCGAAGGCAGTTCGTCATCGGATGTGCAAGTACTGCTGGGGCAGGCCGGCGTCAACTTCCCAGATCGACTCAGCGCGATCGCCCAGATCGAATTGGTGCGTTCACGCAGTGTGGTTGGAGATGTCGTGGAGCGGCTGGGCCTCCACAACGAAGCAGGCCCGGTTCGATGGCCGGTGCTGGGCGAAGCATTTGCGCGCCATGGAGGTGCGCTCAAGGACAAGGAAGAACCCACCTATCGTTTGCACTGGGGTTATGCATGGGGTGATGAGAAGATCGAAGTCAAACGGCTGACCCTGCCAAGCGCTTGGGCATCCGCATCGATCATGGTGACCGCTTTGGGACAGGGGCGCTATAGTTTAAAAGTGCCCAGCATGCCCCAGGAACACCCAGGCACGGTCGGTCAGGCCACTTTCCTGCGCACCCCCGATGGGCCGTTTTTGCTGGAGATCAGCGAACTCGAGGGTTTGCCTGGCACGAAATATGAAATACAACAATCTTCCGCCCTTGAGGTCACCGAAGAGTTACAAAAAAGCCTGCTCGTCAAGGAAGTCTCACGGGGCTCGGGAATCATCAGCGTCGCCCTGCAAGGCAACGACCCACGCAAGACCACTCGAATTTTGACCGAAATCGTCCAAGGCTATCTGCGCCAACACATCGCTCGCCGGACTGAAGAATCGGAAAAAATGCTGCAGTTCGTCGATCGCCAATTGCCACTGATACAGGCCGACCTGGAACGGGCAGAACAGCAACTGAGCGAATTCAAGTCGAAGCACGGCACCCTCGATTTCAGCGAAACGGGCAGAGTCCTGATGACTCAAGCAGTCAATGCCCAACTCAAAATCAACGAATTCAAACAGAAAAAAATCGAGGCAGCAGGTACCCTGACAAACCAGCACCCCCAAATGAAGTTGCTGGACGATCTCATCCGCGAAGCGCAACAAGCGGTCAACACCCTGGAGTCCCAAATCAAGGGGCTTCCTCTGCTTGAGAGAGAAGCCCTGACATACACCCGCAATGTCAAAGTCATTTCAGAACTGTATGCCTCGATGTTGTCGAGCTCTCAACAACTTCGCGTGGTCAAGGAAAGCAAAGTCGGCAGTGTTCGGTTGATCGACACGCCAAGTCTGCCCGAAGTAGTTGTCAGCCCCAATCCTCTGGTTATTTTGCCGCTTTCCGTGCTGGCGGGCTTTTTGTTCAGCCTGATCTACATCTTGTTCCGGATCATGTTCCGCAATGGCGTGCAATCGCCCGAAGAAATCGAGTTGGCACTGGGCATGACGATCTGCGCCCACCTGTTGCAAAGCGACACCCAGAAACTGCTCTCTCGCAGGCTGAACCCCTTCAAGTCACGCCTGCTGGCCCAGGTTAAACCGCAGAGCCCGACCATCGAAGGCTTGCGCAGCCTGCTGACGCCGCTACAAATGCTCAAAGAGGCGGGGCAAACCTCGTGGATCATGGTTGCGGGCCCCACTCAAGGCGTAGGCAAATCGTTCACGGCAGCCAATCTGGCTTTCTTGATCAGGGCATCCGGAAACAACCGCGTGCTCTTGATTGACGCCGATTTGCGCTTGGGTTGCCAGCACGAGATTTTTGGATTGGTCAATGACGAAGGATTCTCGACCGCACTCACCCAAAATCGATTGGCCATCGATCTCGTGCAGCGCGATGCCGCCAGCGGTGTCGATGTTCTGGTCGCCGGGCCCAACCTGACAAACCCGGGAGACTTGCTGCGCAATCCACGCTGTCAAAAGCTGCTGCTTGAACTGGAATCGCATTATGACTACATCGTGGTTGACACCCCACCCGTACTGATTGCCGCAGATGCCGAGAGTTTGGTCTCGCGCATGAGCACAGTGCTGATGGTGGTGAAAGACAAGCTGACCACCTTATCAGAAATTGCACGTTCGGTTCAGCGACTGAAACAAAGTGGGTGTAAACATGTTGAGGTGATCTTCAACAATGTGCAATTTCAAGCCCGGCTGGGCGCCATGTACAGCAACATGACCAATTACAACCAGTATTACTACGCGCGCGCAGCTTCAAATCAGAAACTGGACCCTGGCCCATGATTTCGGCCTCACATTTTGCCGATACACCATGACCTTCGACCAGCCTCCAGGAACCTGCAGACATGATCCACGTCGTTTACCCTCATTTGGAGCGCATTACTCCCCCTGATGTCATTGGCCACCGTTTGGGCCAGCTGTTACAGACCATGGGGCAGGTGCGCCTGCATGACCACCAAAAATCGATTTGCATTCAACCTCAAGCTGGCGATGTGCTGATCGGCCACGCTGACCCATGCCCTTACACCACGCTGCGCTGGTCATGGCGACAGCCAGGCTGGCGACTGCGAGTATTGCTGCAACCCTTTAGCCTGGACCCCGCCGAGCACGGCCATCTGGATGACCTGATCGACAGTTGTGATTGGTTTTTGGCGCTCAGTGGAGACCATTGGATGCGCCGCTTGGCACACAGCCGCTATGCCCCTTTTCTGCCCAAAATCCGGCAACTCGATTTGGGTTTGGACCTGAACGATTTTCCGCGCCTCAAAGCCCGCTTGGCGCCTCCGGGGCAACGCCGTTGGCTATACATCGGCAACGATCACCCCGGCAAAGGGGTCGACGTACTGGATCGCCTGGCGCAAGCCATGGGTCAGCGGATCGACTGGGTCGGCCCGCATCGCCGTGGCGCCCATCGGCGTTATCCCCACCTGAATTTGCTCGGACCCCAGGACTGGACCACCCGGGCTGCACAGCGACTTCTGGCCGAGCATGATTTTGTGCTGATGGTCGGCGCCTTCGATGCCTGCCCCACTGTCGTGCTCGAGGCCATGGCCTGGGGGCTGGTGCCGGTGTGCACTCCCACCACCGGATACGAAGGTACCCCGGGTGTATTGCCGATCGATACCACGTGTTTGCAAGTGGCCACAGAAACGCTGAACCGTTACCAGCATGAGCCGGCGTCCGTGCTGGAAGCGGTGCGTGAAGCGGGCTTGGCCACATTGCAACAACGATACACCTGGTCGCGGTTTGCACAAGAGGTCACCTCCACGTTGGCCGACCGTCCTGTGCCTTGCATCAACACCGCGCTGATGGACACCAACATTGCTTCCCGACTGCCGCGTTGGAACCGGGCTTGCCTCGCCACCCTGATCAGAAACCTAGTTCCCCGATCCCTGTTGCCATGGTTACGCATCTTGAGATCCGCATGAAACAGGTTATTTATTGCGATTTTCAGGTCCAGGATGCGCATGGCATCGGCCAAGAGGTGCGCCAGTTTCTCAAACAACTGCAAAACCTGACCGGCTGGGATGTGCTGGAAGTGCGTCAGAACCAGGTTTGGTTCAACGACCAACCCCTCGGGTCCGCGCCCGCCGAAGGCAGCTGGCTGGATTGTCTGACTTGCGCGCTGGAAACGGCTAGTCCTGATCTGGTGTTCATCTGGTTCAACGACCTGATTCCCACCCGCTGGTCGGACGAACAAGTGGGTGCACTATTCCAGGAGGCCAGGGTGCTCATGGAAAAGTCCGCTGCAAATCCGCAATACATCCGCCTCAATGCATATCCGCCTGCCTTGGGAAATCCGCTAGGCCTTCATTTTCGGGTCATCGATGCAGACGAAGCTTATCAATGCGCACTCCCGGCGTCGATCTGGCGCACAGACTATCTGATCCGCATGTGCTTCGGCCTGAACAGCGCCTGGGCTCTGGAGACACAGGTGCACCAAGGTCTGGCCCTGAGCGCCCGGGGTATGTGCTTGCCCTCCATGAACATGATGCTGCGGGGTCGACCCAATGTCGCCGCCTTTTTCTGGCGCAACCAGACCAGCCATTGCACGGCTCGCGACTGTGTGCATTCCTTGATTTGGTGGGCGAAATACTGTGTTTCCTTAACCCTGCAATGGGTCGCACCCCGTTTTTACCACTGCCTTTATCGAAAGCTACACCCTTGAAAACCACCCATTTTTTTGTCGGGCCAGGCCGTTCAGGCACAAGCTGGCTGTTCGATGTACTGACAAAGACGGGCCGGGTCCAGGTGCCCCGGATCAAAGAGCCGGCTTTTTTTGACAGCAACTACGACAAAGGCTTGGCTTGGTATGACCACCTCTATGTCCCCTTACCCGACACAGTCGCCTACGCCAGGGTTGATTTCAGCAATCTGTACTATCTGGATTCTCAGGCGCTGGATCGGATCGCGGCGTACAACCCACAAGCCAAAGTCGTGTTCATCGAACGCGACCATGCCGCATTGTTTCGTTCGATGCTTTACTTCGAGTTGCGCAAAGGGCGGGATGTGGCCACGATTCGGTCTGCGGCCAAGAGCAAATACCAGGCCAGTGATTGTCAAACGCACATCCGGCTGCTGCGCGACCGCTTTGGCGAGCGTCTGGTGGTGCTTCCTTTTGCCCTGATCGAGCAAAACAAGCTGCGCCAGATTTACGAGTTATTGGGCTTACCCGACTTGCCCGAAGTCCACAGCGACTTCCGGAATGACAAGATGTTGCCGCGATCTCGGCTGTTGGCACGCCTGAGCAAGCTTTTGGCACTGGGGTTGCGTCAGCTCGAATGGTTTGGCGTGTTGCAATGGCTGAAGCGTTCTCAGCCGCTCCGGTCCTTGCTGTTCCGACAAGGGGACGCCTTTCAACCTGTGCCCGAAATCGAGGCCCTTGTGGCGCATTACTTTCCGCAACGGTCATGAACGAGCCAACTCCCCCTCTGATTTCTGTGGTGATGGCTGCGCACAATGCGCAAGCCACCCTGAACGCAGCCATCGAATCGCTGTGCGCACAAACCCACACGCGCTGGGAGCTTTGGGTCGTCGATGATGCATCAACCGATGGCACCGCCACGCTGATTCGGGCCTGGATGCAACGTGAGGCGAGAATCTGCGGGGTGTTCCTGGCCCGTAACGGGGGGCCGGCGGCGGCGCGAAACGAAGGACTGGCGCAAGCGCGGGGCGACTACATCGCCTTTTTGGATGCCGACGACCTCTGGCACAGCCACAAATTGCAGCGCCAATGGCAAGCCATGGCTGAAAAAAATTGGCCCCTCAGTTACTGCTCTTATGTGCGTTTTGAAGACGGCCCGCCTCATCGGCGGCAAACCGTCCACCCTCCTGAGAGAGTCACCCTGAAAGAATTGTTGGTTCGCAATCCGATCATCTTGTCCAGCGCCATGGTGCAACGCTCGGTCTTGGGGCATCTGCGATTCCCTGCTGTGCGACACGAGGATTATGTGTACTGGCATGCGGCACTGAGTCGGGTCGGTGTGGCGCATCGGGTCCCCAGTGATCTCCCCTGGGTGGATTACCGATTGGGCACACGCTCGGTCAGCGGCAACAAGCTTCGGGCGGCATTCTGGCATTGGTGCAATTTGCGGCAAGACTTTGGTTTGCCCTGGCCTCAAGCCGTGGTGTGCTTTGTCCGCTACGCCTGGATCAGCCTGCTTCGGGCTTGGCAGTTCAGGCGCCAGACGCCTTCAGACCCGATATCACCTGGGGAGGCTGGGTGATGCCAAGATACCTGTCCATTCTGGCGAACTGCATCACCTTCAGAGTGCTCCCCTACGACATTTTTCCGTGGTGGCTGTTTTTTGTACGTTGGCAACTCCACGCCAGAGAGCTGGTTTTTTTCGCCTTTGTGGGCCTGATGTCGATTGCGGTGGTGCTGTTTGAACCGCAGGGGTGGACCCTGAAGCAGGCCACGAACTTCCTCGAGGTTCTCATATTCAGTGGCTTTTTGCTCATGGGCCACAGCCTGTTTGAAAAGGCTACCCCGAGAGGTTTTTTGAAGTTAGCCTTGGCCATTGCCCTGCTGACCCTCATCGACTATCACATGTTGCACCTGAAACTGACTTACCTCTTAACCCATTTGCCTCCTATTGTGCCTGGCGCTTTCGGCGCAGACGATCGCGGGGCCTTTATTCTGGCCACCGAGCCCAGCTATTGGGCACTGGTGCTGCTGGGTTTTTATGCGTTTGCATTGATGCGCCGCTGGTGGTTGCCTGCATTTGCCTTTGCTTTGTTGCTGTATTGGAACAAAGGGATCTATGCCACCTCACTGATGCTTCTGTGCTCGATGGCGATCTTACCCCCGCGTGCAGCAATTGCATCCGTCGTGGTGGCTGCGATGGTTGTGTTGACCGCCATATGGCTTGATGCGATTCCCCTGCGCACACTGAACCTGATACAAAATATTATGAATGACAAATACAGTGACGAACATTTTTTACTCTTGATTAATGAGATCGAAGAAGACCATGGGTCGCGGCGATATTCAAATGTCATCAATGCCTTCTTAAATTCACAAATTTGGTTTTCTCAACCCCTCTACGCCTCTTATTCATTCTTAAGCCAGTTGCTGCTGAATTTTGGTTGGATTCGTGGAGTGCTGATTTGGGTGTGGCTGTTGGTCTTGGTCGCCATGCGACATCCGCTGACATGGCGCGAATTTGCCCTGATGGTGGTGTTGACTGTCATTGCCGGCCCGGTGTCGATTCCCTTTGTTTACAGTTTTATCTTCGCCAGAGCACTGACACCCGAACCCCACCAGAGACCCCATGAAGTCCCTGCCTCCACACGCCTGTGAGTTTGCTCATCCGGAGCCAAGCCCCTCGAATATCGGGGTCAGATCATCGCTCCTATGCGGTGTATGTTGCTTGCTTTTGAATACGACACAATTTAAGACTGGCTACAACGGGTTTATTTATCCCATTCTCTCTGCACTTGCTTTCGGAATTTTCTCAATTCGCCTGTCAAAAATCGGCTGCTTTGAGACCCTGACGGCAAAAATACTCATAAGGATTGGACGGGTTTCATTTTCTATGTATTTGATTCATTTTTTATTCCTGGAAATCATAAATTTTATATATCAAAAAACAATATTTTATTTAATACATGTACCGGAATTAAAGTTGCTGGTGTTAATGACCTCAGTTGTCACGGTATCTTACTATGGCTCAAGATTGACGTATGCAACAATCGAAAAACCAGCCATAAATTTTGGCATGCGTTTCACCCAATAAATCCCAAATATCCTCTTTAAGGATAAGAATCAAAAATGAAAAATATAATATTTAGTCGGCCCTGCAATATGCCCGCAACCCGCATGAATGCTTGGTTTTTTCGGTTTTTCCTGTCAACGAATCTCCCGGGTTTTCGTTAATATGGCATCACTTTCTGAGCGTTTTATCCATCACCGATGACAGCCTCCGACTTGTTTCGGCCCCGTCTTGATTCCATGATCGATTTGAGACACCCGCTGGCAATATTGGCGAATCAAATGCCATGGAACCAGATCGAGACGGGCCAGATCGGTCGGTTTCGCAAAGCCATCGGCATTGAACTCAAACAGACTTTTGCCAAAGAAGTCAAAGAATTGCGCCGCAAGGCCGGTGGGGACGCACACGCCAAACAACTTCGCCGCTTGAGCCGCACCACGAAGCGCCAGCGCACGATTGTGAGCAAGCTCATCCGCGAGATTGAGCCCAAGCTGTGCCAGGTCGAGCAGGCCACACCGCAAGCCCTACACGGCCTGCGCACGCTGCTTGCGCGTGCAGCCCAGATCAAAGACCAGCACCGCAAAGACAAGAACAAGCTGTATGCCCTGCATGCCCCTGAGGTCGAGTGCAAGGGCAAGGCGAGGCAGCCCTATGAGTTTGGCGTCAAGCGGCTGCCATGAGCCAGAAAATCAACAAAACTGGTCAGCGTTGGCCGTCAATTCAGTTCCGCCCTGCGTGAAATGAAATTTGCGGGGTCGACCAGATAATTTCATCATGTGAAGCGCATCCAAGTTAATTTATAATCAGTATTTTCATGAAAAATATTATTATTTTTGTGTTCAATTAATGGTGGATAATATCCCCCTACCATCCATCACGCACCTTTTCAAGCTGGCTTACAACATCCTGTCATCCCATGCCTCATCCATCTTCCCCCTCGCGCTTCTGGCCAGAACACTCTGGATTGGTGATTTGGTTCACAGGCCTGTCAGGAGCTGGCAAATCGACGTTGGCACTAGCTTTGGCGCATGAACTCCAGGCTCGCGCCATGCGATGTTTTGTCCTCGATGGTGATGTGCTCCGCCAGGGACTGAACCGCGATCTGGGGTTCAGCCCTGCTGACCGGGCCGAGAACATGCGTCGGGTAGCCGAAGTCGCCCGGCTGATGTCACAAGCAGGCTTGGTGGTCCTGGTTGCCCTGATCAGCCCTTATCGCAAAGAAAGGGCGCAAGCACGTGCCATCGTCAGCCCAGAAAACTTTCTTGAGGTTTTTGTGGACACCCCCCTGACGATCTGCGAATCCAGAGACCCCAAAGGTCTGTACCAGTTGGCTCGGAAGGGAAAATTGCCACAAATGAGTGGCATTGGCGACCCGTATGAGCCCCCTGAAAATGCCGATGTGGTGTGGCGCTATGACGAACACCAGGCAGGTGATTGCTCCGCTTTGCTTGCTTTGGTGCTACAACGCTTGCAAGGCTAGGCAGAGCGGACCGACAGCAAACCTCACTACTGACCTTTGCGGCGCCGATTGGTGCTCTCTCGGTGGTCTGAACTCATGAGGCTCCTGTACCTCGAAGCACGGCCCAGGGCGTTTTGGCAATGATTTTCAAATCCAGCCAGAGGCTCTGGTGGTGCGCATACCAAAGATCCATTTTGATCCTTTGGGGGTAATCGTTATTGTTGCGACCGCTCACCTGCCACAAACCAGTGATGCCGGGCAAACAAGAAAACACCACATGGGTCTTATCGCCATAATGCACCAACTCGGGCGACGTGACTGGCCGAGGGCCCACCAGACTCATTTCGCCTCTGAGCACGTTGATCAACTGCGGCAATTCATCCAAACTAGTGCAGCGCAGGATTCTGCCGAGCGGCGTCACGCGCGGATCATTGAAGATCTTTCCATAGGTCAGCATTTGATACCGTGATTGTGCGCACTGGGTCATCAAGACCTGCAAGCGCTCCTCGGCATCGGGGTACATGGTTCTGAATTTAAAACAACTGAATGATTTCAAGCCCCGCCCTACTCGATTGTGGGCAAAAAACGCTTGACCCGGCGCCTGCCAATGACACAAGAGGATCAATCCAAACAGAGGTGAAGTCAAGACAAGCAAAAACAACGCCAGGACGACATCCATTGCTCGCTTTATGCTGCTGTTGTTCATTCCATCATCTCAATGACACGCTCAAACGCATCCCGAAGATTTTTTTAATGACGCATTGAAAACCCTCGGCGAACCGATCAATAAAGTATACTAAAAAATTAATAAATGATATACATTTAATTTTTAAAACTTAATTTTTTTGATCCGGTGGGCCAATGGCCTTTGAACAGTCGACTCGAATGTGCCGACTGCTGGGTCGTGGGCTAGGATTTCGGTCAGGTGTCAGTTGTTACGAATGACTGCGCGCGATTTGCGAGTTCCTCGCGCCCCAACCCGCATCCTCAGGTTGACATTTGACGCTGAGCCTGTGCCAGTGAGTTCAGCCAGACTTCCAGCAAGTCCACTTCAGCCCTGGGGATCACCCCGTGACCCAGCAAGGCCACATAGGCATCGTGCAGCAGATCTTTGGCCGAGGCACTCGCTCCTAAGGCCTCGTTGACCCAGTCCACCACCCGGGCACTGTGCATGTGCATCGGGATCTCGGACTCGAAGTCGCGCATGAGGTCATGCGGATGACGCTCCTGGCGCACATGCGCACCACAAAACCCAAGGCGCAGCCCCATGCGCCACAAAATAGGCTGTGCCACCAAGCCGCGCAAGATGTCACAAAACCTGAAGCTGACATGGGAGGGGATGTAGAGCAATGCAAATGCGGACGGGTCAAACCAAGTGTTCTGGCTGTTGAACGGACACACGGTACCGGCTTCCAGCACCAAGGGCGGGGCATCTTGAAAGTCACACGATTGCCCGAGAACCAATCGATAGATGGCATCCACATCGGGGTCGCCTTGGGCCAACCCCTGCCAAATCGCCACCTGTTGGGTCCGCTCGTCCAGGGTTTGCAGCCATGGGGCGGGTTGCCGAACCCAATTCAGCGGAAAACCCCGTGGCCAGATGTGCTGCGCCGAAAAATGCCGATACACATTGACAAAGCCCAGTTCGCTGCGCGTGCTCATGAAGCGCCCTTGACGATCCGGAAACCGCCAATCCCCCATGGGGAGATTGTCGTCATCGGTATCGATGATCGCCAGCGCACCCGCTTGAATCGCACGCAGATAGCCCAGCATCTTGCGCCCGTAATGGTGGATGGGCAGTGCTTGGGCCATCCGGGCATCGATCTCGTGCTGTTGATCCAGAGGCCAAAATTCCACGCCTGGGTGGCACCAATCGACCGGCGATTTGGCATCGCCTATGACCACCGTTTGCAGATGGGGGTACCCGGCCATGAGCCGAATCGCCTGCGTCGGCGGGTAGATGCTGGTCACCACCACATGGGCGGCAGGCATAGGGGTCGTCATGATCGGGCGTCTTTCGAGAGGATCAACCTTTGCCAAGTCGCCGCAGCTTGGGCAAAAAAGCCGGTGTTGTAGGCGCAAACCTGGCGCTGCCAATCGATCAGGTCGGCGGCATAGAGTTGACGCAGCAGGTCCGTGGCGTCGTGATAGCGCCGCACATGCGGCACCTGGTTAAAAAACATCAGCTCGATCCAGTGAAGCTGAGCATCCGGGTCGGTGCTGTTGGGCGAGTACGGCATGCCCATGGCGCTGGCCCGTTCGGCATACTCCGCCTCAAGCCGTTGCACCCAAAATTGCCGCTGATAGATGGGGGCTAAGCGCACGTCGGCCATGGCGTCGACCAGCAGACCGTTGGCCGGCACCCACATGGGCAGGTTGAGCTGATACAACTCGACCATCGAAATGGAAAAGGCCGAATAGGGCGACACCACGACAGCCGGGTGCTTGCTCAGCCGCTCTGGCGATGCCTGACCCCGTGGATAAGCATCGCGGATGGTCTGAAAGTCGTATGCGGACACATTCAACTGACGGGCCCATGAAGCGCTTTGCCGATTGAGTTCAGCCAGATCGGGTAACCCGATCGCTGGGCCTTGGTGGTGGCTGGGTCCGACCAACACCGTGCGATTGGCGGGCCGATACTCGCGCTCGCGCAAAGCGACGGGTAAGTGAAATGAGGCCACATGCAGCGCATGCTCAGGGGTGATCCCTGTGTAGTAACGGGTGTAGTGGGCGTCGTAATGCGACATGCTGGCCCAACACATGCGCGGGCACTGCAACCAATGCCTCATGTTTTCGGTCAGGGTTCTCAGGCGCCATCCCTTCACATGAATGTGAAAACGATGCCCCATATTGACCCAGACCTGAACATGCTCAGGCAAACGCATCAGAGCCTCAAACCGGACAGGAGGAAAGCTACAAAGTGCGTGTGTGACATGGTTCAGGATGGGATCCTGCCCCAGCCGTTTTGCGATCACGGTCCTTGGCCACCACTTCAGATGACGCAGCCAAGGCGCCTCATACAACATGCCCGCAGGAGCATAGTGGCCGTGTTTCGATAGCGTGGCAACGCTCACTTGTACCCCCAATTGAGATAACAGTGCGTGTTGCCACATCGTCGTGCCGATGTGGGCATCAGAGATCAGGACATGTAAAGGCATGCGGCAAGGAGCGTTGCTATTCAGGATGGGATGATGTGCTTAATGCTGGAAGGTCGCGAACGATTCAAGACCCTTTAATCATATACTTAAGTATAATATTAAATCATGAATAATATAAATAAAATATTAGTCACAGGTGGCTTGGGCTACATCGGCTCGCACACGGCCATCGAACTGCTGCAACAGGGCTGCGACGTCTTGTTGCTGGACAATTTGTGCAACAGCCAAGCCGGGGTGGTCGATCGAATCCGCCACTTGGGCGGGCCGGCCGAATGGATTGATGCTGATTTGCGCGACACCGAGCAGGTTCAAGAGGTATTGATTCGGCACCGCGTCGACTGTGTGTTGCACTTTGCGGCGCTGAAATCGGTTCCCGAATCGCTGTCCGAGGCATTGCGCTATTACGACAACAACGTGGGCGGATTGATCAGCCTGTTGCAGGCCATGCGACGCGCACAGGCCAGGCGTTTGGTCCTGAGCAGTTCGGCTGCGGTCTACGGCCAGGCGAGAACCATGCCGGTGACCGAGGCGGCTCCTTTGCAGCCACAGACCCCTTACGGGCACACCAAGGCGATGGCCGAACAAATCATCATGGACCATGCGCAAACCGAGCCCGGTTTTCGATATGCCCTGCTACGCTATTTCAACCCGGCGGGGGCCCATCCCAGCGGCGAGCTGGGCGACACCTCCAAGGGTTTGGCGTGCAACCTGATGACTGTGCTGACTCAAGTGGCCGCCGGCCAACGCGAGGCCCTGACGGTCTTTGGCCGAAATCACCCGACCCCGGATGGCACCTGTGTCCGCGACTATCTGCATGTGCTGGATCTGGCTCAGGCTCATGTGCTGGCCATGCGTCACCTGGATCGAGCATCACCGGGTGGCGTCACCCTCAATTTGGGGCGGGGCGTGGGGGTCAGCGTGAAGACCATGATCGACACCTTCCAACGGGTGAATGGCGTCAGCCTGAAGGTCATCAACGGCCCGGCCCGGGCAAATGAGGCAAGTGAGTCGTGGGCAGATCCCGCACTGGCCCATGCCGTGCTGGGCTGGAAAGCCACCCGGTCGCTGGCACAAATGTGTCAGGATGCGTGGCGTTGGCAGTGCCGTTGATGATGATGCAGGTTCGTGTGATTTCCATGCCGGGGCTGGTCCGGCGCAACCGGGCCCGGCAGAGATTGACCCTGTTGGGCTGGCCCTGGAAATTCATCGATGGGGTCGATGTCCGAGGCTGGTCAACGCAGGAACTGGATCGGGTGTGCGACCAACAAGCCATCCGGCAAAAATTCGGGCGACTCGCCAACTTGGGAGAAATCGGCTGTGCGCTGGCCCATCAACACGCATGGATCGATTTTTTGGCCTCCAACGAGGCCAGCACCGTCATTTTGGAAGAAGATGCCATCCCGGGTCCTGACTTTGAAACCCGACTTCGCGGGTTGGCCACCTTGTGCGATGAACAGGTCGAAATGATCTTGCTATATACCGGTTGCGCAGTGGTGTACGCTGAGTCGCAACGCACCTTGGGCAGCATCACCATCAGCCGCTGCGCCGGACGAGCAGACCACGCTTTGGCGTATTGGGTGACTCGCCAGGCCGCGCTGCAATTGCTGGCCGCGCAAACACCGCGCATCCGCGCATTGGCCGACTGGCCGCTGCCGCTGTCCCACCTGAAAGCCTACGTGTCGCACCAACCCTGGGTGACGCATGACAGCCACGACTCGATCATCGACCCCATGCGCAACAAGCGTTGGGTGGGCTTGCGGTTTTTGTGGCGCACTTTGAAGCAATGCCTGACCTGGAACAAGGTTGGCATGCACTACCATTTGCACGATCTTGTCTTCACCCGGCTGTTGAGGTGGCGCAGCGTGATGCGCCTGCAGGTCATTGCTCACCCCAAAGGGCGAACCCCGGTCTTTGCTTCGGTCGCCCCCAAGCAGATCAAACCCTGAGGCTGTTCGCAGGTCAAAGTCAGCAGCGGAATCCGGGTTGGAAATCTGAGGGGATAATCGCAGTTTTCCCCCATGCACCCTCTCTTGCCACCATGTCGCTGACCCCCCAAGACATCGAGCGCATCGCCAACCTGGCCCGGCTGGAGCTTCAGCCCGCCGAGGCCGCCGAGGCGCTGGACAAAATGAACGGTTTTTTCAAGCTGGTCGAAGCCATGCAGTCGGTCAACACCGACGGCGTGATGCCGCTGGCGCACCCGATTGAAGTGGTGCAACCGATGGCGTTGCGGCTGCGCCCCGATGTGGCCAGCGAGCCCAACGACCGCGAGGCCAACCAGCGCAGCGCGCCCGCCGTCGAGCGCGGCCTGTTTTTGGTGCCCAGGGTGATCGAATGAAGGGCGCCGACATGAGTCCCCACCTGCATGACCTGAGCGTGGCCGAACTGGCCCGGGGCTTGGGCAGCCAACAGTTTTCAGCGCTTGAATTGGCGCAACACCTGCTGCGCCGCATCGAGGCCGATGGCAGCGGCAGTTTTCTGGATCACGACGCCGAAGCCGCGCTGGCGCAGGCGCGCCGCGCCGACGCCCGCCGCGCCGCAGGCCGGGCTGGCGCCCTGGAAGGCGTGCCGCTGGCGCACAAAGACATTTTTGTCACGCGCGATTTCGCCACCACCGCCGGCTCGAAGATGCTGCAAGGCTACCGCTCGCCGTTTGACGCCACGGTGGTGCGACGGCTGGGCGTGGAAGGTGCGCAAGCCGACGCCCAGGCCGTTGGGGGCGCCGGCATGGTGTGCCTGGGCAAGGTCAATTGCGATGAATTCGCCATGGGCTCGGGCAACGAAAACTCGGCCTATGGCGCAGTCCGCAACCCGTGGGACGCGCAACGGGTGCCCGGCGGCTCGTCGGGCGGCAGTGCGGCGGCCATCGCGGCCCGCCTGGTGCCGGCCGCCACGGGCACCGACACCGGCGGCTCGATCCGCCAGCCCGCCGGCTTTTGCGGCATCACCGGCATCAAACCCACCTATGGCCGCATCAGCCGCTACGGCATGATCGCTTATGCGTCCAGCCTCGACCAGGCCGGTCCGATGGCGCGCAGCGCCGAAGACTGCGCCTTGCTGTTGTCGGCCATGTGCGGCCCCGACCCGGATCGCGACTCGACTTCGCTCGATGCGCCGGCTGAAGACTTCACGCAGGGGCTGAACCAGTCGCTGCAGGGTTTGCGCATCGGCCTGCCCAAGCAGTTTTTCGGCGACGGTCTGGCGGCCGATGTCCGGGCTGCTCTGGAAGCGGCGCTGACCGAACTGGAAAAGCTGGGCGCTCGCCGGGTCGAGATCGATTTGCCGCTGACCGAACTGGCGATTCCCGCTTATTACATCATCGCGCCTGCCGAAGCCTCTTCCAACCTCAGTCGCTTTGATGGGGTCAAATTTGGCCATCGCACGGCGCAGCCGCAGGATTTGCTGGACTTGTACAAAAAGAGCCGCGCCGAGGGCTTCGGGACGGAAGTCAAGCGCCGCATCATGACCGGGGCCTATGTGCTGTCGCACGGCTATTACGACGCCTACTACCTGCAAGCGCAAAAAATCCGGCGCATGATCGCCGATGACTTCCAGCGCGCTTTTAACCAGTGCGACGTCATTGCCGGCCCCGTGGCGCCCACCGTGGCCTGGCGCATCGGACAAAACGCCAACGATCCGGTGGCCGACTATTTGGCCGACATCTACACCCTGCCCGCCTCGCTGGCCGGCTTGCCCGGCATGAGCGTGCCGGCGGGTTGGGGCGCTGGCGGCATGCCCGTCGGCCTGCAACTGGTCGGGCCGTATTTTCAGGAGGGGCGCCTGCTGAATGTGGCGCACCGGTTGCAACAAGTGACGGATGCGCATCTGCGCAAGCCGCAGGGGGTTTGACAGCATGGCCACCCAACTGATCCACGGGTATGAAGTGGTGATCGGGTTTGAAACCCACGCCCAGCTGACCACATCATCCAAAATTTTCTCTCGCGCCTCCACCGCTTTTGGGGCCGAGCCCAACACGCAGGCCTGTGCGGTGGATTTGGCGCTGCCAGGCACCCTGCCGGTGATGAACCTGGGTGCGGTCGAGCGGGCCATCCGTTTTGGCCTGGCGATTGGCGCGCAGGTGGCGCCGCGCAGCATTTTTGCCCGCAAAAATTATTTTTATCCCGACTTGCCCAAGGGCTACCAGATCAGTCAGTTTGAAATCCCGGTGGTGCAAGGCGGCGAGGTGTCGTTCTTTTTGGGCGACGAGAAAAAAACCGTGCGCCTGGTGCGTGCGCACCTGGAAGAAGACGCCGGCAAGTCGCTGCACGAAGATTTTGTCGGGCAAAGCGGCATCGACCTCAACCGCGCTGGCACGCCACTGCTGGAGATCGTGACCGAACCCGATATCCGCAGCAGCGAGGAGGCCGTGGCCTACGCCAAGGAGCTGCACAAGATCGTGACCTGGATCGGCATTTGCGACGGCAACATGCAAGAAGGCTCGTTCCGGTGTGACGCCAATGTGTCGGTGCGCAAACCGGGGCAGCCGCTGGGCACGCGGCGCGAAATCAAAAACCTCAACAGCTTCAAGTTCATGCAGCAGGCCATCGACTTTGAGGTGCGCTGGCAGATCGAGCAAATCGAGGACGGCCATGCCATCGGCCAGGCCACGGTGCTGTTTGACCCGGAGACTGGCGAAACCCGCGCCATGCGCACCAAAGAGGATTCGGCCGATTACCGGTATTTCCCCGACCCCGACCTGCCTCCGCTGGTGATTGCCGCCGATTGGGTCGCACAAATCAAGGCACAAATGCCCGAGTTGCCACGCGCCATGGCCGAGCGTTTTGTGCGCGATTGGGGGCTGCCCGAGTATGACGCCACCACGCTGACGCAAAGCAAGGCGATGGCGACTTATTTTGAAGCCACGGTGGCGGTGGCGGGCTCTGCGCTGGCCAAAGCCGCCAGCAACTGGATCATGGGCGAGTTCTCGCGCCGGGTGAATCTGGGCGAAGGGTCGTTTGACGCCCCGGCCGTGAGCAGCGCCCAGTTGGCGGCGCTGATCGGTCGGATTGCCGACGGCACCATCAGCAACAACGCCGGCAGGCAGGTGTTCGACGCCTTGTGGTCGGGCGAGGGCACGTCGGTGGATGCGGTCATCGAGGCCAAAGGCCTGAGGCAGATGAACGACAGCAGCGCTTTGGAAGCCATCATCGACGAGGTGATCGCGGCCAATGCCGATAACGTGGCCCAATACAAGGCCGGCAAAGACAAGGCCTTCAATGCCCTGGTGGGCCAGGCCATGAAAGCCAGCAAGGGCAAGGCCAATCCGCAGCAGGTCAATGAACTGCTCAAGCGCAAGCTGGGCGCGGCCTGAGGCCGCGCTCAGATCACCGTCAAGTTGAACCAGGCCGGGTCGCTGCGGTTGCCCGCCGGATCGATGGCGATGATTTGGGCGTTGATGCTGCCCACGCCCAGTTGGGTCGCTTCATTCGGGGTCAGGGCGATGGGATTGAGCCCCAGCAAGGCCGTGTCCAGGGTTTTGCTGACCCTCTGATTCGGTTCGTTGGCGTTGCTGAACAGCACGCTCAGGCTGGCGCCGGGCTCGGTGACGACATCGAGCACGCCGCCCGGGTGGCTGGCCAAGGCGCTGGCGCTGACGCCAGTCTGGGACAACCCGCTGGCCAGTTGCACCACGGGCCGCGCTGGCGCGGTGTGATCCACGACATAGGGGGCGCTGAAGGCATAGGTGGTGCTGGTGTCCAGCGCCGCCCCGTTCGAGGGGTTGACGATGCTGCTGCCCAGCGCGTTTTGAATGCCCGTCAGGGTGACGCCCTCGGTGTTCACCCCTGAGGGCACGCTCAGGGCAAACGACAACACGCCTTGGGCGGCACCCTGATGGGTGCTCCATGCGGTCGTGGCACCGGTGAAAAAAGCCGTGTAGGCGGCGCCTGCGATCACCACGGTCGCCGTCGGGTTGCCGGTGACCCTGAGGTCAGCCGTGTTGAACAGCACATTCAGCGTCAGGGTCTGGCTGGCGTTGCCCACCCAGACGTCGCCGGCGTTGTCTTTGACGTTCAGGCCGATGACTTGCGGCGCGCTTTGCGCGACGGCGTGCAAGCTGATGGGCACCGTGGCCGACAAGCCCAGGCGGTCGGTGGCCGTGACCTCGAAGTCGACCCGGGTGTCGGTGGCAGGCAACGAACCACTGGCCGTCAGTCGGCCATTGGCGGCCAGACTCAGCCAGCCGACCGGGATGCTGGCGCTGTAAGTCAGGGCGTCGCCCGCATCGGGGTCTTGGAACAAGGTGGACAAATCCAGGCTGTAGAGGTTGCCCAGTTGTGCCAGCGTCGCCCAGCGGTGTTCGGTGCCCGCCGGGGTGCCGGCGCTGGTCACGCGTTGCGGGGCTTCGTTGACGTCTTGCAAATGAACGCCCAGGCTCAGCGGCTGGCTGACGTTGCCGCTGAGGTCGATCGCCTTGAACGCCAGGTTAAAGCGCTTGTCGCCGCTGTAGGGGCCTTCGGTGATGAGGGTTTGGGAGGCGGTCTCAAAATCGGGGGCAACCTTCCAGCTGATCTCCCCCGTCAGAGGGTTCAGGTTGAAACGGCTGTTGTCCACGCCGCTGGCGTCAAAACTCCAGACCACGCCTTCAGAGGGGCGAAACAGGCCGGGCAAGGTGGCGCTGATGAGCGTCTGGTTCTCGGGGGTTTCCAGGCTGGTTGCGTTAAGCCCGAGGGTGGGCGGGGTCCGGTCGGCCGCAGCCTGCGCCTGGATGTGGATCGACTGCGGGGCCCGGGTGGCGGCATCGGTGAGGGACACGTCGCTGATCCGGACATCGAGTTGTCCGCTGCCGATGGCGTTGGCGGTGAAGGTGATCACCCCGAGGGCTCGGGTGAGTGCCTCTGGCGTACCGGACATCTGCAAGACACTGCCGGCCAGGGTGACCGCCGTCATGCCGCTGATCTGGCTGGCGGTGGCCGGGTTCAGGGTGATCTGGGCCGAGGGCGTGATGCTGAGGTGAACCAAGGGGCTGTCGAGGTCCGTCACCGTGGGGGTGACGCTTTGGGTCACGCCCGCGCTGTTGCTGAAGTGGACGGCCCAATCGTGGGGTACCGCTGTCTCCACCATCAGCGCCTGGGAGGGCGTGGGGGCCTGGATGCCCGTGAACGTGGGGGCATCGGGCACCGAGGTCACGCTGAGAGACTGGCTGACCTGGGCCGTGCCGCCCCAGGCATCGATGACCTTGATCGTGATCCCGCGCGCTGTCGACACCCCCGGATCTTCGGAGGTGCTGCTGTAGGTGATGCCGCGCAACGCCGCTTGCCATCGCGCCAGCGTGGCGTTGCCAGCATCTTTCAGGACCCACTGCGGGGTGGCGATCGTGACGGGCGCGTTGAACGGTTGGGGCGTGAGCGAAAAGCCCAAGGCCCTGGCCGCAGGGTCGAGGGTCAGGGTGTCGCCCGACACCCCGCCGGTCAGGTCGATCACGACCTGGCTCATGCCCAAACGGAGTTGGCCCGAGGCCAAGGGGGTGGATGTGCTGGCATGTCCCAGGGACAACGAAGGGGCGATCGGGGTGCCCGAAGCGGCGTTTTCGGTGTAGGCCGGTGCGGCACCGGCACCCAGCGCCAGCGTGGGCAAGCGCGACACCAGAACTGCGCTGGTGCTCGACGCCGCCAGGGTGTCGGCGTAGCCGATGTCACTGACGCGCAAGGTGATGGTGGCTGGGCCCGCTCGGCTGGCGTCACCCGCCGGGGCGTCGGTCCAGCTCAACGCCGCCAGCTGCGCTTGCAGCTGCGCTGGACTGCCGCTGAACTGCAGGCCAGGGCGCGAGCCGTCGGCATCGGTGATGCCACTGAGCGTGCCCGCGGGTGCGCTCAGCGTGGCGTAGAGCGTGGGGGTGAACGAGGCCGTTGCGTCCGGATCGGAAACCATGACACCGGCGAACGCCCCGACCCCGAAGGTCGAAGCGGAGGAGTCGCTGGCTGTCAGCCCCTGCGCGGAGGAAGTCGAGGCCGAGATGACCGGCGCCTCGTTGACGGGCGTCAAGCGGACGGTGATGCTCTGGGTGCTGCTGTTGCCTGCGGCGTCGGTGGCCCGGACCGAGAAGGTGCGGGTTGTGCTGACCGCACTGTCCTCAAAATCCAGTCCGGCGGGATTTTTCCAGGTCAGCACACCGGTGCTGGTGTTCAAGGCCACATCGGCCAGGGTGGCGGGGTTGCCACCGGCATCGAGCAGGCTCCAGGTCACGGTTTCGCTGGCCCGGAGTTGCCCGATGGCGGTCTGGTTTTCGGGGCTGTACAGGTTTTGCGGGTTCAGGAAGGTCGGGGCCAGGGTGTCGAGCGTGAAGCCCAACGTGGTGCCGGCCGGGGTGCTGTTGCCCGCCGCATCGATGACCACCGCCGAGGCGGTGATGCTGCCATTGCCCAAGGCGGCGATGTCGGTCGGGCTGAGGGGAATGAGCTGATCGCCAAAAAGGCCCGTGAAGGTTTTGACCAGGCTGGCACCCGGACTGCGCACCAAGGTCACGCGAACGGTGGCGCCGCTTTCGGCCCCGCTGATTTTGAGAAAGCCCTGGCTGGCCTCGGCAGCAGCAGCAAACGTGCCGCTGCCACTGTCCGAGTAAGACAGGGTGGGCGCGGCGGGGGGCGTGTTGTCGACTTTGAACAAGGGGTTGTCGCTGGCACTGACCGATGGGTTCAGGGTGTTATTTTGCGCGCCGTAGAGGGTGGCCCCGTTGAGGTTGAAATACCCCACTGCGATGCCGTTGGGGTCGCTGGCGTCCGACGCTTTCAGGGTGTAGGTGAACCTGAGCAAGCCAGTGGCTTCGATGCTGTTGGCGCTGTCGTAGGTCGCCGTGCCGTTGCCCCCGCCAATGTACAGAATCAGCTGCGGGCTGCCATAGACCTTGACGGCTTGGTTGAAGTTGACGCTGGCGGTGATGACGTCACCGGCGTTGAGCCAACCGTTTTGCGCGCCGGTGGCCGACAGCAGCTGCGCCACAGGATAAGACACCGCCGGCGGCGCCGCGCCATTGTCGGCGACGGTCTGTGCGGCCGACACCCATTGGAGGGTGGCACCGCTGCGGTCGGTGGCGGTGGCGGCCACCCGCACCTGCGCCCCGAGCATGCTGCCGTCGACCGGCACGGTGTAAGTGTTGCTGTTGGCACCATAGAGGTCGACCCACAGGCCGTCGGGGCCTTTTTGCTGCCAACGCCAGGTGGTGCTGACAGGGTTGGCGGCGTCGGCGTCAAAGGGATCCCCCGTGGGGGCTGTGGGCAAAGTCAGCTGGGCGGTCAGCGCCTGGCCCTCGGTGGCGTTGCCCGCCATGGCCAGTGTGCCGCCGCTGGCGACATTGGTCACCGTGACGGTGATGGGGCGCAGGGTGCTCAACCCGGTTGCCGTGCTGGTGGCGAGCACCTGGAGCTGGTAGGTGTTGTCGGCATCGACATCTTGCGGCGCCTCGAAATCGGGGCTGACCCGGAAGGTGAGCGCGCCACTGGCGTCGATGGCAAAGCGGGCTGCATCGGGTCCACTCAAGGTCCAGGCCACGGGCTCGTTGGCGCCGTAGCTGATCAGGGCTTGGGGGGCAGGGGTGTTTTCGGCCACGCGCAAGTTGATCCCGGCCCCGTTGTCGCCGGTGGTGGCAGGCAGATCGCGCCAGTCGGTGAGCTGGATCAGGTGCCAGCCAAACTGGGACTGGACCGGCACCACGCTGACTTGTGATTTGTTGAGGCCGACCACGACACGGCTGTACGGCTCCACAAATTGGCCGGGCAACCTCCAGCCGAGGTCACCGCCCTGGGTTCGGGTCAAGTCGGCGTTGTACTGCCCTGCCAAAGCGGCAAACACCTGCGGGTTGGACAGGTCGTGGTTGTCGATCAGTTGCTGGGCCAGGGCCTGACTGCTCACCAGCAAGTTGCTGCTGCGGTATTGCCGCTGCAAGGGCGTGATGACCGGCGCGGTCAGGGTTGTGGTTTGCAGCGTCAGCGACTGGGTGGCCACAGGATCGCCGCTCTGGGAGACCGTGCCGGGCCAAACGGCATACGTGAGGCCCAAGGCCGTCGCCGCCAGATCGCTGGTGAACATCAAACCGGCCAATGCTGCGTTGAGCTTCGATACCGAGGTGTCGTAGAGGCGCAAGCTGGTGTTGTTGTCTGAAAACACCACGGCACCCAAAGTGAATCGCAAAGGGTCGGGCAAGCTCAAGGTGCCGCCGGTGGCGCTCAACTGCACGGTGGCCCCACCGTCTGGCACCGATTGCAGCCTGAGGTCCGGCAGATCACTGGCGACACCGGCTTGCACATAGGGGTTGTTGGCGGGGACATTGCTGAGCCGGATGGCCTCTGCCACATCGGTGACCTGGACCACCACATCTTGTGTGGCGGCGTTGCCTGCGCTGTCGGTGGCGATCACGCGCACCCGGTAGGCGTTGGATTGGGACGCGTTGAGGGGGTTTTCAAAGTCAGGGGCGCTTTTGAAGGTCAGCACCCCGTTGGCGGCGATGTTGAAAAGCGCCGCATCGGCATTGGCCGGGTCGTTGTCGGTCGAGAGGCTCCAGGTCACGGATTCGACGGTTTGAGTGGCCAAAGTGCCTACCGTGAGGGTGTTTTCGGCCACCGAGAGCGTGGTGCTGCTGCTGGCAAAGGCCGGAGCCACGGTGTCCAAGGTGAAGTCCAGCACATTGCTGACAGGCGATGCGTTGCCCCGGGCGTCCTGGCTGATGGCGCTGACCCAGATCTGGCCGTCCCCGAGCCTGGCCCACTGTTCGGCGCTGAGTGACACTTGCAACTTGTCACTCAGGCTGCCCGGGCCCGTCAGCGTGACTGTCTCACGGGTGCCGTTGCGACGGTCAAAGGTGACCAGCAGGGTGTGCCCGGCGGGCACACCCGTGGCCGTCACGACGCCGAACACCTGGCCGGCCGGGTCGGTGTAGCCCAGGGCTTCGGCCCGGGTCAGCCCGCCGAGGGCATTGATCTGATTGCCGAAAGCCAGCACCGGGGCTTGCTCGATCGCCACGTCGTTGAGCGCGACGGTGATGTTTTGATAGGTGACATGGCCCGCCGCATCGGTGGCGGAGACCCGCAGGTGGTAGGTGCCCTGGCGGTCGGCGTCGCCGGGTTTTTCAAAATCCGGAGCGGTTGTGAAACTGAGCACTCCGGTGCCCGAAGCGATGGTGAACAAGCCGCTGTCGGTCGATGCTGCGGTCAACGTGGCCGTGCTGGTGTCGGTGACCAGCGCCCAGGTGACGCTGTCGGCCACGTCCTTGACCGGCGCCACCCCCAGGGTGCCCACCAGGGTGGTGTTTTCGGTCACGCTGTAGGTGGCGGCGGTGGTGATGGCCGGCGCCACGGTGTCGAGTGAAAAGCCCAAGGCATTGGCCCCCGTGCGGTTGCCGTTGCTGGGCAGCGATACATGGCCTTTGGCATCGGTGCTGGTGGCGACCACGCTGACGGTTCCATCGCCCAGTTGCGCCAGGTCTGCATCGGTCAGCGAGAGGCCCACCGAGCCACCGGCGGCGGTGTCGGTGAGGGTTCGGGTGACGCTGCCTTGGGTGCCGGTCAGGACCACGGTCAGGGTGTTGCCCGCCGTCAAGCCGCTGACGATGATCAGGTTGGGGGTGCGGGCCTCGGCCTGGGTGAGTTGGGTGTTGCCGCTGCCCAGAGTGCCGTTCAGGGACAGCACCAGGGTGTCTTCGTTGACCACGTCTTCCAATTGAAGGGTCAGGGTTTGGCTGGCGGTTTGCGTCACCAGTGCGCCGCCCGAAATCACCGGCACCGAGGCATTGATTTTCAGGGTGTAACTGGTTTTGGCCGGCGTGGCCTCAAAGTCGGGCGCGGTTTTGAAACTGAGCTGTCCGGTGCTGGTGTTGAGGTTGAAAAACGCAGCGTCGGGGCTGGTGCTGTTGAGGCTGAAGGTGGCCCCGCTGTTGCTGGCGGTGACCTTGGCCGCCAGCAGCTGGTTTTCTTTGACCATTGCGAGGGCTGGACTGGTGAACGACAACCCGGCTGCACCGGCAGAGCCGCCCCCACCGCCACCGGCCAGCGCAGCCAAACCCACCACCGGGGCGGCCACATAGCCCAGACCCAGGCCAGACGCTTCGAGCGCACCGACCGGTGTTTTGGCGGCTGGCAGCACCGACATGGCCCCATCGCGGGCTGCACTGGGGGCCGGACTGAGGCTGGCCGGGGCCGGTTCTGACGCAGGGGCAGTTTCGGGCAGGCCCAACGCCTCGCTTTGCCATTGCTGCCAAACCTGCCAGTAGTTGCGCAGTGTGCCGGCTTCGTTCAGTCCGGCCGGGTCTTGCAAAGTCTGGCCGTCGGCCAGGCCTTGGGCTTTTTCGAGCAACTCCTGGGCTTTGCGCAATTGCTTGCCGCGCACGCTGGCATCCTGGGTGGTTGCAGCCCGGGACTTGGCTTTGGCTTGTTCGGACAAGGCCTTGACTTCGGGTTGGTAATAGCCCTCCATGCGCAGGATTTGGCCATTGCTGACCTGGATTTCCAGGGCATGGCCGATGCGACGCAGGCGGGTGGGTCGCAGGCTCATGGCCTCGGCCCGTGACAGGCCTTGCAAAGTGGGGGTGGGGTGGGGTGCTGCGGTGGTCATGCGGTGTTCAATCCAAAAAAGGCCAGACAGGCGCCAACGGACGCTTCAGGGCACAAGCCCGTCATTCTAAACTTTAGAATTATTAAATTTTATAAAATGCGTCCATTGATTTTTATTTATTCATCACCATGTGATACATTAAGTTTCATTTTGTTTGATTGTCATGAAGTATCGAGCGTTGATCGGATCAGGGTTGCTGTGGGCTCTGGGTGGGTTGGGATTTGCCCAGGCACAAGAAGGCCCGGTGGGTTACCGCGAAGCCTTGCAATGGCTGTGGAGCAGCCACCCGCAATTGCAGGCCAAACGGCAAGAGGTGCGTTCGGCCGAGTTGGGCACGACCATCGCCGAACGCCAGCACTGGCCGACCCCGTCGCTCAGCGCCAACACAGGCCCGCGCTTTACCGGCACGCCCAACACCGGCGACACCAAGGCCATCACGGCGCAACTGTCGATCCCCATCTTCAGTGGCGGCCTGCTGACCGCCGAACAGCACATGGCGGCCCTGCGCTGGCAAGCCGCCGAACTCGATTTGGCTCAGTCCACTTCCGATTTGTCGAGCCAGTTGGTCGATCTGTATCGGCAGTGGTGGCAAGCCCAGGCCAGGGTCAGCATGGTGCGTCAATCGCTGGCGCGTCTGCAAGATCTGCGAGTCATGATGGGACGCCGGTCTGACGCCGGAGTGTCCAGCGACAACGAGGTCGCCCTGACCGATGCCCACATCGCCCGCTTTCGCGATGAATTGTCCCTGTACGAGCGCACCCGCGATGTGGCGCAAAGCGATCTCGGTTTGTTGGTCGGGCGCAGCGTGACATTGCGGGTCGAGTCTCTGGGCAACTTACCAGCCTGGCCTTACACCGAGGCCATGTCGCTGATGCAGCGGCTCCATGAGGTTCATCCGGCTTTGCGCTTCAGCGAAGTGCAACACGCCATTGCCCTGAAAGACATCGACCGCACCAAAGCCAGCGCCTGGCCCACGGTCAGCTTGCGCGCCGAGCGTCAATGGGGCGCCTATCTGGGCTCGATCGGTCCCGGCGATCGGGTGTACCTGAATTCTCAGGTGTCCCTCGGTGCGGGTCTGACCCACTTCCAGCAACGCGAGCAAGCGGTGGCCCGGGCCGAGGCGGCCGAACGCCAGATCGCGGTCACCCGGCAGCGGCTCGACACGGTCGCCATGCGGCTCTACAACGACCACGAGCAGGCCCTGGTGCAGTTGCGCAACGCCCAGTCGCTGGTCTCACAGTACGACAACATCACCGACTCCAACTTGCGCCTGTTTGCCTCGGGCAGACGCAGTTGGCTCGATTTGCTCAACCTGCAACGCGAACAACACCAACTCAGGCTGCAACTCGCCGATGCCCAATCGGGTGTGGTGGGAACCCGCCTGCGGATGGCGGTGTTGGCTGACAGTATCCCGGGCCTGCGACTGGGGCAACCCTGAACTCAAGCAAGACCGGTTGACGCCGGCGAAAGAAAACGATGTCCATACAAATCAACACGGTCCAAGCGCCGACCGACCTGGGGCATGACTGGCCCAAGCTCACCACCTGGATGTGCCGACGCCTGGCCATGATGGATGGCCGGCATCACATCCTGACCCCGCAAGAGGTCGCACAACTGGGCGAACAACTCAAGACCGAAGCCGATAAACCGGCTGCAACCTCCGACTTGCGACCGCTGCTCGGCCACTATTTCAAGCGGCTGGGCCTGCGTCGCATTCAGTGGCACAAGCGGCCCTCCAAACACCGCTTGCCGATGGTGGGCGTAGGGCGCCAAACCGGGCTGATCATCGTCCATGGCTTCAACCTCGAGCTCGAGGTGTGGGTGACCGAAACCCCGAAAGGTCGACAAGAGTTGGCCGAATTGCCCGAAGATCTGGTGTTTTGCTCGGTGGCGTTGGGCTGGACCGAACAGGTGCACCGCGGCGCCTTGGGCGTCTTGCTCGAAGTCCTCACCCTGCATCGGCAGCCGTTTGGCTTTTTCTTGCTGGCCACCTTCACCATCAACGTGCTGGCGGTGCTGACTTCGCTCTACAGCATGCAGGTTTATGACCGCGTGATCCCGTCGCGCGGGGTCGATACCCTGATCGTGCTGACTGTGGGGGTGTTGATTGCCGCCTGCTTTGATTTGATGCTCAAGTTTCTGCGCTCGCTCATCATGGAACGGGTCGTGCAAGAGGTCGATGTCGACATGTCGCATCGCATCTTCGAACGCTTGCTCAAAGTCCGCATGGATCAGTTCCCGTCCAGCGTGGGCACCTTGGCGTCGCAATTGCGCAGCTACGAATCGATCCGGTCGTTTGCGTATTCGGCCTCCAGCTATGCCCTGGTCGACACGCCGTTTGCTTTGCTCTTTCTGCTGATGATCTGGGCCATCGGCGGGCCTTTTGTGGCCGCCGTCCCCCTGGTTTTTTTCATCATCTCGCTGTTGCTGGGCCTGACCATCAAGCGCAAATCCGAGGAACACGTCAAGCTCTCGCAGGCGGCCGCCAACCGCAAACTGGGTTTGCTGGTCGAAACGGTCGAATGCGCCGAGGCGGTCAAGGCGCAAGGCTGGCGCCATGCGTTTCAAAACCGCTGGAACACACTGACTCAGCAAAACGTGGCCGAGGACCGGCGGGTGCGCCACCTGACCGAGGCGACCACGTTTTATGCCGCCGCCTTGCAGCAGGTCAGTTATGTGCTGATGCTGGCCACCGGGGCGTATTTGGCCGCCACCACCAACAGCCTGACCGCCGGCGGCCTGATCGCCTGCTCCATCCTCAGCGGCCGGGTGTTGCAGCCCGTCACCGCCTTGCCCGGCATGCTGACCCAATGGGCCAACGCCAAAGTGGCGCTGACCATGATCGACTCGATTTTCAAACTGCAAATGGATCACCATGGCACCGAAGCGCCACTGGCCCTGAGCCAACTCAAAGGACAGGTTCAGTTGGAAAAGGTAATGTTCGCTTACCCGGGCCAATTGCAAGGGGTGCAAGTGCCGCAGTGGCAAATCAATCCCGGCGAAAAAATCGCCATCATCGGCAGCATCGGCTGTGGCAAGAGCACACTCCTCAAACTGACCGCCGGGCTCTACAAACCCTTTGACGGCCGGGTGCTGATCGACTCGCTCGACATCCAGCAGGTGTCGCGCTCGCACCTGTCGGAGCACATCGGCTACATGCAGCAATCGGTGCAATTGTTCGCCGGCACGCTCAAAGACAACCTGACCGCCGGTTTGGTCGGCATCACCGACGAGCAAGTGCTGCAAGCCTGCCAATCCACCGGCCTGGCGGCTTTCGCCGCCAGTCATCCCAAAGGGCTCGAGTTGCCCATTTCCGAGGGCGGTGGCGGGGTCAGCGGTGGCCAGCGCCAACTGATCGGGCTGACGCGTTTGCTGCTGGCCCGGCCATCGATGTGGCTGCTCGATGAGCCGACCGCCAACATGGACGACGAGACCGAGCGACGGGCGATCCAGAACCTGAGCCAGGCGGTCAAGCCCGAGCAGACGCTGATCATCGTCACCCACAAAATGGCCTTGCTGGGCCTGGTGCAACGCCTGGTGGTCATGCAACAAGGGCGCATCGTGCTCGACGGCCCGCGTGATGCGGTGCTGGAGCACATTCACAAGCAACAACAAGCCGCGGCGCAAGCCGCCGCCGCTCAGACCGTGACCACGGTCACCCCGCGCCCGCAGGCCTGAAACCGACCCCCACGCAGGACAAACAAGATGAAAAATTCCAATTCATGGATCCGCATGCTGTGGCCCGCCGAGTGGACGCAGCGCCTGGTGCTGTTGCTGGTGCTGTTGTTGGCGGCAGTGACTTTGTGGACGCACTACACGGACATCCCGCAACTGGCGCGCAGTCAGGGGCAGGTCATTGCGCTGCAACGCACCCAGATCATCCAGGCCGCCAACGACGGTGTGGTACAACAGATTCTGGTGCGCGAAGGCGATCAGGTCAAAAAAGGCATGTTGCTGATGCAACTCGATGCGTCCCAAGCCGAAGCGGCGGTCAGCGATTCGCGCGGGCGGGTGGCGGCCCTCAAAGCCATGCTGGCCCGCTTGCGCGCCGAGGTGTTCGAGCGACCGCTGGTTTTTGGCCCCGAGTTGGCTGCTTTCCCGCACTTCACCCAAAACCAGCGTGACCTGTACGAGCGCCGTCAACGCGCCCTGCGTGAAGAGTTGGCCACGCTGCGCAACATGCTCAAGCACGTGCAGCAAGAACTGACCATGAGTTTGCCCTTGCTCGACACCGGCGACATCGCACAAACCGAAATTTTGCGCCTGCGCCGCTCGGTGGCCGAGTTGGAGGGCACCATTTCCAACCGGCAAAACAAGTTTTTTCAGGATGCCCAAGCCGACATGACCAAGGCCGAAGAAGACCTGTCCACACAAGAGCAGGTGCTGATCGACCGCGAAACCAACCTGGAGCGCATGCAGATTTTTGCCCCTTCCGATGGTTTGGTGCGCAACCTGCGCATGACCACCTTGGGGGGACGGGTGCGTCCCGGCGATGTGGTGATGGAGTTGCTCCCCACCAACAGCGAGCTGATCGTCGAGGCCAAACTCAAACCCTCTGACTTGGCGCATGTCAAAGTGGGGCAGTTCGCGACGGTGAAGCTGGACGCGTTCGACTATTCGATCTATGGCGTGCTCGACGGCGATGTGACCTACGTCAGCCCCGACGCCTTGTCCGAAATGATCGCCGGCCAAGAGCACATTTTTTATCGCGTGCATGTCCAGGTGAAGAAAGAGCAAATGCCGTCGGCCATGACGAAAAAGATCGAGGTCACCCCGGGCATGACGGCGCAGGTTGAAATCCGCACCGGTCAGATGTCGGTGCTGACTTACTTGTCCAAACCCATCGTCAAAACGCTGTCTTCGGCGTTTTCTGAGCGCTGACGAGCCCCGTTTCTGCATCCAGGGTGACCTCAAAGGCGGTCCTGATCGGATAAAACTTTACAATTCATTAACGGATTGAAAACAGATTATTAACCTCTTTAGGATTAATATTACAGTTTTATAGTTTTAGTTGTTTTTGGTCTTTTGGCACTCTGACGGGTGCCACGAAGGCTTCAACATCTGAATCGAAGTTGGATTTCAGGGTGAACGCCATGTGGCATCTGAAAAGAATGGCACGCATTGGGACCTGCAAGCTCAAGCGATGGGGGCGATCTGGCGCACGCTGGACCTTCCTGAGCTTGGCGTTGGCCGTGGGTGCATGTGGGGGGCCCGATCGGGATGTGTTGAATTTCAGCGGCACCGCCGCCCGTGGCGCCGCGCTGGTCCATGCCCGCATCATTCTGGTTTGCGCCCGCAGCAGTGGCAGCGGCATCAGTGAGGCCCAGGCCCAAGCCGATGCCCGGGGTGCTTACACCCTGAGCGTGATTCACGGCGCTCTGCCCTGCCTGGGGCGGGCCCAGGCCACCGTGGGCGACGCCACGGTCACCTACTACGCCGTGGCTTCCAGCGCCGGCACCCTGAATTTCAGCCCGCTCACCCAAGCGATCGCCAGCACACTGTGGGGACAGCAGGATCTGAGTGCGATTTGGGACGGCTTTTCGGAGGCCCAGGCCCGCAATCTCAAGCAAACGCTGGCCACGGGCTTGGCGACCACCGCCTGGGGTCGGCTCCAAACCGAATTGCAAGCCCAGCAAATCGACACCAGCGGCGTGTCGGGGGATCCGGTCAGCGATGCCGGTCTGCTGGCCGACGCAGCGCACGCCGGCACGGGCCATGACAAAGTGCTCGACGACATCGCTGCGTTGTCACTGGACGCCGACACGCTGTATCGGATGGCAGCGGGCAGGGCTTACGCCCCCCGAAGGGCCACCGGGCGGATCAACGACAGTGGCATCGATGGCTGCAGCAGCAACGCCAGCGGCTCATGGGTCAATGACCTGTTGTGCAGTGTCATGGATTGGGCCTCCCGCTTGTGGGGATCGCAGCAAGACGCTTTGTTTGGGCGCGACGCCCAGGCCAAGGCGGGCACACTGGACAAGCTCGGCCGGGGCGCGGCGGGTTTTGACTTTTCTCGCCTCGGGCCCAATGGCCGCGAGTTGGCGGTGCAAAACGGCACCTGGAGCGATGGCGGCAATGCCACCGATGGCACCCTGTGGGATTGCGTGCGGGACAACGTGACCGGGCTGTGGTGGGAAGTCAAGCGCAACGACGCCACCCATTTGCGCCACCTTGGACACACCTACACCTGGTACAGCACCGATGCCAGCACCAACGCGGGCTTTGCCGGCACCTCGGGGGGCAGCACCTGCACGGGCCTGAGCGACAGCACGCGCTGCAACACGCAAGACTTTGTCACCGCCGTGAATGCAGCCGGCCTGTGCGGCAAGAGCGACTGGCGTTTGCCCACACTCGACGAGCTCTATACCCTGTCCAACACGCGCGTCTATAACCCGGCCATCGACACCGATCAGTTCCCCAACACCATGTCTTCGTTTTATTGGACCGGCACCACGCGGGCATCTTGGACCCGCTACGCCTGGATCGTCGAGTTTGGATCGGGCTTTGACTATTGGTTTTCAGGCGAGAAGGTGGCGTCCAACGCCCAGTATGTGCGTTTGGTGCGCTCGGGTCCTTGAGGAGAATGGGCGATGAAGGTTTGGCAACACCACATGGTCGGACTGACCCTGCTGGCATGGGTCCATGGCGCCGGGGCGGCTTGCAATGCCGATCTGGCCCTGACGCGACCTGACAGCCGCTACGAGGCTGTGGCGGGCAGCGGTGGCGCCGAGGTGCGCGACAAAGTCACCGGATTGATCTGGCAGCGGTGCCTGCTGGGCATGTCCTGGGACGGCAGCACCTGCACCGGCACGGCGAGCACGCACACCTGGACGCAAGCACTCGATGCGGCACGCACGGCCACCGCCAGCCCGGTGGCGGGTGCGGGGGCCTGGCGGGTTCCGAATCACAAAGAATTGTTCAGTCTGGCCGAGCGGGCCTGCTCCAGCCCGGCGCTCAACAGCCGGTGGTTCCCTGGCAGCCACACTTATGTGTGGTCGTCATCGCCCAATGCCGTCGACCCTGCATTGGCGCAGGCGATCTCGTTTCAAGACGGTTCTACGTTCCGCCTGAACCGGGACTCCACCTCGTGGAGGGTGCGACTGGTGCGCTGAACCGGGTCAGGCACTGCGCTGGCGCAAGGCTTCGTAGAGGCAAATGCCACTGGCCACCGAGACGTTCAGGCTCTCGACCGCGCCGCGCATCGGGATGCTGACCAGCTCGTCACAAGTTTTGCGGGTCAGCTGACGCATGCCGCTGCCTTCGGCACCCAGCACCAGGGCGCAAGGTGCTTTCAGGTCGGCCTGATACAGGGTGCGTGGCGCATCATCGCTGGTGCCGATGATCCAGATCGAGCGCTCTTTGAGCTCATGGAGGGTGCGCGCCAGATTGGTCACCATGAAATACGGCACCGTCTCGGCCGCCCCGCTGGCCACCTTGGCCACGGTCGCATTCAGGCCCACGGCATGGTCTTTGGGGGCGATCACGGCCTGCGCCCCGGCCCCGTCGGCCACCCGCAGGCAGGCACCCAGGTTGTGGGGGTCGGTGACACCGTCGAGCACCAACAACAGGGGCTTGACTTCGGGGGACAACTGATCCAGCCAGTCGTCGAGTGAGTGGGTGAGGGTGAGCGCTTGCACTTTGGCGACCACGCCCTGGTGCCCGGCGTTGCCGGCCATGCGGGCCAGGCGCAGGCCATCGGCTTCAATCAGTCGCACCTGCGCTTCGCGGGCACGATCCAGAAACTGGCGCATGCGGGCGTCGCGGCGGGTCGCTTCAAAGTAAATTTCCTCGATCGACTGCGGCGCGGTTTTCAGGCGCACGCCAACGGCGTGAAAGCCGAATAAAAACTTGGGGGTAGGGGCCATGACCCATTGTAGGGCCGGGTCAGTGCAGGGCTTGCGATGGTTTGGACACCAGCCGGCCCGCTTCCAGGCGCAGGGTGCGATTGCAACGCGCGGCCAGGGCCGGGTCGTGGGTGACCAGCACCAGCGTGGTGCCCTGCTCGGCGTTGAGTTGGAGCATCAGTTCCATGATGCGCTCACCGGTGGCCGGATCGAGGCTGCCGGTCGGCTCGTCGGCCAACAGCAGCGGCGGTTTCATGACAAAGGCACGGGCCAATGCCACCCGTTGCTGCTCGCCGCCACTGAGCACGCGCGGAAAATGCCGCAAGCGCTCGCCCAGACCGACCCGTTGCAGCATGTCGGTGGCCAGGGCGCGAGCCTGGGGTCGACCCGCCAATTCAAGGGGCAGCATCACGTTTTCCAGCGCCGACAGGTGGGCCAGCAACTGAAAACTTTGAAACACAAAGCCCATGCTGCGACCCCGCACCTGGGCGCGCCCGTCTTCGTCCAGGGCAAACAGATCCTGCCCCAGCAAGTTGACCGTGCCACGGCTGGGCACATCAAGGCCGGCCATGATCGAGAGCAAGGTGCTCTTGCCCGAACCCGAACTGCCGACGATGGCCAAGGTTTCACGCGCCTGCACACTGAAATCGATATCGCAGAGAATATCGAGTGTGCCGGTGGCATCGCTCACCGACTTGGACAGATGGGACACTTGAAGCAAAGGCTGTGACATGAGGGTCTGCGGGATCAACAGACGACACTTTACCCTGACTGCGGTGGCGGCCTGGGTGGGCGCGGCAAAAGCCACACCCGGCCAACGCCTGTTGGTGCTGGGCGACTCCCTCAGTGCCGAATACGGCCTGGCCCGGGGCACAGGTTGGG
>JACCEC010687669.1_pt1 | contig 51998 bp, 42 predicted proteins | sample 7450121 | NCBI WGS metagenome assembly JACCEC01 (sample SAMN15323455, study PRJNA562643) | freshwater metagenome | isolation source: river surface water | place: USA:Blue River Watershed | collected 2017-08-18
ACATCCGCAAGTAGATGCGAAACTGCTCCCGCTCCACATCCCCAAACACAAATCTGCGATCCACCACCCGCGATACGCAGTGGTAAATCGCCGGTTTCACCAACGAATCCTTCCACGGAGCCAGCCAACGGGAACGTCTCATGCCCCCACCCTATCCGAATTGATGCTGATGACAAGTGGATTTTCAATAATATGTCTGTCCCTATATAAAAGACCTCCTGGACTTACTTCATTGTCCCGCCTTAGCATCGATGCCGTCACTAAATCCAAACCCGATACGAAAGACCGCGAAAAAGACGATTTGTCAGTTGCTAAATCGACCGTGCAATCATACACTATCATCGCTTACCCAGTAACGCATCATTCATGTCAACCACCGGCAAACTCAGCAACCAACGCCTTGAGCAAATGCTAGGTATGGCAGCACTATTATTGCTGCTAATCGGTGGTTTTTATATTTTGCAACCTTTCATGACCGCGATCATGTGGTCGGTGATTTTGGGCTTCTCCCTGTGGCCCGCCCAGCGTCTGCTATCGCGTTTGTTCGGTGGTCGGAAAACCCTAGCGGCCATTGTCGTGGCGATCACCGTTTCCTTGCTGCTGGTAGGTCCGATCGTACTGCTTGGTGTGGGCTTGGCAGAAGATGCTTCCTCACTGGGACAGGCCACCAAAAAATGGGTGGAGTCAGCATCGGAGAAACCGCCCGAGTGGACCACCAAAATCCCTGTTGTAGGCGATGAGGTACAAGGCTATTGGACTGAATTCAGCTTGACGCGCAAGGGTTGGCTCGAGCGCTTTGACAAAGGCATGAAGGAGATGCCCCCCAAGGCGAAAATCGTGGGGCCCGATGGGGAAATCATCGAAGATATCGGCATCACGACGCATCCGCTGGGCGATCTATCAACCGCGGACAACTCGCCAGCGGGCAACGTGGTGGATGAAGGAAAAATCTTTGAATTGTTGGGACGTTTTTTTGCTTGGGCCAGGACTTGGTTGGTGGGTGCCACCGTGGCAGTAGGCATGGGAGTGTTTCAAATCGCCCTTAGCATCGTTTTGACATTTTTCATCCTACGCGACGGGCAAGAACTCGGAGCTCGTCTCGCAGTCGCGGCGTCTCGCATCGCCGGCGCACGCGGGCAACGCTTGATCGCTGTCGCTGGGAATACCGTGCGCGGTGTGGTATACGGCATCATCGGCACCGCGGTTGCCCAAGGCATCCTCGCGGGGCTGGGTTTCGGCCTCGCCGGTGTGCCGGCGGCCGCATTGCTGGGAGTGCTGACCTTCTTTCTCTCCGCTGTGCCTATTGGACCACCCATGGTCTGGATCCCCGCCACGATCTGGTTGTTCTCACAAGGACAAAACGGATGGGCGCTGTTTCTGCTAATCTGGGGCATCTTCGTCGTCAGCGGCATCGATAACATCATCAAGCCCTACCTGATCAGTCACGGTTCGAAAATCCCCTTCATCATTGTGTTCATGGGAGTGATCGGGGGTGCTCTGGCTTTCGGGCTGGTGGGTGTGTTTCTCGGTCCCACCTTGCTCGCGGTGACCTATCGCGTCATCGAAGAATGGTCTTCTGTCAACTCGCTGCTCAAAACCACAGAATCGGAAACGGTTGAGATTACGGCAGCCACAGAATCAGTTGACAACCCCGCTGAAGCACCAGGCACCTGAACCAGCCCGCCATCACGCACTAACTTACCCATCAACGGATCGTCGACTCATCCCTATCCGGTAAAAAAGATTTGCGGCACAATTCGGCATATTTCCCCTCACAAGCCAACAAGTCAGCATGCGTTCCCTGCTCCACGACACGGCCGCCATCGAGCACGTAAATGCGGTCCGCGTTCTGGATCGTTGACAACCGATGAGCGATGACAAATGACGTACGGTTTTTCATCAGGTGGTCGAGGGCCAACTGGATCAGTCGCTCGGTCTCAGAATCGACCGATGCCGTCGCTTCATCCAATAACAGAATGGGCGCGTTTTTCAATAAAGCTCTGGCAATGGAAAGTCGCTGTTTTTCTCCTCCCGAAAGTTTCACTCCGCGCTCTCCCACATTCGTATCGAGTCCCTTGGGCAACTCACGCACGAAAGGTGCCGCATGAGCCGCCTCCAAAGCCGCCCACATCGTTTCATCGGAGGCATGACGGTGTGCCAGTTGCAAATTCTCCCGTACCGTGCCGTTGAAAAGGAAGGCCTCTTGCGTGACGTAGGCCATGCGATCCCGCAACGATGCCTTGGACAAAGTGGAAAGATCGAAGTCATCGAGCGTAATCCGGCCGGATGACGTTTCGTAAAAACGCGCCAGCAGCGACAATATGGTCGTTTTGCCAGCACCCGTGGGTCCCACCAAAGCGACGGTCTGTCCAGGGAGCGCCTCGATCGTCACCTGCTCAAGAGTCGATTGATCCTGATAGGCAAACCCCACATTTTCGAATCGCACATGGCCTTTTACATCAGCAGGCAAATTCACGCCGGACTTGGCGTGAATCTCGTCATCGGTATCCATGATTTCAAAAACCCTGTCCGCCGCAGCACGTCCGGAAAGTATCATCTGATTGAGGGAATTGAGTCGGTCGATCGGCTCGTAAAAAAGCGATAGAAACAACAGGAAGCTGATGAACTCGCCATGACTCAGCTCCCCACGCATCACCGCCATGCCGCCAAAGGCCAGCACCAGCACGGAACCGCACATGCGCAGCAGAGACATGCTGGGAGAATATACAGCCCACCATTTCATCATGCGCAAATTCGCACGACGTAACAAATCGGAGAACTGATTGAAGCGCTCCAATTCCTCCTTCTCCGCCGCATAGGCTTTGATTTGACGGATACCGGAAATGTTGTCGTGCAAAAGAGCATTCAAATCCGATGACGCCTCACGCTGATTACGATAACGATCGCGGCCTTTGCTCGAATAAATCCAGGCCCCTAGCGCGAGGAGCGGCACGGGCAGTGTCGCCCAGATCGCCACAGTGGGATTCAACCAAAACAAAAACACGCCCACACCCAGAACCTGCAACATCGAGACCAAGCCCTGTTCAATACCATCGATCAACACGCGCTCCATGTTGGTGACATCCTCCACCACGCGAGTCATCACGTCGCCCGTGCGCCGGGTATCAAACCACCGCAAAGGAAGACGCTGGATTTTGTCATACAGGTCTGAACGAATGTCGTAGATCACTTTTTGTTCGAAGGTGTTGTTCACCATAATACGCAGACTGTTCAGCCCGGTATTGAGCAGATAACCCAGCAACGATATCCCCACCCACAGCGCAAACTCGCCATGGCGCTCGGGATGAGGAATGATGTGATCGATCACATGACGCGTGGCATTGGGAAATACGAAGACAGCCAGTGTCATGCCTATGGCGCAAAACAACTGCCCGGCCGCATGAAAAGGATAATGTTTCAGATAGGAAAATACGCGCAGAATCGACTTCATCGGCGCAATACATCGCCTCTTGTCACGCTTTTGTAAAGACAGGGCAGAAATTTCTGATTTTCCTGTTGCGTATCTCGCAATAATTCCCTTAATCTCCCCTGCAGACCCACTCACTGTTTTCGAAAAAAGCCACCTACGCAAAAACACCCTATGCAGACGACTCTCGGAATTTTAACAGCTCTTGCGCTCGCCGTGTCCGCTTTCCTTGGATACAAGAACATGGAGCAATACAAAGAGCAGATTCAGGTCCGCCAAGCGGAGGAATCAAAACGCGATAATGTGCTTCGCCCCAAACTGGAAAAAACTCGCAAGGAGCGTGACGACACCAAGACTGCCAAAGAGGAGCAACAAAAGGCTGCTGCTGCAAAAGCCGAGGAAGTCGTGGCCCAACAGAAAAAGCTGGATGATTTGAAAAAGGAGATCGCCACCAAGGAAGATCAAGTGCGCGAGCAAAAAGCCAGCATCGATGCATTGGCTGACCAACTCAAGGAACTGGGTGATGTGACCGAGCTCGCCTCCAAAATGCGCCGCATGAATGAAGAATTGGTGCAATTGCAATCGGACATCGATCAAACCACCACTAAGCTGAACAATCTGATCGCGGAAAAGAACCGCACAGCTTCCATCATCGCCTCCTACGAGGAAGAAAACGCCTGGCGCAACGCCAGCCTCTCGAACCCCAAGCTCGATACGCGTATCTCCGCCATCTATGACACCTACGGGTTCGTGACTCTACCTGTGGGCAACACCGCCGGCGTTGTCGGTGGATCCTCACTCGATGTCGTGCGCGACGGTGAGGTGATTGCCAAACTTCTTGTAAAAACTGTTGAAGCAACAACAGCGGCTGCGGAAATTGTGCCCGGATCGGTGAATGCAGATACGGTTCTGATGGTAGGCGATAAGATTCGTGCCAGTGCCGCCAGTAAACCCGTTGCTCCCGTACCAGCACCCGCGCCCGTAGCGCCGCTGGATACAGCGCCTCCTGCCGAGGCTCCCGCAGATGCAGCGGCTCCCGCTGCTGAACCAGCCGAAGCCGATCCATTTCAATAAATTTTGCCTCTGATAAAAAACCATCTGAATTCACCTTCATGAAAGCACTTCTCCATTTCCTCGTTATCGCCATTGGCGGCGCTGGCATTTTCTTTTCTTGGCAGAGCAACGAAAAACACAAACAGCAGAAAGCCATTTACTTGTCGGCCAAAGACGACAACAAGAGACTCGACTCTGACATTCGCATTGCGGAAAAAGAACTCTCTGATGAGCAAGCCGGACTCGCCACCGCCAAATCCGATTTTGACGAACAAGTCGCCAAACTGGAAGCTGCTCAGTCCACAGAGAAAACCATGCAGCGTCAGTTGGCCGAAACCGAAGCAACTTTGGAAGAGCAATCAGCACAAATTGCCGCTCAGAAAAAACTGGTCGAAGAAGCAGGTAAAATTCTCGGTCCTGGTGTGACCTTGGAAAACATTGCGACAAAGATTACAGAAATTGAGAACAACAAAAAGGATCAAACCAAAAAACTGGAAGAGTTGACCACCCTCGCCGATGGTGCCACCAATGACGTAGCAAAGAACAAAGCCTCCATCGCGGATCTCTCTGCTCGCAAAGCCAAGCGCGATGAAAAAATCTCCCGCAATGCGAAGGAAGCCGTGATCACCGCGGTTGAAGCCGAGTGGGGATTTGTGGTCATCGGAGCAGGATCCAACACCGGCTTCACTCCACAAACCAAATTGCTTGTCAAGCGCGATGGCGTGTTGGTGGGGCGCATCAACCCAACCTCCATCGAGCCATCACAAACAATTGCCGAGATCGATCGCAGTAGTATGGCTCTCGGAGCATCACTGCAAGTCGGTGACCGTGTGATCCTCGCCGTTCCTGCCAATCAGTAATTGTTTTTCTCGTAAACTTTCAGCACCCCGCAGACTTGCAAAGCTGCGGGGTGTTTTGTATCATCCATTCATCATGAGATCCATACTTCTTCTCGCCATTGTCACCGTCGCGCCTTGTCTTACCTCCTGCGTGGATCAAGAGCCAGTGCGCAAGCCCGTGCCACCCACTTCATCGGCAGGCAGCATGCCATGGAATCGCCCCATGCCCGGTGAAGGATCCGCACAGTTCGGCGGCATGCTTCAGCGCCGCTGAATCGCGATCATTCGATATTCTGCACTTGCTCACGGATTTTTTCCAACTCCGTCTTGGCTTCGACGACAAGTTGGCCGATAGCCGGATCTTGGGCTTTTGAGCCAACCGTATTCCATTCGCGATGGATTTCCTGACACAAAAAGTCCAGCGCCCTACCGGGAGCCTCTGTTGCTGCCAGATAATGATGAAATTTGCTAAGATGGCTTTGCAAGCGTGTGATTTCTTCACTGATATCACATCGATCGGCAAACAGCGCAATCTCTTTGCAAACACGCTCATCATCGGCAGAAACGGGGCAGTCCAGCTCTAACAACCTTTTGCGCAGCAACTCTGCCTGACGCACGGATCTTCCTTCGGCCGCTACCTCAACTTGTTTCAATAAATCGTTCAAGGTTGCCAATCGCAGCAAGAAATCATCCATCAACGCGCGACCTTCCTCAGCCCGTGAATGCTGAAACTGTTGCAAAGCGGAATGCAGAGCAGGCTCCACCGCCGTCCAAGCCTCGTCCGGATCGCTGATGACCTCCTGCAAGCGAATGATGCCCGGCACATGCAAAAAATCGGATGCCTGAGCAAAAACCGTTCGTCCCAGCGATAACGAGAGCTGCTGAAACGCCTGCTCCAGTCCAAGAGCCATCTCAGTATCGACAACAAAACAGGATCTGCTTTGCGCCACCCGGCTCACATGCAAAACTACTTGAATCCTGCCACGACTCGCGCATTGCAGCAGCACAGGTCGCATGCGTGCTTCCAAACCGCTGAACTCACGCGCAACAGAAAAAGCCAATTCCACCTGCTTGCGATTCACGGAGGAAATTTCCACCGCTACATGCAGCAACTCCGTAGCATGGGTGCCACGACCAAAACCCGTCATCGAATGCAACGCCATCGCCATCTACCTTACGTGCAACCGACACAAGAATCCATCTCATTTTTTTTCCTCTGACGGTGCCGCAGCTTCGACAATTTGGATCTGCTCCGGCTTGCGAATCACGATCTGTGGTTTCTCTTTGTAAAGCACCAGCTTTCCCGAGACCCTGATTGTTTTTCCCACTAAGGCTGCTGGCTTTTTTTCATCAGGCAGCGTTGTCGCCACCGCCTTAAAGCAAAAAATCGTTAGATCACTGCGATCAAAATTGTAAAAGTAATGTCCCGCCGCCGATGTGTTGGATTTTGCATTCGGAACTCCGGTGAGAATCACTTCCTGATTCATATGCGCCTTGATCCATTCCCCATTTTCTACCATCCCCTCGATGGGCTTCGGATCTTGATTTTCTTTCGGCTCGGCCCACAAAAAACCGCCCATCATTCCCAAAGTGACGATACTCGACAAAAATGTTTTCACACTCTCTTTTGTCACATCTTCCTAACCGTGTCGAGGGAATTTCATAGGCATCATGAACTCACGCTCGTACAACACGGTTCTAAAGACCCCTAACAAGAAAAAGGGAGCCCGAAGGCTCCCTAATCATTGACACTGAAATGGTGGGCAGAGTTGGATTCGAACCAACGTAGGCGCAAGCCAGCAGATTTACAGTCTGCCCCCTTTAGCCACTCGGGCATCTACCCCTTATTTCGGTGGGCGGCGAAGGTAATCTGGTGCAGGCAACTTTGGCAAGCGGAAAAAACACATTTTGCCAAAAAACTTCCACCGCTAAAAATCACTTGAAAACCAGCTGCAGACGCCCTTTGCCTTCTTTGTCCTTGGCAGCATCGGCGCGCCAAATCACGGAAAAACCATCACGAGGTGCCGCTGCCTGGCCCCGGGGACTTTCCATGACCAGCAAGCCATCGCCCAAAGGCGAGTATTCGAACTTGCGATCTTCGTAACATTTCAGCTCCACAGAAAGTTCGGCAAGCCCCTTGCCTGTGACCGTTTCACCTCCCAGATCGACCGGCTCCAACAACTCAGCTTTGCCTTTTTTCTTATCGAGCCTCGTGAACTCCAAGCGATCCTTTTTCGCCTCTGTCGCGGCACGGTTTTCCTCCATTTTGCCATAAACATCGGCATGACGCGAGCGAATCTGAAAATGAAGCGGATTGGTGATGCTGCCGTTGCCCAGCATGCGACCACCCATAAGAATGGTATCACCATCAAATTCCAGAACAACTTCGAACTCCGCATCGCCGGTCACCTTTCCGCGAAACGTCACTTTTTCGGGCTTGTCGCTGGCCTTATCGGCCGTAACCAAGCTCTCTGGAATGATCTGTTTCACGACCTGCTTGCCCTCCACCGTCTCCACCACTTCAGCGGTGATATTCACCGCTTTATCAAAACCCATGAAACTACCCTTGCGGTTTTTTGCCTCGAAAACCATCTTGCCATCCGCCTTGACACCGAACTGAAACCCACGCTGCTGGTAGCCCACGAAGTGACCCAGCCATGGTTTTTCCTGCAGTGCAGGCAACTCGGCTGGTGCGGAGCATGTCGACCACAAGAGCATTCCGGCGAAGAGAGTTTTTGACAGATTCATCGAACATTCTCTATCATACCCGAGAAACTGTGACAATCATTTCCTGCGCCATGATTGTTTTACCCCACCATTCCAGTCATGATCACCTCTCAAGAACTCGCCGAATCCGCTCGTATCGATCACTCCGCACCCGCCTGTCTGAACGCAGTACTACGTTGCTTATGGCTGAGCAAAGCGGGACAATGGGATGAGGCACACGATGCCTGCCAAAATATCCCTGACCCTGTGGGGGCATGGATTCACGCCCATCTCCACCGCGAAGAAGGCGATCACGCCAATGCCGCTTATTGGTATCATCGAGCACGGCAACCAGTGCCACCGCGAGCCCTGAGCATTGCGGAAGAATGGAACCAGTTGGTGGAGAAATTACAGCACTGATACCACGTATTTTTCTTAGGATGGCCTAACAGGAATGCCTCGCTCCGCGAAATATTGTTTTGCCTCGCCCACGGTGTGTTTGCCGAAGTGGAAAATCGAGGCCGCCAGAACAGCATCGGCATGCCCCTTCTCTAACACTTCTACCATATGCTCCAGATTGCCCGCGCCACCGCTGGCGATGACAGGAATTCCGACGGCTTGGGAAATCGCCGCTGTCAACTCGATGTCATAGCCGTTTTGCGTGCCATCCGCATCCATGCTGGTGAGGAGAATCTCCCCGGCTCCGCGTTCGTAAATCTCCTTCGCCCAGGCCACGGCATCCAAACCCACCGGAGTGCGGCCACCGTGAGTGTAGACGCCCCACTTGCCGGGACCTTCGCGTTTGGCGTCGATGGCAACGACGATGCATTGGCTGCCGAAGGCCTTGGCTCCAGCATCAACGAGCGAGGGTTCCTTCACCGCGGCGGTATTGATACCGACCTTGTCAGCACCCGCCAGTAACATAGTGCGCATATCCTCCACCGTGCGTATGCCACCACCGACGGTGAGTGGGATAAAACAATGCTCTGCCGTGCGGCGTACCACATCGGCCATGGTCGCACGATTGTCGGAGGAAGCGGTGATGTCCAGAAACACCAACTCATCGGCTTTTTGCGCATTGTAGGCCATGGCGCATTCCACCGGATCGCCGGCATCGATGAGATCCACGAAATTCACACCCTTGACCACGCGGCCACCGGTGACATCGAGACAGGGAATGATGCGTTTTGCCAGCACGGGCTCACTGCAACGCATCGCGCCGGATATGGCAAGACTTCAGTGCCGCATCACGGGAAAAAAATCGTTTCCGCAGCGAGCGGGGGAATTTTTGTTAGAATAACTCCTCTCATCGGTCGCGTTCTTTTTTTTCCTGTTCGAGCGAGCGGTCGATCGCTGCATTGAATTCGCGTTGGTATTCCTCCGTGCTGAGTGTGGAGCCTGCGGGTGGCGTGGCGCTGTATTGTCCTCCCTCCCAGCGCAGGTTGCGGATTTCGCGAGGGCCATGCCAGGCCCGGCTCCGTGGAGGAATTCGCCCATCGGGATGTCCCTGATAGGTGGGAGTCAGTTGCAGGCCGGTGACCGTTTTCCAATCGCTCAGCGGTTGCTCGATTTTTTTATCATACGCCACCAGATCGCTGAGCGCGACCGTCACCTTTTGCCAATCGGGCGATGCCTTGAGCTCGCGCTCGACGACATAGTCCGCAGTGGGAATATTTCTGCCAAAGGCGGACCAGGCATTCGTTTGGATCACGATCACCAAGGTGTTGTCGCTAGTCGATCGAATGTCGAATACCAGCTTCGCGCCAGCGGGACCACGCCACTTGAGATCCTTCAGTTTCGCGGTCGTGGCAATCCACAGAGGCGGATGATCCCAGTTCGAGAGTTGCCAGTCCTGCCATCCGCGGTCTCCGTCATCGATCATGCGCGCGGGGCGATCGGTGGCACGGACACCGGCGGCTTTCGCCGCGGCGGGAGAAATGCTGATCATGCGGGAGCTGATCGCGTAGACATCCGAATTCCCCACCCCGCGAGGATGGGCGATCGCACGGAATTTTTCAGGTGTTTCGTAGGTGACATCGGCATAGGCGAAGATTGGTTGCTCCAGTGACAGGAGCGCGGCCGTGCCGATCCATTCGCCACCGTGACGCCTAGAGGGAGCCTCGCGCCAAAAGCGGGTCAGCGGATGCGGGTCCAGCGAGTAGTAGATTTTTACCGCCTTGATGGATTGCGATGCATCGGGCTTGACGCGCAACATCGGCTCTCCGGTCTTTGCATTTGACTCCCAGGACAATGAAGGTGTGACAGGGAAGACGAAAGTTTTTTTCAGATGTTGCTCGAAGAACAAATGCCTTGTCAGCGCGTGGGCATTATCGTGGGTATGATTGCGATGCGGTGTGATACTCAGGCGCAGTTGTGCATCCGGCTTGTCACGCCAGTTCCATGCCATGTGCTCGATGATCGCATGAAAATCATTCGTCGGTGAAAGCCAGAGCACAGGGCACTTGATGCGGGGAATGTAGGCGTTGTCGGAAACGCAGCGCGCCCACAGCGGACTGACCTCGGTCTTCATGCAGCCGGGCAATTCCGTGAAACTCGGCGAAATTTCGCCGCAACCGCCGCAGGAAGGAACGGCCGCTTTGACGCGGGTATCGATCCCCGCAAGATTGGTGGTGAGTTTTCCTCCCATGGAATGACCATGCACCCCCATTCGCGCGGGATCGACCTCCGGCTGTTGTTCGAGAAATGTCAGAGCCCGGCGTGCTGCCATCAGCACCAAATACCAATTGTTGTTACGCGGCGACTCCACCACATCCAGCGTGAACTCATCCGGCGCGAGTGAGCCGACAAAGTGATTCACCGCATTGCGTTGTGGCGGGTGCGTGGCATCGAGTTTGCCCCAGTCGGTCTGCGGGCCGTCCCAGTGACCGCTGGGGTGGATGGATGGCGGCACGGGAATCCTGTTGCCGCCCCAGTTCAAGGAAAACGAGGCGTAGCCGTTTTTCGCATCGGCGATCGGTCCATCGAGACTGGCGGATTGCCCGCCACCGTGCAAATGCAGCAACGCGGGCAGCGATTTCCTGCCTTTTGGGAAACAGAATATTCCGGCGACCTTCGAGACAGCTCCCTTGAAGTTGCCCACATCATAGCGAAGCAATCGCACAACCGCGCCGTCTTGCTCCCATTCCCGTAGCACCTCGGCGCGCAGCGGCTCCTTTGCCGGATCAAAGCCCGCCCAAAGCTCATCGATGTGCTGGGGGACTTTTCCCTCCGGCAATGACGACAAGTTTTCCGCCATGACGCGGGGTGCACTCACGACGCTGAGCAGCGCGAGAATTAACGCAGCCATGGATTGAGGTTTCATGCCGTCGCATACGCTTTCCGCTTTGCGAAATTATCAATTTCCGATAGCGTTCCCCCCACGATGAATTTCCCATTATCCTTACGCTTCAAGTTGTTGGCGCTATCGCCGCAAATTTATGTTACTGATGCCGCGCAGCAGCCCGTTCTCTACGTCAAACAAAAGCTCTTCAAACTGCGCGAGAAAATCGAGGTTTTTCGCGATGAATCGCGTTCGCAATTGCTCTGCACCATCCAAGCGAACAAGATCATCGACTGGTCGGCGCGATACTTTTTCACCGCCGCAGATGGCAGTGAGCTCGGATCTGTGGGTCGCAAAGGCATGCGTTCGCTGTGGCGGGCCCATTATGAAGTTTTTGGCCATGGAGACAACAATGCGGATTTTGTGATCCGCGAGGAAAATCCTTGGACCAAGGTGGCAGACAGTTTTTTCGGCGAACTTCCCCTCATCGGCATCTTCGCGGGTTACTTGTTCCACCCTCGCTATCTCGTCACCCGCAAGTCCACAGGTCAACCCGTATTCCGCCTTTCCAAACAAAGCGCTCTGTGGGAAGGGAAATTCCTCATCGAAAAATTCGGCGACTCGAGTGAACAGGAAGAAACCACCATCACTCTCGCGTTGCTGATGCTGATTTTGTTAGAGAAACGACGTGGATGACCACCGGTTTCTCACGATAGCGCGTTTGCCACTTGCCATTCATGGCGGAAAACCTATCATAGAACCTGTCTATGAAAAACCTGATACGTTTGTTTCTCGCTGCATCACTGCTCAATTTTTCCATGGCTGAAGAAAAAGATGGTTTTTTGCCTTTGTTCGACGGCAAGACCACGGCAGGATGGACGAACCCTTTCAGTTGGGGCGACATTGCGGTGGTGGATGGAGAAATCCACCTCACGGCAAACAAGAAGTTTTTTCTAGTAACGGAAAAAACCTATAGCGATTTCATCTTCGAGGGTGAAATCCTACTTCCTTCGGGTCAGGCCAACAGCGGCTTCATGTTTCGTGCTCATGCCGGACCCAACAAAGTGTTCGGCTATCAGGCGGAAGTGGATGGTGATGCCAAACGCAAGTGGTCCGGCGGACTTTATGATGAGGGTCGTCGCTCGTGGTTCATCAGTCCGATCAAGGGCAACAAGGAAAGTGAAGAAGCGTTCCGTCAGCGCGCGGGTGACACCTTTCAACGCGATAAATGGAACAGATATCGCATCACCTGCAAAGGCAAGAGCATCAAGATCGAGGTCAACGGTGTGGTGACCACCGATGTTCAAGATGACAAGGATGCTTCAGGAGTGATTGGCATCCAACATCACGGCGAAAAAGGTCAAACCTACAAATTTCGCAATCTTCGCATCAAAGAGTTGTCACCGACCGACAAATAAACTTCGGTTGGCACAACCACTATTAGCGTGTGAAATCATACACTTGGATTTTCTTCGTCAGAGGCAGCAGCACCTCCTTGACTTCCTTGGTGTGACGGGGATCGCTTTCGTAAGCGTGCAAAGCATCCGCATTCTTGAAACGCACCAGTAGGGCGACATCGAAAGAATCATCGACGACCGGGCGATCGCTAGGGACTGCTGTTCCGTAATCTAGAAACGTGATACCCTCGATCACACGCAAACGTTCCATGGCAGCAGTGATTTTTTGACGATCCTGCACATCTCCCGGCTTTTTTTGCCAAAACATCACCACATGGTCGACTGATCCCTTGGGAGCAGGAGGAGCAATCGTGGCACAGGAACTGAGTAAAGCGGCAAGAGTGAGAGCGAAGAAAGTTTTCATAAGATTTCTATCTACTGAAGCGAATCGTAAAACATTTCATGCGGCTGTGTCATTCACCAAAACCCGCGACGAGCCTTGTGTTTGTAGGCGCCATCCCCTACCGACAGAACCTCCACCTTTACCCTGGCGAGCCCACGGTCTTTCATCTCGATTTTGGCGGCGGCGCGAGGAGATAAATCGATCAGACGACCATCGATAAAAGGACCGCGATCGTTGACGCGCACCTTGACCGACTTGCCATTTTCCAAATTCGTCACCTTCACCACACAGGGAAGTGGCAGGGTTTTATGGGCGGCGATCAGATGCCACGGCATGACTTTTTCCCCCAGTGACGTATTGCCACGGACAAGGCCGAACCATTTCGATTCGTTGAACCATGATGCAACACCTACCTCCTGATATGCCAGCGCCGCATCCACACTCATCGGATGATAACGTTGACCACGCACTGAGTAAGATCTGTTCACAATGCCGTCATAACCTCCGGGGCGCGCGCAAGACATGAGCAAAAAACCTAGCAGAAAAATGATCCATCGTTTTATACTGCGAATCTTATTACGACCATCACTAGATGATGATATCGATCGAGTTTCCTGTGTCATCATTTCTCCGTGTGATAAATTCCTGCTCGTCCGCTCACGCCATAGGCAGCAAGACAGACCATGGCAAAAAGAAGTGCATAGTGTGGCCCGAACAGTTCCATGCCAAGCACCGCACAAGCCAGAGGTGCATTCGCTGCCGCAGCGAATACGGCAATCATCCCCAAACCGGCAAACAATGACACCGGTTGCCCCGTGGCCATCGCGACCACATTCCCCAACGCGGCACCAATGAAAAACAACGGAGTTACCTCCCCGCCCTTGAATCCGCTCGAGAGTGTGAGGATCGTGAACACCATTTTCCACCACCAGCTCCATGAGTCCGCACCACCCGACGTGAAACACGAGAGAATGGAAACTCCTCCCGAGCGCTGCGGAGTCACTCCCAAACCGAGATAATCCGCCGACCCCAGGACGAAGACCATCGCGATCACCAGAAAACCTCCGAAGAACGCACGCCACATCGCTTGCGGAAACATCCGGCCAAAAGCATCGGATGCACGACGTGACAGCCAAACATAACACCTCCCGCAGATTCCGAAAGCCGAAGCCGCCAAAAGTGCCACACCCAGTGTTTTCCAGGAGATGCCCCACAAGCCTTCCTGAGTCAAACCGAGGACCCGATAATCCGTGTGAAGGACACCCCATGCATGGCAAACACCGTGTCCCACCCATGCGCTGATCCAACACGGAACCAGCATGCTGGTTTGCCAGCGACCGCGTACAGGCAACTCCACGGCAAAAATTCCGCCCGCCCACGGTGTGCCAAATACGGAACCAAAGCCACCTGCAATGCCTGCCATCAGTAGCATGCGTTGCTTCTGCGGATTCAGCGAAAAGACGCGCGCCAACCACGCGGAGACCGCTCCACCCATTTGCACAGCTGTGCCTTCCCTCCCCGCAGACCCTCCACACAGATGCGTGAGCAAGGTCGTCAGTAATATCATCGGAGCCATACGCAACGGCACGTTGCCTTTGCACTCCCGCATTTCCTCCACCAACAAATGGTTGCCTTTGCCCGCCATTGCTCCCCAGCGTTGATAGACCATCGCGATCACCAAACCCGCGAGTGGCAGGCATAACAACAACCATGGGTGATGGCCATGCCATTTCGTTGCATGATCCAAGCTCACCAAAAACAACGCGCTGAGCGATCCGCTGATGATTCCTGTCAATGCCAGTGCCATCACAAGCGAACAATGCTGATGCATGCGATCCCTTCTGATAGAAAAACGATCCGGCATCCGATTTTCCGTTAGACTATGCGCAAGCGGGCCAAATCCTGAGTATCCACCAAGCCCACGGGCTGACCCGATTCGTCGAGCACCACGACATCATCGATGCGATGGGAACCAATGGTATTGACCGCCTGCACTGCCAATGAGGAGGCGCTCACCGTCACGGGTTGACGAGTCATGAAAAGCGAAACGGATTGTGGTCCCAACTGCGGATCACGCTGAAAAGAACGGACAAAATCACCGTGGGTGAAGACACCAGCAAGCGATCCATCATCCGCAAGCACCACACAGGCCCCAGAGCGAGCCTTGGTCATCGCCACCAATGCATCGTTCACGGTCGCCGCAGTAGGAACTCTTGCCCACGCATCACCAGTGCGCATGATATCGGACACCTTCGTCAAAAGCGCACGACCCAACGAACCACCGGGATGGTAGCGCGCGAAATCATCTTCGGTAAATCCTCGCACTTCTAACAAAGCCATGGCCAGAGCATCGCCCATGACCAACATGGCCGTGGACGATGAAGTGGGTGCCAGGTTCAATGGGCATGCCTCACGTGCGACAGAGGTATCGAGAATCAAATCCGCATGCTCCCCCAGCGTCGAATTCGGCTTGCCCGTCATTGCCAGCAACACACCTGCCGACCGTTTCAAATGCGGGAGCAAATGCAACAACTCGGCAGTTTCACCCGAATACGACAAAGCCACCACCGCATCGCCCTCGCTGAGCAACCCGAGATCACCGTGCAGTGCATTTTGCGAGTGAAGGACCACGGCTGTGGCACCGGTGGAATTCAATGTTGCAGCGATTTTGTGACCGATATTGCCCGACTTCCCCACACCAACGACCACAATTTTTCCACGTCTTTCCAGAACATTTCGCAAGGCATCCACCGCCGTGGTGAACGAAGCATCCAGGCGCTTTGCCATGTCCTGCAGGGCCTCCGCCTCTTGCAGAATCACTTGTCGGGCCAATTCAATCACATCCGTCATGGTTCAAGAAGAATGCCGCCCGAGGGCGGCATTGAGTCGTTCCTCATTTCTGCTCCTTGGGAGCATCCTTGGGTTTGTCCGAAGGCTTTTGTGGCTCCGGCTTATTGATCTGCGGTTTGAATTTGAGCAAGGGCACAAACTCGTTAGGCAGTTTTTTGCCACCGCCCAAAGTGAGTTCATGCAAACCTGCGACCGCGGCAGCTTCTTGCAAGTGCATGTATCCTGTCGAAGCCTTGTTCTCATCCTCGGTGCCCCACAGCTTGATGGCCAATTGCACTTCAGGACTGGCCTGATGGATGCGCATGATGGCCAAAGCCGATTTATCGGCAATCTCCTCGGTGGCACCGGCATCCGAAACCATCGCGGTGTTATACGCATTCAGAGCCTTGGAGGACTGCTTGAGCGCCTCATAAGCCTGAGCCACACAATAGGCGACTTGAGCACGTTGATAGGATGGCAACTTTTCCTGCAAACGCGCTTCACCCAGAGCCGCCAAACGTTCCCACGATTTGGTGCGAACCGCATCCCAAAACACGTAGATTTCCAACTGACGCAGATGGTGTTCGCGTGTCAGACCATCCTTGCGGAAGCCCTCCAGAGCCTTGGACAACCCTTCCAGATCACCCAAACGTCGCATGCACTCCAGCTCATAGAACGCACCCAGAGTTGAGTAATTGTTATCAAGCGCTGCCGTGGGTTTGTACATCGCTTTCACTTGAGCAAAAAGGTCTTTTGCCTCCGCATACTTGCGGCCCTGATACAACTCCATCGCATCGCGATACATTTTGGGTTCTAGAAGGTAGACCACTTGGACGGAGGAAATGTTGATATCCTCGGTGTCGATCGCTTGCGGTGTGGGCTTGAAACGGACCATGGTCTTGGTGGCAGCGACAATGAAGACATTATCGGAAGTGCCATCATCGTAAATCAGCATCGCCGGAGCCTGCTGGGGAGCTACGGCGCCGGCAGCTGGTGCGGGAGTAGGCGCAGGTTCGGGTGCTTGCTGGGCCAGGCTAGGAATGCTCATGGCGAGAGCCAAAGCGGAAAGAGAAAAAATGGTTTTCATAGGGATCGTTTTTTCGAATTCGTTAGGTTATTTCTTGGCTTCCGCTTCTTTCTTCTGTTGGGCCATGGACTTGATGTTCGGACGAGCTTCATACTCTTTCACCAACTCTTCCACCGCGTTCCACATTTCTTTTTCCTGCTGGGTCATCTTTTCATAGATGCGGCGAGTGGAATCCACATAATTGTAGCCCCCATTGTATGCGCCCTGACGGTCGCCGGGCTTGCCATCAACCCCCGCGGCATCGCGCTCCCACAACAACTCCATCCAGCGTTTGCAAGCAGGAGCGGAGTATTGAATGGCACCGCGCTGGTTGCCGAAGCAGATTTGCGAGTAACTGAAAATCGCATCGTTGATTTGATTGCTCTTCTCATACGACTGGGCAAGCAGCATGTTCACAGCACCGGTAAACATCGCGAAATTGTTCGTCTTGCGATCCAGGTAGATTTTCGACTGTTCGTTGACCTTGGCCCAGTCACCCTTGGCGGCCAGCAGTTCGATCTTGCGATACAGCGCTTTTTCCTTCTGCTGTTTTTTCTCGCTGTTGGCAAAAATCTCTTCGAGATCCTTGATGCCCGTATCGAGATCGGCGGCAGACTTGCTACGACCGAGGATGTCGGCACGACCGAACATAGCCTCGAAGCGGTATCCGCCGTCTTTGCGACTCAAGGCCTCGCTGTAATAGTCGAGCGCCTCACGCGGCGCGCCGGTTTTCTCGCGAATGAAATCACCGACGCGAACCAGAATGAACGAGGTCAGGTCCTTGGGTGAGAATTCGCCCTTGAGCTCGTTGAATAGCACCTTGACCATCGCCTCAGCCTTGCTGCGGTCCGCGCCTTCCTTGGTCTTTTTCAGTTCCTCCTCAAACACGCCAATCACCGCCATGCGCAAAAGAGCGCGTGCCACGGTATCCTTGGCTTTGATTTTGGGGAAATTGTAATAGTGTTCTTTCAACTCCTCCGTGGAGTGCTTGGTCAGGTAAAACTCGGTGTAAGAACCGATCGCCTCTTCAAGACCTCGCGAAGAGGGATCCCCCGCCATTTCGGCAATCACATCGCGCAAACGGTCGAGGCCTTCCTCACCGCGCTCGACGGCGTCCATGGCATAAATGCCGGCGACAGCAGCCTGAGTGCGGAAGGGAGAACCATCGGCATATTCTTTCCAGAACTTGTCAATCCATGGCACCGCATCCTTGATGCGAGGATTGGGCTCTTTGGGGCTACCTTTATCACCCAACATGGCAATCAAAAGGTACACCGACTCACCTGCCACCATTTTGGCACCGCGGCGGTCAGCCAGTTCATAGCCTTTTTTGTAGTATGTCTCCGCCTCTTCCTTGCGCCCCTCAGCCAAGTGAATGTTGCCCTTGAGATTGAAGGCCAAATCAAGAACTTCCGTCTGAGGGAACTCTTTTTCCAAGCGATCAATATGAGTCAGTGCCGGTGCATACTCGCTCTCCGCGTAATGGCAGGTGGCACGGTCAAACAATGCGAAAGGCAAGTAAGGATTTTTGCCCGCTTCAGGATACTCCTTGAGGAACGCGTCCAGCAACACCGCACCTTTGGCGAAGTCTTGCAACTTCACCAAATTGGAACCTTGGAAAAAGAGCGCTGCTTGACGGAATTTCGACTTGGGGTAGTCCGTGGCATGCTGATCGAGTAGAGGTTGGGCTTTATCATACTCACCCTCATAATAATACGAACCACCGAGCACATGCAAACAGATGTCATGCTGTTCCGAACCTTTTTCAAGTTTCTCGATCAGCGTCACCGCCACTTCGATGCACTTCTTGTATTCTCCCTCGTAGAACAACGAGGTCAGCATCATGCGGCGCACAGCTGGCACATGTTCGGAACTCGGGAAAGCCTTGAGGAAAATCTGACCATACTTCTCGGTGATCAATACCTCGCCCACAACTGAACTGGTCCGAACCAACTGGAAGAGATTGTTTTCACGTTTTTCGTGTTTCGGATAATACAGCTCCAGATTCTCATAAGCGGCGAATGCGCCACGGGCATTGCCATTGATCTCGTGAATGAATGCCATGGCCTGGAGTTGCACGATCTCCGAATTCTTCGTTTCCTTGATCGCCTTGTTCAACGATTCTTCCGCGGTCTTGAGTTTGTCAGCGGCAATGGATCTCGTTCCGTCAAGAACACCCTTGCGCGTGCCGATCGAAGCTTTGCGCGCCTTGATGTCATCCATGGTGACTTCCGTGGGTGCCACCATTTGATACAATACGATCGAAGCCCGATCCATGTTGGCGGAGTAAGCATCATGCGCCAGTTTCATGAACAGGCGGTTGAACTCCTGCATTTCAAATGGCTCGATGATGATGTCCGCGCGGTTTTTGTTGATGAAATCCAGAATTGCCTGCTCGTTCGTCTTGTCGATGCAAGCCGTAACAAAAGCCTGGAATCCGGCGACAATGCCCGCATCCGGAGTGGGAAACACGTCTTTGTTTTTGATCGCGATTTCCAAGTTTTCCATGCCCTCGGGAAGCTTGCCAAGTTTGAAATAGCAGATGCAGAGATTGATGTGAAGCGCGCCCTTGGAATATTGGTCTTTTCCTCGCTCGTTACTGCGCTCTTCAAGAAATTTTTTGTATTGGCGGATGGCGAGATCGAACTGCTCGGCGCCCAGTGCCGCATCACCCCATTTGAGCAAAGCCAGTTTGTGATAGATGTTGCCGGCACCGTCCTTGTCGGGCGGATAATCACGGTAGCAGGTCTCGAAGGACTTCATCGCCTCGTCGAACTGGTTGAGCTTGCTGTGGCAAATGCCCTTGCGATAGAACAGCACACCGATCTTCGAACCATACAAGGTTTTGATGTTCGGCTTGTTGCAGGCCGCGGTTAACTGCTGCAATGCTTCAGCCCATTTGCCGGCTTCCATGTTTTGCAGCGAGTTCGCGACCAATTCATCGAGACTCTCGCCTTGCTGGGCATGCACCGCGGGCGATCCCACGATGGCCGCCGAGGCCCCCAAAAGGCAGGCGCGATAGAAAGAATAGGAGGATGAGTTCATAGGGAGTATTTTTTATGATGGAGAGAAGATACTGACATCGCCGAGGTCGGCAAGCAGGATCGATAGGTTAAACGAAGAAAATAGAAAAAAATTGGGGCAAAAAAAACGCCGGGGCAATCGGTCCGCAGGGACGGACGGGCGACCCCGGCGATGAGAGAGCAAACAATGTCAATCCACCAGATCTGTGAAAGTCACCGAGCTGATGCCGGCGCCGACAAGAGCATTGAGAACATCGATCACTCGCTGTTGATTGGCTGCGCCATCCACCCACATCTGGACGAGAGGCTTTTTGCCACCGGCGCTGGCACCAGCCACATAGAGGGTGAGCTGCTGAGTCAGCATCGGCAACACACGAACACTGGTATCGGTGTCAAGCATCTGCTGCGCGCTACCGGCACCGGTGTAGATCGCACCACTGGCGTCCACTTTGATAAAGAGAGGGTCAATGTCGGGCATGTCCGCATCACTGGGTGCTGATGCCGGCAATGCCAGAGGAACATCCACTTCTTTTTTCTGAATCGTCGTGGCGACAAGGAAGTAGATCAACAGCAGGAAGCAAACGTCGATCAGGGAGGAAATATCGAGGGCTGGTTCTGCCTCCTCGGCTGCTTGGTATTTTCGATGGCGAGCCATGATGCTGGGTTTGGAAGTTATTTGTCAGTAGAATAAGTGGCAAACATGACCTGATCAACCCCTGCCTTAGCAGAAACGGCGATCACTTTGCGTGAGTATTTGAAAACAGCCTCTTTATCGCCACGAAGATGGAGCTTCGATTTGTAGCTGCGCAAATCGTTTTCTTCTTTGGCTTTCTTGACCATATCAAAGATGTCCTCATCCGTGGCGAGATCCACCCCCCTCTCCGTCTTGAAACTGCCGTCTTTGAAAACGTTTACAACAATACGACCGTTTTTTTCCTCCTGCTTTTTGCCGAAGCTTGCCACGGGAGGTCTGACATCGGCATCTTGTTTGACAATCGCCTGACTGGAGTTGACCACAAAGAAAATGAGCAGAAGGAACACCATGTCGATCATAGGGGACATGTCCAAGGCGCAGTTCTCATCACTTTCTGCGGTAGCATCACGAAGTTTGGAAGACATAAGATGAATGGGTTGGTTGAACTGGGTAAAGCACGCACCCCCGAACGCCTAGAACGGGGGTGACGACTGGAGAGATCAAACAGCAATGCCTTCGGGAATCTTGGCGTAAATCGTATCGGCATTCACCGTAGCTGTTGCAGCATTCAGCATGTCTTCCGCAGCTTTGATCGAGTCAGAGGTCAGGGTAGCAAGGCTGTTCTTGAAGAAGAAATACATCGAGATGCAAGGAATGGCGTTGATCAGACCCCACAGCGTGGTGAGCAGAGCGACCGAAATGTCACCTGCGAGCTGGGAAGGGTCGGCGGAACCGGATTCAGCGAGGGTGCCGAAGCAACCCACCATCCCGATCACAGTGCCGAGCAGTCCCAACATCGGAGAAGCTTGTGCGCAAAGCGAGATGTAGTTGATCCAAGTCATTGATTTGCGCGTTTCATTGGTCGTGAAGTCCGCCATCGAGTCTTCCACTTGATCGCGCCCGAGATCCTCAGGACGAGTGGCATCGATATTCGGGAACGAGTATGCCACCAAACGACCGAGGTAGCTGGGATGGGAAGCAGCTAGTTCAATCGCAGAGCGCACACGAACATTTTGCATGTGATCCATCAACGCCATTTTCAGATCGTCAGGACAGAACTTCGACTTCGTGAGGTTCATGAAATTGTAGACGGTAAGTGCAATGAAGGCCACAATGGCAACACCGATGAAAAGCATGGTGGGGCCACCGTCGATCACCCATTTTTGCAAAAGTGTCTTTTTCACGGGAGCAGCATTCGCCGCTTGCGCGAACAGCGCGGGCATCGTGACGAGGCTGGTGGTGACAATTGCGGTCACCAACTTGGTGCGCGATGAAACGAGTTGATCAATCATAGGATTTTGTAGTGGTTGATGTGGTGTGCGGGTCGTTTTTTCCCCATTTCGTGCACTTCGACAAGAAAGAATTTTTAAATTTTCTTCGGTGCATTTCTTGGTTGACAAAGAATCAACGTCTGAGGAGGGAATCCTCTTAGAAACTTCCTTGAAAAAAGCGCGACTTTACACAGGTATCGCTGGCTGGTTAATTCCGTTCCGCGATGAACTACTTACACGACGATTTTTTCCTTAGCAACGGCACGGCACGACGTCTTTATCATGAGGTGGCAAAAAGTGCTCCCATCTACGATTATCACTGTCATTTGTCGCCATCCGAAATCGCAACGAATCATCGCTGGAACAATATCACTGAACTTTGGCTCGGCGGCGACCACTACAAATGGCGACTGCTGCGCGCCAATGGCATTGCAGAAAAATACATCACCGGAGACGCCACACCGCGCGAGAAATTCCAAGCCTGGGCTGAGACAGTGCCCTACACCTTGCGCAACCCGATGCATCATTGGGTTCACATGGAACTGCGCCGCTACTTCGGTATCGAGGAACTGCTCACTCCTGATACCGCCGAATCGATCTGGACGCGATGCAACGCCGCCTTGGCCGATGCCGATTTCTGCGTTCACGGATTGTTGAAAAAATTCCGCGTGGAAATGGTGGGCACCACCGATGATCCCGCGGACTCCCTCGATCACCACCACGCCATCCGTGCATCGAGTTTAACGACGCAAGTTCTTCCCACCTTCCGCCCTGACAAAGCGTTCGCCATCGATCAAGGTGCGGCTTACATCGCTTGGATTGGGAAGCTCGCCGCCACCTGTGGCAAGACCATTTCTTCGCTTGACGATCTCCTTGCCGCGCTCCGCCAGCGTCACGATGACTTCCACGCCGCGGGAGCACGCATGTCCGATCATGGGCTGGACCATTGTCCCGCCGTCGACTGCGACGACGCCACCGCTGCCGCAATTTTCCACAGAGCCCTTGCCGGTTCCTCGGTGACCGTTCATGAGAAAGAGCAGTTCACCCATTACCTGATGGTATTCTTCGGGGAGCTCGATGCCGAAAAAGGCTGGACCAAACAACTCCACCTCGGCCCCTTCCGCAACGTCAATTCTCGCATCGCAAGTCAGCTCGGTCCCGACAGCGGCTACGACACCATTGGCGACAGCCCGCAAGGTCACGGGCTCGTGCACTATCTTGACACCCTCGCCTTGCGCGACAAACTTCCCGGCGTCATCCTCTACAACATCAATCCTCGCGACAACTACCTCTTCGCGGCCCTCACTGGGGCTTTCCAGGACGGCACTCGCGCCGGGAAAATCCAGTTCGGTTCCGGTTGGTGGTTCCTGGATCAAAAAGATGGCATGGAACTCCAGCTCAATGCCCTTTGCTCCACAGGTCTTCTCTCCCGCTTCGTCGGCATGCTCACCGATTCGCGCAGTTTCCTCTCTTTTCCGCGTCACGAATACTTCCGCCGCATCCTTTGCGAAATGATCGGCAGCGAGGCCGAGCGCGGGGAGCTGCCCGATGACTTCGGCATCCTCTCGAAACTCATCGCCGATGTCTGCTCGGACAATGCCAGACAAATGCTAGGTCTCTAACAGATTTGACCCATCCGCTTTCATCCGCCGATTGACCGCCCCATGCGTCTCAGTCGGTGGATTTTTTTCCTGCGATCAAGGATGCCACCACGCCCGTGGCCAGCATGCCGAGGATCACGCCCAGGATGGTCAGGTTGAACGAGTCACCCAGCATCTGCTTCAGCCATTTCGCTGCCAGCATCTTGGTGCCCACCACCATCAATACCAGTGCCAGTGCGGGCTTCAGGTAATGGAACTTATCGATCATACCCGAGAGGGCAAAATACAACGAACGCAGGCCTAGGATCGCGAACACATTGCTAGTGAAAACAAGAAACGGATCGGCTGTGATGGCAAAGATCGCAGGGATCGAGTCTACAGCAAAAATTAGGTCGGTAATTTCCACCAGAATGAGGGCTACCATCAGAGGCGTCATCAGCCATATGCCAGAACGAGACGAACTCACGACCGGGTCCACCATCTTGGCAGCACCGGGCTCAGCAGGCTCCAAAGCTTTTTCACTGCCCGCCCTGACGAAAAAATGTTGTCCATGATAATCGCGAGTCACAGGAAAAAACTTCCGCAACATACGCACGCAAGGATTTTTCTCGGGATGTTCTTCTTTTTCCTTCATGAAAAGCATTTTCAGACCGGTGAAAATCAGGAATCCGCCGAAAATATAGAGCGTCCAATGGAAATGTGTCACCAGAGCGGAACCTACTCCGATCATCATGCCGCGCATAACGAGAGCACCAAGAATTCCCCAGAACAACACCCTGTGCTGGTAGCGCGCTGGTACTGCCAGTGATCCGAAGATCATCGCGATGACAAAGATGTTGTCCACGCTCAGCGATTTCTCCACCACGTAACCCGTGAGGTATTTCGTAGCCGCCAACCTGCCGTCATTGATCATGCCGTCCACCGCATCAGCCCTCAAACCCAAGCCCCACCAGTGGTGCTCGTATGCCTGATATACCAACGCGGAAAAAGACAGCCCCAGCGTGATCCACACAGCGGACCATCCCAATGACTCCTTGAAGCCCACCGCATGAGACTTGCGGTGAAACACTCCCAGATCGAGAGCGAGCATGACCAAGACAAATCCGACGAAAATCAACCATGGTATAATCACGACCACAGCAAAATGGTTTTTCGGAATAATGACGATTGGAATCTCTTGGGATTTTTCCAGTGGACCATCCTAACCAACTCGCCGACAGGATCTCGCAAAAGCCCCATCGAATGAAACAGCGATCCAAGTGTCACACGGGAAATGCCCCTTCCACAAGATTCCCTCGGGAAAATGCAAGACAAATGCCTGATCCACGGTCGTTACTTTCTTCATGAAAAAATTTCTGCTTCCGCTGCTGCTTTCCTGCGCGCCGCTCCAAGCCGCTCCGCCGGTATCGGACGAATTGCTGGTTCGTTTGCAGACGTGCATGGAAAACGGCAAAAGCGTGGATCCCTTGCTGGAGCAACTGGAGGAAATGCCCTCCGCTGAGTTAAAAAAACTTTCCGCAGCCCTTGAAAAAGCTTGGCCACAAATTCGTGCACAATATCTTTCCGCGCTGGAAAAAACCGCCAAAACGATCAGCAGCGGTCCGGAGAAAAACAAAAACCAGGCGCGCATCCGCGAGTTGCGGGGACAATTTCAGGAGGTCTATCGGCTCGATGAAAACGCCATGAAGCCCCTGCTCAAATCCAAGAGCATGCCCGCCGTGGAGGAGTTGCAACAGCTCATGCTGCCCAAGCCCGAGACTGTCATCAAGGCCGGCGGGCCCGCCCTCGCCAAGCTGCGTCACGGCGCCACGATGCTCGCCACCTTTCGCGATGCCGTGCTCAATACCGACCTCGCCACCATCCCCGCTGATGCCGTAACCACTCTCAACGCTGCGGAAAAAAAAGCCGCCGATGAAATTTCCTCGCTAGGCAAAGATGCGCTGCGCATTCTGGAAATGAATGCCAAAATCGCCACCAAAGAAGAAATTCCCGCGGAGGAGGTGAAAGGCATTGAGGAGTGCAATCTCTGGCGTTTGCTGGTGGGACTGAACGCTTGCGTGATCGACCCCAAACTCTGCGATGCCGCTCGCGATCACTCGAAGGACATGGCGGAACAAGGATTTTTCGCCCATGAAAGTCCCGTTGCAGGGAAAAAAACCCCATGGGACCGCGCGGGAAATTTCGGCACCAGCGCCTCGGGGGAAAACATTTTCGCCGGATCCCCTTCCTCCCAGTCCGCCAATTCAGGCTGGTTTTACTCACCCGGCCACCACAAGAACATGTTCCATGCTGGGCAAAACCGCATCGGCCTCGGCCAACACGGCAGCCACTGGACGCAAATGTTCGGCCGCTGACCACCTTCCGGGACCGCCGAGCCCACACTCGGGATGACAGTGCGACCAAGCTAAGGAAAGAATCCGTCACCGATAGTATGAGACTCGATCGTTGTGGCAAGTTGTAGCAGAATTTGCCCATGCTCATCCATCTTGCCCTCGTAGGTTTTTGGTCCTTTTTCCATTGATTCAATTGGGTATTGGTGAAAAAAGGTGTGGAATCAATTTACCAAGTTCTTCTGCCTGCTCTCGACCAACGTGCATCTGAAAAGAGCCTATCTCATCTCTGATATGGAAAATGTAGCCGCGGGACCACCAGTAGGAGTATGGCTCAACACGCTTGATACTGCTCCAAGGTAGTGTGAATGAAGGATGAAAGGCCCTGAAGAGAATGCAGACAGAGAAATGCAGTCCTTGTTCCGTGGCGACAGAACGAACAACGCTGTTGTATCGCAATCCCACAGTTCCAAATGTGACCGCAGCAACCGAAACACTTCGACCTAAGGGCTTGCCATGGGTTGGATAAGCACGTGCAAAACGCATCCAACCCGCTCGGGAGCCGATGAAGCAGAACAAAATCCACATCCCGACGAAAATGAAAGGGAATAATACTCCCAAGGATCTAACGAAAAATTCGGGCAATGGTGACAAGTCCCCTAAAATCACTGCATGCAAAAGTAGCATCTTCATTTTATCGAAAAAAGGCAGCATCCACGGGATGCTGCCTGATCCAGATCAATTGCGTGACGGATGGTTATTTCTCCACGCCTTTCAACGCCTCTTTGACTTTGCGTTTGAAGTCGTCGGCCGCGGGATGGCCGTGCCACACGAGCTTGCCGTCCACGCCGTAGATGGCGACGTGAGGAATGCCGTTGTGGGGCACACCGATGTCACCACCTTGCATGACAGGATAGGAAACGCGGGCGGATTTGAGAACTTTGAGGATGGCTTCCTTCGGGCTATTTTGTGCTTCGAGGCCTACAACCACCAAACCTTTTTTCTCGCCTGTTCGCGCAAGGCTTTGCATTTCCGGCAAGCTGGCAATGCAAGGAGGGCAGTTGACACCCCAGGATTCGACGACCAGGACCTTGCCCGTAAGCGCCTTGGCATCGAAGGCAGCCTCATTGACCTGAGTACCAAACTGGACTTTGTCCACGCTCACATCGGGCATGGCGGGAGCGTCTTTTTCTTTCGCTGACGCAAAAAACGGCAGCACGGCGAGGGCCACAAGGGCGATGTAGGATTTCATGGAGATGGTGGTTGAGGTTGAAGAGGACGTAAAAGTCCAAAGATGAAACGATGCAAAGAGAAAAAACTCTCAGAAATTTTCAAGAATTTTTCCATCGGCCGTGACGCAGCACCTCGGCGGGCACCAGTTGCTCCCAGCGCGGATCACCCTGCAGCCACATTTCCCGGACCTCGTAGCTGCTGATGCGCATCAATTCGGCATCCCCCTCGGCGATCTCGCGCACCTGACCGATTTCCAGCAGATACTCCAATAGTTTGCGCTGTTCTGCGGGCACGCGAGCTGTGCGTGCGGTGGAGATTTCGCCACGATCCGACCGCGCCATTGGATAGACGTAAAGTCGTAGACCGTGGCGCAACATGCGGCCGAACGATTCCAGCAGACCACCGGGAATCTCCTCATACCATTTTTCCTGAAACAATTCCTCAAACAGCGGAACACCCAGCACGATGCCCACCGGCTTTCGGGTGTATCGCGTGACAAATTCACTGAGTCGGAAAAACCGCGCGTATTTGGAAATCAGCACGTGTTTGCCCAGTGATTGCAGCACATCCGCACGAGCCAGAAAGTCTTCCTTGTTCACCGTTCCCTCATGGGTGAGCAGATTGTTCATGGTCAATTCCATCACTTCCAGACAATCGCCCGTCTGTCCGGGAAAGTCCTGCCGGAAGGCCATGGCCCCGCGTTCTAACATGTCCATGTGGAGCCGTGTAACCGGATCAAAACTGCCGCGCTTGAGCAGCACGGATTTTCCATAAAACACGTCCGATGCTTGTTGGATGGAGCCATCGGGACAAAACAATGCTGCGTCCGCCAAACCTTGCTCCACCAGCGACAAAGCACATACGCGGTCTTCAAACTCCGCAGTCTCGAAAACTGTTCCCTCGGTGTGTAGCATGTCAATTTCCACACGCCTGCGATCCAGTCCCTCCATCAATTCCCGCAACATCACCGCCAAGGAGTGACGGCGATAAAATGCGGCAGTGAGAAGATTAACCCCGAGAATGCCCAGCGCCGATGCCTGCTCGGCATTGGTATCATCGAGCAAACGCACATGAAGCACAATCTGCTGGATGGAGCCACGCGGTTCGGCTTGAAACCTCACGCCCATCCAACCCTGACAACCGCTGCTGTCCGCATCGCGGAATCCCCGCGCCCGAACGGTATCAGCCAAGGCGAAAAATGTGGAGTTTTCACCACGTTTCTCATCCAGACGTTGCTGCAAAATCCCGAACTCATGGTCCAACATCGCCTTGAGCCGCTGCCGCGAAACATAGCGATCGCAACGTCCGTAAATCTCATCGCTGAAGGTCATGTCGTAGGCCGACATCGTCTTCGCCACGGTTCCCGCCGCTCCACCGGCGCGAAAAAACCAATTGGCAATTTCCTGACCAGCACCGATTTCGGCAATCGTGCCGTAACGCAGAGGATCCAAATTGATGGCCAGCGCTTTTTCCAAAGTGCCCCGGCTCTTGGCTGCGATCAAGTCGTCGTGCATGGACGAACCATGTGCCATTTTCCCTCTGGCGGCAACGCTCAATCCACCACTTTCAGCAAATATTCCGCCACCCAGCCTTCCTGACCGCGTTGATTGCGACACCAATGCCAGCGATGAATTTGCTTCATCGACTCCAAGGCATCACCACGCTTCAAAGTCAGCACCGTGGGATCGAACGGAACCATCGCACTGAAACGTCCTTCGCCCAGCGGTTCGAGAATTTCCTCGGGCACGTAGCCTTTTTTCCCCTCGCGATTCTCCGCCCACACCCAGCCCGGCCATGTAGGATCACAAACACCGGTGGTCACTTCATCTCCGGGTTGCAAAAACAAAGGGTCGCTGTCCTTGTCTTCATAATCGGCATTGGCCACGTAGTTCGTCATGGCGGAGAGAATAGAAATCCACGCGTGAAACGCAAGTGTTTCCCGCGAGGTCATTGGGACGATTTGCCCAACATTTCCTTCAACTCCTCCTCGGTGATTCCACTGGAATACGGGTGACTGGACACCGCGGTGTTCCATCGGATCGGTCCCGCAGGCTGATAGCCCATCGCGATCAGACGTTTCTGCATGTCAGGAAAATGAGCAGCACCATAAAAAATCGCGATACGGCGGTGGGATTCGCGACGCAGGATGCCTTTTAATTCCTTCATCACATGCGCATTGCGATCTTCCAGAATCAATTGCTGCAAACGGCAATCCAGCGTGTTGTCCGTATCGGCATCGGCACCGGATGCCACCAGCATGAAACGCACGCGTTCCCGCAGCATGGGGCTACTCCCCACCAAGCCGATCACACCATTCATCAGCCAGGATTTCCCCCCGATCATCCTGCCCACTTGTCGTAATTCCTTGTCAGCGGATTTCGCCCGGTCGGAGCCGTGATCGCCGCGCTTCATTTCCTGCTGGAGAAGCCACTGCATTTCCTGAATCGTTAGATCGCAATTGCGGAAACTCTTTTGACGGTAGTCGATGCCCTTGTGCTGGGTGATCAATCCCAGAGCGGATGCCAAACGCCCGTAACCGGATTTCTGCTGGTCTTCATCACTGGGCAATTCAAGCGGATTCTTGCGCCTGCCATCGGTCACGCCTTCATAAAGAACCAGATCAGACTTGGCGAGAATGGCCTGAATTTCCGGATAATAACGAGTCTCCGCCGCGTGCATGGCACCCACGAGATCCACATCTGGGGCCCCTGCCTTGCGGAATAACCGGCTGCCGGTTTGTACGCAAAACGTATCGGAGCCGCTCTGAATCGTACGCACGTAAGAACCCTTGGTCGCCTGGTGCACGATGGGAAGATCCTTCGCCTTGACAGCGGGAGGAACCACAGGAGTGATCGTACAAGATAGGATCGAACAACAGACGACAGCAGGTCCAACCAATCGATGAAACCAAGAAAAACGCATGGCAAAGGATAGCATGAATGGCTTGATTTTCCAGCGTTGATCACCGCCGCGATTGTCTTGTTTTTCGTGGCGAAAAGCCGGATTCCCGGGTCCGATTATGGTTCTGATTTGATGGCATCAGTCATCATGGTGAATGCAGGCAATCCAGCGCGATTGTATAGATTGCCCTCCGCCATCTTGGCCCAGTTGTAGCGCACGGCCACGGGTGTTTTGACCTTGACGGAAGTCACCGCCACCTGATCGCCCTCGATCACGGCCTGTGCCGGAACAAAGACACCATCCGCACCCGCGATGGCGAATCCGCGCAGTTCGCCAGCTTGCGCCACCAAGCCGCCCGATGTATGGGAAAATGAAAGGATGGCACGGTCGTTCTGCGCTTTCATGCCTTGCCACAATGGCCCGCAATACTCGACCGTTTCACCGTAACTGATCGCACGCGCCGCCAAGGCCAACCGCTCACCCACCGGGCGTTTGCGCGTCGGATGAATGTTTCCGGCATCACCCACATCCGTGGTGACCACCAAGGCCGTGCGCGGTGTTTTTTGCCAGATCCGTTGTTGAGCGAGCCGGAATGCCGGATGCGTGTCGCGATAAGAGGCAAGTTGCACCATCAAAAAAGGTAAGTCAGAACCCCAGACCGAACGCCAGTCGGCAATCATCGCGGGCAGCATGGTTTCATACGGCTTGGGCTGGGAGGAATTGGATTCTCCCTGATACCAGATCGCACCACGGATCGCGAATGGCTGCAAGGGCGCGATTATGCCGTGATGCAAGGCACTGGGACAATCGTGACAACGCTGACGCGGCTGAGTTGGAGCGATCGGTGGAGTTTTTCCCGCCGCTTTCGCCGCTGATACTGCTGCGGGATGCCCATGGTCACGCTCATACTGAAAGGCGCGGTAATGCGCAGCGATCTTGGTAAAATCTTCGTCGGTCACTTGTTTCCAACGCTCGACCAGTGAATGCGATTCCCCGGTAGCCGCCAGTGTTTCCGGTCGCATCCATGTTTCGATGCGCGTGCCTCCCACCGAACTCACCAAGAGCCCGATAGGCACCTTGATGCTGGATTGGATGGCCGCACCGAAATAATACGCCACAGCCGAGCAGTTGCCGATCGTTTGCGCCGAGGCGCACTGCCAAGCTCCTTTCACGTCATAAGCAGGAGTCCTCGCCAATTGCTCGCCCACCGTGAAAAAACGCAACATCGGTTGTTGTACCTGGGCGATTTCGTCGGCGGCATTCTCCACACTCGCCATACGGAAATGCATGTTCGATTGACCCGAACACAACCACACATCCCCCACTACCACATCGGCCACACGCAGCGTGCGCTCTTCCATTTTTGAGCGAACCGACAACTCTCGACCCTCGTGACTGGCCGCCAGTGGGGCCAACTTCACCATCCATCGCCCATAGGCATCGCAGAGCACGGATTTTTTCTGTCCGGCAAAATCAACCGTGATTTCGTCACCCGACCTAGCAGCTCCCCACACCGGCACTTCCTGATTCCGCTGCAAGACCATGTGGTCGCAAAACAAGGCGGATAGACGAAACACCGAATCGGCATGCAGCGTCGGCACGAAAAGAAAACAAACCAAAAACAGGCACAAGATCCTACGCATGAAAACGAATCACTCCTCTTCTTTGTCAGCCTTATCAGCCTTGTTTGTTTTCCTGGTTACCAGAATTTGCACGGCACAATCTTTGGCGAGTTCGATGGCACCTGCAGCAGAGGATGTTTTACTCGCGGCAATATCAATTTTTCCGGAACCGCTGCTGTTAAAGTTTTCCACAAATCCATGAAGCACAGAACTTTTGATCGCGTAACTCACATTCTGCGCGGAGCGACCATCCGCAGTGTTCTCCAATCGTAGCGTGATCACACCCACAACCCCACCCGTGTCGGCATCTACCATGGCGCCGCCGGAGTTACCTGGCTGAACCGGTATGGAAATCTGATAGAAATTTTTATCATCGCCCAAACCGGCCGTTGCGCTGACTTTGCCATCCGTGTATTTCGGTTCGATTCCCTGCAGCATAGGATTCGGGAATCCAATCGTAAACACCGACCGCCCCAGTCCGAGATCGGAATTGCCCTTGGAAATCGGCAAACACTTGTGGGAATCCGACTCCACTTTGATCAGTGCCAGATCGAAGGTTTGATCTTTTTTCACGACTTTAGCACGATGCGTGGTGCCATCGCTCATGCGAACATCGACTTCTTGCGCGGTCCCCACGACATGTCGGTTCGTAACAATCCAGCCATCGGCAGAAATGAAGAATCCGGTTCCAAAGGATTGATACTGCTTCAAAAAAGCTGTGGGACCTTTGGTGGCACCATCGGAAAACGGCAACTCGTCGATTTTGGCAAGAAACGGTTTGAGCACGGGGTTTTTTGTCATTTTTTCGACAAGCCATTCCCGCGCCTGTTCCTCCGACTCCGGCGTCATCTCAAGAATTTCTTCAATGGCCAGCACGAGTTGTCGACCGGCCTCATCGTCACCATCGAAGTATTTTTCGCCATACATCGATGCGAGATAACGGCGCTGACGGTCCATTTCCTCGTCATAGGCCTCCTGTTCCTCTTTGGCCTCTTCCAACTGCCGCTCCACGGTAGCGGCGCTGGCATCAAGGAACTCTTGCGCTTTTTCTTCGATGCCCTTGCGGACGTCGGTCTGCGTGGGCTTGGCGGCAACTTGTGCTGTTTGTGCAGGCGCCGCATTACCGCTACCCTTCGAGTTGAGGATGATCGCGGTCACACAAACGATGCACAATGCGGCGATCGATCCGATGATGATGGGTATGGTTTTATCCGAGGACTTCGGAGCATAAAGGGAATGCTGGGGTTGCAAAAAACCGGGACGATGCTGCGCGGGAGCATGTGCCGGAACGCTGCGGGGTTGGGCTGGAGGCATGACCAGCGACGTTTTTTTGACCACAGGCTCGGCAAGATTTCCTGTATCAGTCCCAGTTGCCGGTGATGCTCCGACCTCGAAATGACTGCCACAGGATGGACAAGAATACACACCGCTGGCAGCCGACGGATCTACAGCCAGATCGATCCCACAGTTCGAACATTTGATAATGGTTTGCACGTTCTGATATCATACCAGATCCTCAGCGGTAACAAGGGTAAAATGAAAAAAGCAGATCACCCCATGCGAGCGCTTATCGAGAAATGAAACCGCTTGCGTTTTGGACCACTCAAGCGCTGGGAAGAATCTTCGCGCGAAGCACGTCGGTAACCAGTTTCGGATTCGGCTTGCTCGGCGCGGATTTCATCACCTGACCGGTGAGGAAGTTCAGAATGCGATCATTGCCGGCCTGGATCTCGGCGACCTTGTCCGGAAACTGGGCGATGATTTGGTCGCACAATTCCTCCAGTGCACCGGTATCGGTGGGCTTGTAGCCAAGGGCATCAGCAATCTCAGCAGCGGATTTATCGGGAGACTCCAGCATGGCGATGAGCACCTCGCGTGCCTGGTTCGCCGCCAGCGTGCCGTTTTCTACCAAGGCAAGCAGCCCACGCATGCGCAACGGCGTGACCTCGCAGTCCTGGATCGCGACGTTGCGTTCATTGATGGTGCCTAACAGATTATTGATGAGAAAGTTGGCGGTTTTTTTCGCGGGGACCGCGTCGTCGAGCGTGGCCTCGAAGTAACGGGCAAGGTGCAAATCCGATGACAGCACATTGGCATCGTAGAGTGTGAGGGAAAAATCGCTCTGATAGCGTGCCGCGCGCTCGTGAGGAAGCTCTGGCACGATTTTTTTCATCCGATCTACTAAATCCGTAGTAGCCAGCGGCAGCAGGTCGGGGCACGGGAAGTAACGGTAATCATGCGCGTCCTCCTTGGTGCGCATCATCTGTGTTTCGCCGCGGTCATCATCCCAGCGGCGTGTCGATTGCACCTGCGGGATTCCGGCATTGAGTTCCTCGGTCTGGCGCTCGATTTCAAAATGAATGGCGCGACGAACGGCGGAGGTGGAATTGAGGTTTTTCAGCTCGATCTTGGCTCCGAGCGGATCGCTGGCATGGCGACGCAGGGAAATGTTCACATCGCAGCGCATCTGGCCCTTTTCCATGTCGGCATCGGACACTCCCCCTTGTTGCAGGATCATCTGCAGGCTGCGCAGGTAGGCGAAGGCTTCTTCCGCGGATTCCAGATCAGGCTCACTGACGATCTCCATCAAGGGTGTGCCCGCGCGGTTGAAATCGATGAGCGACGAGGTGCCGAGGTGGGTGGATTTTGCCACGTCCTCCTCGAGGTGGATGCGATTGAGGCGGATGACCTGGTTCGGGCGCTGGATGGACTTTTGCGCGTCGGACGGATAGCAGTGATCGTAGAGCGGCACCGCACCGCCAATGCAAAGCGGCAGGTCCATCTGTGTGGTCTGGTAGTTTTTCGGCATGTCCGGATAGAAATAATTCTTCCGGTCCCACTTCGAAACCGGCGGGGTCGAGCAACCGAGCATCATGCCCGTGAGAATGGTTTTTTCGATCGCTACCTGATTCAGCACCGGCAACGCGCCGGGCAGGCCGAGGCAGGTCGGGCAGATATTGACGTTCGGCTCGTCGCCAAACGAAGTGGCACAGGCACAAAACATTTTCGTGCGGGTATTGACTTGGCAGTGAACTTCGAGGCCGATGGTGACGAGGTACATGATGGAATCCGCTGTGAGCTGCGGAAAACTGCCTTGTTTGCCGCATAATGTAAAGCGTGGGATTTCGCTGAAATATTGTAGCGTGCATTCCGTAAATGTAATTTTTCCTATGATCACAACACGCTTCCCATGGCTCGGCATCTTTGCTTCTTGCATCGCCGCGCTCGCTGTATCTCATGCTGCCGATCCTCTCGTTGCGCTCAAACCTCAAGACCACGTCGCCATCGTCGGCAGCGGGCTCGCCGATCGCCAGCAGCACCACGCGTGGTTCGAGGCGATGATTCATGCCGCCCATCCCGATGCCCAGCTCACGATCCGCAATCTCGGTTTCGCCGCCGATGAAATCACCGTGCAGCACCGCTCCGATGACGTGCCCACCACCGATTGGTTCCTCGGCATGAAAAAAGGCGACACTACCAAGCCGGGCAACGATGGCATTGTTTACAAAGCCGGCACGGAGTTCGGCGCGGATGTGATTTTTGCTTACTGGGGCTTCAATGAATCGTTCAAGGGCCCCGAGGGCGTGGAAGCCTTCAAGCGCGATCTCGATGCTTACCTCAGCAAGCTCTTAGCAGCCAAATACAACGGCGAAAGCGCGCCGCGCGTGGTGCTATTTTCGCCCATCGCGCACGAAAACCTCAAGAGCATCCACTTTTCCGATGGTTCGGAAAACAATAGGAATCTTTCTTTATACACTGAGGCCATGGCGGCGGTGGCCAAGGCGAAAAACGTGCCCTTCGTCGATCTCTTCCGCCCCTCGCAGGAGCTCTATCAACAGGCGCAATCACCACTGACCATCAACGGCATTCATTTGAACGAGAATGGCGACAAAGCCCTCGCCGCCGTGCAATACCGCGCTGTTTTCGGCAAGGAGCCACCCACCACGAAGAGCAATCAGCTCGAAAAAATCCGCACAGCCGTCATCGAAAAAAACACCGAATGGCACCACCGCTACCGCACCGTGGACCAATACAACATTTTCGGCGGTCGTTCGCGCATCGCTTATGAGGGCGTCACCAATGCCACCATTCTCGGCGAAGAACTCGCGCAGCGCGATGTCAAAACCGCGAACCGCGATCAACTCGTCTGGGCCACCGCACAGGGGAAATCCTACATTGTCAAAGACGACAATCTCCCTTCCGTGAACCTCACCCCGCCGAATCGCAAGGACGCCGTGCCCTACATGGATCCGGAAGAAGCGATCCAGCACCTGAAACTCGCGCCGGGCTGCAAGATCGAGCTCGTCGCCTCCGAAAAAACCTTCCCCGATCTGATCAATCCGGTGCAGATGAACTTCGACACCAATGGCCGTCTTTGGATCGCCGCATGGCCGAACTATCCGGAAACCACACCCACGACCAAGGTCTTCGATAAGTTGCTCGTATTCGATCTCGATCCCAAAACCGGTAAGGCCATCAAGTCCACCGTGTTTGCCGATGGCCTCAATTGCCCCACCGGATTCCAGTTTTACAAAGACGGCGTGCTCGTGATGCAGTCGCCGGATTTGTGGTTCCTGCGCGATTCCGATGGCGACGGCAAGGCCGATACGAAGGAGCGCATGCTCCACGGCCTCGATGCCGCGGACTCCCACCACGAGACGAACTCGATGTGCCTCGAGCCCGGCGGAGCCGTTTATCTCAGCGATGGCGTGTTCCACCGCACCAATGTGGAAACCTACCTCGGCCCCGTGCGCAACACCGATGGCGCCATTTACCGCTATGAGCCGAACACCGGAAAGTTCAACCGCCACGTGCCCTACGGTTTCGCCAATCCGCACGGTCGTGTGTTCGACTACTGGGGCAACGACCTCATCACCGATGCCACCGGAAATTCGAACTACTTCGGCCCGGCCTTCAGCGGCCACCTCGACAGTGGCAGCCATCCCGGCATGAACCAGTTCTGGAACCGCCCGTCGCGCCCCTGCCCCGGCACCGCCATTCTCACCAGCCGCCATTTCCCCGATGACTGGCAAGGCCTTTTCCTCAACACCAACGTCATCAGCATCCAAGGCATTTTCCGCGCGAAAGTCACCGAAGAAGGCTCAGGCCTCAAAGGTGAAACGCTGGAGCATTTGGTCACCACCGACATCGCGAAGAACCCGAACTTCCGCCCATCCGGCATCACCGTCGCGCCCGATGGCTCACTCTATTTCATGGACTGGTCGCAAATGCTCATCGGCCACCTCCAGCACCACCTGCGCGATCCGAACCGCGACCACCAGCACGGCCGTCTCTATCGCATCACCTACGAGGGACGCCCCTTGTTAGAGCCGAAAAAAATCGACGGCCAGCCCATTCCCGCACTGTTAGAGTTACTCAAAGAACCTGAAAATGACGTGCGCCTGCGTGCGAAGATCGAGCTCGGCAAACACGATGGAAAAAAGGTCACCGATGCCGTTATGGAGTGGATCAAGGTGCTCGATGCCAAGGACCCGAAATTCGAACACAACATGCTCGAAGCGCTGTGGGTGCATCAGTGGCATGACATCGTCAACGAAGCCCTGCTCACCCGCATGCTGAAATCCCCCGAGCCTCGCGCTCGCGCCCAGGCTGTGCGTGTGATGGGCTACTGGCGCGATCGCCTGCCCGACTCCGTGAAGTGGCTGAAAACCGCCGCCGATGACGAACATCCCCGCGTGCGTCTCGAAGCCGTGCGCGTCGCCAGTTTCTATCGCGAAACCGCCGCCGCCGATGCCGCTCTCACCGCGCTCAAGCGTCCGATGGATTATTACCTCGAGTATTGCTTCAAGGAAACCATGCGCCAACTCCAGCCCTGGTGGAAAAATGCCGTCGCCGAGGGTAAGGAAATCGCCGTGGACAATCCGGCAGGCGTTTCCTATCTGTTAGACTCAGTTCGCAGTGCCGATCTCGGAAAATTGCCGAAATCGACCGTGGTCTTCACCGCCATGCTCACGCGCCCGGACGTCGCCGCCGATCAACGCCAGTCCGCTCTAAGCGAACTTTCCGCGCTGAGAAAAATCACACCCGCCCAGACCTTGCTGGGCGTGCTGGAACCTATCGCCGGAGAATCGCATGCCGGCACCGTGGCGCTAGCCCATATGCTTGTCGGTCTGCCCGCCGCCGAACTTTCCGCCGTGCGTTCCTCCTTGGAAAAACTGGCCACGAGTAGCTACAGCTCGGGTATCGCGCCCCACGCGTTGGCAGCACTGATGATCTGCGATGGCTCCTTGGACAAACAATGGACAGCCGCCCAACAAACGCCTGCCGCCTTGCAATTGTTCCTGCGCTCCGTGACACTACTACCCGAAGCCATGCGCCACGGTGCCTTCGACCGGATCCGCTCGGTGCTCGGCGAACTGCCTCCCGCCATCGCGAAGGCTCTCAATGGGCGTCAAGGCACGCGCGGACGCTTCATCCGCATCGAACTTCCGCGCAACGGCACCCTTTCCCTCGCCGAGGTGCAGGTCATGAGCGGAGGCAACAACATCGCCCTCTCCGGCAAGGCCAGCCAGAACGATACCAGCAACGACGGCGAAGCAAAACGCGCCATCGACGGTAATACCAACGGCGCTTATGGCAGCGGCACCATCACCCACAGCATCGAAAACACCAACAACCCATGGTGGGAAGTGGATCTGGGTAACGAGGCCAGCATCGATGAAGTGATCGTCTGGAACCGCAACGAGGATTCGTTAGGCTCCCGTTTGCAGGGTTACACCATCAGCGTGCTCGACGGACAACGCGGAGTGATCGATTCCCTCACCAACCAACCTGCCCCCGCGCCCAGCAGCAGCCATAAGTTTGACGGTGATCCCGTGGGCGACATTCATCGCGAAGCCATCCGCTCGCTTCCCAAGGTCAGCGCCGATCCCACCAAGGCCTTCACACTGCTCACTGATCTGATTCAGAAACAAACCGAGCCCGCCACTGCCGTGCAGACCATAGCGCAACTGCCGACCAGTGCCTGGCAACAAGCGGATGCCGCGCGCGCCGTGGCCGGTGTGATCCAGTGGGCCCGCACCCAGTCGAGTGAAGGCCGCACCGCGAAACAATACCTCGACAGCATCGCGGTCACGCAGAAACTCATCGCCCTACTCGCACCCGAGGGGGCAAGCAAAGCGAACCAAGCACTCGCCGATCTGAACGTGCCCGTCTTTGTGATCAAGGCCGTGAAAGACCAACTACGCTACGACACCAAACAAATCATCGTCGCCACGGGCAAAGACTTCGAGGTCAAGTTCGAGAACCCCGACCTCATCCCGCACAACGTCGTCTTCGTGCAACCGGGCACCCTGCAAGCCGTGGCCGAAGCGGTGCAAACCCAAGCCCCGGATAAACTCGACAGCCAAGGCCGCGCCTACGTCCCCGCCAACGACAGCCGCGTGCTCGCAGCGACCAAAATGATCGAAGCCGGCAAGAGCGAGACCCTCAAGCTCACTGCCCCCACCGCTGAAGGCACCTACCAATTCGTCTGCACCTTCCCCGGCCACTGGTCCGTGATGCGCGGGGAACTCATCGTCACTAAAGATGTGGAAGTCTACCGCAAGGCGCATCCGGAAGCCGGGAAATGATGAGCCAATTGCAGCGTGAATTTCAGTCCGCTACCTCTCACGATTAAGGGCTTTTTCAAGCACCCGAAGTGCGACTTACGAAAACCCAGGGCAACGCTCTGGGAGTCCTCATTCCTATCAGTTCAGAGCCGGATGATGAACCTATCGGGCTTTTTCCTCTGATGGAAAAAACAGTTGCGGAAAATCATCTTCACGCCCCGGGCATTTGCACACACATGACAAAAATCCTTGCAATGGATAAGCAGGTTTGCATGAAAAAAAAACCAGATCGCAGAGAAATTCTTTTCATAAGACAGGATTCTTTTTGACCTGTTCCTGCGTAACTGGCAGGTTGATGCCGATGAAACGAATCACAGGCACAACGCTTGCCCTGCTTATTTCCTCTCTGAATGCAGAGGAAATTGACTATGTGGCCAAGGGAAAAGAAACCTTCGGGCTATGGGGATGCGCGGAGTGCCATGTGAGTACGAAGGACGACAACTCGATCAAGACCGGCCCCTCTCTCTACAATCTGTTTCAAGTGCAGCCGCGCGATCGCGCCGTGAACGATGCCACCGGCAAGGTCCAAACCGTCAGGGCGGACAAAGAATATTTCCTCAAATCAGTTCGGCAACCTAACCTTCATCTGGCCATCTCCGAGAGCGGTCCCACCAAAGGCACCGCTTATCCCGCTATCATGCCTCAATTCACCCCGACTCTGGTCAGCGATGTGGATCTCGAAATGATCTGGCATTACCTGCATCATGCGGCTGACAATGGGAAAAACGGCCCCGCGAAAGTCATGGGCCCGGCTCCTCAACAAGCGGCCGGCAGCGATCCGCTCGTCGATCCCGATGAAATCATCGTTGGCAAGCGCCCACGGGTGTTCCGTGCGCCGATCTTGCAAGCCAGCGGTCGCGCCATCCATGTGGGTCTGCCCAATGGCTACAACTACAGCTACGACCCGCGCTTTTTCTCCCTGCGCGGCGTGTGGAGTGGCGGATTTTTGAATTTGAAAAAGGAACGCACCGGTCGCAGCACTCCGGGCTCCGATCGGGGCAAAGGCAACGAAGTCATGCTCGATTCCACACCTTTCCTCACTCCTCTCACAGCCGATGGCAGAGCGGTGGATCTCGAGTTCAAAGAACCGGATGTTGCCGATGACGCTGCCGTCGAAAAACATCTGTGGAAGGGCGGTGACTTCATGAAAGAACTGGCCTCGTGGGACTCTGAATTCAAAGGCTATGAACTCAATGCGTCCGGTGAACCGGAGTTTCTCTTCCGCGTGGGCAAGAATTCCTTCCGGCAAAAAATCTCCTTCTCCGAATCCGGGGAGATTGTCATCACCCTCGTGGCCACCATCGCCAGTCCGCAAGCCTTCCAACTGCGTGCCGATGGCGTGACTGCCGTCAAAACCGAGGGAGGCAAGCTGGAACAAGGCCGCTGGTCGCTTCCTGCGGGAACGGAAACGACCTATCGTTTGATTGCCAACATCGGCAAAGCCCCCGTGGCCCGCGCACCCGTGAGCAAGACGGAAAATTTCTCGCCACAGGCATTGGTGGTGGAACCAGCCAAAGCAGCACTACCTCCTGGATATGCCATCGAAAACTGGCTGGCTCCCGCCGATACCTTTGGGCGCAAGCAGTTGTTCGAACCCACCGCCATCGCCGTGGCCAAAGATGGCACGATCGTGGTTGGCACCCGCACCGCAGGCATCTGGCGCTTGAAGAACAAGGAATGGGAACTGTTCGCGGAAGGTATCTATGAATGCTTGGGATTGGTGATCGAAGACGACAAAGGCGATGTCATCGTAATCGCACAAAAACCCGAACTCACGCGCATCAGCGATCACAACAGTGATGGCAAGGCAGACCGCTTCCAGACTGTTTGCGATGACTTCGGTTTCCACGGGAATTACCACGAATACACGCACGGACCGGTGCGCGATGCCGAGGGCAACTACTACTTCACGCTCAATCTCTGCCACAGCAACAACGTCAAGGCTTCTTACAAGGCCGGCGGCAATTTCATGGGTAGCATGGGCGGCTTCCGCGGCTGGGCCTGCCGCGTCACACCCGCCGGTGTGTTCGAACCCTACGCTTCCGGTGTTCGCAGCCCGGCTGGTCTTGGCATGGATCCGGAAGGCCACCTGATTTACATCGACAACCAAGGCGAATACTTCGGCTCCTCGAAAATTTCCTACCTCAAGCAGGGAGATTTCTACGGTCATCCATCCGGACTGGTGTCACTGCCCGGCATGAAACCCGATTCTCAAGAAATCATCTTTGAAAAATGGCAGCCCAAGACTCACGTCAGCGCGCTGTGGTTCCCGCACAGCAAGTATGCCAACTCCCCCGGCAATCCCGCATGGGATCTGACCAACGGCCAGTTCGGTCCCTACAGCGGACAAATGTTTGTCGGTGACCAAACGATTTCCACTCTGGCGCGTGTGCAATTCGAGAAAGTCGGTAAAATCGATCAAGGCACCATGGTGATGTTCAGCCGCGATCTCGCCTCCGGCGTGATGCGCCCCTGCTTTCTCCCCGACTCCTCTCTCCTGTTAGGCCAAACCGGTCGCGGTTGGCAATCCAAAGGCGGCAATCAAGCGGCACTACAGCGTGTTATCTGGGATGGCAAAACCATCGCCGCCGACATTCATCACATGAACACGGGCGGCAAGGGCATGAAGATCACATTCACCGCACCTCTGCGCAAAGACGTGACGCCCGAGCAAATCCGCACCGCCTGCAAGATCACCTCATGGACCTACACCGATGCGGTGACCTATGGATCGAGGGAAAATGAGAAACGGGAAAATGCCATTGAATCGGTCATGATCGCCGCGGATCGCCTGACAATCGAGTTGCGCATGCCGGAATACGCGCAAGCGGATCAGATCGTCAATCGAATCTATCAAGTCGTCTTTTCATCACCAGACGTATTATTTGACGCATCTCCTGCCCGCATACCTCTGGAAGCGTATCAAACGATCCGTGCCGTGCCCAAACCCTGAAAATGCGTCACGATGGCATGCACCGTCTCCGCCTGGTGGTTTCTCTTCGCATCCGTGCCTGTGCTGATGCTGGGAGAGTCGCTGGTGCGGCGCTGGAACGTTCTCACACGCTACAACATCCCCGTGCCGGTGGTCGGAGGTTTGGCGGTTTGTCTTTTCATCCTGCTGGGCGATGTCACGGGACTTTGCCGGATCACCCTGGAGACCAAAGTGGATGACACCTGGTGGACCTGGATGGTCACGCCGGAGCCGGAATGGATGAAGCGACCGGAAAAAGCGGTGAACCTTCCTTTCCTGATTGGCTTTTTCACCTGCATCGGTCTCAACGCCACGTGGAATGTGCTCAAGCAGGGCAGTTGGCAAGTGCCGTTGTTTCTTGCGATCGCCACCGTTCTCGCGATTCTCCAAAACGCGCTGGGAGCGACGATGGCATTTCTGTTAGGCGAAAATCCCCTGCTCGGTGTGATCTGCGGCAGCCTCAGTCAAACCGGTGGTCACGGCACGGCGCTGGGTTTTGCCGATACCTTGGTGCAGGCGGGTTATGCGAGCGCGGCCACCACAGGAGCCGCGGCGGCAACCTTCGGTCTGGTCTGCGGTGGATTGATCGGCGGCCCCATCGCCGCACACCTGATTCGCAAGCATCAATTGCTGCGACCACGACACAGCGCTGCCGAGGAAATTAACGCGCTGCACGAAGAGAGCGCCATCACCGAGGCAACGCTGCAGGAGGGTACGATCGTCTCACAACTGCGCAACCTGCTGCGTGGAGGAATGAGCGTTTTTCTTCATCTGTTGCTGCTCATCGCCCTGATGAAAGCCGGCGCGTGGTTGAGCCACGCGCTGCAACAATCCGGCATGGTGTTTCCCGCCTACATGGGTTCGATGATCGCGGCCGTGATCGTGCGCAATGGATTGCTGGCCCTGGGAGTGAAACAGATCGACAGCCGTGTCATCGATGCTCTCAGCCAACTGATGCTCGGTGTTTTTCTCGCCACTGCGATGATGAGCCTGCAACTCAAAGAACTCGCCGCCAGCGCGTTGCCGATGCTGCTCATTCTGGGAGCGCAAATCGTTCTCTCCTACTTCTTCGTGCGTTGGGTGACCTTTCCTCTCATGGGCAAGGATTATGATGCCGCGGTGATTGTCGCCGGCCACTGCGGCTTTGGCCACGGCGCCACGCCCAGCGCCGTCGCGAACATGGATGCCATCTGCCGCAAGTTCGGCCCGTCACGACGCGCGTTTCTCATCGTGCCCATCGTCGGCGGCATGCTGATCGACCTAACGAATTCGCTCAATATCACCTGGTTTCTGAATTTTCTGAAGTGAGGAATGGTGAAACCAAAAGCCGCTTACCCGCTGTCTATTCTTTTTGATTTCTCAACGGTAGGAGCGATACACGCATGCGCCGTGGATCGATGGTGAGCAATGCTCCGGCAAGCAATTCATGCGCGAAGGAGCGAACTGCCTCCACCACGATACGACTCATGACAGCAGGCCTTACCTCTTCACTGCGAATTTGCACAACACTGGGACCAGAAGCACCACTGGTGGCCAGTAACGCACCAAAATCCAAATCATGAGTGAACACCATAAAACCGTGTTTTTGTGCCCATTCCATGATGTCAGTGTCGCGTGCATTGACCGCTCCCACATTCATCCAATGCCTCGATTCCCAATTTTCCTCCGCAAAGACCTTCTCCCAACAGGAGAGAGATTCATGTCGATGAGAATTTTCACAGGATGGCTGGGAGGGGCAATTCTCGTTCTTCAGAGCGCCAAGCACCATAGGCCAGCGCAGCCACAACATCTTCCTCCTCGAGATAGGGATACAATCGAAGAATTTCCGCACGCTCCGCACCTGAAGCGATCAAGCCGAGAATCATCCCCACCGTGACACGCATGCCACGGATGCAGGGCTTTCCACCCATCACAGATGAGTCAAAAGTAATACGAGTCAAATCGGGAAAGTGCACGCTGCATCTATGTCACGGATCTCCTTCACAGTCCAGTCAGAAATTCTCACAAGACCAGAACTCATCCCGTACGATCGCTTCGACTGTCTCACTCTTTCCCCAACTCCTTCGCCGTCCAAGGATTGGTCTGAGTTTTGACTTTCTCGCGCACGGCCTTGACCTGTTCCGGGGAAATGGCTGTTGCATCATTGCTCCAGGACTGGCGGGCGTAGGTGAGAACATCGGAGATTTTCTGATCATCGAGATCGTTGTGCGGCGGCATCACGCTGGTGAATTTCACACCCTTCACAGTGACCGGTCCTTGTAGACCTTTGAGCACGATCTTGATGGGCAACTCGGGATCGTTCACCAGCCACTCCGAGCCATCGAGCGGCGGAAACGCTCCGGGTGTGCCCTGTCCATCCGGTTGATGGCAGGCGGTGCAGGTAAGAGCGTAGACAGCCGCGCCACGCTGGTGCACTGCAGGATCAATCTTGTTTTTCTTATCCGCAACCACAGCGGGTTTCGCTGCCGTGGCATGCCACGCGCGCAGTCCATCGAGCGCGGATTGCGGACTGCCGCCACCGCCGAGTTTCGTCAGCGCAAGATCGTCAAACCATGCGGTCCCGGTGGAACCACCATAACCACCAAACAGGCAATGCAGCAATTCGCGGCCGTCGCCATCGGTTTTGAAATCGAAGCTGAGCAATTGCCAATCCTTGGTGCCGTCCATGCCCTTGGATTTTTCCTGAGCGCCATGCACATTGATCATCGCCCCGAGGCCTCCAGTGCGCTTCACATTCTCCGTGCGAACCCAAGCGGAAAACCGGTAGTTGGTGTTGGGCTCCAGTTGCAATTCGATCCCCGCACCGGCATCCACGGACTCTGTGGCCGTGATTTGCAAGGCCTTGCTTTGATTGCGACCTTGATCGGAGCTGCTGAGTTTCACGGCATCCCGGTTACCACCATACATGCGCAACGACCAACCCTTGGGCAGCCCGTTTTCCACTTGGGAAAAATCGGCATTGGGCATCACATTGGCAGGAGCCACTTGCGGTTTTTTTGCTCCAACTTGCGCATCGGCGAGGGCGATGATTTCCGCGGCATTGCGACGAGCGGCGATTTGCCATGCATCGGCCAGCACCGCATCCGCGAACAATTCTTTTGAGGAATCCGTCGCCATGGCATACAGCGATTTGGCCAATTCCGCGGATGGCGGAGCATAGGAAAGAGCCACCAATTTTTCCGCCAACTCGCGCGGCGACTTCGCGCCGAGATCGGGTCCGTTGGCGGAAGCCAACAGCAATGCGGGGGCGTTTTTGCCGGCGTAATCCCTGGCGATACGACGCAGCGCGCGATTCGATGAACGCAAGGACGTGGCGACCAAGGCGTCATCCAGCGCGCGTGATGCCGACAACACGGCAAAGGCATGAGGCGATGCCAGGCCGGCCTTGCCCACCAATTCCTGCAACGCGGGGTTCACGTCATTTTTCGCACGTTGGATCAGAAGGCCTTGTGCCGTCATGCGCCAGAACAAATTCGCATGCGAAAGAGCCGCGACCAGCGCGTCTTGTTTCGTCAGATCCAGACCGGGGTTTTTGTCGTCGCGTGTGTTAGCAGGATAAATCCGATAGACGCGGCCGTGCTGCGTGTCGCGCACCGGTGTTTCATAGGCATTGCCCTTGCCATTCTTGGCATCGAGACCGGAATTGGATTTGTTCGGTGTGGGATTGTGCTGAATGATAAGGTTATACCAATCACTGATCCACACCGCGCCATCGGGCCCCGTTTCGGCAGCCACCGGCCCCGACCAGGCATCCGCCGAGCTATAAAGATTGTTGTAGGATTGTTTCGCTTGATAGCCGGCGCCCTTGGGCTCCACGACGAATTGCCCTACCAGCTTGCCGGTGCCTTCGGTCACAAAGGCATACTTCTCGCGATACTCCTCGGGGAAACGGGTGGAAGTGTAAAAGCTGTGACCGGCTCCCGCCGTGTAGCGTTCGAACTGATCGACCTGACGGATGTCGTTCGAGGAAGGATTGAACAGAGGATTGTCATCCGCGCGTGGCGTTTTCGGCTGGTTCAAACCAAAGGCATCGTAGCGCTCCTTGGAAAATGTATAGACCCATGAAGGATTGCCGTTGGCGGTGGATCCGAGAATATCAAAATCCGACGTAAAACCAAGACCCCACGTGTTATTGGTCGTGCTTTGCAAATACTCCAGTTTCGATCCGTCAGGCAGAAAACGGAACAGACCCGAGGAAAAGGAGATGTTTTTCCCGCCCACCGTGCCGCGGAAGCCACTGTAACCGACGGTGGCGTAGACCCAGTTGTCGAGACCGAGACGCATGTTCGAGACACCCGCATGGGTATCGCCGATGCCGAATCCCTCGATGAGGGACTTTCTCACATCAGCCTTGTCATCGCCATTCGTGTCTTCCAGCAACAGGATTTCCGAAGCATTGGTGCAAAGGAGTTTGGTGCCCACAAAACACAATGACGTGGGAATCGAGAGTTTGTCCGCGAATACCGTGAACTTGTCGGCGCGGCCGTCGCCATCGGTATCCTCGCAGATGGTGATCTTGTCATTGCCCATCTTGTCATCGTGCAGGTTGTTCGGGTAATCGACCGTTTGCAGCACAAAAGCCCGGCCTTTGTGATCCCAGGCGACGTTGATGGGATTCACAATATTCGGCTCGCTGGCGAAGAGGGAGATTTCAAAGCCCACGGGAATTTGCGCCATTTTGATCGAATCATCCGGTTTGAGCGGCTTCTGCCCTTCGGGAATGAGTTGGCGTTTGAGGTAGCCCGGCAATTTCATGGGCTCCATCTCCAACTTAGGTAGATCCAACGCCTTGAGCTTTTGATAGGCATCCGGCCCCACTGACCAATAGACGGCGCGCTTCAACAAGTCATGGAATTGCGGCAAATCCCACACGCGGTGATCGTGTCCCGATGCCGTGTAAAACACCCGGCCTTTGCCCTGCTGGCGCACCCAGGTCCAAGGCTCGTCATCACGGGTTTGCAGAATCGTGCGGTCATCGCCGTGCTTGTCATGCACGTAGGTTTCATCCCATGCGGAAAATCCCTGGTAATCCGCAGTGATGGGATGTTTGGTGTTGACCGTCTTTGGCTCAAACACACCTGTGGTGTGAGACTTGAAACGCCCGCCCACCAGTTTGATGAACTCGGGCGATCCACCGTAACAAGCTGAGGCGCAGTGAATGGGCAAAAAGCCATGTCCGCTCTCCACAAATTCCGTCAGCGCCTTGAGTTGCTCCGCAGGCATGGCCTGACTCTGATTCCAGTTGCCATACATCATCACGGCATCATAGTGCCGCAGCGTTTCGGACCTGAACACCTCCGATGGATTTTCCGAGTAGGTGAAATTGATCCCTGCCGTGCCAAGATTGCGTTTGATCACCCGATAGCGCGTCACCGGATCATGGCCGGGATGGGCTGCCGTGGGAGCACCAAAAAACAGCACCTCCAAGCGACGAGCCTCTTTTTTTGGCTGAATTAGCGATGCCGCAAGAGCGGAAAGACACAACAACAATGGTAAGATGAGACGCATAGGTGGAAAGAGTCTTGTCAATACAGGAAAACTAGCCGGCACTTGTCAAAAATCGAGAATCCGTTGTGTCATCAGCTCGTGCGAGCACGATCCAGAAAGTTCCCATGGAATTCAGAATGCAAACTCCCGATGCGCTTTTTGCTCATCATGCATACGTTCCTGACCACCTCTGCCGCCATGGTCTACCACATCTTTCGCACTCGCTTGCAAATTATTTAAGCATTACTAGATATTTAGTAATTCATCCAACCCTTGATGTAGCAACATACGAGACCTGCTACACAAATCATTTTGACACCACCAGATGTTCCTCTTTAGATTTTCGCGACATTTTTTCCGCCCATGCGTTGCATCCAATGTGGTTCCCTCAAAGACAAAGTCCTCGATTCAAGGATGTCGAAGGATGGCACCACCATCCGCCGGCGGCGCGAGTGTCTGCTCTGCAACTATCGCTACACGTCCTACGAGCAAATCGAACGCACCGAACTGCGTGTGGTCAAACGCGACGGCACCCGCGAAGCATTGAATCGTGAAAAACTCTTTCGTGGTCTGGTCAAAGCATGTGAAAAACGCCCCGTTTCCATGGATCGACTGGATCGAGCGGTGGAAGAAATCCTCAGCGAACTGCACAAAGACCACTTGACCGAAGTGCCCTCCGCGGCCATCGGTGCCAAGGTCATGGACAAACTCCATTCCATCGATCCCGTCGCCTATGTCCGTTACGTTTCCGTTTACCGACAATTTGACAACGTCGGCGAATTCATCAACGAAATCCAGGCCTTGGAGCGTCGCGCCGCCCGCGATCCGATGCAACGCCGCCTGTTCAAAGACTAGTCCCCTCGTTTCATCCCAGCCATAAGCCCGTCCACCCTCATCCTCACCCCACGTCCCTGCTTCCCTAACCAAACAAAGTGATCGCACTCATCGGCAACCGCCCCGTTCTCCAAGTCGGCCGTCATCAGGTATCGTGCTACGATTCCCAATGGCTGCGTGACGCTCTATGCCGCGCCATGCACGATGCGGATCGCCAGGATTTCCCGTTCATTGATGAAATCTGCCAGGGCATTTTCCATTATCTCGAGAACAAATGCGCGCTGCGTTTGCTGCCGCTCCCTGCACTCTATGAGAAGATGCGCCGCATGCTCGAACACATCGGCTGCGACACCATCGCGCGTGCACTCAAGCCGATGGCTCCTCCCGTGCAGGTGTGCCTGCTGCGTTTGATGCAAGAGCACAACTGCGTGGTCGAACTCAGCCTTTTTCCCATGTTGCGGCGCGAAATCGATGACCTCTGCACCGCCGGTGCGAACGAAATCCGTTTCCTGCACATCCGGGAAGCCGCAATGCAAATCCGCAGCACGGCGAAGTGGGACAAACACTGCGAGCGCTTGCGCGTGGAGATCGAAACTTTCCTGCAAAGCTATGATCCTCGCTCCCACACCACCCAGTCCAGCACGTTGATCCTGCACTTGTGCGAATCACCGGCAGCGTAATGACGTATCGATCTCTCCATACAATCCAGCGTTGCCAAATCCCTTGTCAGCATGTTGATTGGCGCATGTCTTTGTTGCTCGGAGTCAATGTCGATCACGTCGCCACCCTGCGCCAGGCGCGCTACGCACTATTGCCGGATTCACCGAATGCAGAGCCTTGCCCAGTGCAGGCCTCACTCGATGCCATCCACGGTGGCGCGGACTCCATCACCATTCACGTGCGTGGCGACCGACGTCACATGCAAGAGGCCGATGCCTTCCGCATCCGGGACGCGATCGACGTGCCGCTCAATCTGGAAATGGGTGTCACCACGGAAATGATCGACATCGCCTTGCGTCTCAAGCCCGCCTTCGTTTGCCTGGTACCGGAAACGCGCGAAGAAGTCACCACCGAGGGTGGGCTCGATGTGGTGAGCCGCCGCCGCGAGGTGGGCGACTGCATCCGCCTCATGCAGCAATCCGGTATTCGCGTCAGTCTTTTCATCGATCCGGAAATTTCCCAAGTCCGCTGCGCTGCCGAACTGGGCGCGGAAATGATCGAACTCCACACCGGTTGTTTCGGCAACGCCACGGCGGATACCATCGATGCCGAAATCTCACGACTGCGCGAGGCCTCGCTCCTCGGTCACGAGGTCGGTCTGCAAGTGAATGCCGGGCATGGCATCAATTACCACAACTGCCGTTTGCTCGAAGCTGTGCCGCATTTGACCGAATACAACATCGGCCACAGCATCGTCTCCCGCGCCATGCGCATCGGCATGGAGCAAGCCGTGCGTGAGATGAAATCACTGATGAAACATTACGCCTGATTTTTCTAACAAATCACCATGAAACCATTTCGCAAACCCGGACGTGACCGGCACGATGGCGCACGCGAGAACCGCCACGTCCGCTCCCTTGGTCCCGAGACCGAAGCCGTGCCAGCACGCGACGAAGACGATATCTGGGAACTCCTCAAGTCCAACGCCGTGCCGCTCGTGCTCATCCTCGACTGCATCCAGGACGTGCACAACCTCGGCGCCATCCTACGCACTTCCGATGGTGCCGGGGTCACCGCCGTGGTTGCGCCGAAAGATAAAGCCGCCTCCATCACCGAAACCGTGCGCCGCGTTTCCACCGGAGCCGCCGACTGGGTGCCGTTTTTCCAAGTCACCAACCTCGCGCGTTTCATGGAAAAACTCAAGGAAACCGGGATCTGGATCATCGGCACCTCTGATAAATGCGACCAATCGATTTATCAGATGGACCTTAAAGGCCCTATCGCACTCGTCATGGGAGCCGAGGGCAAAGGCATGCGCCGCCTCACTGAGGAGAATTGCGACTTCCTCTGCAAACTCCCCATGTCCGGCAAGGTCGAGTGCCTCAATGTCTCCGTCGCCACCGGTGTCTGTCTCTACGAGGCCGTGCGCCAGCGTCTGATGCCATGAAACACCCCGTGCTCATTCTATCAGATTTGCACCTCGGTCACAAGGCGTCCGCCGTCGACGACGTCGCCACTCTCGAACCTCTCTTGCGGGGAGCGGGTACACTGGTGCTGAATGGCGACACATGGCAGGAACTCGCACGCGAATTTTACGATGAAGGTCTGCGATTGTGGCGGGACCTGCAGGCGCTCTGTCAGCGCATGGAAATCGACATCATCTCGCTACCTGGCAATCATGATCCTAACAATCGCGATCGTGATTTTCTTGCCCTCGCCGAAGGGAAAATCATCATCATGCATGGCGATGCCGTTTTTCCCGAGGTCGCGCCGTGGAACCGCATGGCCATGCAAAAAGAACGCGAACTGCGCGCGCTGATCGATGCCCATCCGCAGGAGCGGGTCGAGCAGCGCTTTGCCCTCGCGCGTGAAGTTTCCCGCCTGCTGGTTCCCCCGACTTTTCCTCACAAGAAAAACCTGCTTTCGCGCGTGTGGGATGCCATCACTCCGCCCGGACGGGCCTGGCGCATGCTTCACTCATGGGCCACCATGGTATCAGAAACACGACGCTTTGCTTCTCGCTATTTTCCTGCCTGCAACATCATGATTTGCGGACACTTTCATCGGGGCGGAGTGTGGGAAAGCAAAGACCTACTTGTGATCAATACCGGTTCCTTCATGCCACCTGGTGGTGCCTACTGGTGCGAATGGCAAGATCGGTATCTTCGCATGGGGAAAATTCAAAAGAAAAACGGCTCATGGCATCGGGGAGATATTCTTGGCGTTTGGAAAATTGAAAGCCCATCCGAAGGCTCTGGACTGCGGTGAGCATCACCGCTTTGCTTTCGTTCCACGTCTCTCCGCTACAGTCGATCATTCTTTTCTCCCACCCTTTCCCGCAAACCCAAAGCTGCGATTCTCGCAGCAGTCCAAAGCGGCATGCGCCGCGAGAGCTTCCCGCCGAAGGCTTTGGACTGCGGTGAGTCATCACCGCTTTGCTTCGTTCCGCGTCTCTCCGCTACAGTCGATCATTCTTTTCTCCCACCCTTTCCCGCAAACCAAAAGCTGCGATTCTCGCAGCAGTCCAAAGCGGCGTGCGCCGCGAGAGCTTCCCGCCGAAGGCTTTGGACTGCGGTGAGTCATCACCGCTTTGCTTTCGTTCCGTGTCTCTCCGCTAGAGCATTTTAAATAATTTTATAGCCATGAGGGCGATTTCTGTTATGATCCGCGCATGGCAACGATTTCGATGGATTTACGGCAACGGATTCTCAAAGCCTATGATCGAGGAGATACGACGCGC
>JACCEC012205060.1_pt1 | contig 51993 bp, 45 predicted proteins | sample 7450121 | NCBI WGS metagenome assembly JACCEC01 (sample SAMN15323455, study PRJNA562643) | freshwater metagenome | isolation source: river surface water | place: USA:Blue River Watershed | collected 2017-08-18
CAATGTATTAGAACTTCCGAATGATCTTGAAAAAACCATTCCTGTCATAGATTTCCCATTACCTGAAAAAGAAGATTTAGAAAATAAAGTCAAAGATCTTTTGTCAAGAGCATCAAAAAGGCCAGAATTAGCTCAAAAGTTCCAAACAGAATATAAAGATTGTGAAATTGATCAGATAGTTAATTCTTTTAGAGGTTTGTCTTTACAAGAATGTGAGCAAGTTAGTACATACTGTATGATCAAATATCCAAAGCTATATCCAGACATTATTTCAAACCAGAAAAAAGATATCATAAGAAAATCTGGCCTTTTAGAATGGGTTTCTGATGATATCGATATGAATTCAGTAGGTGGATTATCAGGACTTAAATATTGGCTTGAAAAACGAAAAAACGCATTTACTTCAGATGCTAAAGAATATGGCCTTCCAGCAAATCCCAAAGGTTTATTATTAGTGGGAATTCAAGGAGCTGGGAAAAGCTTATTTGCTAAATCAATAGCTTCATTCTGGAATTTTCCATTATTAAAATTAGACATGGGAAAAGTTTTTTCTGGTCTTGTTGGTAGTTCAGAGCAAAACATGAGGCAAGTGTTTAAGGTAGCAGAATCTGTAGCGCCATGTATATTATGGTGTGACGAAATTGACAAAGGACTATCTGGTTCTAAAAGCAGCAGTATTTCTGATGGTGGAACTACGTCTCGAGTATTAGGTTCATGGTTGACATGGATGCAAGACCGTAAAGCTCCTGTTTTTGTTGTCGCAACTGCCAATGACGTAACTAATCTTCCTCCAGAGTTACTTAGAAAAGGAAGATTTGATGAAATATTTTTTGTTGATTTACCAAACATAAATGAAAGAAAAAAAATATTTGAAATTCATATTACAAAAAGAAACAGAAAAACTGAATTTTACGATATTGAATTGCTTTCAGAAAAATCAAACAATTTTACAGGAGCAGAAATAGAGTCAGCTATTGAAGCCGCTATGTATGATGCATTTAGCGAAAACAAAAGAGAATTTACCACCACTGATATTTTGATGGCTATGTCTCAGTCAGTGCCTATTGCTAAACTTATGGACAATGAGATAAGATACTTACGGGAATGGGCAAACAATAGAGCTAGAAATGCTTCTAATTTGCCTTTGATTGCTAACAGTGTGGATGAAGATTTATGAATGATTTTGGAAAAATACTCGGAATAGATAACATCAGTGCATTAAAAGAAGGAGCCAAACTTGCTAGAAAAAAATCAGGTAATGGCTGTGTTTTGTGTGACTATTTCGGTTATGTAAATGGACCCTTTGGTAAATTAAAGATGTGTGAATGTGCCAAAGAAAAAATGTACAAAGAATTGTTTATAAAAGCAAATATTCCAAAAGCATTTCACAATAAATCTATAGATGATTGGAATACCAGAACAGATTCTTCAGGCAATGATTTAGGCAGTCAACAAACTGTTTCAGAGAGAGTTTATTCTCTATTAAAACATTATGAAAAAAGCATGCATCACATTATGAACAACAATCCACCTAATATTGTTCATTCTGGAGGTGTAAGAGACCCATTACATTCTATTACATTTGAAGGTAAGAATAATAGTGGCAAAACATTTATTGCTGCTGTAATGGTTCAAACTTGTATCAGAAAAGGATTCACAGCCAAATATTATGATTGGTCAGATGTTAATAGTCTGTTGTCTGATTATGATAAAAAAGATGAACTAGACGAAGTTATAAGCGATTTTAAGAATTTGGATTTTATTGCTTTAGATGGGGTTGAATATTACAACTATATGGCTCCTCAATCTGTAGCATCAATTGATAGATTGAGCAAATCAAGAATAAATTCTGGCAAACCAATTTTTATATTTTCATTAGGAAATATAAATCAAATTAATGGTGGTTCTGGATGGAAATCGCTGTTGAATAAATGCTTGACAATTCGTTTACCACAGACTATAAAGTAATACTATGAAACTTGATCAACAAGAAACCGAATATTTGGTGTTGGCTCACATCATTAAAAATAAAAAAGCTATAGACAAACTTAACTCAAGAAAGATTTTCGATGATCATTTCATATATATTGAAGAAGGCGAAAAAAGTTCATATACCAAAGCTTTATATAAATTAGCTCTTAATTATCATAAAGAAAGTGGAGGGTCTTTACTTTCTTTTTATGTTCTTGAATCTAAATTAGTTGAAAAGAATGCCTCAGCTAAAGTCAAGGGTAACTTTTTCAATCTTTGGGAAGAAATTAATTCAATATCTATAGATGAAAATGATTTGTATGAATTATTAAGTCATTTGAAACATAGAAGATCTTTGAGACTTCTTTCTAAAATGTTCTCGGAAGGTCATTCTCAGCTACAAGAGTCTGGATTAGATGGTGCTTTAGAATCGATACTTCAAAATATTGAAGAAATACAATCTGAAAAAAGTGAAATTGGAGCTGATAGGCATAATTTCAATGTAAATGAATCAGGTGAATATTTTCATGAAGAGTACAATAAGCGAATAGATCATCCAGAGTTATTCAAAGGCATAAATTGCGGTATTAGCAACATTGATTCAAAAACATTTGGATGGCTTCCAGGACAAATTATTGTATTTATGGCACCTTCATCTGGCGGTAAATCTGTCATGCTACTTAATTCAGCTATGCATGCAAATAAAGAATGTAATAAAAATGTTCTTTATATGTCTTTTGAAATGAACTCTTGGTTATGTTTACTTAGACATATATCATTGTCATTTGAAATTCCATACTCAGCGCTTAAAGATAATGCTGTTGCTCCTGATGAAATGAGAACAATTCTAGATGGTTTAAATGCATCAAAAGATAAGGCTTATTTCGAATATGATGTCAATATGGAAGACCCAACTCCAGAATATATTGATTCAAGAATTAGAGACTTGATTGCTACAAAAGGAAAACCAGATTTGTTGGTTGTTGACTACATAGGCAACATGACTATCAGAAATGCCCCTAATGGAGCAAAAGATTGGGAAAATCAATCAAAAGCAATTCAACAGCTTTTTATTATGGCTAAAAGATACAACATTCCAATTGTTACTGCTCAGCAAATTAACAGAGAAACGATCAGAGATTCAAGAAAATCAAAAGAAGCTAATAAATTTATGTCTTATGATCAAGCAGCAGCATCAGGTGGTCAAAACTTAATGCACCTTTGTACATATGCTATTGCTATGGAGCCTAATAGAGAGCATGGATATTGTATTCTTCATCCTGTCAAAATGAGAGATGCTTGGTTTCACCCATTCCCTATTGCTATGGATTCTGATTACAATAAAGTTAGAGAATTATCATTGGCTGAACAAGAAAAGATCATGTCTATGCATGCAATGAACACTGGAGCAAAAATTACTTCTACTTCAGACATTAAACCATCAATTGATAATAGTGTTGAAGCTTCTGAAGAAGATGAAACATATGAGCCAATTAATTTTGAAGACAATGAAGAAATTAATTTATCAGGATGGTTTTTGGGAGAATGATAGAAAAAATTTCTAAAGATTTTTTGAAAGAATTGAAATCAAATATTTCAATGATCGATTATATGTCTGAAGAATACGGCAGCGATTTTATCACATCACAAAACGATTGGTATATGACAAATTGCCCTATTCCAGAACATAATGATTCAAGCCCGTCGTTTGGTGTTAATGATTCTAAACAAACTTTTAATTGTTTTGGTTGTGGATGTCAAGGAGACATTATAAAATTAGTTCAAACAACTGAAAAGCTGACTTTTGTAGAAACAATACAAAAACTTTCATTATTTTCAGGATTGGATATTGAGACTACTAATTTAGATATTAAATATGTAATAAGAGAATTGAATTCTTCAATAGACAAATACTTAACTAATGAACATGGATCAAATTTTCCTGGAGGACTTACTGAGTCTGAATTTTTGATTACATTTGCTAAAAGAACAAAAAAAATTGAAAACCAATTACACCATTCAAAAGAAATTATTAATTGGATTGAACAAATATATATTGAGTTAGATTATTATATTGACAAAAAAGATTACAAAAAAGTAAATGAAATTTGGAAGTCTTTTGCTAATAATTCAAAACAGTTTCTTGAGAGTGTGATAAATGCATAGTGATGATTTAGATTTTACAATTGCTTCTACATCTGATATTATTGAAAATATACAGAAAAACTTAAATGATGCTCCTGATGAAATATCAATAAATATTATCCTAAAAGGGACATCTGCTAAAAAGTTTTATTTTGTGAAAACAATTTTAGCTTCATCATATCCAGAATTATCAGAGGAAGAAATTGATAAATACATTATTAGATCAGGAGCAGAAAGAGAACTTGAAAGATTCAACAGAATCTGGAATCAAGAATAAAAAAATAATAGTTTATCCTGAAATTATAGCTGAATCAATTGTTCACAACGAAGTGGACCTTTATTTGATTTGGACTTTAGCTAAAAAAGTAGATCTTGATGGTAATGGAATTATTTCTATAGAAGAGATAATCAATATTGGCATCAAGATTTTGGGTTTAAAATCAAACTATATTTACAACAAATTAAATTCCGGTGTAGATAGATTTTGGGGTAAGCTGTTCAGAAAAAATGGCAAACGTTACACTTGTTTGTTTAGCCTTAAGAAAATTATAACAAGATATAATCCTAAAATACTAAAATGCCATCCAGTAGTTATTCCTGTAAGTTTATTAAATTCTGATAAACAACATAACACAAAAAATATAAAAAATTTGTTCATATCAATTGTAGCAAGTAGATATGGTGATAAAAAACCGATTTCTTTAGCATCTATTTGTGAAAACTTAAACTTATCAGAATCTACAATTAGGAATGCCTTACAAGAATGTACATATGTAAAAATCAAAAACAATTTCCAAATAATATCAGTAAGTGAAAAAATTGAAAATCTCAAAATTATTGATACAAGTTACAAAATTCTAACTGGAAATAATTTTTATCAATTAGTAAAACAATTACCTAATTCATATATTTTAGATTTAGAAACTTTACCAATCAAGTGTCGGCCAAAAGAACTTAAGAAGGTTAATATAAAAGTTGAAAATTACGATGATAAGAAGTATCATGTTAGTAACAATGAATTAGTTTATGATAACAAGCCTGTCATTAAAATAAATTCTTATAATCGTTGAGTGTATTACTGATTATTCGGCGCTCATATAGAGGGAATTATGTCAAATAAAGATTTCGTCCATTTACATGCTCATACTCACTTTTCTGTTCAAGACGCTTTACCTACACCTAAAAATTACGCATTAAAAGCTAGAGAAATGGGATTTATTGCTACAGCTATAACAGACCACGGAAAAATGGGTGGTGTTATAGAATTCGTAGAATCCTGTAGAAGTTTTTCAGAAAATTTAGAACCAATTAAACCTATCATTGGCATTGAAGTGTATACATGCCCAGATCGTTTTGATAAGTCAAAGACCAACGAAGGTAAAAGACAAAAGCTCAACCATCTTACACTTTTAGCTCAAAATGAAAAGGGATATAAAAATCTTTTAGCATTATCTGCTCTCGGAAACGATCCAGAGGCTTTTTACTATTCGCCTAGAGTTGATTGGGAATGTATAGAACAACATTCAGAAGGTGTAATAGCTTTATCTGGTTGTTTAGCATCTGAAGTTAATCAGGCCTTGATGAAAGAAGACATCGATCATGCTCATTCTGTTTGTGAAAGATTTAAGAATCTGTTTGATGATAGATATTTTATAGAACTTCAATATCATGGAATTGAAGAACAAAAAAACAACTTGAATCATCTTCTTAATATTGCTAAAAAGTTTGGCGTAAAAACTGTTGCTTCTAATGATGTTCATTATCTCGACAAGAATGATTGGAAAATCCATGATGTCCTGATTCAAATGAGAGATCAAAGAGAAAGCAGAACTGGTGATAAGAAAAACGGCAAAAGAGAAGCATATGGCTCTCATCAGTTTTACTTAAAATCACATGAAGACATGATGGCAATATTTGGTCAAGGTGCTCCAGATGCCATAAAGAATTCTGTTTTGATAGCAGATATGGTTGATGATTTTTTGAAGTTAGATGTTCCTCACTTATTGCCAAAAGCTATCATTCCATATCAGGATCCTAATTTTAATAATTTTTGGAAATCAAAACTTCCACACAATAAAGCTAATGAGGCATATTTAGCTTATTTGACTTATAACGGGCTTAAGAGTTTAGGTCTTGATAATGAACGATACATTAAGAGACTTTGGTATGAACTTAAGCAAATTTGGTTTATGGGAGTGACTGATTATTTTCTTATTCAACGTGAAATGGTTGAATTTATGAAAGGCAATAACATATATTATGGAATTCGCGGATCAGGTGTTGGCTCATTAGTTAACTTTTGCCTGGAAGTTTGTAATGTTGATCCAATTAGATGGAACTTGCTTTTTGAAAGATTCTTAAACCCAGGAAGAGGCACACAATATAAGATTAATATTGATGAATATCCAGTTTCTCAATGGAAGCAAAATCATGAAGAAACATCGCAAATTCCTTATGTAAAAAAGCTTAGAAGCGAATATAAGCAATGGATAATGAATAACCCTGAATATTCAAAATTTGAGCCTGAAATTGAAAAAGAATTATGGGTTTTGGAAAATCAAGGATTGGCTTCATACATTTATGGACTTCATCAGGAAGGTGTGAAAACTTCTAAAAATGATAGTCAGTTATGGACTGCCTATATTATGGGAATCACTGATAAAAAACCTGATACCTCTTTGATTGTTTCTAAAGTTGCTGCTCTTCCTGACGTTGATACTGATATTGACGATTCCAAAAGATCTGAAGTAATTGATTGGACAAAATCAAGATTTGGCAATGACAAAGTGGCTCAAATTGGTACCTGGAACCGATATGGAGCTAAAGCTGCCGTTGTAGGGTCATTGAAGGCATCTGACAGATTTAACGAAAAGTATGGGGATCAATATCATAAGTTTGCCTTGAATGTTTCAGCTTGTATTTCGAAAAAACCTGGTGCGACTATACAAGAAACGATTGACGAAAATCCTGAGTTTAAATCTTATTACAGACAATGGAAGACAGAAATTGATGACGCAATTGCTCTTGTAGGTACAATTTCAGGTTTTGGAGTTCATGCTTCTGGTGTTTTAGTTGCATCTGAGCCGATACAAGATCATGCTCCAATGGAAAACTCAAAAGGCAATTTATGTTCTGCGTATGACATGAAAAATGTTGAACGTATGGGGCTTGTTAAATATGACTTTCTGGGATTGGCAGCATTAAACCAAATCAATATATGTATTACCAATATAGAAAAATTACATGGAAAGAAAATAAAGTTTTCTGACATAGATTTGGAAGATGCTAAGATCTTTAAGAATATTTACGCTAAAGGTAAAACAGCATCTGTGTTTCAGTTTGCTTCAAAAGGAATGCAGGATGCTTTACGAAAAGTTCAAGCCTCATCAGTAGAAGATTTAATTGCTGTTGCTGCTTTATATCGACCAGGCCCTTTAGAATATATTGATACATATGCTGAAGGAAAGAAAAATCCACAATCAGTGTATTATGCTCATCCAATTATCAAGAAGCATCTCGAAGTTACATATGGAATCATGGTTTATCAGGAACAAGCTATGTTTCTTGCTCGAGATATGGCAGGATTTACTTGGGCTGAAGTTGATAAATTGCGTAAAGCAATCTCAAAGAAATCTGGAAAAGATTTCGACGATATCTGCGCTTTGTTTAAAAAGAAAAGCTTAGAAAAAGGCGTTGAGGAAATTATTGTCGATGAAGTTTTGAGTTTGATGGCAAAGTTTGGTGGATATGCTTTTAACAGATCTCATGCCTGTGCTTACGCTTTACTTTCTTATTGGACAGCTTACCTAAGAAATTATTATCCTTCTGAGTGGTTAGCTGCTTGTATGGAAATTGACAAAGATGACAAAGATAAAATGGCTGTTTTAAGAAGAGAATGCCAAATTGATAGAATTGTTGTTAAGGAACCTAATGTTAATGAATCAGGCTTGACTACATTAGTCAATAAACAAGGTGAAATTCTACTTCCATTATCATCTATAAATGGTGTGGGTACAAGAGCAAAAGATATTGTTGATAATCAGCCTTTTGAAAATCTCAAAGATTTAGCATATAGAGCTAGACCAAATAGAGGAATTATTGATGCGTTAGTACAGTCTTCAGCATTGGATTGTGTGCTAGAATCGGATTATACTTATGAAGAGTTTATGGAATTGTGGGATAGCCTTGTTTTAGAAAGAAATAACGCCGAGAAAAAAAGAATTAGAGATGAGAAAAAATCATCTATGATGTCTGTCTCGATTGACAAAATCTTTCAAAACAAAAAAGATAATAATAGCTCTATTGGTAATAAATCCGGTTCACACAAAAATCTGTTGAGTGATGATTTGTTTGATTGAAAGTAATAATATGGATGATTTATTTGATTATGATATAGACAACACTGATGATGTTGTAAGCGAAGATACCAAAGTTTTAATTTTGGCAGATTTTAATTGGAAACCTAATAACGAAAAGCTTCCATGGAAAAGCCCTAATTTTGCTAAAGAAATAGTAAATAGAATCAAGGGTGTAACTGAAGAATCTTTTGCTGTTGAAGTTGAACTATGGCAAGAAGCTATATCATCATTACCAGACTTTGATGAACTAGAAATCAGAAAGGAGATTAGAGGGTGGGATATCGGTACACCTGATAAAGATAATTATAATATAGAAGCTTACGCTGCTGCTTATTCAATGCAGGTATCGTACAGAACTAGATTAGTTGAATTGATCTCGATTGTATATGCCCATCATGAGCTAATTTTCCAAGCACATAAAACTTTAAGAGAAATGGCTATGAATTTAGCTGATGGCCCTAAGCATGATAAAGAATCGTATGCTTCATTCACAGTTCATCCTTTTGTCATTCCCCTGACACATGCTAAAAGACTATTAGCTTATTTGGAATCTGTATTGAAAACGGTTGATTTTGCTGCCACTCAAATGGACAGAATTTTAAGAGAGCATCAAGCTCTAGCTAGAATTAATCAATCTTTTAACAACATGGGCATGTCTCAGATTTATGAGGATAATAAACCAAAAATTCATAAATATAACAGTAGCGACATAGAAATACCTAACAGACAAAGAATTTGAAAATCTTTTACAAATGGGTTGCGTAAGTTCGCTAATTACAGTAATATAAAAGTGAGCGGGGTCATAGACCTCCACAAAAAAGGAAAACAATTATAATGGGAACAGTTAGACCTAGAACAGGGGCCGTTGAGATCGAGCCCAAGAAAACTTACCAGAAAACCAACTTTGCTGATATTTTGGTAAATCTGTCTGTAAAGGACAAGTCTTCCGTCACTCGAAGAATCCGATTAGTTGGTGTCGCATGTCCAATTCTTGAGTACACAGATAAGAAATACACTGAAGAGCGTGGGAAGACAATTCGTGTTCCATTTCCAGATGCTGAAACAAATCGCTCTTTCACCCGTGTTGGTCACCCAGATCCTAGTCAATGCGCTTGGGCAAAAATGGGTTATGTTCCTGTAACTCAATACGTTCAAAATGTACTTGAGAAGCAAGAAAACGGTGAGTGGACTGTCAAGCTTCTTAAGAAGGGTCGATCAATTTTTTCTGAGTTTGCTAAGTGGGAAAAAGGTCGTCGTGAAGATGACGGTTTAGATGAGGATGATGCAATTTATTCTGGTGTTAGAAATTCGCACTGTTTCAGAGTAGTTGCTACCGCCACCGGAATGGCTGCTCCTCTTAGTGTTGAGTATGGCGTTTTCCCTGATTCTAAACCAACTCCTTTAACTGATGAGATGATTGAACTTTTGCGTAAAGCTGGTGAACCATCTCCTGAAGAATTAGCTGAGATTAAAGCACAGTATATTCAAGATCGAAAAACTTACAAGAATATGCCTCCTTGGGAAGATTACTTCGCATACGGTTATTCTATTGACAAGATCTTCAAATACAATCCTCCAAAGGATATGGTTGACGCAGAAGACGAGTTTGTTATGGCTGAACCAAAGATGAAGTATGATGATGAGGATATCACTCCAGATTTACCAGTTTCATCCAAGTCAGTAAAGAAATCATCAAAGCCTGTTTTCGAAGATGAAAACGATGACGATGATGATGAGATACCTTTCATCTAATACAACCAACACCTGTCTTTATGGCAGGTGTTTTTTATAGGAAAATAACATGGCAAACGAATTAGACAAAATTATAAACTCAGATAATCAAAAACTCCTTAAGTTGAAACTTAAGGCTTTAGGTATTTCAGATTCATGTGTAAAATCTGGTGATAAAGAACCTGACAATTTCATTTCAACAGGCGTATTTGAAATTGACTCAATGTTAGGTCCGAAAATGGGAATTCCTGAAGGAACTCTTGTTGAATTTTGTGGTGCATCACAATCAGGTAAAACTTGGCTAGCTTACAAGTTTATTGCTCAGTGTCAGTCTATTGGCAAGAAATGTGCCTTTTTTAATATTGAAAACAGCTATTATCCTGAGAGAGCTAAATCATTAGGAGTAGATATTGAAAAGCTTATCCTAATCGAAAATGTCGGATCTGCTGAAAAATATGGTGAGTTGTGCCTATACATGATTGAAAGTAAATTAGCTGATATTATTGTATTAGATTCAATTACAGCAATGATTCCACAAGATGAGCTAGCTAAATCATTAGAACAAGTTCAAACAATGGCACAACATGCTAAATTCATCAAGAGATTTACAAAAGACCTGACAGCAAAGTGTGCAGAATTTGGTACTATTATCATCTTAATCAACCAACTGTACATGGGTGCTGGGGCAATGCCAGGTAGCATGGTTAAAACTGCTTCTGGAGGTGCTGCTATGGATTACTTTACTCATATCAGATTGTGGATTAACAAAATTAATGGCGCTTCAGGTCAAATTACTAAAAAAGATTCTGAGGGTAAAGATGTAATCATTGGTGGCAAATCCAAGTGCTTAGTAATGAAATCTCGATATGGAGGAAGTGGTAACACTGGTGAGTTTAAAATCATGTTTACAGATGATGAAATAACAAGCCCTGTTGATGAGTTTCTTTACAAAGCTAAAGCTAAAGGATTTGAATACATTAAGGAATCCAGAAAAAAATACAGCTATGTCTGTCCTAATACTGGAGAATTATTAGAATCAAAAGATCCTTATGAATTCTGTAAAATGTTGATGAACCAACCAGCTCCAGAAAAGAGAACTCGAGGCGATGAGTCAACTACAGCTTTCCAATATATTTGTGGGAGAACAAAAGTAACTGGAAAACCATTAGAAGATTTATTAGCAGCTATTGAAAGAGGTCCTACTGTTAATGAAGAGGACGATTATGGTATGAGTTTAGAAGAAGCAGCTAAATTAATGGAAGATTGTTGATAAATTAGTTCCTAAATGATAAAATTGTTTAGGAACTAAAATGGATACCAAAGATACTTACTTTGAGCAGTTTAAGAAATCATTAATTGACAACCAAACTGCTCAAAGTTATTTAAGATCTAGAGGTTTTACAAAAAAACTTATAGATAATGATCAAATAGGTTTCTGCCCTCCTTATTCTAGATATTCTTTCAATTTATTAAGAGGCAGATTGATTGTCCCTATCAGAAATCATAATGGTCAATTAATTGCCATGGCAGGTAGACAGATTGATTCATTCAAGAATATGGTTCACGATTCATTGTGGGATACATATGGTTCAGACCCTTCTAATTTTCAAACAAAAGTTGATAAATGGAATAAAGGTAAATGGATCAATGAACCTTATATAAAATCCAGAAATTTATATTTTTTAGACAAAGCTAAACATTCAATTAGAACTAAGAATTATGTTTTTATATGTGAAGGATATTTTGATGTTTTATCTCTTTATGAAAATGGTATAGAAAATGTTGTTGCTTTGTGTGGCACTTCTATATCGGAATATCAAATAGCTTTGTTGTCAAGATTTTGTGATAATTTGATTTTACTTATGGATTCAGATGATGCTGGTAGAATTGCGTCTGAAAAAATCTCATCCAAAATTAATTCTCTTGGTCTTACAGCTAAAAGAATATATCTCCCAGAAGGTTTGGATCCAGATGATTTTGCTCGTAAATATAACACATCGTTTTTAGATAATAAAGTTATTGAAATGATAGAGAAAAAACAAGAAGAGTTGAAAGTTTGTATACGATGAATGATATTGAAACAATTTGGAAACAAAAAGCATACAACACACAAAATGTTTATGACTTGGTTGAATACTTACAAATTCCTAAACCAGTAGCTACAGTATTAGCAACTAGAGGGCTTGACACTCCAAAAAAATATGAAAAGTTTTGTCGTAAAGAACTTCAATATTTACATAATACAGATTTACTACCCGACATCAAATATGCTGTAGATAGAATTAACAAAGCTATTGATAATAACGAAAAGATTTTTGTTTGGGGAGATTATGATGTTGATGGCATTACTTCAACAGCTATTGTAGTAACAGCTCTTAAAAAATTAGGAGCAAATTTAGAATATAAAGTTCCTCATAGAATGGAAGATGGTTACGATATCAAAGTACATTCAGTAGATGAAGCTATATACCGAGAAGCAAAATTACTTATATCTGTAGACTGTGGAATATTAGCATTTGAAACAGCTGATTATGCCAAAAAATGCGGAATTGATTTAATAATTACTGACCATCACCACCCTTCTGATGATGGCAAAATTCCTGATGCTATTGCTGTTATAAACCCTAATAGAGATGATCCATTTTATCCTGGCATTAATTTTAGAGATTACTACACAGAAGACTTTAAAAGATATCCATTTGATTATCTTGCTGGATGTGGAATAGCATTTAAAGTAATGTTAGCAATTGTTAGGTCCAGGAATTTAGATATTAAAGAATACATTGATGACTTAATAGAATTTGCTGCTTTAGGTACAGTAGCTGATGTTGCTCCTATGTATGGAGAAAACAAAATTATTGTGTCATATGGTTGTTCAGTATTGTCATCATCACGTAAGCCAGGAGTAAAAGAATTACTTAGAATAGCTGGAGTTAAGGAAGTTGATACAACATCGATAGGATTTCAAATAGGCCCTAGAATTAATGCCATAGGACGACTAGCAGACTCAAATACAGCTTTGAACCTATTGTTAGCTGATGATGAGGTTATTGCTAGTAATTTAGCTAGAGAATTAGACAATGCTAATAGAAAAAGACAAGAACAACAAGAACAATCTTTTAGTCATGCCATATCTATAGTTGAATCTATGGAAGATTTGGATAAGCAGCATATTTTGATTATTGGTTCTGAAAATTGGCATCCTGGGTTGATTGGTTTGATTGCTGGAAAAATAGCAGAATTATATAACAAACCTACATTGGTTTGCTCATACAAGCAAGATGGATATGCTAAAGGGTCATGTCGGTCAGCAGGTGATTTCAATATATTAAATGCGCTTAAATCAGAAAAGGCTTGGAAGCTATTTAAGAAAAAAAATGATGGATCTGTAATTTGTGGTGGACATGCTTTTGCTGCTGGTTTTGAACTTCCTATAGCTAATATCGATGAAATGAGAGTTGCATTAAATGAATACGCTGAATCTGTAATCGGAGAACCAGTTAAGGAAAAAATAATTGAAATCGATTCCAAAATATTCTTTGAAGACATTAATCTAATTACATACAATCATATAATGAAGTTGTCTCCTTTTGGTTCAGGAAATCCAAACCCAATATTTTGTTGTAAAGAAATGAAAGTGGTGGAAATATCTACAATGACACAAGGTAAACATTTAAAGCTTAAGCTGTCAAATGGAGAAAAAACATGGATATCTGCTAAGGCTTGGAGAAAAGGGTATTTTTCTGAATTAATAAAAGTTGGTGATTTAGTGGATGTTGTATTCAATATTGAGATTGACACTTGGATGAATAAAAATTCATTGTCACTAAATATAATAGATATAAAACTATCTTAGTTTACAAATAATTTAAAAAAACATATAATTGTTGTATAGTTTGAGGATACAACAATTGATAGACAATACTCTTAAGAAAAAAGCTAATTATTCGCAAGAAAAACTAGAATTAGCAATTTTAGAATATCAAGAAACATTGAGGTTGGGGAATAAATACAATATTGATAAAGCATATAAAAATATTTGTAGAATTTATTCTCCAACAGCTCACATGCAAGAATGGTACAATCAATACCATTATCTTTATGATTCTCATGAAGATTTCGCTCAAGATTATGTAAGAGTTTTCTGTAATGTATTGTCAAATTGGAAACCTAGAACTCAAAGAAAAAAATCAAGATATGATGGTTCTGGAGAGTTCAAAAACTATTTTATCGGAGCTTTACAACATAATTATATAAATTTAGTAAAGTCTGATAATGCTGGGAAAAGAAATCCATCTCAAAAATGTCCAATATGCGAAAAATGGGTCAATCCTTTATCTACTCATATCTTAAATCATCATCAAGATATTTTATGGAATCATTTAGACTCTATCAATATTGATCTTAAAACTATAACTCATTGTCCGTTTTGTAAGTCACACAAAATGCCAAAAACTTTTGAATGTTTAGATTCATGCCAAAACAAAGAAAGTGGTGGATGTAAAGTTTGTGCTGATTTTTACAGGTTTACAGCATTACGGAAACATTTCATATCTAAACATTCATCATTATTATTTCAAAAGTTTAATATTTTATATCCTAATTATCAAACTGTTTCACCAAGGGCTTTATCAGTGTATATGATGGAAGATGAAGAAGGTGAACAAAATTGTTATTACGATCATATTAAGGATGATAACAAAGTTAATAATTTGTTAGAAATTGAAATGTCAGATTTAGAAAATAAAATATTAAAACAAGCATTAAGCAGTCACTCACTAGTGAAATTTGATGAAAACATTTATAACTGTTCTTTAGATGAATTTAATATCGCATTGAATAGCATCAAAGATAAAATGTCTTTGATGGGATTAGAAGGATAAAACTATGGAAATTAACGACGAACCAGTGAATACAATTAATAACGACAAGCCTAAAAAGATGTCTGACCCAAGGACTTTGAAAGCTAAAGGTGGAGATCCTAATGATTCTGATATGTCAAGAAGACCTACTGACCCTGTAGGACTTTCAAGAAGTATTCTACACGTATTGAAGGATCATGAATATGTTCGTATCCTTTCAGTCGGACCAACAGCTTTATCTTCCGTTATGTCTGCCTTTAGATTAGCTTCCAGAGATATTGAATCACTAACAAATGGTTCAGTATTAGTTTGTAGACAATCTGAATATAGTGCTGAAATTGGTGGTAAAAAGACAAAAGGAATTTGTACCAGAATTTTCGCCATTGACATCAAATTTGCTCTTTAAAGATAATGTCTGATAATAACTATCAAAAACAAAAAACAGCTGCATTGAGAAAAATTTTGACTGACAAAATCAATGGAATTAAGTCAAATTTTGATGTAAATATTCAGGAAAATGAAATCAGCAAGCAGAATAATATGTACAGATCAAGCTCACCTTGGTATCTGTTATTGAGTGAAAGTAATAAAATAAAAAATGATCTTTCACATAAAAAAAATGACAAATATTTATGTGGTTTTGAATTTGAAAATTATTCTGCTCAAAAAATTATTGATGCCGCATTTTCGAAAACCCTTAACTTTATCTCTAATTATGAGGAACTAGAAACTGATGATGTAAGGGAAATGATGGTGAATTATTTAGAGCAGAATCGTGTGATGGATAGAAAATTAAATGAAATTGTAAAAGCAATAAAAAAAATGAACATCGATGTCCTTAGCGACTATTGATTAACGATATATTACCAGTTATAATCTAACTAACAGAAAGGTACTAAATTTTATCTGAAATTATCTTTCAGATATTTTTTTGTCTCTAAAATTATGGAAAAAATACTTCAAGAAAATAAAAACCGTTTCGTTTTATTCCCAATTGAACATCATGATATTTGGGATTACTATAAGAAAGCTCAGCAAGTTTTCTGGACTGCCGAAGAAATTGATTTAGCACAAGATCTCACTGATTGGGCAAAACTGAACGAAGGAGAGCAGCATTTTGTAAAGCATGTTCTAGCCTTTTTTGCGGCTTCAGACGGAATTGTAAATGAGAATTTGGCTGAGAACTTTGTTGCTGAAGTTCAATACACAGAAGCTAAATTTTTCTACGGTTTCCAAATCATGATGGAAAATATTCATTCAGAGACATACTCACTTTTGATTGATACATACATTAAAGATAAAGAAGAGCAAAATCATCTATTTAATGCTATTGACACTGTTCCTGCCGTTCAAAAGAAAGCAGAATGGGCACTTAAGTGGATTGGCTCTGATTCATTTGTTGAAAGACTAATAGCTTTTGCTGCTGTTGAAGGTATTTTCTTTTCTGGATCTTTCTGTTCAATTTTCTGGCTTAAGAAGCGTGGTTTGATGCCTGGATTATCATTCTCAAACGAATTGATTTCTCGAGATGAAGGTCTACATACAGATTTTGCTGTTCATCTCTATAACAATCACATTCAAAATAAGCTTACTAAAGAGCGTATTATCGAAATTATTGATTCAGCTCTTGTCATTGAAAAAGAATTTATTACTGAAGCTTTACCAGTTTCGCTAATTGGTATGAATTCTGAATTGATGAAGCAATATCTTGAATATGTTTCTGACCGTCTTTTGATGGACTTAGGCGTAGGAAAGATATATAATACCGAGAACCCATTTGATTTTATGGCAAACATCGCATTACAGAACAAGACCAACTTCTTTGAGAAGCGTGTAGCTGATTATGTTAAAAGTGGTGTTGGTGAAGTTCAAGAACAAATTTCATTCGATGAGGATTTTTAGTTATGGATATTGTTAAGCGCAATGGTACAACAGAACCATTAAAGTTAGAAAAAATTTCCTCACGTATCAAAAAGCTTACTTATGGCTTGAACGAGCGTGTTGACCCTGACATTGTTAGTACTAAAGTTGTTTCTGGTCTTTATGATGGAGTTTCAAGTACAGAATTAGATCAGTTAAGCGCTGAAACTGCTGCGTCTATGGTCACAGTCCATCCTGATTTTGGTAAACTTGCTGCCCGTATTGCTATCACTGCTCTTTACAAGAATGTTGAAAAAGATTTTTCTGTTATCGCTGAAAAACTTTACAACTATATCAACCCCAAGACTGGCGAAAAAGCTGGAATGATTTCTGATGAGGTTTATGATGTAATTCAGAAGTATTCACAAGAACTTGACGCTATGATTGTTCACGATAGAGACTTCAATTTTGATTACTTTGGATTTATGACTTTGCGTAAATCCTATCTTTTGAAGATTGATGGTGAAGCAGCAGAAACTCCACAACATCTTTATATGCGTGTTGCTGTTGGCATATGGCGTGACAATTTAGAGATGGTTCAGAAGACTTACGATATGCTTTCTCAAGGTCTTTTCACTCACGCTACTCCAACTCTTTTCAATGCTTCAACAAATCGTCCACAGCTTTCATCCTGCTTCTTGCTTGATATTGATGATGATAGTATTCCTGGTATTTATAAGACACTTTCAGATTGTGCCTTGATTTCTCAATCTGCTGGTGGAATTGGCATTAACATCCATAAGATTCGTGCAAAAGGTAGTTATATCAAGGGTACTAATGGATATTCTAATGGAATTATCCCAATGCTCAAGGTGTTTAATGAGACTGCCAGATACGTTGATCAGGGTGGTGGGAAGCGTAAGGGTTCAATTGCTGTCTATCTTGAGCCTTGGCACGGTGATATTTTTGACTTCCTTGAGCTTCGTAAGAACCAAGGCAAGGAAGAACTTCGTGCAAGAGATCTCTTTTTAGCACTTTGGATTCCTGATTTGTTTATGAAGCGTGTAGAAGCTGATGGAAATTGGTCTTTATTCTCTCCTGATCAGGTTCCAGGATTGATTGATGCTTATGATTCTCCTGACAAGAAAGCTTTTACCGATCTCTATGAGAAGTATGAAGCAGAAGGTAAAGCACTTAAGACCATTAAGGCTCGTGAATTGTGGGAAAAAGTTCTTGATTCACAAGTTGAAACTGGAACTCCTTATATGCTTTACAAAGATTCCTGTAATTACAAGAGCAATCAAAAAAACCTTGGAACCATTAAGTCTTCAAATTTATGTCTTGCTGGAGATAGTACTATTACTGTTCTTGTTGGCGACCTTGTATTTAATATGTCTCTTGAAAAGCTTGTTTCTTCAATTAAGAATCATGAAGCAATTTCCGTAGCTTCATTCAATACAGAAACTGGTAAGCAAGAATTTAAGCCAGTTATAAATGCTGCTTTGATGAATCAAAAATCAAAAGTGTTGAGAATTACTGATTCTGAAACAAGAAAATCTATTGTATGTACTTCAGATCATAAAGTATATACAAAAAATAGAGGCTATGTAATTGCTGCTGAATTAGTAGAAGATGATATTCTAGAAATAAAATAAGAAAAGGTTCAGGTAATTCTCGTGCATACAAAGTTTACAAGTATGATTTTAATTTAAATTTTATTGCAGAATATTAATAAGCAAAATTGTGTGCAGAAGAAAATGAAATTAATTATCGTCAGCTTATTGGCAAAATAATTGATAAGCGTGAATACAAGGGATACTATTACAAGAGAGAAAAATTATGTTGATTATTGAAGAGTTAGAAGAAGAAATTCCAGTATATGATATAACCGTAGAAGACAATCATAACTTCTATGCTAACGATATTTTGGTCCATAACTGTACAGAAATACTAGAATTTACGGATAAAAACGAGATTGCTGTCTGTAATCTTGCTTCTATTGCATTGCCAAAGTATGTAATTGTTCCTACTGGTAATGTCAGAAGCAAAGATAAGAAATTACGCAAATATGATTTTAAGTTTTTGTATGATGTTGTTTATCAAGCTACAATTAACTTAAACCAGGTTATTGATGTCAATTATTATCCTACACCTGAAACTGCTAATTCTAACAATAAGCACAGACCTATCGGCTTGGGTGTTCAAGGTTTAGCTGACACTTTTGTTATGATGGGTTTGCCTTTTGAATCAGACGAAGCAAAGAAACTAAACAAAGATATTTTTGAAACAATTTATTTTGCTGCCCTTACAGCATCTAAGGATTTGGCAAAGAAGTATGGTGCTTATGCGTCTTTTGAAGGATCTCCAGCATCTCAAGGTTTACTACAATATGACCTTTGGGGACTTACTGAAAATGATCTTTCTGGAATGTGGGATTTCTTATCCCTTAAGAAAGAAATCAAAGAGTTCGGATTGAGAAATTCTTTACTTGTTGCTCCAATGCCTACAGCTTCAACAGCTCAAATTCTTGGTAATAACGAGTGTTTTGAACCTTTTACTACCAATCTCTACAAGCGTAATACTTTGAGTGGTGAATATGCTGTAATCAATAAGCATTTAGTAGAAGATCTTGTCAATCTTGGAATATGGAGTGATAACGTCAGACTTAAACTGTTTAATGAAAATGGTTCAGTGCAAAACATTCCTGAAATTCCAACTGATATCAAGGAGGTTTACAAGACAGTTTGGGAGATGAAGGGTAAGTCTATTCTTGAAATGGCCCGTGATCGTTCATATTTTATTGATCAATCACAATCTTTGAATATGTTTATGGCTGAACCTACTGCATCTAAACTTTCATCCGCTCATATGTTTGGTTGGAAATTGGGATTGAAAACTGGAATGTATTATCTCCGTGTCAAGCCTAAAGCTCAAGCATTAAAGGGGCTTGGAATTGATCTCTCAAGTGCTTCTATACAGGAAGTTGAAAAGAAGCCTGTACTTGATATCAGTCCAATGGAAAATGTAGATATTCCTCAATGTAGACTTGATGATCCAGATTGTCTCGTTTGTGGCAGCTAAAAAAAGAGGGGAGAAATCCCCTCTTTTTTAGTAATCTTCACCAATATATTTTCTGTCTGTATATGTTCTGTAAAATGTAACATCAGTACTTGTAAATTCAACATCTGGAATTTTAGTCCAGCTAAAACCGCCACCTTTTTCATAAATATAAGGATTGATGTCTATCATAATTGTTTCTATATCGGTTTCATCATCTACATCTTCAAGTTTGTCAGAATCAATATTATATACAATTGTCTCAACATGTTGTATATCGTCTCTCGTAAATGTAGTAGCAAGATAATCAGGAAAGTTTTTATAAATAATTTCTACAAAAGCGTCAGATATTAAGTGGCATATTCCTCCACCAAAATACACATCTTGGTTTTCATCCCATTCATTGTATATTTCTTGAGCAGCTTCAACAAATAAAGGCGTAAGTGACTTTATATTGTTTTCAAAATCATTTTGTTGAGAGAACTTATACCACATACAGAAATTTTACATTATTACTAACCTAAAAACCTTTTCCAAATTTACATAATAAATTTTAAATGATATAATGATCATATGGGAAAAGCTATTAAAAGAAATGTAAAGATTCTGGATGCTGCATTGAAAGACAGTGAACCAACTGAAGAGGATGGAAGAATCAATCAATTTATATGGCTTCAATTACAAGATGTTGATACAGGATATATCTACACCACTAACCTTTCATTAGAAGACATTAAAACAATAATGAAAGCAGATAGATACCTGGAAGGCAGAGAGCTTGTAAACTTTTGTGTAGCCTTAAAGTCTAGAGAAGATTCTTTAATTTTAGTTTTTGATCCAAATGAAGAAATAACAGTGGAAAATATTGTATATGAGGAAACAGAAAATGAGTGATGTCGTTGAATTCAAGTTGTTCAGAGAAGGGGCAATTCTTCCTGTTAAATCAACTGAAGGAGCAGCTGGATATGATGTATTTGCTTGGAATTCAGATCAATTTGATGGAATCTCTTTGGTAAGTTCAGGACAAGTTGTAGCAGTTCGTACTGGTCTAAATGTGAATATTCCGAAAGGTTATGAAATCCAAGTCAGACCTCGTTCAGGTATGGCATTAAAGCATTCAGTATCTGTCTTAAATACCCCTGGAACTGTTGATTATGATTATTGCCCAGGAGAAAACGACGATCCTGAGAGCTTTGAGCTTAAGGTTATTTTGATCAATCATAACAAGTTTCCATTCACTGTAAAACATGGTGAAAGAATTGCTCAGTTAGTGATTAATAAGCTGCCAGAAGTATCAATAGTTGAAGTTGAACAATTTACACGAACAAACAACACTGACAGAAAAGGTGGGTTTGGGAGTACTGGAGTTTGATGTATCCAGAATTTAAAAAGTTTGTAAATCTTATCGGGCATGATATCACAATCTCGGGCCATGCAACATTACCTAGTTCTGATAATCCCTGTCGTGTAGAAACCGAACAAATGATTATTGGCAAATTAGCTGGTGTTCCTATTGTAAAAACAGAATTTATCAAGCTTGTAAACTTACCAGAACCTGAAGATGGAACTTATTATATTGTAAGTAGACTTTGTATGGATTACATTCCATTTAAAAGAGAAGATGTATTTTGTGTAGATACTGGACCTTCTGCGGTTCGTGATGAAAATGGTCAAGTGATTGCTGTCACTCAACTAAGTTTTTAATGTAAAAACCTACTATAAAAAGTAGGTTTTTTTATTTAAGGTTTTAATAATGCAAAACGAATATACTGAATCAACGGAAATATATAATTTAGCTAAACAACTTCAAGAAAAATACTCAGCATTTATTGGCTATGTTGATCTTGATTTAGTGGCTTTTGCTTTGGTTGAGGGATATAAGCCTAAAAATGCCAAAGTTTCTCAAATGAGTGGAATTACTCAATCGTGGGTGAGAGATATATTATTCGATAAATTTAACACAAGGGGTAAACTATATTGTTTGTCAGTATGGTCAGATTTATGGGAAGAACTTGAACAGTCAAAAAAAGAATGGATTGTATTCAAATCATTATATTCGATAAGTCCAGATCTAGATGGTAAAATTAGAGCTACAGATGTTCAAGACTATGGCTTTATAGTTGAATATTTTGTAAGATCAGGTTTTGGGCCATATTGGGAAAGTAAAGATAATTTACCGTCACTTTTGTCTCAAGATCTACCTTTAGTTTTACCCTTGGATGATTAAAATATGTCTTTTTACAATAAATATAGGCCAAAACAGTTTTCTGATATAAAAGGCTCTAAATCAGCTCAAATATTGAAAAAACAAATTGAACTTAACAAAACATCACATGCTTATATTTTGGCAGGTCCTCCAGGAACAGGCAAAACTACATTAGCCAGAGTTGCTGCTATGTCTCTTCTTTGTGATGAACAGAATCATACAAACTGTAAATCATGTTCTATGATTATAAATGACAGTCATCCAGATGTTTATGAAATCAATTGTGCTGTAAACAATGGTGTAGATAATATCAGGGAGAACATCATACAATTAGCAAGATTAGCACCAATTTCTGGCAAATATAAAATTTTTATCTTAGATGAGTGTCATATGCTTACAACTCAAGCTCAGACATCTTTAATTAAAATTACTGAAGAGCCGCCAAAGTTCGTCAAGTTCTTTTTCTGCACCACTGATCCAAATAAAATACTAAGAGCCATTCAAACAAGATGTCAGTTTTTTGTTATGAACAAATTATCAAGTTTAGATCTGATTTCTGTCATGGAAGACGTTTGTGAAAATGAAAGATTGAATTATGAATCATCAGCATTAGAATTGATAGCAGATGAAGCCGAAGGAAGTGCTAGAACTGCTTTATCGATTTTAGAACAAGCTTCTGTAGAAGATATCAATGAAGATAACGTAAGATTACTTCTAAATAGATCTCCAAAAGAATTAGCTCAAAAATTAATTACATCTATTATTACAAAAGATAGAGGACAAGCATTAAGATTGCTATCTGCTGCTCATGTTGAGGGCAGGAATCTTCAATCATTGATATTGGAAAGTTCATATATTATGCTTACAGCTATAAAGTATATGGCAAGATATGTAAAGGATAACAGAGATCCGTACATAGAAGATATTTGTAAGACTGTTTCTTATTCAAATATTTTATTTTTATCAGAACAGTTGTATAACATATCAAGTAATATAAGGCAAATTGTTTCAGAAGATATAGTAGCAATTACTGGAGTTCTGAAAATTATTGATAACTATACTGAAAAAGTATAAAAGGATTTTCAACGTATGTGCCTTAGAGAAAAACATGGCAACAGAAGATCCAAAAATTGTTAGATTAGTTTCTAAGGCAAAAAAAGGCGATAACAGAGCATTTTCAACTTTGATGAAAATGGTGGAAGGCGATTTAAAAAAATTAGCCAATCATTATTTTATCATTGGTGGGGACAGAGAAGATGTCATGCAGGAGCTTAGATTAGGTGTTTTCAAGGCAATCAATTCATATGATTGTACTAAAGATACGACATTTAAAAACTTTTGTGTAAACTTAGTTTGTAAAAGACATTTAGCTACAGCAATATCTTCTGCTAAAAGAATGAAAAATTCAGTGTTGAATGATTCTATATCTTTGGATGCTCCTCTTATAATGGGTGATGATGGAAATTTTCAAACTTTAGCAGACTATCGCCCAGAAAAGCAAAACCCGTATGATGAATCTCCTGAATGTGATTTAGTATTAGATATCATAGTCAAAGAAGAATATGAATTAAACTCAAAACACTTACTTGAAAAATTAACACCTTTAGAATCAGAAATTTTTACAGAATATGGACACAATTCTTCATATAAGGAAATATCATTCACTTTAAATGTTCCCCCAAAATGTGTTGACAATGCCCTTACTCGTATAAGAAAAAAAGCTTCTGAGGTTTACATTCAATACAAAAAAGAAGAAAATAACTTCTTTAAAAAACCATCATAGCCCAACTTGATAAACATATTACAATGTAGTAAGATGTTTATATGGAAACTTCAATTGTTGATGTAGTAATCGGCATGCAGTATGGCGATGAAGGAAAAGGCAAGATAGCTAATCAAATGGCTATGTCTGGTGATTATGACTATGTTATTCGCTTTAATGGCGGAGGAAATGCTGGTCATACAATTTACCTCAATGGAGAGAAAATTGTTACACATTTGGTTCCTTGCGGTGTTTTGCACGGTGTCCCCAGTGTTATTGGTAATGGTTGTGTTATCAATACGCAAAAATTATTTGAAGAACTTGAGTATCTTGAGGGACTTGGATTTGATACGTCAATCCTTAAAATAGCAGAAAACGCCCATATAATTACTAGAGAACATATCGAAGAAGATTCCAAAGACACTAAAATTGGAACTACTCGCACTGGAAATGGCCCTTGTTATAGAGACAAAGTGGCTCGCACTGGAATTCGTGCCAAAGATGTTCCTGAACTTCAACCATATCTTGTAGATATGTATAGTTTAATCCATTCATCACCAAAAAGATTTTTAGCTGAAGGTGCTCAAGGTTATTGGCTTGACATTGACTTTGGTGACTATCCTTATGTCACTTCTTCAAACACAGGTGTAGGAGCTGTATTAAATAATGGTTTCAATTTTAAGCAAATACGGGATGTTGTCGGGGTTATCAAATGTTATTCTACCTATGTTGGAGCCAAAGACTACCAACAAGTACACGACGACAGATTTGAAAAGTTGCGTGAGATTGGTCAAGAGTATGGAGCCACTACAGGACGGCCAAGACAAATAGACTGGTTAAATCTTGATGAAGTGGTAACAGCTTGCCAAATGAATGGTGTCACTAAACTTATTGTCAACAAAATGGATGTTTTAGCTCAAATCGAAAATGGCTGGGATTGGTATCAAGATTGTAATTTACATTTTGTTGATGACGAAGGATCTTTCATGCTTTGTCTAATGAATCAAATCTTAAAATACAATCCAGGTATTGAAATCGAATTCCAGGGACAACTACATTGAAGTTTAAACTATCAAAAACTGAACACATTGCTAAATTTCAGCAAGTCAATAAAATTGGTAAATTAAAAATTACAACTCACGAGAATAAGTCGGTATCAAATGACTCACTTGTATTTTTTAGTGACAATAATAAACTATTCTTGTATGTAACGAATTCAATATCTTCTTCTCTAGTTTACTTGTGTGAATCTCCAGAGGGTTTTAATAATTTTGCTGTTGATTGTATTTCTTTTACTAATGCGTTTACGAATTTTCCAACCGATGAAGTTCAGTTTGTTTACATAAAGGAAGATAATCAGCTTGTATTTGGAAACAAAAAGACTCGAGTGTCTTTGAAAACTTCTTTTGTTGATAATATCGACACAGTAATAAAACAAGACTTGGCTATAGATGAAAACTTGGATTTTACAAATATCGATATTGATAATTTGTTGGATTCATTGAAGTTCACTACATTTTCTTGTTCTTCTGATAATGATGAATACCCATATTCTTCTATAATGTTTTTTATTGAAGATCAGATTTTCAACACACAATCATCTGACAAGCACAGAGTGTCCATATTTGGCAAACAATACACTAATCAATCTTCGTATCTGTTATCTAAAAGTCAAGCTGATTTAATAATAAGTTATGTATCAAAAGACAATTCATATTCATATTCGATATATAAAAACAAATTTATTATTAAGTGGAATGAAAATTTACTTGTAACTTCATTAGAGAATAACCTGCACCAATCTGTTTTCTCTAGCTTCAATAAGTTTTTTGATGATTCAAAGTTGATTGCCAAAATCACATTAGATAAAGATGAAATTCTCAAATCACTTAAATTTAATTCAAATATATCTGGATCACATGTTTTTCATATTGAAAGTAACAAATCTGAATTATTGATTACAAGTGTTAATGATGAAAAAGGCGCAGTGGCTGATAAAATAGCTTTAGAAGAAGAGATTCAAAAAATAAATGTTTCGTACTTAACTTATCATGCTATAAAGTGTCTTGAAATGATAAACTCAAAATCAGTGGAGATGAACTTCTATGATTATAATAACTTTACGTTGTGTATAGTCAAAGATGATAAGTTTGTTCACATTATGTTCCCTAAGGACTAAAGATGGATTGTAGAATATATTTTGGCTCTAAACTGTTAATTGAAAAATCAATTGTAAAAGAATTTCCTGATTACAGTTTAGTAAATTCATATAATACTGAATCAACAGTCAAGAATTATTCGCAATTTTTCGACAACAACAAGATATATCTACATCATTGCCCATCAAACGAAAACTTGAAATTACTTGACACTTCATCCGGTAATCATTTTATTTTTTTTGATGACGATTCTTTTGATGGTAGGATTTCAATAATACAAAAAATAAAGAAGAAGGGTTTAATTTTTGATTTTTCTTATCCTGTTATTGGAGACACATCAAACCTTAAAAGAATTGTTCAAAGTCAGTTTCCAAATATTAAAATTGAACATGATTGTTGGTTATGGTTCAATACAAATTGTCCAATAATCAAGATTAAGTCTAAAGTATCAGGTAGTAAAAAAGAAAAGTTATGTTATGATATTGACATATTGATCAATGAAATTAATAAAATAACATCTATTAAAGACAATCTTGTTAAATCTGATTTAGAAAATAATTCATATAATGCTGAAACTGACATTTTCAAGTTTATTGAATTAATGCTATCTAATAAAATATCTGATTGTATCAATAAACTAGGTAGCTTATTGAATTCAATTGGAGATCAGGGGCTACTACTTATCATTCTTTCTCAATTGAACTTTTTGATCAAGGTAAGTTATTGTAAAGAAAACAGAATAGATATTAACAAAGCTAGTGAAATTTTAGAACTCAAGGATATTTTAGGTAAGTATTTAAGTGATCAATGGACTTGTATCGAAGCTCCTAACTTAAATGAAAATGTAATTAGAATTCAAATTGAATATTCTAAGCACACTCCTTCAACTAAAAAGTTGTCTAAAGTTTATCAAATCGTTTCTGATACAATATCAAAAATTAGAACTTATGGAAATGCTGAACACAACATAATTTATATGTTACATAAGGTCGATCTTGTATAATTTGTAAATGTGTATGATGACAAATATAGCTATATCAACAAGCTTGTAAACAATGCTAAAAATGGAGACAGTGATTCATTATTTGAGCTGTTTGATTTTTACAAGCCTTTAATATTTTCATCAATCAAAAGATGTCTTCAAAAGAATGACAAATTATCAGCATACAAAGAAGATATAATATCCGACTCTATTTTTGTATTTTCGAAACTAGTTGATCAATACAATCCTGAACTTACATATTTTTCTTATTTCATATCAATTAGATTAGATATTAATTTATTCCGTTACATACAAAACAAATACGACAACCTTGAAGTATCTCTAGAAAATGAGCCTAAAAGTGACTCAATTTTTGATCCATTTAACAAAATAGATAATATGATCGTGATTCATGAAACTTTGAGAAAATTGCCAGAAAATATGAGAGATATATTGGTCATGTATTTTTTTGATATGATGGATCAAAAAGAATGCGCCTTAAGATTGAATATATCTCAAAGCGCATTTTCTAAAAGACTGTCTAAAGCTCTTTCTATGATGAAAAAAGAGCTTGGTGATGACTTCTTATTTAATTGATTTTCTAAAGTTATACCAGGAAATACGTGCTACAGGTTCTTTAGGCTGTACAGAAACATCTACACCTTTTTGAGGTTCATTATCATCAAATCCAGGAAAATTACCTTTAGGTCTTCCAGGTCCTTTGTATACAGGCATAACAACATCAAATTTTCTACCACTAGGAATTGGTTTTGCATGTTGTATTTGAAATCTTGTAATGTCTAAAATATCTTTTGCTGTTGGAGGTTCAGCTTTGCCTTTAGGTGCTGTTTCTTTTTCTTTCATCTGATCTAATCCATCTATGTTAATAAGATCAGAATCAAGATCACCACTAGCTACCGCATCAGCTACTTTGCCAAAATAATCAGCCATATACCCTTCAATAACAGCCTCAGATACATCATCAAGGTCAAATACCAATCTTGCTCCACTATTGATCAAATCAGCTTCAATTTGTCTTAATTCCATTTCCATCTCTGTTCTTTCAGCAGATTCTATATCGGTGGATTGGATTGATCTATTAAGTTGATTTTTTCTCTTGATTAAATTTCTTCTATAATCTTGTCTTCCAGCAACAGAAAATGTTTCATGGAATATCATCTCTAATCTAGTTCTTTGCCTTTGAAGAATTTTATTAATTGCTGATTGAGGATCTGCTAAATTTATTACTTTACCTTCTTTGGTGGTAAATGTTCCGAACCTTCCAGCTTCCAAATCTTTTAATAATCTTCTAGCGTTTGTACCACCAGAAACTAAGTGAACCATTTCATCTTGGATATCATGAATCCATTGTTCTTTAGCTGCTTCATAAATTTTTGGAGAAGTAACTTTGGATTTTAAATGTTTCTCAAAAATAGATCTTAAATATGGAATATCACCATGAGTACGAGCATACATTTCACTAGGATTGATGATATAAGCTTCTTGTTCAGTAACTTCAGGATTTAAGTGCTCCGACTTCATCATGATCAAATCACCAGATGCTAAATAATGTAACGCATGAGCTACTTCATGTCTTCTTGTGCCTTCAGTGAAGATATTAGGCTGCATATCTAAACTTTGAGCTAATTGTCTATGGTACTCTAAAGAATCATAACTGTCCGTGTTGATTATGATTGCTGGTACAATTTCTTTTGTTTCTGGGTTTGGAAATCGTGGACAAAACAATCCTCTCCATGATCCGTCTGTAAAGCTTATTCCATTAATCTTAAGTTTTTTTGCGTTGTTTTTTACTAAAAAGTTTTTCAGTCTATAACTATCAAACTCTATGATCACCATTTTAGAGGCATATTTTCTTAAATCTTCAGGACTGAGAGTGGTGTACTTAGATTCACTAGTCATTCTGTCAAAATATGTTGGTGTAATTTGAGTGAAGAGTTTATCGTATTCTTTCTGTTCTTCTGTTAATTTTTTATCCCATTCTGATTTTTCTAACTTTGTTGGTTCTTTGTAACTTGAATCAAAAGCCCAATTGTATACACCAGTGAAGGCATCATGAATATTTATGACACCTTCTTTTTTGGCAAGTAATAATAATTTCAAACCATCATTTAAAATAGCTTGCTTTGCTTGATCGCCACGTTGTTTTAATTGTTGATTTACAGATGTGCCTAATTGATCCAATACTTTAGTTGATATTTTCTCATAATCTTCTGGGTTGTCTTCTAAATAATCTACTAAGACCTGATCAACACAGAATCCATGTTGAAGCCAGAAAAATTTTATTTCATGTAAAAGTGCTCTACAATAATCTTGAAAATCATCATCACTCTCTAAATAGGCAATATTTTCATCTGTAATATTGTAATCTTCGCCTTCTTTATAGATCCTTTCAATCATTTTTTGAACTACATTTGGTTTTTCAGCAAATTCTAAGTCATTTTGTACTCTGGCATAAAAATCAATATAATACTTCAATTCATAAGAATTGATAAGTCTGAGTGCTGTTTGATAATTTTGTTTTAACACAGCAGCAAAAATATTAAAAACTTCATCCAATTCAATGCCTGAGTGAATATAACTTAAAATCAAGGTTGCATCGAAATTACCTGACTGTATATACCTCATCACAGAATTAGTATCTTTGAAATTATCTAATAATGGATTTTTAGATAAACTTTTTTCGATAATCTTTGTTCTACTATCGGAATCAGGAACTCCAAAAACACCTTTGTCTCTGCCCCCAAGAATAAATAAAGCAGTGGGAGTGGTTAATTGAACACCTTTATCCATCAATAAATTAACGGTGGTGTATCCATAACCCATAAATGAACTAAAATTTGACTTAACTTTATCAGGGGAATTGCTTTCTCCACCAATGTTAACAGCTACATAAGAAGACTTTGTAGTCAAATACTGATTTAATGACCCCATGAAATTTAATATAAAAAGTAAATCAGTGTCTAAATTACCTTTTTTTAAATAAGCATCAACAAATCTAATCAAATTTCTTACAAATGAGCTAACATCCATTAGTACTTCAATTTGTGCATCACTCAGATATTTTTCTAAAACATTTGATTTTGTTATAGAATTAATAAATTTATGAAGAGATGACATAGTGGGCATTTTTGTATCACTATAAAAACTTAGCTGAGAATCTTGAATTGATTTTTGAAATGATCCTTGCCAAGTGATTTCAGTGCTAGATAAAACGTCCCAAGCGGTGATTGCTGTTTTGATATTTTTGGAGTACCACATAATAATTTTTATATTCTGATTATTTTCATTTTATCCTATTATAAAAGACTAGGAATATTAAACTGAAAATTATGTACTATATTATTATGTTCCAAAAATCCCTTTGAAAATAATAGAGTTCAAAGGGTGTTTTTTTGTTAGGGAGTGAATCAAAGTGGTTGAAAAAAATACATCCGATGATATTATTTACAATTGGCGCAATGAATTAAAAGGCCATTCTTCTGGTATGAAAGTTGTAGCCAATTCTCAAGCCCTCAAATTTAAGAATCAAGGTTTTAATAAAGATGAAGTTATTGAACTTTTGTCTGCTGAAAATTTTGATTTAGAATTAGCAACAAGAGTAGCTTCAAATTTATTTGATAGCAATAATGATGAAAAAGCAGCAGTAGAAGTTCCAGTAGTAGCAACTAAATATTCAGATTGCGCTCCAGTAATTGAAAGAACTTTACAAAAACTCAGTGCTAAAGAATTTATTAATAAATTAACTGAAGGCAAACATTCAATAGTTAAAGTAGATAACAAATCATATGAATCTTGGAAAAGATTGGCTGAATTAGCAAAGAAAAATTTCAATGCTAGACAAGCTTTACACGCTGAATTGAAACCATGGATTGAAGAAGTTTTGTTGAATTCCGTTATGATTGCTGAAAAGAATGATAACAATGTAAAAACAGCTTCTAAAAATAAAGTAGTGGTTTCATTAAGACATGGAGTTGCTGAAGTAGATCTTGCTAATGGTACGTCTACTAGTGAAAAATTTACTCAAGGTAATTATGAATTGTTCGGTTTAGCTGATGAATTTATGGTTAAAGCTGCTGATTCATTATCCCCATATGAGAGACTTAAAAGAGCTCTAAAAGACTAATTTTATTCATTTACTACCATAAACCCGTCGATTTCGGCGGGTTTATTTCTTTTATAAGGTAACTATGGAAAAGCAATCAGAAGAATCTAAAATTGTAGATGCAATTAATCCTACACCAACCACTGAATTAGTCAAAGATGATAAAAAACCATCTAAAATGTTCAGTGATTTGAAAGAAACAGACAAACCGATTGTTCCTTTGCCTCCAGATCCTATGTCTGATATTTCCTACCCTCAGTTTGTAGAGCCAAGATGTGCTATTTGTACTTCACCTTTTAGAGATATTGCTGAGCACGTATATTTGGAATCAGGCAAAAAACCACAAGCTGTACTACACTTTTTTGCTAAACATTTTGATGCAAAAATGAACTGGGTACAAATCAATAATCACATGGACAACCATTGTGATTTTAAGAAAATTGCTACTTCAGGACTAAAAAACTACGAACAGAGAGAAGAACTTATTGCTCCTTGGATATTCAGAGAGCACCAATTAGCTTTGACAGCTTTACTTGTAGAACTCGATGATGTTAGAGGAATGGATTGTTCTAAAAATAATGATCTTAAATTAAGAAGAGCTCAAATGGTTGAAAAACTTGTGAGTAAAATTTTATATTTGAAAGAACATAGAGACAATCAAGGTGTTTATGCTATCAATATTTTTGAAATCTTAATGGAATTACATGAAGAGATGGAAAGTGATATTGATAAAAGAAAAATCAGGGACAAAATGTTAGTTCTAAAGGCGAAAATTCAACAGGATAACTAATGAGAAAGCCTATAACAAAATCAAATACACCTGATCTTAAGACTCAATTACTACAACAAGCACAAAAAGCCACTGAATTCTTTAAGGAGTCAGGATATGCTTCTGAATTTGCTGATGAACTTATGCCATCAATCAGAGCAGAAGCAATACCTCCAACACAGCCAGAAAAGTCACGATTCAACCCTGACCAAATAGTTGATATTATTACTTTTATAGAGCATCCTTTTTTCTGTAATTTGAAACCATACCCTTGGCAAAAACTAATTCTAAAATGTTTTTATATGGGTCAAGAAGGTAACACGAATCTAAACATAGAGGACCATGTAAATGACACCGATTGTAAAGGATGTGTCTGGGAGTATATTAAGGATAACGAAGAAAGTTTTTATAAGTCAAGAAAAGAAAACAAACAATTTAGGACAATTTTTTCTATAACTAACTCTCCTTGTGTTCAATGTAAAAGGCAAAACAAGGATGTAAAAAATGAAAGATATCATCAAGCAAAAGAAGAATCAACTAACCCAGATGCTGAAAGACTTGTCACTGAACTAGAAAAAAGACCAATTATTGACTGTTTTCAATCTGAAAAAGATCTTTTATATTCTGAAGAGTTTGACCCAAAACTTAGAATGCAGGTTGAAGATAAATGTACTAAAAGATATAAATTTCAAGAATTAGTTTTAGTGCTTGGGAGAAGAAGCGGAAAATCCTTTCTAGTTTCTGCTATGGCTCTTTACGAACTTTATAGATTGATTTCTATGGGTCATCCTCAATCTAGATATGGATTGATGGAATTTGATGAAATAGTCTTATTAAATGTTGCTAGAAATGAAGAGCAAGCCAAAAAAGCAATTTTCTCTAAGATCAAACAAACTGTTTTAGCATCACCATTCTTCTCTCCGTATATTGGTAAAGATACAGAATTGGAAATGAGATTCTACACTCAACATGACAGAGAAGAAAATGAAAGAAGAAAATCACAGAATTTAAATCCTTTTTCAGGATCTCTTGTTTTGCGTTGTGGTTCAAGTAATGCTTCAGGTCTTGTGGGTCTTACTTGTTGGTGTATTATCATGGACGAGGTAGCGGCAATGGCTGGAGACAATCCTGACTCTGGAGTTGACTATTCTCTATATGATGATTTGAAACCATCTCTAGCTACATTTGGCAAAGATGGAAAAATGATGATGCTTTCTAACCCTAAAGGACCTATTGGATTGCTTTACGATCTTCATGAAAACAGACAAGAAGACGCTACAACTCTTGTTATGAGACTTCCTACCTGGCTGACAAATCCTAATATTGATAAAGCATGGTTGGATGATCAGAAAAAGAAAAATCCAACAGAACATCAAATGCAGTACGGAGCTGAATTCGGAGCATCTTCTTCAGATCCAATGTTTATGAAAGATGACATTGACAGAATGTTTAGTAGTATGTCCATGGTTAAACGTGTAGAACAAGGGCAACAATTATTCGAATATTATTGCCATTTAGATCCTGCTAGAACATCAGATTATTATGCTTTAGTTGTTGCTCATACTGAAATGATGAATGGATTGTATGGTCCTGACAATCTACCATTAAAAAGAGTGGTGATAGATCATATACATTTCTGGAATCCATTAACAAAAAATCAACCTGTATCTGAAAGAGATGTTGAGGAATATGTTATAGATCTTCATAAAAGATTTAAGTTTAGACAAGTGAGTATCGATCAATGGCATTCTCAATCTTCAATTATCAAGCTTCAATCTTATGGAATTAATATTCAAGAGCGTCAATTCAATAAAGAATATAAAGAAAAAATATACACTGAACTCTCTCAGTTAATTAGAGAAGACAGAATCGATATATATGATTTACCTGGAGGAACATATATAGATTCTTATGGAACTAGTATTTCTTTGAACGAAATACAAGAAGCTAAAACTCAATTTTTATTCTTACAAAAAAAATGGAAGGGTAAAAGATATTATATAGAGGCTTTGTCAGGATATAAAGATGACATATGTGATGCTGTAGCTGCTGTCTCTTATGAATGTCTTACTTCTAAATTTGCTGTTAGATTACCAAAATCAAAACTAGCTAATCTAGGCGGAAGGTTTAGATAATCAGTTTGATGTAATAAAATATCATGTCTCAAAAGAATATCAAAACATCTCAATTTGGCGGTATAGGTGGCGGTGGTTCAGGTTCTCCATTTTCACCAGGAAGATCTCCTATTGGTCGTGGTGGTAATAATTCTGGAGGATATGAAATCAATGTTCAATGGGCTGATGATAAAACATTAGAAAAACTGATAAGCAGAACGCATATAGATCAAGATTTATCAGATAAGAATATTGAATCAAGATTGACACCTCAACATCAATATGCTGAAGAAGTTAAGAATTATTTATTAACACCAGCAGAAAGATTAAGAGAAAAATTTAGAGCTGAATTACACGCTTATAAAAAGTCTTTAGAAGAACACGCAGACAGTTTACATAAAAATAGCGTGGAATACATAAAAGAACATTACAAACCCAAAGCTGAACATATCACAACTTTGGAAGACCAACTCAAGGCTCGTAGAAAATATAATGATGAGCCTAAGAAAAACTTCTTTCAATATGAAGATGAGCTACCTGAATTAGTTCAACCAGAGAGAATTCATCCTGTATTGTCTAACAGTGTGATGAAACAAGTAGTGGCAGATTATCCTATCAAAAGAAGAAACGAAATAACAGAAGATAGTGAATATGAAAAGAATGAAGCTGATGTCGCTAAATATACAACAGTTCCAGGCAATTTTAAGATCCTTTTAACACAAGATCAATTAGACAAATATTTATCAGAACCAGGTGCAAACAGATCTTACACTGATAAAGATGGATTTTATAATGAAGAAATAGTGTCTGATTATTTATATCCAGAAACAAAAGCGAACAATCATCCAATAAACGAAATTTCTAATAATAAACCATTAGAAAGTGAACTATTTTTGCCATTAGAAGTTCAATTACATAAATCAGGTCCTTTGAATAGATATGATAGAAATAATCCTTCTGGTAAAGAGAACATGGGATTAGAAGAGATATATCCAGTAGGTATTGCTGGTAGAAATTCACCTTCACCATGGTCTTGATGTAAAATATATATATGTATGACTATTTAGTAGTTGGAGCCGGATTATACGGCTCCATTTTTGCTTATGAAGCAAATAAAGCTGGTAAGAAAATTTTAGTTGTAGAAAATAGAAATCATATCGGTGGTAATTGTTATTCTGAACCATACGAAGATTATCATATACATAAATACGGCCCTCACATTTTTCATACCAACAAAAAACATGTGTGGGATTATATAAATCAATTTACTTCTTTCAATAATTTTTCATTGAGAAACAAAGCTTATGTTAATGGAAAGATTTATTCATTACCTATCAACTTAAATACAATACATCAAGTTTGGCCTGAAGTTAATAATCCTTTATTAGCTAAATTGAAATTAAAAGAAGAATCACTCAAAATAGAAAATCCCAGTAACTTTGAAGAATACTGTTTGTCCACTATGGGAAAAACCCTATATGAAATGTTTTTTTATGGATATACAAAAAAACAATGGGGTAGAGATCCTAAAACATTACCTGTTTCTATAGCAAAAAGAATTCCATTAAGAATGTCCTTCAATGATAGATATTATTCTGACGATCACATTTATGAAGGAATACCAATAAATGGATACACAGACATATTTAATAAACTTTTATCAGATATAGATTTAGAATTAAATTGCGATTATTTGAAGAACAAAGAAAGCTTAAATAAATTAGCTAAGAAAGTTTTATATACAGGCCCTATTGATAGATATTTTGATTATATGTTTGGAGACTTAGAATATAGAACGCTAAAACACAAAACTGTATATACAAAAAATGATGATTTAGGTACAGCACTAATCACATACCCTTCTCTTGTTTATAGTCATACAAGAATAATTCAACATAATTACTTTACACATTCAAACCCAACATACAAAGCAATAACTCATGAATATTCAAAAATATATGAGAAAAATTGTACCAGCGAAGATCCTTACTATCCAATAAATGATGTTTTAAATAACGAAAAATACAATAAGTATAGATCTTTTGCTGATGAAAATTGTCCAGAATTAATCATTGGTGGACGATTGGGAGATTATAAATATTACGATATGGATGTGACTATAGATAATTCATTGAAACTAGTAGAGTCAGAATTAGCAGGAAAATAAATTCATAACAATAAACAGATAGATATGGATCTTGTAAAAATAGTCAAAATAGCAAAATATTATGATAGTACAGGTCAGTATAAAAAAGCTGACGATATTTTTTATAAACTATCATCATATTACCCTGAACAATCAATCACAAAACAAAAAGATATTCAGCTTTTTGAATGGGATGAAGTAGTTGATGAACAATTCAAGGAAAATGACACCAACTATATCACAAAAAAACCAAACTTAAGAGTACCTGAATATTTTGATTTGGGCGGAGAAAAAGACGGTAAAAATATAGAAGGATTACTAAATGGGCCTGATAGTGTTCCAGGTCCTGCCTATATTGATCCAGGAAATCTTGCTTCAAGCCCATCTATGGCAGGGGATTTAGATTATTTTTTATGGGATGAAGTTAGAGACGAAGATCATCCTGAATACAATAGAATACCTAGAAGGTAAAGGAAAATATTATGCCTATTCCAATTAAACCAGTTCATTCTTTAGATTTACATGCTGAACTTTTTGACATTCCTATGACAAATAATTCAGGGTTATCTGATTTACAACTTCACTTATTAGGAACCACTGAAAATAAATCAACAAGAGAAGCTGGAAGATTATCCAAAAGAGATATTGAAATTTTACAAGAAATCGATGCTAGTATGAATGATGTAAAAACAGCATCATATGAATACAAAGTGCCTCATAACATTACGGATTCAGATCTTTTATATCTTAAAACTGCTGGTCTTTTATCTGGTCATGGAAGATCTGTTACATTAACACAAGCAGCTAAAATAGCATTAAGAGACTTTTATCTTTCCACAGATTGTACAAATGAATTTAGAAAAGCTAGAACTAAAGACAGGTTTGATTTAGAAGAAGCAAAAACTGTCAAAGTATCTGGAACAAAATTTAAACGTATAGCAACTTGACTCACTAGTAGTAAAAATAAAGTCGAGTTCGACATAAGATTTGTAGCTAATGACGATAAAAAAAGAACTAGAGGATTGATGTTTGCTAAACCTCTAGAAGAAATGGAAGTTGTTTTATTTGATTTTGAGTATCCAGATTGTTATTCATTTTGGAATAAAAATGTAGATTTTGATTTAAGTTTAGCGTTTTTGGATTCTGACATGAAAATTGTAGATTTCAAAGATTTAGATAAACAAAGTTCAAAGTCTGTAAGTCCAAATTCAAACAGTGTTGTATATGTTATTGAAGCTAAAAAAGGCATTTTTGAAAAGCTTGGTATAAACAAAAATGACAAGTTTGAATTGGACAAAAATAAATTGATTTTGGTTTAGATGATTAATTAAAGGATTTTATCTTAATAAGATAGAAGCAGATTAATATATTTTTTTATCAGCTCCAACGAAAAAGGGCTGTTGAGGATTAAAAAAATAAACTAGGAGTTTATAAAAACATGGCAGATATTATTTTCCCAAATACATATGGTGATGATTCATTTGAGTCTGATTCAATGTTTAAGGGTATTGATTGGGACAACTTCAATCAAAAATTAGCTCAAGCCAAAGATGCTAAAGAAAAAGAAGTTACCAGTGATGTATTAGACTTATTGGAATCTCTTAAGGAATCAAATCCTGGTAAATTCCATGAAACAGTTAAAGATGTTATGGACGAAGATGATGACAAAGAGGACAAAACATCTGGTTGGAAAACTGCTGGTGATAAATGTGCAGCCTGTGATTGCGATCCATGCGAGTGTGATGAAAAAGAATCTAGCATGATCAAAAGAGCTCCAGTTGCTTTTACTCATCCTTCACAATTGAGCGCTGAGGCAGTTGAAGCAGCTTTAGCATCTGGTGACAAAGAATTAGCTAATGCTATTTTAGCAGCAAGACATGAAAGAAGAGTTAGATTAGCTAGTAAGATTCAAAAAACCGTAGAGGCTCAAGAATCTCAAGCTTTGAAATTGGCTCAAAGAAAAGCATACAGAGAGTCCTTAGTTAAGACATCAAGTAAGAAATCAAAGCCTGTAACAGCTTCCAAAAATACAAGTGCTCCTGTAACAACTGATAAATTTGTAAAAATTTCAGAAATGCCTAAAGCTGCAAAGGTAGCATTTGCTGAGAAAGCATTATCAGAAGGTTTCCCTGCTGAATATGTTCAAGCTGTTTTAGGTGAGTCACATACATCAGCTGAGAAGGCAGAAGAGATCAAGAATGTAATGGCATCTCCACTTGATATCAATATCAAGAAGTCTGCTGTAGCATCTATGGTTAGAACTGCTACATTAACAAATGCTGATTATTCAAGATTAATTAATTATTGGAAGAATGAATTGGGTTACGGTGATGTCGAATGGATCAATGCCCTTTTCACCAAACAATACGACTAAATCCTCAACACACTAAACCCAGGATGAAACACTCCTGGGTCCTTTTTGTTGATAAGTAAAGGTAGCAAATAATGGGTAATTTTAGAAAAGTATCTGATACATCTTATGTTCCAAACTTTATTGAAAAGAAGTTTGTTGCATCACAAGTTGAAATTGAAGAAGATCCTTATGCTGATTTAAGAAGAAATTCAGCTGAAAACAAAATCAAAATTTCTAAACAAACAATTGGCTTACAAAAAGAAGCCTCCTCAAATTCATGGGAAAGAATCGAAACTGCTGTCAATTATAATGATGTAACAGCTAACACATTTGAAGAAAGAGTTAGATCTGGTAATTTCAAAAATGAAAAAACCGCATCTGATCTTCAAGCTTTCTCCCCAGAAGATTATATGAATGCATTTATGAACCAATCATTAAATGTTTTTGATCCAGCTATGATGGATATTTCTAATGAATTTATGAATAGCCAATCAAGTGAGTCACAACAATCTATTATTGATTCTGCTCACAGAAGAGAAGCTAAAGCATCTCGCCATAAAGAATGGGAAGCAAACGCTATTGATTCATTGAGAAAATCACAAGTTGTTAATTCAAGAGCTCATTCTATTCTTAGAGTTTCCAGTGATGTTGAATCTAGATCTTCACAATTTGGTGTATTAGATCCAAATGAACTTGATGAGAGAGAGCAAATGAGAATTGCTAATCAAAACAAGGCGAGAGAGCAAAGATTAGCAATTAAGAAAAAAGCTCATGAAGATTTGGTCAAAAAATCTTTAAATGGTTCAAAAACATTAGCTGATATCTACAACAGTTTTGATCTTGATCTTGACTAAAAATGAAAAATAATTCTCAACTATATCGAATAAGTCAAACAACTCCTCCTTTGGCCTCTAATCCTGGAACTGCTCAAAGTTTAGGACTTAACAACATGCCCTTAAATGACCAATCTCAAGGTGTAACTCCTGAAGATATGATCAGTAAATTAGAAAATGTTGTTAATGGTTCATATAGAAATAATGAATCTATAAAGTCACAATTAGAAGAATTGTTGTTGGGAATTAAAGATCAAAATATCAAAAATAAAGTTAGTACGTTAATTGAATCAATTAACATGGCCAGCGATCCCAGAAAAAGAACAAAAAATATTGACAGATTATATCCAGAAAATCAATATGATCCTACTCCTGAAGAAATTGCTGGAGATTTAATTAAACTCATAAATAGAATGGATGATTCGGAGCCACAAATGAATACAGAAAATATTTACAATAATAGAACTGCTCAAAAAGTGATCAAAAAGAAAAAGAAAACCAGAGGAAATCCATTTAGAGTTTTGATGGGTAAGGTTGGTAAACTACTAGATCATGGTGTTGAAAAAAATGATATTGTCAGATATATCGCAAAAGAAAATAAATGGGATAATGAGACAATTGAAAAAGCTGTTAAAATTGTTCAAGATTATAACAGAAAAAAGACAAGAAAATCCAATGATCAAAATAGAATTGTAACTTCCGCATTTGATTACACTACAAAACCTGATTTCGAAAAAAGATCTACACCAGAATTAGTCTTCCGAGTGTGCTACCTTCTCGAATTAGATGAATATGACAAAAATACAAAACAAGGTCATGGTAAAGATGCTGATAACAAAAAAGGTGTTAAGGAAGAAATCAAAGCAATCAAAGCCGCATTAGAGAATCGTGGTTTTGATAAGGAAGACATGAAAAAACTAGGATTAGGAAATTAAGATGAGCGGATATCAAGTAACAACAAAAATGACATCGCAAAATCCTAAAACCATTGACAAGTTAGTTAATGGAACTGGATTGATAAATATTATAGCAGATACATTACAAAATCTTCAAAACACTCCAGATCCTATTGTTTCTTTTGATCATCCATTTTTTATCTTAGATGATAATGATTTTGACAAAAATGATGAGATTGTAAAAGCATTCTTTAATAATATTAATGGAATCAAGGGTGCTGCAAAGATTGCTAATAATAAAGAAGTTTTATCTGAAAAATATGCTGAATTGATCAACATCAGATTATCCAGTATCAGAAAAGAACTAAGATCTGCATACAATTCACTTCAAAATGCTATTGATGAAAATAACGATGCGGTTAGAATCGAAAGAATAGCATCAAAATTAGACAAGAGATCTTCTGGATTTTGGCAAATTCAAGCATTAAAGAGCATTGATAATGGATTAATATTATCTTTATCTGACTTTACTCATAATCAATTCAAAACTATAAAAAATAATATATTATCTGGTAATATATCAAATTACAAAATAGCTTCATCATTGCTTAAGAATATGTTTGAAGAGCTCACTCCAAAAAATAATATTAGAACAGCTTACACATCTTTAGTCACTCAAAACAATGAGCCATTCTTATTGTGTCCTAAAGGTGCTATTCAAGGCAAGAGTGCTGTTCCTATGGAGATTAGTAAGTGTAGAGAAAATTGTATTGACTCTAGAGTAGGTAAAAACGGCTCTGTAACATGTGCTTATCAAGATTGGCTTAAGGTTGCGTTTGAACCACATGAAAAAGTAATGGCTAGACTTGATACGACAAGACATCCTGACAATGAAGCTAATTTACTTAATTTGAATGAGGGTGAAAGAGCCAAACCACTTAAGGACTTTGAAAAGACTTATGAAGAAAGATTTGAAGAAGCTAAAGATGGAATCAATAAAGCTAGAAATTCTTCAAATGTCGAAGAGTCAAGAGAAAAACAACTTTCTGAACTTAAAGAATACAGAAATGAATCAAAATCTGATAGCGAATTAAAGAAGTTTGAAAATACACCTTTTGAAAATCATCTTCATAAGAAAGCTTCAAGACACATCAAAGTTTCAGAAATCATTAATAAAATAGCTGATAAAACAGATGAAGAATTTGATGAGAACTATGATTCCTTCAGACAATCAGTGTTTAATAAATTAGCAAAGAATGAAGAAAAAACAAGAGATGAAGAATTAGAAGCATTAAGAGTAAACAAAACTCCTGATGAAACAATTGAAGCATTATTGGCTGACGCTGATTACGGACATCAATTTTCTGATGATGATTTGAAAGAATTTGCTAGTGAATTAGGTCTTGACTATTTATTGGAAGATCTAAGAGAAGATTAATGTGGTATAGAATTGTTAAGTCAAGTTTTGGAGTGGGAAAACTTCAAACTCAGACAAACATTTTACCCGATATTGCTACAGAAGAGGATGAAGAAATTTCTCCTCTTTTTAGCACATTAGAGTCACAACTAAGTAAAATAAGAACAGATGACCCAAAACAAAATATGGGAATGTACGAAAAAGGGCAAGGAGCTATGCCATTATTGAATAGTGAAGGATATTATGCTTATTCTTCAGGTAAAGGCGACAAGATGTTTTTTGACAATATGCCCTCAGATAAGACATTAATATAATCCTGGGTATAATTATAACATGGCAACTAGAAATTCTTTAGCATCCGCAATTGTAGCAGCTGGAAAATACGCAACTAAGAATGATTCATCAGCTGTAAAATCTGATACTTCAAGAAATTACGCTAGCTCTAGAATTGGTTTATCAATGGGAGCAACTGTAACTCCTAACATGACTCGCTATTCACAAATGAGCGGGGGTATGAATACAGTTACAACAGCGCCTAACTTTTATTCTCCATTTTTAACACCATCTTCATTCCAAATTCCAAATGCTAGAAGAGAAGTTTATTTATGGGCTAACTGGTGGAAAAATAACGAGCCAAAAATTTCTGCTGCTATGAATTTTTACACTAATTATCCATTCTCAGGTTGGAAATTAGAGTGTTCTTCTTCATATGTTAAAGATTATTTTGAGAAACTTGTTGAACATCTAAACTTTCAAAAATGGCTCCCAGAAATTTCAAAAGTATATCATCTTTTGGGTGATAGTTTTGTACTTTTATCTATAGATTGCCCACATTGCCATGGATCGAACTGGGATGAAAAGAAAAACGATGCTTGTAGACATGATGGAGCTACATGGAAATCAATTTCAATTCTCAATCCTGACAATGTACTCAAAACCCCAGGAATGATTGATCAGCCTGGTTCATATGTGTATAAACCATCTGCTGAAGAAGTTAGATTAGTAAATGAAAGACAACCTAAAGAATTTTACGATAACATTCCTGAAAATGTTAAGAAAATGATTCTAAAAGGTGAACCAATTAAGCTAAACCCTATTTCTATTTATCATTTCAAATATGGATCAAATCCTTGGGAGGACTATGGTACTCCTATGATCAGATCTTTGTTTCCAACTCTTACATATAAAGATAAATTAAGACAAGCTCAATTTGTTGTTGCTGAAAGAATGATTTTACCAATTAAGGTTGTCAAAGTTGGAAATGATACAAGGCCAGCATCTCAAGAAGATATTGATAGTGTTCAAGATGAATTAGCTGCTATCGCTAATGATCCGAACTTAACATTAGTAACACACCATGCTTTTGATATGGACTATGTCGGAGCTACAGGTAAAATTCACACTCTTTCTAATGAATTTGAATTGATTGAACAAGAGATTCTTGACGGAGTTATGCTGAATAAACTTTTACTTAATGGTGAAGGTCCAGCTTATTCATCAGGACAAGTTGGTCTTTTAGCAATGGAAAAAAGACTTGATACATTTAGACATGAAGTAGCTCACTGGATTGAGCAACATGTATTTAAACCAGTAGCTGAGTGGAATGGTTTTGTTGCTGAAGGCGAAAGAGGACAAGAGGAATTAATTTATCCTAAAATAAAATTTGATGATCTTAACTTAAGAGATGACACTGGAAAACTACAAACATTAGTAACAGCAAACCAAAATGGTGTGATCTCAAATGTCTCTTTAATAGAAGCATTTGGATTAGATGCTGATCAAGAAATCGAGAGATTGAGATTTGAACAGGGTGCTAACTTTATGAGTGACCCTAATTTTGGAGTTCCTAATTTCTCATTTAATTTACAATCTGGACCAGTGACAGGTCAGGGTTTTGGAGCAGCTCAACCAGGAATGGCAGCTCCAGGCATGCCATCCCCTGAAACACCAATGCCAACAGCTGACACTAAATTAGAAAATTATAGAATCGCATCTAGAATTGTAAACGAAATATACAATGAAAGACTTAAGATAAGAGAAGACAAAACTATCAATCGTACAGCAAATAAACAATTTAAATCAGCTGCTCATGAAGGTTTCTTAAGATCATTGTATCCGGTTTCTGGTAGAGCAAATGTTGGACCTATGCCTGAAGAATATGATGGCTTATTTGGCAATTTATTATCACCTGTACTTGGTGGAGTGAATAGTGTTGCGTTGAATTATGAAGCTAACACTGAATTGTCATTAGCAGCAAAATCAGAAGATGAACTTTTGAAAACTGTCATTGCTGCTAAAAAAGATAATTCACAAGTTCAAATGTTTACATCTTTAGAAAAAACACTATATGGCTTGTTATTATCAATGAATATGCCATATGCTCTTTATGCTCAATATTCTGCTGGACCATCAATGGATTACCAATTAGATGCAGCCATACCAATGCTTAAAATTGGACTGGAAGCAGATGGAGGAATTTGGCATAATAATCCAGAAAAAATAGCTAAAGATAAGCGAAGAGATTCTGAACTTGCAACACATGGATGGGTAATATTAAGATTTACTGATAAAGAATTAAAAGATCACCCACAAGATTGTATCAACGTAATTCTTCAAGCCATTAAGAAAAGAAGTGGTGTAAATTCAGAAGGTAAGAAAACGCTTTAGTATTGATTTTTTGTCTTGTACAATAAACCCATCGATTTCGATGGGTTTTGTTTTTGTAGGATTTTAATAAGTTTTTCGAGAAGTGATGAATAGATTGTTTGTGATTTTAAAGGAATCTAACATTTATGTATAGGGTAGCAAAAGGTGGAGCTATTACAGTGAATAGCTTCCTTAATAAATCTGATAGAGAGATTGCTAGAGATTATATGCTAAAAACAGCTTCTGCCAATATGAGAGAGGCTGCAAAAATTGGCTTACAATCTTTATATGCTGATCCTAAAGATGTGTTGGAAAAATATAAAGATTTCGACATTGTAAAAGAAATGCAAGCTCGTAAAGGCGCTAAACTATTATGGGTACGTGCTAGAGCTATTGATGCTGATGTTGTAAATGCTAATGGCGATTATTTTTCCAAAGAAGAATTACTCAAAGAAGTAGAAATCAAGGGAGAAAAAATTCCTGCTTACAAGACATTTGAAGGTGTGCCAATATACACTAACCACAAAAATGACGATATTGAACAAGCAAAAGGTATGGTTGTTTACGCTGAATGGGATGATTCTGATAATTGTGTTTATTGTACATTCTTTGTAGACGAAGAAGCTTATCCCGATATTGCTAGAAATATTCGTACTGGTGTTATTCATGATGTTTCTATGGGCGCTTCTGTAGATTATGGTATTTGTTCAGAGTGTGGAAACAAAGCATATTATGAAAAAGATTACTGCGATTGTTTGAAAAAATACAAAGGCAAATTACATCCAAAGAACAACAAAAAAGTTTACGAAGAGAACTATAACGTTAAGTTTATTGAACTTTCATGTGTTGGTGATGGAGCGTTTGAAGCTTGTGAGATTCAAGAAATTTATGATGTTGATGATGTTTTAGATGCTGCTCAAAATATAGAGAAGAAGGCTAATCAAATTTGTGCTAATATTGTTATAGCACACAATAATGCTCCTTCTCAAAGAACTGAAAAACTTTATTATGAGAAGTACTTAAGGGTAGCAGAATCTACAGCCAAAACAGCAATTAGACTTGCTCAATCTGCTGGAACATTAGTTGGTGGTCCATTATTAGCAGGTCAAGGTGCTAATCAAAATTCCACTGTTGCTGCTGTTTTACAAGCTTTGGGTATAGATCCAAGAGCTGGTTTGAATGTATTGGATTTGATCAATTTATCCTTAAATTTCTTAGAAGTTTCAGTGATGAATATGTTTGCTAGAAAAGACAATGTTGATCTTACTCATGTTGGTAAAATCACAAAAGCAATGGCAGACTTACAATCAACAATGCAAGATATGATTGATGATGGAGTAGATTTAGGTTCTGGGCAAAGACAGCCATTAAACCAAGGACAAATGCAGAATCAACAAGTTCAGCAACAATCTAATCCACTAAGTGCGAATGTTGGTTTAGCAGATTACAATCCTGCTGGCAATGTTGGTAGGATAATGGAACCTACTTTTTCTGATAATGAATCTGTTGGCGGTGGAGTTGCATTAGCCAGTAGAGAAGTTAATTTAGTATGGGCTTCTAAAGATGGTAAAAGAGAAATTTTTGCCAGCACAGGACACAAGCCTAATCCTAAAAATAATGTTTTAAATTTAGCGACAAAATTAAAAGACTTGAAAGAATCTATTAATGATGAAGTTCAAATTGAAAACAGTATAAAGAATGTCATTAGAATGGCAAATGAGAGAAACTCAAATATAAAAACAAATACGCCAAAATTCAATGAGGCGGAGGATAGAAATCAAATGGATCATTTCGCTAAAATCGCAGCAGAACAAAGAAAGAAAATTTCTGCTGCTGTAACTATCGATTTTAAGGTAGAAGATAATTCTGGAAATAGAGTTGTTCTTTCAACAGACGGTACTATTTCTGGATTTACAAATGGCAAAAAGACTGGCTGGGATCCAATTCTTTCTGAGACACAGATTAACATGATGGAATCTGGTCAAGGTTCTAGAGTGGCTGCTGAACTTTTGAAAGAATATGGTAGCTTTGTAAAAACCGCTCTCCTTGATGTTAAGATGAGAGATAAAACCACTGAGAATAATCTTAATGAAGTAAGAAAAGATTCTCCATATAAATCTTTACTTGAGGGTCTTCAAACACAACATAAGGGTGTGAAGGAAGATGTAACAAGAGAAGAGGAACTTTCTGGTGATTATTACAGCAAGAGACGTGACGCAATTCCTGACACTGAAAGAGATTTAGAGAATGCTGGTCTTTACGGTCACAAAGTTAAGGACAAAGAAGTAAAGCAAACTCTTACTGAACTTGTTGCTGATGCTCAAAAGGGTAATCCAGAGGTAGTTTTAGAAGAGCAATTAGCAAAGTGTAGAGCTGAAGGTTCTGCTAAACCACATGTAGTTATGTCAACAACTGTCAAAGCATTAGCTAAGGCTGTAGTTGCTGCTATGGAAACTCCGACACATATTGTCAAGGTAGCTCAAATGTTGGCAGAAGAGCCAATGCTTCCAGAAATGATTGGTACAGCTGCTTTAGGAAACGATGTTAGAGAAGAAGAAGGTGAAAAGTCATCATTCTTTGGTAAAGGACAGAATTCAGAATCTTCAGTGGCTGCTATCCTTAAGCAACTTGGAGCTTCAACCAATTCTGAAATTACAGCTGGTGATTTAGCTCAAGCATTATCAGTTGCTGCTTCTGAAAGTGAAATCACTAAAGAAGGCGTAACAAGATTAGCAGAACTTCTTATGGGTGGAGCTGATATTCCAGGAGAAGGACTTGATGTTGATGCAGTACCTTCTAAAACAGAAGAATTGAAGTCTGCTCTTATGAGTGCTGTTGATACTGATGATAATTTAGTATCAAAAGAAGATCTTAAGTCAGCTATTTCAGCTATGGCAATGTCTTCCGAAGAAACTGCTACTACACCTGATGAAGTTGTTGATGTTGTCGCATCTATGACTGATGAGGCTTTACTTTACGGAATTACTAAGGCGAAAACTCAAACAGCTACTGATGCTAGACTGAGAGCAAGAGCTAGAAGAGAATTCTGGGGTGTAAGAACAGCATCTGCCAAAGATCTTAAGAACAATGTTATTGGATGGTTAGCTGACTATTCAACTAATTTCAATATTTCCACAAAGTCTATTGTTTCAGCAGCCAAGAAGTTTGTTAGTGATCCAGAGATGGCTGAAAGACTTGTAGCTAAAGCAATTGAAGCTAAAAACAATGTCGATAGAACAGCTGGTATGAAAGTTACTCAAGATAAAAGTGAAACATTAAGATTTGTATGTACTTCTGAAGACCTTGGTGGTATGAATCCTTCTGATGAAAGTTTCGATGAAGCATTCAAGCAAAAAGCAATGCAGGTTTTACAAGAAAAAGGATTTAATGTAGATCCTGGTACTTTCTCATTCACTGACTTATGTGTATTTGAAGATGGAAGAGTAGAGGCTACTGTTTCTTCAAGAGTATCTAAAACATTTGACACTAACGGTAATGATCATGGTCATGACATGGGTGTTGATGTTGCTGTTGTTGAACCACAAATGATTATGACTGCTTCAGCTAACAAGAATAGACTTGCATTGAGAAATGAAGTTTTAGCAAAGTATGCACAAGTAACTCCAGGAATGGGAATGGGTATGGGTGCTCCAATGGCTGCGCCTATGGGTGGTGCTCCTGCTCCTGCCGCTCCAGCTGCTCCTGGTGCTGATGCTGGTGTTTCAGCTTTGACTGGTGGAGCTGATATGGGTCTTGGTGGAGATTTAGATGCTGGAGCTGACATGGATGCTATTTCAGAACCAGGTCAAAAGAAGCCATGGGGTAGTGTATGTCCTGTGTGTGGATCTGATGACGTAAACATCGCTGAATCAAATGCTGATTGCCAAAGCTGTGGCTCAACTTACAAGATTCTTCAATCTATAGAATTAATTTCAGAAGGTGATCAATCTGGTAAGGGTGGAGAAGATTTAGGTGGAGCTGATCTTGGAGGTCCTGCCCCTGAAGCTGGTGGCATGGAGGCTGGTATGGGCGGCTTAGGCGCTGATACAGGCTTAGGAGCTGCTACTGCTCCTGCTCCTATGGCTCCAATGGCATCTGCTAAATCCATGTTTAGATTGGCTACTGTAATTGATTCTGATGTTTATCTTAGAACCACAATGGCTGATTTTAATAGAGATTCAGAAGCAAAATTACCTTTAGGAATGGTTTGTCCTAAGTGTGGTAACAGACATGCTCATAAAGTTAAGAGTAGCACCTTCTGTTACGACTGTGGAACTTATTCCAAGACTGAAGTTAAGGCAAATAAGAAGAATCCATCAATGTTAGACGCAACAATCACTTGGATTGACTAAACTGTCTAAATGACCATAAAAAGAGGGAGTTTTCTCCCTCTTTTTTTATTTTATTGTAAAACATATTTACAAGCAGGAAAAACTAAACATTTATTAGAAGAAAATATTAGTTTCTATCGCAAGAAAACTTGCCAACTAATTTATTTAGTTGAAACAATGTTATGAGGGAAGCAGCAAGATAATGAAAGATAATATGAAGAAAGCCACAAATCAAGAAACAATGGCAGCACTTCGTTTAGCTGAAATTAAGGCTACTGATTTGGAAGATCTTAAAGCATGTGCTACAGATGTTTCAAAAGCAGCTTCGTTAGATAATAGTGAAGCATTAGAGGTAGCTAAAGCAGTAAGAGCAAAATACTTACCTAATTTGGCAAAACAAGCTGGTATTTCCGACATGCAGGTAAAAGAGCTTGTCAATCTTGATGAAGGCGCAGAAGAGACTGTGGACTTCGCAGACGATGATAGTAATGATGAAAAAATCGAAATGCATCATTTTGAAGATGATGAAGATGAATTTGATGAAGACATGAACGAAGATGAAGACGAAGTAGAAGATACTGAAATGGCCAAGTTTGAAATTGAAGTTCCCGCTGATATGGTTGACGCTGCACAAAAAGCTGTGCAAGAAGCGCTCGACAATCTTCTGAGCGGAGAAGATGATATGGATTCAGATGAGGACATGGACTTAGATTTCGATATGGAAGATGATTCCGATGATATGGATGAATTAGACGACGAAATCGAAGATGATGTAGAAGAATCTGATTTTGATGAAATGGAAGATGATTCCGAGCCAATGCACAAATTAAGTAATGGAGTAAATAAGATGAGTAAAAATGCTCAAGCTTCTCGCCGTGCTGAAAGAGAAGAAATTCTTCGCAGATTGGCATCTGACGAAGAGGGTATGAAAGCGTCAGCTGGATTCAAATACAACAATGATATGGCAAATTTTCCAGGTGAAGTTGAATATCCTTCTATGACTATGCAGTCAAGCGAGGGTAATAGCCTTAAGGATGAAAATCCAACATATGCTGATCAAAAAGTTCCTACCAATAATCCAGGAAGTTTACAATTTCCTGATGTTACCAAAGCAACAACAATGCCTGGTAAAACTGATGGATCTTTAGAGTATACAGTTGATTGGGACAAAGTTGAGAATCCTTCTGAAGGATTTGAAATTGAGAAATTCGAAGTTCCTACACAAATGACACAAATTCCACACAAAACCACTGTTGCATCTACAAAGGTAGCTGTTGAGTGTGTTACTTGTGGACATAAGATGGAAATGGCAGAAGAGGAAATGGATTCCACTGATTGCCCTAAGTGTAATGGAGATAAGAAAGAAGAAGCAGCAGTATTTAATGTCAAGCCAGAAATGACTGACAAAATGAAAGTACAACAAGCTTCTTTAGAGAAGGCTCGTATTAAAACAGCTTTTTCCTGTTCAAGCAAATTAGCTTTAGCTGGAATTATTGATGCAAATGAAGTTGACGCTTATGCTGATCAAATGCTCAATGATAACCTCAAAGCTGATGCTATGATCAGACAAACAAAGCTTCTGCTCAAATCTGCTCAGTCTAGTACTGAAAGAATTGCTGCAGCTGCTGCCGAGAAGATGAATACTAGAACAGCATCAAATATCGGTATTTCAACAACACCTGCATTTTCAGGAAGTCTCACTTCCAATAGTGCAGCTCTTGATATCCAATCTGCCCTTAAAGGCACTTGGACAATGCCAACACTTGAGGATTAGTCCTCTCAATAATATTTAGGAGAATATAAAATGGCAATTCGCGCATTAAATTCAGTTATCGTTGCTAACTATGATACTGCTGCTAACGCTTCTTGGTCTGCTGGTACAGTTTTAGCAAGAGACACAGCTGCTGGTAACGCAGGTAGAGTAGTTATTGCTACAAGAAACGCATCCGGTACTGTCACTGGTGGCGTTGTAGGTTTCTCATCTGATGATACAGCTAGAACTGGTAATACCATGATTCTTGCTGATCCAGTTGGTTCTTCATTTACAGATGCTTCTGGTAACTTTGTTGCTAACAACAATGGTTTCTATGTAGTATCAAAAAGAGCTATTGGTGATTTCCAAGCTGAGAACGTAAATGGTGTCACTAACCCAACCGCTGGTGCTTCCACATTTGAAGGCCCAAGAAGAGGCGTTGGAGTTTATTCCACCCCATCTGGTCAATTTGTTACAGATATGTTCGTAACTGGTGTTGGTTCTTCAGCTTCTGCTGCTCAAACCGACCTTGGTACAGCTGTTTACGCTCCAGGTGCTCTTTTGACTGTTTCCGCTGCTGCTTCTGGTGCATCCAACGGTAAACTTGTTGAATTAGTTAACACCGCATGGGGCCCAACAGTTGGCGTTGTTGATCGTTATGATTCAGCAGCTGGCTTGCTTTACTTCACAGCAAGATAATAGTATAGGACTTTTTTAAGGAGAAAAATTAAAATGTCAATGATCAAAAGAAACACAAATGAGCAAAGAGAGTCCATTATCGCAATGGCACTCGAGACCCCAGAGGGACGAACTGCTCTTGCTCAAGCTATGGTCGAGCCAATCAAGACTTCCTTGATGTACCAAGCTATCGGTAGAAAGCTTCTCATGGTTGATGAGCTTCCACAAGGCGCTCTTGCAAGATATGAGAGAGATGTAGCTGTCAAGTCCTATGTCATTCCTAAGAGAGGCGCTGTTCCTTCCGCTGAGGTTGAGGCAGAAGAGCTTCTCGTACCAACCATCGAGTTGGCTGCTCATCCACAAATCAGACTCAATGAGATTCGCCAAAGAAGATTCTACATTGTCGATAGAGCTCAAGTCCGTGCTAAGGACTCCCTTCAAAGACAAGAAGATACCGAAGTCTTCAAGGTCATCAACGCTGGTGTACCAACTGACCAAGCTATCTCTGTTTCCGGTACTCTTCAACCTGAGAACATCAACCTTGCTCTTACCCTCATCGAGGAGCATGAGCTCATTGGTGCTAAGGTTGTTCTTCACCCACAAAGATACAAGGATATTAGAAACTGGGGTAAGGAATTCTTCGATGAGGCAACTCAAAGAGATATCCTTATGACTGGTCTCTATGGCCACATCTATTTCGCATACCTTCACGTTAGCACATTGGTTCCTAAGAACTCTGTCTACGTTCTTGCTCCTGCGCAATTCGTTGGTGCTATGCCAATCAGACAAGACATCACTGTCCTCCCAGCTGACGATCCTAAGAGACTCAGACTTGGATGGG
>JACCEC013214693.1_pt1 | contig 51981 bp, 53 predicted proteins | sample 7450121 | NCBI WGS metagenome assembly JACCEC01 (sample SAMN15323455, study PRJNA562643) | freshwater metagenome | isolation source: river surface water | place: USA:Blue River Watershed | collected 2017-08-18
AGCATGCCAATCGACCTCTCCACCCTGGCGTGCCCCCATCCACCGTATCGGGACTATTACTGGGAACAAAGTCCAACACGGCAGGATACCACATCCCGTTGATGTTCTGCATCGGCATGGTCAGATCCGGCGGCACTTCCTGAGCATTGATGGCGGATCGCACATAGGTTTGCTCATTCGGAGGAAGCGACTCCTGTGTGTCGTGTCGCAAGTATTGAGGATGCGGATCCTCGCTGCTCTGGTGGGCCGTGATGGCCTCATTGATGGCTGCTGTGGTGACGATGCTTTCAGGCGCTGGATAGGGAGGCTCCGCGGATGTCGGCACGCCTTCCGTTCCCCTGTTCACGTCGTTCTCCACGATGACCGTGAAGGTGCGTGTGGAGGTTGGTTCTGCCGTGCCTACGCGCCACGTGATTTCCCCCATGAGAACGATTTCCGAGAGCTCATTGCCAGTTGCTGACCCAACACCAAGGGCGGAATTGAGTTCGATCGTATTGAACGAAGGCGAGCAGCGATAGATTGGCGTTTCCTCAGCCTCTGGCATGGTCCAGTTCGACGAGTGCACCAGGTAGCCGATGTCATAGCGCTGCCTTGGTTTGATGCCGAATTGGATTTCCAGTTGCGCAGGATCACCAATAGTCACGGGAGTCGTGCCGCTGGCGAGGAACATGACCTCGATCTGCGCGGCATCGCCACGTTTGAAGCGAAGCGAAGTCACAGGATTGCGGAATCCAGGACTTTCGATGAGTTGCAGAGTTTCCAGATCAATGTGAAGCTTCACGCCCATGAGTGCCTGTCAACTGATGTCCACCGAGGCTTGCCAGAACACATCATTGTTGGCGATGCCGTCACCCGTGGAGCCGGTGATCTCGATGATGTGACCGCATGGCCTGTCCTCCAATGGCAGCGAAACGACGAATGGGCCGACAATCACGGTATCGTCAGGGTCATCGCTCGTGTCGGTGCTTTCGCGGAAAAAGACCTGAGCGCCATTGTGGTAGACGCGGATCCAGTCGTATCCGGCATTGAGTGTTTCGATCTGGCCATTGAGCGTGATCTCGATGCTGGTCGCGCAACAGATGCCGAATTTCACCGATCCTTGTTTGGGCGTGTTGTCTTGATAGGCGCGGTAGATTTCCCACTGGTTCGGGCCGAGCTCCGTCGCAGCATCCGTCAGAATCGCCACTGTGCGGCGAGTGGCGGGCTGACAGCAATACGGATTGCCGTCGAGAATGATGGGCGTGATGAGGTGTGCCATGGTCAGTCTAGGGTGATGAATTTCACGGGCTTGGGTGTGCCGTATTCGCAGATCATGAATTCACGGACGAACAACTTCTTCTCCCCCTCGGTGATCATGAGGCCATCTTGCCATTCTAGGAATGGCTCACTGGAACTGGAGTCTCCTTCGATCACCAGAGTTCCGTCCTTGTCGTTGCCTTGCACACGGATGATGTCGTCTTCCTCCACCACATCGATCTGGTGTTGTGACTCCCGACGATGGATGGTGCGGAATTTGTAGATGTTTTCTTCCTCGTCGTGTTCCTTGTAGACCCGCGAGCCGTCACCGACATTCTCGCCCGTCCAGAGCTGAGCCCAGTGCTCAATGTCGCTCTGTTGATACACAACGACCGCAGGTGAGCCGCCATCGTCGATGAGCTTGAAGAGCTTGACGAAGTAATTGCCATCACTCCCCGATCCATTCGGGTCTTCGGGGTAGTAGTGGTTGCCGTCTTGGTTTTCCGAGGAGACAAAGACCTGCGGTTCCTCGGAGATTTCGCCCATCTCATCGGTTGTGAATCGGCACCAGAGCGTGTCACCGATGGTCATGCCAATCTGCGGCCGTGGAATCGTGTCGAGCGTCTTGTCGCCGGCCTTGGGGATGTGGAACTTCACGGCTGGCTTCGTGCCGCTCTTCGGCTTTCGCTCGATCACCCATCCTTCCTTGATCGTGACCAAGTAGTTGCTCTCCTGCTTTTCGATACCGATCACCGAGAATGGTGGCAGACCGGCTTGGCGCGATGATGTGGGAGACTGTCGAGAATAAGCAAATCCACCAGACGACGCGATCAACTCCAGACCTGTTCCAGCGCGTGGTGTGCGTGCAGCAATCGCCTCCAGTAGAAGATTCCAGTCGGCAGCGAGGATCGGGTCACCGGGTTTTTTTCTCTGTGGCAAACGCATGAGAATTAGTCGTTGTAAATTTCCGCGTCCCAGCCGCCACGGTCACTGGCGAGCCATTCCATTTCGATGCGAAACGCTTTGCCGTCCTGCGACTGAGTCACGCCATTGAGCAGCCAGTTGCGTCCAGTTGCCAGAGGTGGTAAGGGACCAAGTGGTTCATCGATCTTGCCGATGTTGTTGAGCTCCGCAGCTTTGACTTCCTTGTCTCGCACCCAGCTTTCCTTCCAGGTCACACGTGGGCTGTAGTAGCTCGTCTGGCCTCGTTCGATCTTGGTGAGGGCTTCTTTGCCTCGTTCGCTCTCGATCTTGTCGCGCAGCTTGTTGCCTTGGTCGTCCTTGTCCTTGCCGGACTGGAGCAACTGGAGCGCCTCAAGCTCTTTGGCTGCGAGTTGCTTGTAGCGTTTGTGGCTAAGTAGTGGTTCCTCGGAGAGCGAGAGTCCCATGGTGTAGACGGCATTCTCTTTCTCGTTTTCCTTGGGCTCGGCTCCCGCATACTGGCAGGTGATTTCCGCGAGGTCGCCCTCGGTGAAGTTCACGGTGGATTGCGAGACGGCAATGAATCCGATTTCCGGATGGTATGTGCCTGGGCGTGGCATAAGTTGCACCGCAGAGCTGCGATGGCAGAGGAATACTTGCGTGGCAGTCCACTTGCCCTCTTTATCGACCTGAACGCTGTAGCCTGGTTGTGGATAGAGGCGTCCGGGTTGGATGGAAACGTGTCTCGGCATCTTGGCCTTGGCACGGCGTCAACCGAATGCCGTCACCGACTGGCCACCACCCGGCTTCATGCGCTCACTCATGTCTCGCAGAATACGATTCGTCTCGCCTGTGAGTCGGTTGTTTTCCCGCTGAGCGTCGAGCACACCCGAGGAATAGCCGCCACCACCGACTTTCCCGAGCGAGGTGACGATGGGAGTCAAAGACGACACCGTGGGCTTGAGCGCGGTAGCTGAACTGCTGGCCGAGCCCTGAGCCTTGGTCGCTTGTTTGATCTCCTCGGCCTTGGGCATGGAATCTCGGATCGATTGCACAATTGTCTCGAAGTTCGATTGCAGGCCTTTGGTGTCGATGAGGCTCTCTCCCTTGGACTCGCCGGCCTTGCGGGCAGCCTCCGCAATGCGCTCGCCCAACTGCGGTGCACCTGCCGTAAGCAAATCGTCTGCCTGCTCTGCCAGTTCTTTCATGTTGAACCCGAACAACTCGGCACCGGTTTCTTGGCGATCCTTGAGAATGTTGCCGAAGTTGGTATCGACGTCATTCGGGTCAAAGCCCATCAACTCACTCATGCCCGGGATCTGGAGCAGTCCTTTCATCAGGTGTGCCACGACCCATTCCATGCCCGCCTGCAGATAGACGATGGGCGTTTGGAAGGCATTGAGCAAAGCCGCGCCGAAGCCGGCCACAAGACCGAGTAGCGTCGTGCCAAGGCTGGCCCACATCGAGCCGTCCGTCATGAGCGTCCAGAAGAACTCGATGGCCGTGCGAAAACCATTCACCAGTGCGTTCACTGCTACCGCAAATCCAAGCTGCAAGGAAGAAACCACCAGGTCGAGAATCTGACCGCTCTTGAATGCCGCGATGATGAGCATGATGGCATCTTTGATCTGCTTGCCCGCCTCCGTGGCCAGTGGCGTGAGTTTCTGCACCAGACCGATGGCCTGCTCGACCAAGGGGCGGATGGCATCGTTGATCGGGGTGCCCAACGTTAGAAACACCTCGTTGATCGAGTCTTTGAGCGTCGAGAAAAGGCCCGAGGTCGTCTTGCTCTGCGCCTCCATCATGCCGGAGAACTTGCCGCCCTGCGAGGTCATATCGATAAACGCCCGCTCGATATTCGGGAAACCGACCTTACCAGATTCTACAAGCTTTTTCACCTCAGAGTCCGACACTCCGAATTGCTTGACAAGTTCCTGGATGATCGGAATGCCTCGACCGGTCAGTTGGTTGATGTCCTCGGCGAACAATCGACCTTGCACCCGCGCTTTGCCATAGAGTTCGGCGATCTCATTGACCGGGGCTTGAACGCCCGCGGACACGTCGCCGATGCGCCTCAAGGTTTCCGGGACCGAGTCGGCGGATTCCCCGAAGGCAATCAGCTTGCGGCCTGCATCCGCGAGTTCCGGGAATTCAAAGGGCGTCTGTGTACCCAGCTCTCGCAATCTCGCTAGAGTTTCTTCGGCCTTGGCGGCATCGCCGATGAGTGTGGAGAAAGCGACCTTGGTCTGCTCGAAATCAGCGGCGGCATTGACCGCTTTCGCGCCCACCCCGACCGCGGCAGCTCCTCCGGCAAGAGCGGCACCCAGGCTTGCCTTGAGAGCGACTCCCGCAATCGAAAATCCTTGGCTCAATGCCGCCGCGCCACCTTTGCCCAGTCCCGCGAGTCCCGAACCGGTGAGTTTGCTCATACGACTGGCCGATGCCGAGACAAGCTCAGCAGCTCCCGCCATCGCACGTTTCAAGGCAGAAATGTCAGCTCCAAGGGTGACTGTAAGGGCGCTCATGCACCGGACATGAAGTCAACGTAAAGTGTAAAGGCTGTTTTAAGTAGCAAGACTAACGAGATATTGATAAAGATGGTGAATCTGAGTTGCAGACATGTGAGCGATCGCGCTTTATTGCCCTATACGAACCAGGCAACTTATGAAGAACGCCCATGCAGATTCAGAAACAGGATCGTAGTGGGAATTAGATCTTTCAGCCTTCCAGATTAAGCTTAAAAGGATTCTCACAATTCTTTTGCTAGATTTTCATAAAGAATACTTAATGCAGAATCTATAACTTGTAAAACTTTAATGAACCGAATAGCCCAATCGAGATTATTTTCGGCATCTGCAAAATGCATTAACTTGGCCTGCATTTGAGATTTCTTACTATCTTTTATCTTAAATGGCTCAAGTTCACCGCCTGCGTCAACTGCGAATGAATCGAACCATGAGGCATGCTCTTCATGGATGTTTATAATCCAACCGTCAGGAAAGAGCCCTTCAATAGCAAACCGTGAGCGCACTGAGACAAAATTCTTATTAGCTTCGAACGGAATTGATTTTTGCCCAAAATACCCCTGCAGATCTTTCCTCTCTTTTTCACCCGCTTCGTCGCCATCGAATACAGTCACACACGCATACTCTTTTCGAATGAACTGATATGTTGCCCGGAGAAAACCTGATAAGTGTTTAACGCCGCCGAAGTCTTCAAAATTTGATTGCCGAACAAAGGGAAGAGGATAGGTATCTTGTGGTAGTTTATCGAGCATCCATTTAAATATCTCGCGGTCTGTATGACCTTCCACAAATATATTAAAGCGAGCCAAATTGTAAAAATCACCAAACCTTATCCCGAGTGCGCCACGGATAGCGGATACGGCCTCAGAGAATGTTTTATAACTTACAACTTCCGTTCGATTACTTGAGTTAAGATTAGTGCCACTTACATAAGTGGGATCTTGGGGTACGAACGCCATTGAATGAGTGGTTTTGATAACAGTTGCATCTTTGGCTAAGTTGTCTAAAATCAAATTACAATTCTCAGCAAGATCTGGATGTAAATACGATTCCGGCTCTTCGAGCAACCATAAAACCTCTTTGCCCTCTGACTTCTCTTGTTTGGTTATCCATCGAAATGCTGACAAAAGCGCTGTGGACTGAATTCCCATTCCTTTTTCATGTATCGGCGTCATTTGGGGATCGGAGATCATAAAGTCAAAGCCAGAAACCAACGCTTCAATAGATTTACCCGGAAGAGAAAAGCTAGCTTCGTATTCCGAAAGATTGGCACCTTTCAACTCTGCATTTAGCGCTTCCGCGGCCTCATCGAGGCTTTGATTGATTTCAGAAAGGTGAGGTTCGATTACCTTTGACACTTTGCGGCGAAGAAATGGCGTCAGGAGTTCTAGGTAAATTTGATCAATACTCTTGGCAGAGGGGACATAATGAAGACTAAACATCCCTATTATACGGTTTAGAAGGGCTATGTGGGTTCGGGAGTATTGCGCGGCAAGTGCGCTTGGCTTAGGTCGTTTGATGTTAGGGAAGAAGCTGTATACTGGGGTGTTCGTATCGGTGAAGTAAAGTGTCAGATTGAGTTGGGTGCTGGTTCTCGAAGTTCCTTGTAACTCATGAAGCTCATCGACGCTATCGTAGACATCATTTTCTGTATCAGGGTCGCCGTCAAATGTCGCAGTAATACTTGTTCGTGCTTTACCTACACCAAATGTGAGATCGTTCTCGCGCGTATACCCATATGAGTTTGCTTGACCTGTAAATAAAACCTGAATTGCCCTTAAAAGATTGGTCTTCCCAGAATTATTAGGACCCACCAGAGTCATACTTCCGGGGATTGGAAAGTGTTGTTCAGCTTCGATTGAACGAAAATTACGTATTCGAATTTCAATTAGTTTCATTATTATTCCGTTTAATAAAAATTTTTACTTGAAAGTATTTATTTGCATCCCATTAAATACGTTATATTAGGTAGGCAATTCAATTCCCATAAAACCAGGTTTTCCTTGCCCCAACAAGGAAATTCTCAAAAAAACCGTTCGTATATTTGGACGCTGTGCCGAATCATGATGCGGGAAATTTGCGGGCTGATATAATAACGGTCGGTTGTCGAGATTGAGTCTCGCAATTGATTGAGTGAGGAGGGTCGGCAGACAATGTCTGTGAATCGTGCCAATTCGGCCCCAGCTCTTGCTTATGTTGTTGGATCATTCCGGATTCTGTTAGGCCCAAGTTGCTCGCAGCGTCGCAAGTTGATCCCGGAGAGATGAGCTGCTTGTTCGAGCTTCGGACCAATTCGTGCGGATGCCATTCCTTCTGAGTAGGCAGTGCTGGTATTGCGCAAGACGAGCGAGCGGCATGAATAGGATCCGTTCTTCGGGCCAGCCCGTTTCGGCGGCGACGGCAAAGACCTGGGCGGCTAGGAAGCCGGGTTCGTCGCAGGGAGGGGCTTTTTTCCCGGCGATCCTCCCATTGGCTCCACTTGTGCGGCTTCGAGTTCATGGCTTTGTTCTTCCAGGCGTTTGAAGGCGGTCTGGAAGTCTGCCGGGGTGAGGCCGCCGCAGAAGATCAGCGCGGCTTCACGGAAATTTTGCTCGTCGAAGGATGCCCTCACGACTTCCGGCCAGGGGGCGCAGTGGGCGTAGACGAAACCCATGATGGCCGAGGTGAATTCCGGTGTGCCATCCGAGGGCATTTCCCCCTTCACCAGTGGATTGCCCGTGCGCAGGAGCACGTCATAGCTGGCAAGTGACAAGGGACGCATGGCGTTGCCGCCGACGATCGTTTCCACGTCGTGAAAGGCGGCGGAGAGTAGTTTTTGGCGTTGATGATCTTCCATGGCTTCAGAGGTGTCGGAGGAATAGGTCTTCGGTGCGCGGGGAGGCATCCAGGGGGATCAGGGCGATCTTGCCCCGGCGCTTCACGCAGGCGAGCGGAACGTCCTGCTTCACCTTGTCCACTAGACGCTCGCGGTTCAGCAGCGCACATTTGATGTAGGCAAAGGGATGTTCGGGATTGGCGAGATGCCAGGCATCATCGTGCCACGCGGCGATCAGTTCCTTGGCTTGATACTGACCATCGGGGCTGTGGGGCTCGAAGAACCAAACGGTTCGCTCGCCGCGTATGCCATCGCCGACTACGCGAACGAAGGGGCGTTCTGCGAGCGGAATGCCAATTGCGGTGAGAGCGGCGGCCAGGCAGGTGTTGCTCGTGGCCGTGGAGGATAAGTGGGATACTGCGTTCATCTATGGATCTGGTTGGTGAAGGGAAAATAGTTTACGCACCGCCGCCTACGCTGAGGAAGGGATAGTGAGTGGCCGTGAGGTCGATTTTTTCGAAGTCCTCGTTGCTGAGGCTACGGCTCACCTGCATGAGGATGGTCGTGCCACCGGACTGTTGCAGGTGCGACGGGATGGCATTGGCCAACACCAACGCGGCACCAATCTTGCCGTTGAAGGGCGCGGTTTTCGCAACAAGTCCGGAGAGTTTGATTTCGACTTTCTCCTGATAGAGCGACAAGCCGATGACCTCACCGCTCTTGTCCAGCACAGGTTTTTCCTGGTTGGAAAAGTCGTAGGAGAGGTCAGTGATGAGAATGCCCGATTGATCTTGAGGGATTCCCCAGTTGCCGGTGGTTCCGAGAAGTTGCGCAGCCATTTGTGCACGGACCGCATGTCAACTACACGGCAGACACCACCGCCTCGAAACTGAGGATCGTTTCGCGTCCGCGCGATTCATCCGGCGTGGTGGCTGTCTCACGGGGCATCAGGTCATGGAGAATGAAAGTCTCGGAATCGAGGTCCTCACGGATCGATGATTTGGCTCTGAGCAAGTCGGCCATGGCTGAGGCCCAGGCCGTGTGGACGGTGACTGGCGTGTCATCGATCTGGGAAAAGAGATGGACGTCGAGTTTTACCCGCGCCGTGTGCGGCATGGCGGGAACTGATTTCGCATCGGATGTGGCGAGCACGATGCAGGGACGGCTGCGGATTTCATCGCGATTGGCAACATACACGGTGACGGTTTCGGCAATCTCCTCGGGGCGGTTGGCTTCGATCCATGCTGCGAGTTTTGCCGTGAGGGCATCTTCAATGATCTGTGGCATCGATCACGGGGCGCTCGTCAACCAGCACGACGACGCAGGGCGCTATTGGCCCGGTCATTGATCTTCTGGAGCGGGGTCACCAAGGCTTTGCGCAGCCTGATCTGAGCGATCTGCAAGGCGAGCTGAATGCCGCGATAGGTGGTCACGTCCTCGATGTAGTCGAGATTGTTCACGAGTGTGACCGATGCTTTGTCGCCAGTCTTGACCACAGCAGTCCCAGGTGCCTGCTTGTGCCGGGTCACCCACTGCACGGCATTGCGCACGCGGCCACCGATCGCTTTGCCCGCTTTGATCCAGGTGCCTTTGGCAAAGCCCACCCGCTTCTGGATGCGGGCGATATAGGTATCGAGTGACTTGGGACTGGTCACGATTTGCTTGGACTTCGAGGCACCGAGTTGCCCCCACTGGTGAAGCGAGGGGTCGAGTCGTCCGACCGGGAGGTTGTTCCAGGACGATGTCGATTGGCTGACCACTTTCTTGGCACGGGCGAAGCGTCGATTCTGGATGTTTGCCCAGAACCTCTCGGCAGCTTGTGGGTCGGATTTTTTCAGTTCCTCGTAGGCTGCTGAGGGGATAGCGAATACGCCACGAATGTCCTTGGCGACCGATTCCTCGCCGAGCTTGCGTGCCTTGGTGGAAAAGCCAAACGGACGGGTGTTGCGAGCCAACTCTACGGCAAGACCGCGTCCTTCCTGTTTCACCAGGGACTCTAACGTCCGGCCTACCTTTTGCGGATGGCGTCGCAGCAGACGAACCACGTCGGAGGCTCCTTTCATTTTTGCCGTGAAGCGAATGGGACTGTTACTCATGGAGCGAGGAAAGGTGAAGAGTGAGAAGTGGCGAGCGCGGATGATTGCCAACCTTGGTGATGCGATACTCAGTGCCATCGATCTCGATGCGCTCGCCGAACTTGGGCATGGCATTCACAAAGGCCAATTTCGGCACCCGCAGGCTGAGGTCGGGCGATTCCACAAAGCCGCCCATTTCGAGTTGTTGCTCGTTGCGCAGGCGGCTCACCAGCACGGGTAAGGAAAGGCCTTTCCATTGGGCCTGGACTCCGTGCTCGGAGTAAAGCCGCTGGAAGTCGGCAAGGATGTCTGATTCGAGACTCATGCCGTGGTTGGCATGTCAAAAAATCAACCCTCTCCCCGTTTCCAGAGAGAGGGCGACCACGAACCCAATGGCAAAAATCTTACGCTGCGGGGCGAATGATGCGCTCCATCATCGGCTTGTTGCCGGGGGCGAAGCCATACATCAGGGTGAAGCTTACCTCTTGTTTGCCGAGGCGACCATCGTAGCGGTCACGCACTTGCATGGAGAGGCCGGTGCGAGGATCAGTGACCACGCGGATGACGGTGTCGCCGGTGTTGGCGGGAACATCGGGCACACGAGCGGCCATGATGAGCGACTCGCGAATGCCCGCGAAGCCGACCAGGCGCTCGCCGTTTTCCGGTAGGGCCGAGTATTCGATCACGGTGAAGCCGTTCACGTCGGGCAGCATGCCGCTGACGACCACGTTGCTCGCCGCAGGAGTAATGTAGGCCTTGTAGAGTGCCTCGTCCTTCTGCAGGGCATTGTAGTAGTCCGAATTGACGAACATGAAACGTCCCATGTCCGGGATGAAGCGTTTGTTGAGCTTGGTGCCAATGTCCACCACGGCATCACGGCCAAAGGCTTCCTGGGCATAATCGGACTTGTGGTTGAAGTTGGCATTGACGATCAGCGCCATCAGATCATCGCAGACCTTGCGACCGAGCGCGTAGGCCACTTTGTCGGCGTAGCGTTGGTTCAAGTCGATTTCACTGGTGGATCGCTCCACGTCACTGATCGCGTAGCCCGCATAGGCGTGCTTGTCGATTTTGACGGTGACATCGACCTGGGCCTGATCATCGGGGACGTAACCGGTGGCAGGATCGAAGTCATGCGCCACGGTAGGCGTGACGATGTGCGTGACGATGTCCTGGTTGAACTTCACGCTCGCAGACGAAAAGTCGGTCGCGATCCGGTTGAGGATCGGAAACTTGGCGAGCAAGGTGGTGAGCGCTGTTTGGGCGATCAACGGGGAATTGACAGTGGCGTTGGAGTTGGACATGGCGGCTTAGCGGTTGAAGTGGATGGCGAGGTGTTGTTGGTAGAATTCGGCGGCCTCCTTGGGCTGGTTCGCGTTCACGAGACGCGTGTATTCGGCGACCAGATCCGGCACGCTGGTGGTGGGATTGCTTTGGGCTTGTCCGTCGCCTTGGGGCGTCACGCGTGCGGGCAAAGTGGTTCCTGTGGAGGCCACGACGCGGGCGACTTCCTTCTGCACGCGTTGGTCAAAATCAGTCTGCGATGCTTGCAGGTCAGCGACTTGTTTGCGCAGGGCGCTCACCTCTGCGGTGGCGGTGTCGCGCTCGCCGGTGATGGTGTTGAGTTGCGCCTTGAGTGAATCGACTTCACCGCGCAGCGAGGTCACGGTAGTCGACTCTTCGTTGAGCAGTTCGGTCTGGGCTTGATGGTCGCGCTGCAGATTCGCGAGATCACTGCGAACCTGGGCCAGTTCTTGTTCAATGGTGGTGTCCATGACCCGTGATCCCGTGTCAACCGACGCGTGATAGATCCGCAGTCGGCGCATGGCATCGGCACGACTCGTGACCATGCCCGCGAGATTGTGGCGTTGCGCCTGCTTGCCGCTGAAGGTCTGGCCTTCCATCGCCTCTGCGGGAATGGCGCGACCTTTGGCGAGCACCGCCGCATGGAACTCCGATGCAACTTCCGCGAGATTTGAGGAAATCAGCTGGCGTTGTTCCTCGGTGAGAGGAGTGCCGGGCGCGCCCATGGCCTTGTATTTGCCGACGGAAAAGACCTCGACTTTGATGCCCCGGCTCTCCAGTGCCGCACTGTTGTCGATCACCGTTTGGACTACACCGATCGATCCGACTTGCGCCGAGGGTGTGGCATAGATGGCTCGTGCCTGGCTCGCGATCCAGTAGGCCGCCGAGCACATCAGGCCCGACGAAAAGGCATAGACCGGCTTCTTCTTATCGAGCCGTGCCACCGCGCTGGCGAGCTCCGGTGTGCCGGCCACCGTGCCGCCCGGAGAATCGATGTTGAGAAACACCGCCTTGATGTCCTCACGCCCTTCGACCTCATGCAGCGCGTCCGCGATTTCCTCGGAACTGGTCGCGCCGAAAAACACGCGGGCAAAGAGATCAGGCTTGCGCAGAATCGGGCCTTCGATGGCCACGACACCAATGCCGTCCTCGATGGTGAGTAGGGAGTTTTGCGGAGCGTGCGGTTGCATCACTCCGCCGCGATCCACCTGTGCCTGAAACGTGGCAGAGATGGCCTGCAAGGCATCAGGCTGAATCAGCCATTCGCGATGTTGGAATACCGGGTTCACGCCCGGTGGGTCGTGTCAACGCAGAGCCCGAGGGCTTCCACAGCATTTCGACCGGCACACCGTATTTCTCGGCAGTCTCGATGATGAGTTTTGCGTCACTCGCACGACGTTCGATTTCTTCACCGAAGTCGGCACCGAGTTCCTGGAAGTGATCGGAAAGGGTTTTCAGGCCCATCTCCACATCAGCACGGTTTTGTTGGGCTTCGCGTCCGGCATCCACGGTCACGCGCTTGGGCGGCACGGTGCAAATCTTCCACCACGATTCGATGGGAGGCAGCAGTCCGCGGTTGATGGCATCGCCGATCACATAGGTCCACACGGGCTTGATCAGGCGACGTTCGAGAATCATCTGACGAAAGGAAAATCTTCGGTCGGCCTTGGCCACGATCAGGCGCACGCCCGCACCGCCCACCCTGCTCGAATCCGCCGCGAACTCGAAAGGAATCATGCCGAGGGCGGAATCGCGCCGCAGGTGTTCGAGAAAGCCGGTGAAGGTCGGCGATGGTCGATTCGATTGAAAGCTCTCCAGGGACTCGTCGGGCTTGAGTGCCACGAGCTTGCCGCCGACAATCCGCTGGAGCTTGACGGGGTCGCTGGATTCGCCAGTTCCTTTTGGGCCACCGACGACGAAGTCGCCATTGTCATCGACCTCACCCCGGGCGGTTTTGAGCACGCGAGACACATCGGCATTGTCCTTCACCGCGTGTTTCTCCAGGGCTAACAATTCCATTTCATCGAGCACATGATTGATCGAGTGCTGAATGGTGGGATGGGACCGCACACCACCGGCCCACTCAGGCTCGTGAACGTGCAGCATGGCCGATGCCGGGATGTCACGAGCGTTGCCGTTGTCCTCCAGCACCCGGTAAAACACAGGCGCGCCCCAGGCATCGATGCCGACGCCATCGATCGTTTGCTGGCTGCCAAAGGCATCGCCAATGCGGTGAGATTCGATCAACTGGATGCGTGGTTCGCCATCGGCATCACGGGTCTTGTGGATGAAGTATTCGCCATCGATGTCCATGCCCCGGCAAACGAGTGCCTGGCATTCTTCGAAGGAAAACCGGCGAGTCACCTCACAGCGAGCCGCCCAGAGCGCGAAGTAGGCTTCCGCCTGACGATTCCACTCCGTCTGCGGCGATTGAGCCTGCACGCGAATGCCGTCACCGGTCGAGTAGATCGCCATGTTGGCGACCAACTCGCGCATGAAGCCGCTGTTTTTGTGAAGGTAGCGCGACTTGCGCACGAGTTCCGAGCGCACGTTGGGCGTGAGTTCGTTTTTCGCATCGGTTGGTGCCGCTCCAGGCACGCTGCCACGGCGCGGCGACCAGTTCGCAGCCTCAAACGGTGAACCCCATGCCTTCGGCTGAAGGATGGGGGGCAGAAAAGCTCGGGCGATGGATTGCAGGCGATTCATTTCGCGAGGTGTCCGGAGATGTAGGAGGCGGCAACCGTGCGGGCCTTGCCGTAGGTGGCTGGATCGAGCGCACGCAAAGCGTGGCTGCATTCCTCCAGCACTTGGTCAATGGGCATCGTGAACTGCTTCGAGACGGAGGTTTCCGCATCGTTCCAGTTCATGATGGTCTTGCCCTCCAGCAGCAGTTCTTTCGCACGCTGCTGGATGGCGAGAACTTCCGCGACGGTGAAGCCGGTGATGAAGAGTCCGCGTGCCATCGATCACTTTCCTTTCCAGGTTGAGTTGCGGCCTCGCGTGTCGATGTGGACAAATCCCGAGGAGGGATAGAGTCCGAGGCCACCGGAAAACTTCCCTTGCTGACGCCATTCGAGCAGTCGCTCATACACGCGCTGTGGGCTCACGCCATCGAAGGCGATGTCGAGTGCCGTGAATTCCTTGTGCTGACTCAGAGGAGCCCCGCCCACGGCCTTGTTATAAGCAGGAGAGCGATAGGAGCTGAGAATGCGGCAAGGCTTGCCAAAACTCTCGCGCAGTTCATCGACGATGCGCATTGCTGGCACGATGTTTTTCCACAACTGCCGGGGTGGCGTGCTGTTTTTTACTCCTTTGCGTTCACGCGCAAAGTAGCTCGTAAATTCATCGGCACTAAAGTGACGAAATTGCTGTGCGGCAAACCATTCGCTGAAAGATGATTGGGACATGGCTTACTTGGTGTTGCGAGGTTCGACAGTGATGATCACCCGGCCATCTGGTTGCATGATGAGCGAGCCATCTTTGGTGATGACTTCGGCGCTGGCGGGCAATGCACGGCAGGACGAAAGGATGGGCACACAGATGCAGGCCATGGCCACGCACCAGAGGCCGACCTTGAACGACTTGTTTGGCTTGCCGTCGTCAAACAAATCGCCGAGCACGACGACCAGTTCTTTGAGCGCCAGAGCCGCGGGTCCGGTGATAAGGAGGTATTGCGCTTTTTCTTCATCAAGAAGATTGGCAATGCCCGTGAGGTCGAGTGCCGCGATGGTGGTGAGTGCCGAACCAAGGAAGGTCAGGAAGCGTAGGATGGTGACAGTTTTCATGACTCCTCCGGCGAGGTGTCAACCGGGGCAGCGTTGATCGACTCACGCCCGACGATCTTGAGCATCGTGGCCGCAGCCGCTTGCATGCTCTCGGCATCGAAGTAGTGGTTTGGCCTGGAGCCTATCTGCTTCCACATCCACTGGCCTTTTTCCTTTACTCGCTGCTCGCTTTCCATTTGAGCGAGGTAGTCGTCGTCGATGTCATCGGGCACTTCCCAGGTGGGTCCTTGGCTCGGGTCTTGATTGCGACGCAAACGGGCGAGCGTGTCCTTGATGTTGAGGTTACTCCAGTAGTGAACGAGGCAATGCTGGCGGTGCGAGAGCACGACCTTGCGCCGGGGCGAATAGAACCGCTGGATCGTTTTGCCGTCGCGTCCCTTGTGGGCATAGACCGGGCGGCGGTCTCCGATAAGCGCGACCCAACCGCGCTTGGCACACTCGCGATAGACTTCGTAAGTCGCATAGCCGGCGTCCAGGAACACGAGGCTCGAATGCACGCCGAAGCGTTCCTGAATCACGTCGATGTCCGTGAAGGTCAGGATGCGTTCGTTCCACATCAGGCGGCTTGATCCCTCAGCCGACCACGAGCGGACCACCAGGAACAAGTGATCCATCTGGCAGTCCACGGTGATGAAGCGCAGTGGGATCAGGCCGGTGCGTTCGGGCAACGGGGCAGCGAGAATGCGACCGGTCTTCGGATCGATCGCGCCTTCCTCTTCCCAGGTCTCACCGCGCTTGTATCCGGACTTGGTGATTTCGAGTTTGTAGTCCTCGACGTATTCACGCCATGGCAGGCCGAGGCGCTTCTGATAGAACTGCTGGAGCAGCGATACGTCTCCCTTCCGTGCAGCCGACTTCGCCCGCAGGTAGAGTTCCGCAAGCTGTCCCCAGCTCATCGCGCACAGCGCGTTCCAGTGGAAGCCGACGTTTTCCTTTGATGCCTTTGAATTCTTCGCCACGAAGGCACCCGTGGCATTGAGTTCGCGGCGCGTGCGCTCGCCATCGCTGAAGTAGTGATTGCAAGACTCGCAGCGCAAAGCGGTGGTGCGCCGGACTTCGTCGAAATCCCAATCGCCGAATTCATCCCTGGCCGACTTGCTCCACTCGACGCATTCCCACTTGAACGGCTGGCGGTGACCGCACTCGGGACAGGCAAACGTCCACTCGCGTTGGTCGGTGGTGAGGAATTTCCGGTGGGTGTCGTCATCCTCCTCGCCGCCTTGGCTCATGAAGATGCACTTGCCCAGCCATCCGAATGCGGTGACGCGGGCCTCGGCTTCCGCCATGTGACCTTCTGGCCATCGCCAGGTTTCATCGCCGACCAACCAGCGAATCGAACGGCGCTGGAGGTTGGTCTTGTTGTGCGCGCCCAGAATCCAGAGCGTCATGCCGTTGGTGAACTGGATCGCGTTATTCTTGCGCTTGTGACGGTGAACGCCAGTAGGCATCAAGCGGGCCACTGGTTCGCATTGATCGAAGAGTTTTTGCAGGCGCGACTCAGAATAGTCGCGTGCGTCTTCATCGGTCTGGTCCAGCCACAAAGCAGGCCCGGGCAGGTTGGAAATGATGTAGCAGAGCGTGAGCTCCGGAGCGGTCGTCTTGGATGACTGGACCGACGCGATGATCGAAACCAGGCGCACGCGGGGATCGACCAAGGTCTCCATCACCTCGCGAATCCATGGCGAGTTTTCCGACCGGAATCGGCCTGGGTTGGGCGAATACGGAATGCCCTCGATGTGATCCTCACACCACTCCCACGGAGGCCTTCTGTCAGGCGGTTGCCACGCCTCTCGCCAAATTTTCTTCAGGACATTCACAGTCCTTCCGCCCACGTCAACGGCGGGTCAGCTCTCGTGAAGACAGAGAAGCACCTCATCAATCGCCTGGCGGCATTCTCGCTGGATGCCCGTGGCGTCGAGCCCTGATAGGATCGGCGGAAGCTCGTTTTCAAATTTGGCCCGGAGGATGGATGTCGCTTGGGCGACCAAACCGATCCATTCGCTTTTCACCTGATGGATCGGAACGAATTCGCCCTTTTTCACGGCGATGCGGAGTTCCCGCTCCTCGACCTCAGCAAGCAACTTGCGGGCCTTGAGTGCATCCTCATTTCCGACCGGCACCTTGCCCGCCTTCAAGCCGCGCAGCCGAACGAACTCACGCCAGTCGGCCACCGGCCAGAGCCCGTTGGAGAGCGGCTTGGGAGCGCCCTCCATCTTCTGCCAGGTGGTCAGCGTGCGGCGCGAAACCCCGAGAATAGCAGCGAGTTCGACGAGGGTCTTGGCGTAGGCCAGTGTCTCAGCACTGCCCGCCGCCCGGGATTCGATGCGAGCACGCTCAGCCACGGTGAGAGGTTTGCCCGCGGCCACCTTCTTGACGATGTTTTGAAAATCCGCGTCGAGGATTTTCCCAGCGATGTCAGGGGATAATTCCTTTGTCTCCACGCCCAAGAGGGAGTGTCAATCCAGCTAGCTGAGTCTGTAATGGACGAATCGTTGAATTTTCTGCATGCCTGATCCAACCAGTTCGCTGATGGGCCATACCTTGCTGATGTCGAGACTCCACATGGTCTTTGCCTTTGTCGCATCAGGACTCATGACAACCTCACGGAGTTCTTCCAAAAGATTAACGACATCTCGCTGGGAAATCCCTCCCCCAGCAGCGCTGGCCAGAAGATCTACTACGAATTCCCTGACGCAAAGAATCATGATATGGGCATGATTCACGTCGTTACGGTCACTCTGATCCAAAGTCACAACATTGCAGAGTTTAGCTTTCAATACTTTGATGGGAGCCAAAAGATGGACCACGAGTTTGCCAACCGTAACCTGGATCGCATCGGATAACTCATTCCGCGCAAGGCCTCTCACATCCCGCAGCACTTCGATCTTTCGAAGGCCGTCGCCCAGCGATGCCTCGACGTAGCCAATAACGGGGCTCCGCGGCTCGGAATAGAAAACGGTGCCCTTGGTGATTCGCTTGATATGCTCCAGAAGTTCGCGGTTGCCTGTAATGTCGAGATCTTTACTCGTAAAAGGGCGATAGCGCGCTAATTTTCGTCCGATACGTTTCGAGTAATAAATGGCCCACGCATTGGCAGCCTGTCCTCCTACAATCACCGGGATTGGTAGGCCAGCTTCTACACCGAAAACGTCGGAATAGTCAGCGAGTTCCGTGGGCTTTTGGGTCATATCGCTCACTTGGCTCTGCGATTTTTAACGTAGCTCGCAAGATTGGTGATCTTCATGGTGACTCCAACTGGAATGAAAGAATTCTTTTCCTGAAGTTTGCGAGCGGAAACTTTACCAGTGCGAAGGGCACGGGAATCCTCGGCCCTATCCTTTCGGTGGGCAGCTTGTATTTCGAGGAAACTGACCGTGTTGCGGCTCACACGGAAATATTTAGCAAAAATTTAGCGCGGAGTCAAGGATCATGGTTTGACTGCGACCCATCCGGCGAAGTTCAAGTGCCGCCAGAAGCAATCGACCGACGTGAAGCCTTCCTGATGGAGAAGTTCTTCGTTCCATCGTGCGGTCACGGGCACCAGCACACCTTCCAGGGACATGCGCTTGCGATCGATCTGGCTCTCGGAGTAGCCATTCTCGCGTTTGATGTTGAGGAAGAGTTCGACGAAGGCTTCATCGAGCTTGGAGGTGGCACCCAGGACTTTTTCCACCAGGATGAAGGCTCCGCCCGGAGCAAGTGATTCGAACACGCGTCGGATGATTTGCTGGCGGTATTCGATGGGGGTAAACTGCAAGGTGAGCACCGCGAGAACCACACTGGAGGTCACACCGGGGAAATCACGGCGCAAGTCGGCAGACTGGATGGTGACGCGATTGCCGTGCGGATGATAGGCGAAGTTCTGCCGCGCGGCCTCAATCATGGGCTCGCTGATTTCGAGGCCGATGTAGTCATTGGCTTCGCCGAATTGAGAGACAAAGGGCAGTAGTGCCTGACCACGGGAGCAGCCCATATCGATGATGGCCGTGCCGGGTTGCACAAAGCGCCGGCCAACCTCAAAGGTCACCAGTCGCATGGCATTGTATTGCGGAATCGACCGCTGCAGCATGTCGTCGAACACCGCAGTTACTTCCTGGTCGAATTGCCAGGCACCGCGTGGAATCACTTCGTCTCGTGGGGCATCACTCATGCCCAGGCAGGCGATGTCAACGCGGCAGACGTTTCACGACGCGTCTGCCATCAGTGAGGCAGTCGCCTTCTGCCGTTACCCACAAGCTCGGGATCGAAAACTTTGCATACATGTCACGAGTGCGTGGGTTGCTCTCTATGGCCAGATAGGGCACTGATTCGCCGAGCTGAGGGAACACTTGTTGTCGGAGCAGATGTTCTTTGATCGCCGGAGGATTCCACCATCCCCTCGGCGCGAAGCACGCATGCTGCGGTCGCCAGTTCGTTTCCTCTTCAATTCGCGATAGAGTTGGCGTGAGCCATGTCTCCGGTCGCGCCGTGATCAGGATGACCGTGTGAGGTCGCACGAGCTCTACCAACCACTGGCGGTATTGTTCATTCGCGAGGCGTTTTTCCATGCGCTCAGGAGTGGTGCCGCGTGCCGTATTGTTGGCTACCAAAGTGTAGTTGAGATCCAGTAGTATGATCATAGGGTAATCTGAAGGAATTTGCTAAAGGAGTCCATGGCGCATTTCACTAAATCCATTCGCGTGCCATCAGGATAGGGCAGATCAAACTCAAACTCGATGGCCGCGCGGAGGCGTGCTTGATCGACGGGACGAGCAGAGGCACAGGCCGCGTTGATATTGTTGGAAAATTCCTCGACCTTTACCGAGCGGAAGAACTGTCCGAAAAGATCCTTGAACTCGGTTACCGTGTGATACTTCTGCACTTTCGGTTTGTCCTGAAAGTCGCCGATGCGAATACCGGGTTCGTAGTCGAGACGGAATGCGATGTTCCCGGCATTGCTCTCGTTCATGAATGCCTTGCCGTTCACCTGTCGCCATCCGGATTCCCCGGCTGACGACGCGCAAGCATAGACCTTGGTGAACGGTTTACACAGGGCGGCACACAGGCAGGCGATGTGCTCCCGATCCTCACGGAATGGCACGGAGTTGAGCACGCTGGCAATGAAGATGCTTGTCCACTCTTTCCCAGCAGCGACTTCCTCCAGGAATGCTCGCGCCAGTTCCACGCTTTCCGCTTTGTTGATACCGCCCGGGCCCAGGCGATAGGGCTCGAAAGGTGTGCAGTCGATGCCCGATTGTCGCAGCAGAAAGGTTTCCGTCAGGTGACCAGCACCGAAGTCGAGGATGGTCGTGCCGTGTTCCTTTGTCCAACGCGTGCGATCTGCTGCTCGCGAAATATCAAAGTCCTTGCAGGGCTTGGCTCCGTGCGTGGCGAAGATGAAGCCGTTGCCGAGTTCACGCCGGACTCGACGCGCGCGACGGAATGAGTTGAAGCGCAGCATGTCGGCGTAACGCGTATGGATGTCGAAGTCCATCGAGAGCAAGTTCATCATCGCCCGGGCAAACTCAGCTTCTTCATCGGTGACGAATACAACCGGCGCGAACGAAGCACCTTTTTCGGCCAGCATTTCCAATCTGCCAATGCCGTTGATGACTGTCAGATCCTCACGGCAGACAATCGGCATGAGGATGTTGTGGCGATGCAATGTGCGGGCAAGGTTGCGAGCATACTGAATCCAGCGTCCTGAGTTCACCCGGCAGAGATCCTTGACGGCGACTTCCGCGGGCTTGAGGCATCGCAGGAAGCCATCACTGCCGACTTCCTTGTCGGGGATGCGGGCGGCGAGTGCCTGGATGTCGAGCGATTGGAGCTCGCTTGTGACACGACCGGGCGTGCTGTTGAAATCAAAGTCGTTGGTCGCTCGGTTGAATACGATGTTGAGCGCCTTGCGCTGTTCGAGGTCGAGTGCCTTGGTGCGGAATACCGGGACGTGCGTGGCTCCCATGCGCGTGGCGACCAGATGACGTTGGTGGCCGGATAAAATTTCTCCCTCGGCATCCGCAAAGATGGGCGCGATGAAGCCGAGCTTGCGCAGCGAGAGTTCGATCAGGTCAAGTCGCTCGGCGACTGCAGATCTTGGGTTGTAGGTCGAGGGACGGATGGCGTCGATGGATTCGAGAGTGATGTTCATAGTCCGAGACGGTTGCGAATTTCGTTGAGTACGCTCTCCTTGTCGAAGCCTGCGTCCTGTTTCACCCGGTCACACCAAGCAATGAATTCGTCCTGGGTGATGCGGAACCGATAGAGCCCGACCGCAACGGTGACGTCACTCTTGTCGAGTTCTTTGTCATGCCGGTCGTCCTCATCCTCGTCCTCGTCATTGCAGCCCGGATTGAGCAGGCCTTCGATGTCGGCAGGCTCGAAGCCCGCGAGGATCGTGTCGAAGTCGATGGACTTCCACTCGCTGGCGATCTTTTCCAGCTCGTTGAGATCGACCGTGGAAAGCTCGGCCAGCCTGTTGTCGGCTACCAGCACCGCAAGTTCATCGTTCTCGCTGGCGAAATCCTGATAGTCCACCGGCACGACCTCAACACCGAGATGCCTTGCGGCCATGAGTCGTCCGTGACCGGACACAATCAGTCCCGTCAGATTCGAGACCGTGATCGTTTGTCGCCAGCCGAAGTAGCGGATGTTTTTCGCGAGCAACTCAATCTGTCGCTGCGGGTGAGTGTTCGGGTTGCGAGGGTTGGGCTTCAACTCGCCGACTGGCACGAGTTTGTCGAAGCTGCACCACACTTCGATGCCATTGGCAAGGGTTCTGGCTTTGGGTGAATCTTCCGTCATCGATGCGTTGGCCGGTGTCAACACTCGGTAGCGTCGAGCCAGCTTTCCAGATCGGCGAGAGCGGCGCGCACGCAGCCGCCACTGCCCACGGCAATGCGCAGCGCGGTGGACTGATCGACTTGCCAGTGACGCTGCAAAAACTCGGCAATGTCCTCGGTGCTGGGGGACGCAAGTTTGATCGACTGGAAGCGTGTCTGGAACCGCTCGGTGAGCAGATCGAGTTGCAGGTTGCTCGTGCCGATCACGGCGCGGCCTGGGGGCAGTCGGTCGAGGTAACTCAGGAGCAGGTCCTGTGCATCCCGCGTGCAGCGATCCATCTCATTGATGATCTTGACCGAGTAGACCCCGAAAAGCGAATGGATGCCAAGGGCACCCATCCACTGCTTCACGGTTTCGACGGTGACGAGCTTGCCGTTGAACTCTTCGATGGCAAAGCGTGTGCCGGCCAGTTCATCGGCGATCATGTCGGCGATGCTGGTTTTGCCGACACCGGGCGGGCCGTAGAGAAGTATCTTCACCGGCGCTGTCGGGTTGTCGTGGAGCTTGCGCGCTTTGGAGACCAGACGCTTGGCAACGATGGCCGCGGGGCCGCAGAGGTCATCGGGGGATTGAGGCTTCCACGCGAGTGGCGGCGGGCTTGCGGGGATAATCACTTTGGGCAGAATCTTGAATGGTTGTGACATAGGGATCTCGGTTGGTGATGGCGTTGGCTACGGCCACCGCACCTTTCCGGTAGACGGTGACGGCGAGGAGTTCGCCATCGACCGTGACCGACCAGTAGCGCGTGGCGTAGCCATCGGGTTTGCGGTATTTTTGGACTTCGACTTTCATCGGGTTATTTGTTCCAGCCCTCGCGGCGGACTCGGGTTTTGAGGGTGTTAGGTGACAGGGAGAAATTTTCAGCGGTTTGTTTCACGCTGCGGCACTCTTCCCAATAGGCTCGGACCTGCGCCCAGTAGTCGTCACCGTGCCCGGGATTGCCGACCTTTTTGGCGGGCTTGGGTTGCTTCGCCTTGGCCTTGCTGGTTTCCTTTGGCGCTGGTGACGTAGCCTCGGAAAACGCGTCGTATCGCCCCGGCGTGACCTCGGGCTCTGGTCGCGCAAGTGGCACGACGTTCGCCACCGGTGCAACCTGGCTGCCATCGCCTCCAGCGAGGATTTCCGCGACGATCTCACGGATCAGTGGCACGGGGATTTCGGTGATGGTGAAGACCAGTCCGTTGAGGGTCTTGCGCCCGAGGGATTGCTTGAGGAATTTCAGAGCTTCGCCTCGGGTGCGACCTTGGTAGCGGCCTTCGAATAAGTTGGTTTCCTTGTCGTCGCAGACGATCCAATACAGTTTGTTCATGATGTTATTTGGTTGCTTGTTGGTTGTGGTTGGTGACGTTGCCGTCGGTGTCGATCCGGACGCTGAATGCTAGGAGTCCGAAGAGAGTGGGCTTGGTGAAGTCCGCGACAAAGTCACGGGCTTCCGTGCCGGCCAGTAGGTCGACCGGTCGCAGGCAGCGCAGGGTGAATCCGCTTTTCTCCAATTCGCGAATGCTTCGCTGCATCGCTCTGTTCAGATAGTTGTTAGGGATGGATGCTGTTGTCATAGCATCCCTCATCTGCCAGTCTGAGCGGGCACGTCCATGTCTTTTTTCGTCTTTTTGTTGGAGCATTTTCATGAGGGTAGCGGGCGGTTGATTTGGATGGTGCGACCTTTGGTTTGGCCAGCGGCATAGCTGCCTGAGTGCAGGTTGCGGCGGCTCTGACTGCGTTTGCGAAGTTTGCCGTAGTGCTCCTCAACGTAGTGGGTGATCGCTGCCTGTTGATCGACGAGAACCAATCCGTAGGCCTGGCGTTCGTTGGCAGCGTAGGCTTGCTCGGCGCGCTCTTTGGCTTCCTTGAGTGCCGCATGCAGGCCGTCGCGCAGCCCGCGGTAGTAAGACGCGCGGTCCGGATTGGGGTGGACTTTCTTGAACTCATTCCAACAGCGGAAGAAGGTCTGGCGCAGGTAGTTGAACGCATAGATCGCGAAGTCGATGTCGGCAGGAGCGCCGATGATGTCCACCGGAGTTCCACGACCGTTGGGCATCAGGATGGTCTTCACGTTGAAGTGGGCTTGCAGCAGGGAGAGGATCATCAGGTCTGCCGGGTTGAGAGTCTTGGGCAGATCGAGATTGCCTTTGTTGACCGTGAACGATGCCCCTGACTCGCCGCGCTCCATGCGGAGCAGGGCGGAGTCGATGTTATGGCGGGTCATCAGTTCCTGGGCCTTGGCCAGTGCGACCTTGGCTTCGTTCTCCGTGGAACCACGGGAGGTGTCGGCGAGTCGCAACAGTTTGCGGATTTTATCGAGGATGTCGGTTTGGTTGCTCATGGTTGGTTCGGTTAGGGGAATTCAGCGGGTAGCACGGCGGGCTAGCTTGCGACGAGTCGCTGGCGTATTGTTGCGAATCATCGCAGCGACTCGTTCCGTGCTTCCGTCGGTGAGCCAAATGCCCGCGTCTTTCCGGCGTTGAATCTCTGCCATGGCAAGTGGCAGGTGGCTCCCCAGTATGGATTCGGGGGTTGAGTTCAGTTGGGCATCTGTCCATTTGGTGAAGTCGATTTTCATCGTAATGTCTGGTTTGGTTTGGTGTTGGTTTGGTTGGGAAATTCAACGGAAAGTGTTTTCATCGGCTGTGAATTCACGGATGGCGTGAACCTCTGCTCCGTGTTTCTCGACCCAGGTATTCAGGGCTTCGATGCTCTTGAAGGTTTTGCGCCAGGGAGTGGACTTCATGCCTTTTACTCCGTGGGCTTCAATGGATGGGATAGTTGCTTTCATCATCCCTCATCTGCCAGTCTGAGTGGGCACGTCCATGTCTTTTTTCGTCTTTTTTTCGGGAACATTTTTTCTCCGAATGACGCCGACTTGGCACACTTCTTGAGTCTCATAATCCGTGCCAACTCGGCATCATTCGGACTCACCAAAATGCCTAACGATTGGCATGGATTATGAGTCACACGATCCATGCCAACGTAATGTTTTTCTATCTTTTTTCGTCTAACTCCACTTAGCCATGGACGTGAGGTGGCACCATGGCAGATATTAACCATGACAACGCCAATAATGTCCCGCCGCTTCGGAGTCGAGATCGAATTCCTGTCCACCGTCACTGTAGAACAAGTTCTCACAAGTCTCCGCTCCGCAGGCATTCAAGCCGAATATGAGGGATACACCCACCGCACAACACCCCACTGGAAAATCGTGAGCGATGGCTCCTGCGGATACGAACTGGTGTCTCCGATCCTCGAAGGCGAAGCCGGTATTGAGGAACTTCAAAAAGCCGCTACGGCACTGGAGCCCACAGGCGCGAAAGTTGATCGACGCTGCGGACTCCACGTGCATTTCGATGCCCGCCGCATGAGCCTGAAATCGATCAAAAACATCTTCAAGATGTGGCTCAAATTCGAGGACGTTCTCGATACGTTCCAGCCACTCTCCCGCCGGGGTAGCAACAACACTTACTGCCGCACGAACCTCGATCACAACATCATCGATGCCGACAATCACCGAGTGCAATGCTCGAAACTCTTTCGCCAAATTGACCAGTGTAAGAACATGGAGGACATGAGAGCTCTCTACCCCTGCCGCTACCGCAAACTCAACATTCAATCCTACTTCCGCCATCAGACGTTAGAAGTCCGTCACCACGCCGGGACAACGAATCCTGAAAAAATCACCAACTGGGTTCGCTTAATGGCACGACTCTTCGACGCAGCGGAATCCGCCGCTACCGTTCGCAACCGCCCACAGGACACCGGAGTCGGCATGAACCGCATGAAGTGGTTCTTCCAAGCAATCGAAGCCCGCGGGCTCACCAAATTCTACAAGGCTCGTGCGAAAAAACTCGCTGCATAATTTCCAACCATGAATACCATAATCCACATGAACACCGAATACCACACCATCGACGGCGCGACGTTCGCAGCCGCAGATCCCACTGACCTGATGGAGCAACTGCGAGCGGACAGCTTCAATCCCGAAGCAGACCTCTCGGCCTACTGTCGTGCGACCGCCAGGGCATCGAAGATGCAGACCGGAAAATCCCACCGACCCTGGCCGCCCAAGGCGCTAGTCGAAGACATGATCGCCTCGGGACTCATTGCCACCGGCAAGCGCCATCCATCATGGGGAAACTCCAACGACTAAACGACGATGGCATACCGAATTTTTGAACCATGTTTCTCGCTCGGCAAAACCGTTGCCACTCCTGCCGTGATGGAGCTGGGAGTTGATCTCGCAGGCTACATGCGACGGCATCACTGCGGCGATTGGGGCGACCTCTGCGAGGAGGACAAGCAGGCGAACGAGGATGCTCTCGTTCACGGCGACCGCATCCTGAGCCATTACAAGCTGACCGACGGTCGCCGCATCTACATCATTACCGAGGCGGATCGCTCCAGCACCTGCATCCTGTTGCCGGAAGAGTATTGATCCAACTCATCGAGCAACTGCGAGGACGCGGCGCAAACCTTCCTCACTGAGCAATCCTGCGGCGTTGAGCTTGCGGGCAAGATCGGCCTGGCGAGCCGTCACTTTGTCATTCTTACTCATGTTAAGCGACAATGGCATTAACTCAAGGTTTGCAATGACGTTGTCCAACTCCGGCGCGACCGCTCTGGGGATTATATGATCGACGGACAGCAGTTGTCCCGAATATGGCCCATTTCTAACATCACCAGTTTTACCTTTAGACATGTCATCAATATCCTGAGGAGTTGTCGCACCCAGTTTCTCCGCAATCGTAAGATTGCGAACCATAGCCGATGCGGTAAGTTCTCCTTTTGGTGTGGTTCCCCAGCCGATTAGACCCACCGCCTTTTCGGCAACTTTCGCCGGATCCTGTCCCGCCTGTTTGGCCTTCCACAAGATGGCAGTAATTTTCTGGACGCGCTGATTTGCTCCTCTTTCCTTCAGAGTTGCCAGCTTTGCGGGTTCAATAAGAGGCTTGATTAGCTCGGCATGATCAACCTGCGATTGAGCAAACGTGCACAGCCCAATCATCCATACCAAAACAAATAGTTTACGCAAAAGGTTCATGGGCGTTGAGAATACATAAGCCTGAATGATTGGCAACTCATCACACCAATTAGATAGGCATATCTTTGCCGAGGACGTGTGCGACGATTCGCTCGATGAAGTCGATCTCCAGTTGCTTCTCGGTGAGACGGATTACCGTCCATCCGGCGAATAGGGCTTCGAGGTATTTCTCGGCGTCCTTGGCGTAACCTGCGCCTCTGTTGTGCCGGCCACCGCCCCGGAGGAAGATTCCGCCTTCGATCTCGATCAGCGTTCGGCTTTCGAGGTGTGCGAAATCTGCACGCCAACGACGGGAAGGATGAAACTGAACTTCCCGCTCCAGAGGAGGACCTTGTGCCACGCGCCAGAGAGAGAGAAACCTTGATTCCAACTTGGATTGAGCCATTTCCCTGGCACCCGGAGTCAACGATTCCGGGCTCCGTTATGTGGGAAACGCCAATGGCACATTTCACAGGAATTGGACACGGGTGGGGACATCCCTGCCAGCTATCAAGGGTTCAAATAGATTCCTTTCCGGTTTGAACCCCTTGTCGGAGGATTGAACCTCGCTCAGGAGTGCGATGACGTCGGGCGTCAGGTCGATGGACGTTTGTCCTGGGAGTGAGACCGAGAATCGTGCTCCTTCATCGAGCAGTCGGTGAATTCGTTGGGCTGGTGTGGTCATTGGGTTAGAGTGGTTGCGGGGGCGGGATTTGAACCCGCAGGAGCAAGGGTATGAATCTCGCTTGGAACATTCCTCCCCGCGATTGGTTAGAGTGCTTCGTAGATTTCGAGTAGTCGTGCGAAGTCCTTCTTCACGTTCTCGCGTTGTTCCTCGTCCCACTGATCGACCGGATCTTCAGCTGTGGTTTGCTTCCACCAACGGATCAATCGATTGATGAGCGCGAGGTGGGTGACGACCCCTTTGTCGGCGGGATCTCCCTGGACTTCCTCCTCGGTGGCCAGACGACCGAAGTTGATCGACTTCTGTAGCCGACGTTTGCCAAGTTTGTGCTTGTCTGCCATTTCGAGCCAGTGGAGCTGCTCTTCGGGGTCTTTGATCTTCGCAACCGTGGCGTGGATCGTGTAGTCCAAATTTTGTTTCCGGATACAAAATTGGACCCGGCGGGCAACATAAGCGTAGTGAGCAAGCGTGGAGTAGGCGAGCCCTGTGCGTTCCAGAGCCTCCTGATATTTGCTTCCCCATCGGCTCTCACCGTAGTTGATCCAGTCACCGATGATAAAGCCGATGGACTTGCCGATGGGCGCAAGTTTCTGGCCGAGGTCGTCCCACTCATCGAAGGTCAGTTCCTCAGTGAATTGAATGCCGGTGGACGTGATGGAAAACTTGGGGTCTTGAATGGCTAACAGGTTCATGATTTTTGCGAGCGATATCGTTTGAGTTGTGAGTTGCTGTAAATTTTGCGGGCCTTCTCACTGCGCATCGCCCTAGACGGTGGCAGCTTCAGCCTTTCGGTGATGTCAACGCACCGCTTTGAGACGGCGGCGCGGGTAATGCCGTGGCGCTTGGCCACTTTGGTCATGCTATCGCCATCATAGACCCGAAGGCCCAGGGCGATGCTGAGGCAGTCGATGGTGAGGCGGGTGTTGTCCTCGTAGATGATGTCGGCCACCAGATGTCGCAGGATCTCTGTGGCACTGCCCATCGACCGTGTCTCTGGTTGCTCATCCTCGTGATCGATCAAAGCCGCCATATCCGGCTCATGGCTGGCCGCAGGGGAGTCGGCCATGTCCTGATCTGCTGCGCCATTCCCGTGGCGTTGGACGCATGTTTTGAGCAAGCCCAGCTTCTCAGCCTCACGCCGTTCCTGCGGGCTCATCGACTTCACCCAGGCCTCGTATTCGCGCTCATACTGGGCGTCGCGTTGTGATTGCTTTTTCGCGTAGTCATCCGAGTTCATGGCTGACCTCCTTTCCGTCCAGCCCACAAGCCAGTCTTGAGGTCGTAGCAGAGCGTTCCACGTTTCCGGGCACTGCCAAAGACCTTCTCGGCCTCATCGAGGGACATGCCAAAGGACTCGCAGATGTAGGCGAGCACCTGGCTGTTTTCGGCCCGATAGATCTCTGGTCGATTCGGCCAATGATCGAGTGGAGGCATGAACTCCAGCTCCGGCCATAGGTGCATGTGCTTCGAGGTCCGGGGTATTTTCCGGATCTTTTTTAATCGATCTTTGGGGTTCATATGCACCCGTACGATCTGCGTCAACGATGACAGAAATCGTGCTGTCGCTATCACTAGCGTAACAGCAAACGCGAATCCTGGTTCACCAGTTCGCGTTGTTATACTACGTATAACTGTCAGGTTCCCAGTAAGGCACCTTACATAGGGAAAATAATTTTCGTTAGATTTGACGGATTCAAATGGGTTCAAACCAATTTGAATCCAGGGTTCAAATCCGGGTATGATGATGGGTTCAAACTGCATAATTACGCCCCCTCCATAGGCGAGTAGCTTTGTCGAAAATGATGGGTCCGTTCTTCATGTTGGCGAAGCAGTAGAAGACGCGCTGGGCCTCCTTGAGCGTGCAGTCGCCATCGATCTCGGCGATGCGATCCGAGATGTAGGCGAGCACACCGGATTCCTGGGCAATGCGTCCATTCGGCAATGGCGGCATGTTCTCCACGGCCTTGCCGTAGCGGTCGGCAGTGCTGCCCATCTTGTAGGTAGTCTTGGCCTTCTCGCTCTTGGCTGGCCCCTGCGGTGCCTTCAATTGCCCAGGATCGGCGTTTCGGTCGGTGATGAAGATGGAATCACTCCAGCGCACCACAAAGGGCTTCACGGGCGGCAGAGCGCGCAGCGTGAGGTCGATCACGTGGGCATCATCTTCCTCGTGCGGCGTCATCGTGAGAATCACATCGGGGTCACGGGCAAAGACGCCTGAGCCACCAATGCGGTCGATGGATTCTTTGCCCGCCTGGTTACCCTTCGAGAAGTGCGCACCAAAGACCGCTGCCGCACCGGACTTCGATGCCAGTTGTTCGACCTCATTGAGCAGGCTCGCGATGTCGCCGGCGTCGTTCTCATTCCGTGCGCCGAGGCCCTTGTAGATCGGGTCAATGAGGATCATCGAGTAGCCGGTATCGCGAATGCGTCCGAGGATTTTCGGGATCAGTGCGGAGAAGTCGGTTGCATGGCCGCGCAGGTTCCAGATGTCGAAGCCGGTGAAGTCGTCGATGCTCTTGGCCGCCGCAATGCGCTGGATGCGATACTGCAAAGCGAAGGCGGGCAGCTCGAAGTTCAGGTAGAGCACACGACCGCGCCGCGTGGCAAAGCCCCACCACGGTGATCCCGTGGAAACGGAAAGCATGAGGTCGATGAGCGACCAACTCTTGCGCGCCTTCGAAGGACCGCCTAACACCATCTTGGCTCCCTGGTGCAGCACGCCCTCGACGAGCTGCGGTGGCTCAGGTTCTGGCTGGCCCATGAACGATTCGCCGGGCAGGATGGGCGGCAAGTCGGAATGCGAATGAGCCGCTTCCCAGGCCGTCCATGACTCGGCACCAAATTCCAGCGCGAGGAGCGACTGGCGACGATGCTCGCCATCCACCGTGCGCCAACCATCCGGACAGCGTGAGAGACGTGAGGGATTGCGGTTCTGTTTATCGAGATTGATCCCGGAGAACCACGTCCAGATGACCTCAACCCGGCGCTTGTATTCCGCCTCATCGGGCGCATCGACCCGGATCCAGGCATGCAGGCTCTTGTTGCCGGAGTCGATCAATGCCGCGACGGGCATGCCACTGGCGACCACGGCATGGTATTGCTCCTCCTTGGGTATCGCCTTGCCGGATTCGTCGCGGTCGAATTCCACGAGCACATGACGAAATGCCGTCACGTCCTCGTTTTTCGCGCCGCCCTTCGCCATCGGATTGATGCGCAGGAAAAGCCCGAGCTTGGTGCCGAAGACGTGGTCGATGCCGCCCTTGTTCGCGACTTTCGCTTTCCATTCCTTGACGGTCAGCGTGACGCCACGACGCGGGACAATTTCGCCTTCTTCGTTTTCCGCTGCCGGTGAGATTGCCACGAATTCGTCCGGCTGAAAGCAGGCGTCGAGCAAGCGCACAAATCCATCGTCGATGGTCACTGGCAATGCCATGGCGGATCGCTCCCGCGGTGGTGGGGTGATCGATGGCTTGCGCGATGGCAATGCCGAGGCCTTGGCATGAGATGTCACGCTCATGCCTAACGGTTCGCGGGACGTGCGTGCATAGACCGAGCGGATGGTAGTCCGCGCTTCGGATTCGGTGAGCCCGTCGGCCAGCGCGCGGGCGAGGAGTTGTGCCTCCGTTTCTTCCAGCGGGTGGCCGGCGTCGCGGAACTGACAGGCTGCATCAAAGAGTTCGGCATTGCGCATACCCTCGCTCGCCCCACGCTGAAGGTATTCCAGCGTGCGACGCGGCAAGGCCATGGAAAGCCCAGGTGATCGGTATCGTGCCATACGTTCGTTCAGTGGTTGGCAAATCGGGCATCGAGAAATGCCTTGGCTTCTTCAAAGGTGGCGATCTCCGGGCGCTCGTGGCCGTAGCGGCGCAGCACGCGGACTTGTTTCGGCGTCGCCAGACCGAGCTTGCGACGGGTGATGAGGCGGTCGAGAATGAGCGACGCGTGCCCCTTGCTGTGAATGCTCTGCGCATCGAGTCCGAAGTTGGCGAGCACCTGGAGTTGTTTCGAGGTCGGAGCATCGGCCTGCCATTTCATCGTCGGCTCATAGTCGGCCAATGCCGCCTCGTTGAGCGTGACGGCGAGCTCCAGGGGATCGAGCACGCTGCTCTTGCGGGTGCGGTTGGCACGCAGTCGCTCGGTGAGCGAGCGCGTGCGGTCCGCATTCACTTCTTCGCGTGCTTCTTCGAGGTCGCCTTCGCCGCCCAGCTTTTCGGTGAGTGCTTTGGCATCCGCCTCATCCTCGGCAATCAAATGTGCCGGTCGCATCAGACTGTGCTCCTCGGCCTGCCAGAGAAAATCCAGCACCAGCAGATGATCCTTGCCCGGCCAGATGCGCGTGCCACGTCCGATGATCTGCGAATACAACGCACGGACTTTCGTCGGACGCAGGCAAACGACACAATCGATCGATGGCTCATCGTAGCCCTCGGTGAGCAGCATCGCATTGCAAAGGATGCGGGTTTCATCGCGCTTGAATCGCTCCAAGGTCGCTTGCCTTTCGTTGGTCTGACCATCGACATGCTCGGCCAGCAGCCCGCGCTCGCGGCAGATTTCCGCAAAGCGTTTCGAAACGGCAATCAGAGGCAAAAACACCAAGGTTTTGCGGTGACGATGTTCTACCAAGACGTCGGCGATTTGTTCGAGATACGGCTCCAGCGCATGCCCCAAGTCATCGGCACTGAAGTCGCCGTGACTGGTCCGGACACCGCGCAAATCCATCCCAAGCGGAACAGTCTTGACCTTGATCGGTGCCAACCATCCCTGACTGATGAGATCGAGCAGCGTGACCTCATAGGCGATGTTCTCGAAATAGCGTCCCAGGTTTTTCTTATCACCCCGGTCGGGGGTCGCACTGACGCCCAGCACCTTCGCGTGATCGTGAAAATGTGCGAGCGTGTGGAGGTAGCTGTCGGCGAGCACATGATGGGCTTCGTCGACGACCACCAGTCCGAAGTGATCCCGCGGCCAGCGCTCACGACGTTTTTCTCGCATGAGTGTCTGGACGGACGCCACCACCACCGGGGCATCGAGCGATGCCCGCTCGTCGCCCATTTCGATCTGGGCGACGATTCCGGTGGAGGCGCGGAGTTTGTCCGCTGCCTGGGTGATGAGTTCCTCACGATGCGCCAGGATGAGTGTGCGCTGTGGTTGGTAATCCAGTGCCAATCGACTGAAGAGGATGGTCTTGCCCGCACCGGTCGGCAGTACGCCGAGTTGACGGTCGAAGTCCTCGAAGCCTTTGTGGATGTGTTCGCGGGCTTTCATCTGATAGGCACGCAGGCCCATGATCTCAGAAGGGTTCGTTGTCATGCTGGCGAGCGGGTTGGGGTTGAGTGGCGGGTTTCGCGTTGCCGACAATCCAGGCGACAACCTTGTTGCGCTTCTTGCCGTTGTATTCCTCGACGGTGAGTCGGGCGATACCTGTGCGTCCGATGACGTGGTCGGCGGTGATCTCGACATCTTGATCGGGTTCCACGACTTCGCCGGTGGCAGCGCGGAAGGCGTCGATCTTCCAGAATGCCGTGGGGATGAAAACGAGGAAGTCGTAGAGCAGACTGCCCGCGGAGGTCCGCAGCTTGAGCTCGATCATTTCGTGGCCGCCTTTGCTGATCGTTTCGATCGCATCGATGACTTCAACTTCGTAGTCTCCCGGTTCAACATGATCGGGACGTTCTTGTGGGGTGGATGAGGTGTAGGAGGGCATGGTCTTAGTTTGGTTTGGTTTTGGTTTGTTTGAGATAGGTGGAGGGTGCGGCGTGTTTCACCGACTCCTCCGGGAAGGGCATTTCACTGGGCATGCGTTGGCTCCAGAGGTCGCGGAACTTGGCAGCGGATAAATTTCCGTAAGCAGCGAGCACGGGGCCGAAGCCGATGCGCTGGATGTGATGGCCGACGGTTTGGCAATCAACGAATTCACTGCCCTTGCGGGTGACGAGTTTCCAGCCGGGGACTTGGCCACCAGTCTTGAGCCGTTCGCTGGCGATCTTCTTCGCCCGCTCGCGGAAGTCCTCGATCACCAGACAGGCGGCAAGGAATTCACTGAGTCGTTGCGGATCGGCGAGCACGGCATCGAAGTCGAAGCCCGGCTCCGCGACGCTCAGTGCGTCACTGGCCATCGCCCGACGTGCCGAGCAGGTATCGGCCTTGGCGCACCACGAGCAGTACTCGCAGGGATTCGGTTTCTTGCCCGGATCGTTGAAGGCCTTGACGACCTGATCGACGATGGCGTGTGCCTCCTCGTAAGTGAAGGTATGCGTCTCGATCTCGCGCTGATCACAGAACAGCAAGTGCGCCGTCCAGGATGATGCGAAGTGCGCGCCCATCAGCCCGAGGGCGTAGGCCGCCATCTGCTCGCGGTAGTTTCGACGCGCACCAGTTTTCAAATCGAAGTGGGTGAGCTTCGCGGGCACGATGGCATCCGCTGTGCCAGTGAGATTGAGAATCTTCACGCGACAGTCATCCTCACGGGCCAGCACTCGCTCACGGCCCGACATCGCCCGCACCATTGATACCGACCACGAAACGGCGGCGATCTCATCGGCAGTCAGCTTGTTGGCGAGCGTGAAACGTTCTTCGAGTCTCAGCAATTCCGCGCGGAAGGCGCTGTCCAACAATGTGCCGCGCTCGGCGGCGGGGCCGGCCACGGGATTGCTCTCGTAGCACGGGCACACCGCCAGCTTGGGCAGATTGGAGGGACGCAGGGCACTCACTGTGCTGCGGCGACCTCCTTCGCCTTGTGAAATTCTTCCACGGCCTGCAGGAATCGCTCGGGCGCATTCAGCACACGCTCGGCGTATTCTTTGGGCACGGACTCCCAGCTTTCTCCTGCCTTGAGTTGCTGGCGGTCGATGAGGAAGGGAATCACTTCCACCTCGCGGGCACCGAATGCCTCGCGGAGCTTATCAGCCAATGACGGGGCCGGTGCTGGCTTTGTTGCCGCCTCTGCCGTCGTGCCGAAGACCGAGGACAGGGCATCGATGGAGAATGGCAGTTTGTCCGGCAGGCCATGACGGTTTTTCGCATCGTAGGCCGCGCTGTGGTTGGCAAAAAGCACACGCTCCTTGCCGCCGATGCCGCGCATCTTGCCGTTGTCCTTTTCCGCGACTTTCGTCACAAAATTGCCGAAGAGCACGACATCCGCCCATTCCTTGAGCAAGGGTGCGTTCTGCTTGCTCAGCTTCAGTTCGAATCGATCGTAGCTGCCCGCCTGGTCCGGAGCCTCGAATTTCTTCACCGTCGAGTGCGCCAGGAACACGATGTGCATGCCGCGATCGGTCAGCGCATCGAGCGAATGGAGAAAGCGGGCGAACTCCTCGGAGAGGATGACCCAGCCTTTGCCGTAGCCGAAGTCTTCGATGCTTTCCTTGTTCGACTTCCGGCACAGGTGCTCGGCGAGACGCTTTTCCAGCCAGTCCGCGGTATCGATCACCAGCGTCTTGAACGAATGGTCTGCCTTCGCTAGTTGAGCGACGGCGGCATTGATTTCATCCCAGGTTGTCGCGGCGTCGAAGCGGGCGACATCGAGGTGGTGGGTGCCGCCCTCCGTATCGAGGAAGACGGGTTCGGGTGTCTGGCCAGCGAGCGTCGATTTGCCGACGCCTTCCGGCCCGTAGAGCACGACTTTTTGTGGTCGGGCGATTTTTCCCCGGCGGATCGCCAGGGCAGTCTTGGAAGTGGATGTAGTTTCCATGGTTCGAGTGGGGCGGGATGTCAAATGACCGCCATCCACTCACCTCTGCGGACATGTCCGATTTTGGTCCGATTTTCGCCCGGAAATCCGCTCCAGCCCCTGAAAATGCTTGAGAAAAAAGTTGGGAATTTTTTCCAGAACCCCATCGGACATGTCCGATTTTGTCCGATTTCCTGTCCGATTGCAGGATATTTCACAAAAGTTAATCATCGCACCGAGCCGCAAATTTCGACATTTCAAGCCTTGGCAATTTTCTCTTGGCAGGTTCGAAAATGGATGTTCTCTTGAACAATCTTCTGACCCAATTATGCCATCCATTCGTTTGCCTAGAATCGTTCGCCCGGGAGTGCTTTCGAATCTAAAAGCTTCGAGCATTCTCCGGTTATTGCAGCCCTATCGCGACTACTTCCAATCGCGCAACGTCGACTTCGCCTCTCTAACGAGCAAGGACTCGACCCTGCAGGAAGTGGTTGCCGTCATCGCGGCCCCCATCGAGTCCACGCCACCCGACCTGGTCGAGCAGTTGGAGCTGCTCGATCTGATCTCCGATCCCCAATCGGGCATCAGTTTTGAGGACGGATACGAGCAGATCGTAACCCGCTTGCTGGAGCCCGATGACTCCGCCGAGGACCTGGCCGTGAAAATCCTCATTCACGCCCCGGAGATCGCCTGGCGCGTGTTTGATCGCCAAGCCCTCAATGCCAAGCGAGCCCTGATTTCCTTCACCCACAATCCCAGCCTGCCGATGCTGCCGGTCACTCCCGAGCGCATCACTCAGTTGGAGAACCTGCTTCGCCCCTGGTTTGAAAAAAATGCCCGCTCCGGCATCTGTCGGGTGCATGTCCGCGAGGAACCGAGCGGCGTGTCTTTCGTCATTCGCCACGGCGACCTGCTCAAGCGCATCTCCGTGTTCGATGAGGATGGCAGTGCGACTTCGAAGATCCTTCGCCCCGAGCGGGTGGATGTCGTGCACTACCGCAAGCATAGCCATGAGTGGCAGATTTCCGGCATCGGACGACTTCTCCGGGAACTCTACCAACAAGCGTTCGGCGCGGTATTCCATGGCTCGGCCCACGCCCTGGTGTCATCACATGGCTATTCACTTGACCCCTTGCTCCAAGGCCCTTCCTGCCTGAAATGCAATCCTCTTGCGAAAGTTCAGTACGCGGAACTCACCTCGCTGACCATCGAGCTCCCGACCGGTCAACGATTGGTCATCAACAATGGCGATGTCTTCGAGGCCATGAATGCGATCAGCCCGGTGATTTTGAAGAATTCCACGCTCATCGAAGCCCATCTGGCTCTGAAAATCGAAGCGAAACGGCGAAAAGTTCCCATCGTCATTCGGCCCGATAAGGACAAAATCTCCGGATCGCACCACGATGAAGCCATCGAGCGCTGGCTGAGCGAAAAAGGCTTTTTCCTCCAACACTATGAAGAGTCGATTCTGGAAAGCGCTTGATGCCTTGGGGGCTGCGGGATCGGCCTTGTCTGACTGGCGTCACCATCTGGGCGACGACTTTTCGGATCATGGCCGATTTCTCAAGCCCACGGGAGACGTGGCTCGTTCCGTCATCGTCCCCACCACTCCACCGCGCCGCTGGCTGTTGATTGAGAGTGGGGCGGAGGATTACGTTGCCGTCCACGACGACCCTGCTATCCCGCCGATCACCTGCAGCGCAGTCGACGTCGCCGCCATGGAGCCTCGCTGGGAGTCCATCGCCCCAGCATTGGCCGAAATCCTCGGCTTCGACCACGGGGCCTGGGAGTATGCAGGGCATCTGCGTCGCATCGGCTCCAGCCAGGATCCATTCGGACGTGTGACACCCGTCCTGCTTTTCCTCCCGCCCGGACAGCTCGGCGACTACCAACTTCTCTTCCGCGAGCTCAGCATGCGCAAGGAGTCCATGGTGCTGCTGCCGAGCCAAACCTGGCTCACCGATGAAATCGAGGCACTGCGCACCCGGAACCGCCATGAATTCGTGATCCTGGCCGAGCGACTGGAGTCTCTGGAATCCAAGAAGGCCACCCGCGCTACCCTGCCAGTCATCGCCACGCCCCGCCGCACTAACGAGCCCAAGGTCAAAGCCGTGCTCCACGCCGGCCACGGCCTGACATGGAATCAGGTCACCATCGAAATCACGGGCAACCGCACCATTCGCCTCACCGCCCCCGGCCAAGAAGGCACCTACACCTTCCCAAAAGACCAAAATCTCACAGAAACCCACCCGCTCGGTATCCTCATGACCCTGGCTGCCAAGTCCGAATGGCAAAATCCACCTCGCCACTCCCCCGATTACGAACGCGTCTCCAAAGCTTTCCGTCGCTGCCAAGACCTGCTCCGCTCCCTGGTCCCACTCCCCGGCAAACCCTTCCGCAAAGCCGACGGTGCCTTCGTTCCGCTGTTTCAGGTGAGAATTCGTAGCTCTGATGGGTATGCTAGCGTTGAACATGAATCGGAAAGATCAGCATTACTCTGAAAAAACGACGGTACAGCGATAACGCTTGCCATCACAGGACAATCTGATAGGTAAGTTGCATGAACTTACTGAAAGATGCAGGTTTGACATGTCGAAGGCTGGCCTACCTCCCGAATTCAGCGAACCATCTCATCTCTTTCCGCACCGAATACTTTTACTCACATGCCCACGCTCAACTGGATTGGCAAAGATGCCGTCGTCAAACACCACCATGAAGTGCCTTTCCACTTGCTCAAGGATGTGCCGGATCTCTCCTGTGGCGATCCAGGCGCGGGAAACTTGATTGTCCGTGGCGATAACTTGGTGGCTCTCAAGGCTCTGCTCCCCCATTATGCCGGTCAGGTGAAATGTGCTTGCATCGATCCGCCCTACAACACCGGTAACGAGGGATGGGCCTACAACGACAACGTCAACAGCCCCGTCATCCGCGAATGGCTCGGCAAGGTCGTCGGCAAGGAAGGCGAAACCCTCGACCGCCACGATCGCTGGCTCTGTATGATGTATCCGCGATTGGCTTTGTTGAAACAGTTTCTGTCCAAGGATGGGGCCATTTTTGTCTGTTTGGACGATAATGAAATACATGCCCTCCGCTACTTGCTAGATGAGATTTTTGGTGCGCAAAATTTCGTAGCAACTTTCGTTTGGGAAAATAGATATTCTCGTTCAAGTGATGCTACCGTATCGGTATCACATAACTTTGTCATGGCGTATTCACCCAATCCAGATCTCTGGAAAAAGGTCAGAAATCGTTTAGTTCGTAGCGAGGATCAAGCAAAACAGTACAAAAATCCTGATAATGATCCAAGAGGTCCTTGGCGAGCTATTCCTTGGGATGCACCAAATCTCCGAGAGAATCTTAGCTATCCGATTGTTACCCCCTCGGGAGCTGTTCGACGACCTCCCAAAGGGCGTTGCTGGTCAAGAACAGAGGATCAGTGGCTGGCTATTGTTGAGAATGGGCTAGCCTATTTCGGAAAATCTGGTGGAGGCGCTCCAGCGTTTAAACAATTTTTACGAGAAGCACCTGGTATCGTCCCAAATACTTGGTGGTCACATGAGGATGCTGGACACACCGATGAGGCAAAGAAAGAAGTTATGTCCATTTTTGGAGAAGTTGAAGCTTTCGCGACACCTAAGCCCACCCGCCTTATCGAACGCATTCTCCAAATCGCCTCCAACCCCGGCGACCTGATTCTCGACAGTTTCGCCGGAAGCGGCACAACAGGCCACGCCGTAATGAAACTCAACGCGGCCAATCCAGACCAAGCACCGCGCCGTTTCATCATGGTGGAAGTGGAGGAAAAGGTCGCTACGGAAGTGACCCGCGAGCGAGTCCGCCGAGTGGCGGAAGGTTACACCAACGCCAAGGGGGAAAAAGTCGCTGGCCTGGGTGGTGGATTCCGGTTTTGCGAACTCGGCGAGCCGCTTTTCGATGAATCCGGGCACATCCGCGAGTCTGTGAAATTCGGTGAACTGGCGCGGCACGTCTATTTCACCGAAACTGGCGAGCCACTGCCGCGTGAGCGCGTGCCGAACACTCCGTTGCTGGGAATTTGCCGGGGCGTGGCGGTCTATCTACTCTTCAACGGCATCCTCGGTGACAAGTCCTCCAACGGCGGCAACGTACTCACCCGCAAAGTCCTCGCCGCTTTGCCGCCCTTCGCCGGGCCGAAGGTGATCTATTGCGCCGGTTGCCTCATCGGCGCGGAACGCCTTGCAGAAGAGGGCATCACCATCCGCCAAACCCCTTACGAAATCCGCGTGTCATGATCTCTCTCAAGCCCTATCAAAGTCGTGTGCTGGACTCGCTGCGGGATTTTTTGCGCTGCGTATCAGCACGCATGCCCCTGCACACGGCCTTTTACAACATTCTCACGGCCAATGGTTCCCCAGAGGCACCGTATCTGCCGGTTGCCGCCGCAGGCTTGGGCGCGAATATGCCCTACGTTTGCCTGCGTGTGCCCACGGGCGGCGGCAAGACTCTGCTCGGCTGCTATGCGGTGGGCATTGCCAAAAATGATCTACTGCAGGCGGAGCAAGCGGTGGCGCTCTGGCTCGTCCCCAGCCAAACCATTCTCGAACAGACGGCGGATGCCCTGCGCGATCCGCGTCACCCGTATCGCCGCGCGCTGGAGACTGCCTGTGCCGGACCGGTGGAGGTGCTAACCATCGAGGAAGCTCTCTCGCTCTCACGCGGCTCCATCCTAGGTGGAACGGTTGTGATCGTAGCCACCATTCAAGCATTTCGCGCGGAGGACACCACGGGCCGCCGCGTGTATGCGCAAAACGGCGGACTGGCCGAACATTTTCTCAATCTACCCGCCAGTCGTGCCGCAGAAATGCTGCCCGGCCCCGATGGCAAACCGCTGCCCTCACTGGTCAATTTGCTGCGCCTGCGCCGCCCGATTGTGATCGTGGACGAGGCTCACAATGCCCGCACGGAACTTTCATTCAATACCTTGGGCAGCGTCATGCCATCCTGCATCATCGAGTTCACCGCGACACCGGCGCGCAAGAAGGCTCCCTCGAACGTGCTGCATTTTGTCTCCGCAGCGGAACTCAAGGCGGCGGACATGGTGAAACTCCCGCTGAAAGTCGTAACGCGGCATGCCAGCCAGAAAGATCAACTCCTTAGCGAAGCCATCACACTGCGCTCCGACCTGGAACGTCTCGCCGCCGCAGAAGCACAGGCAACGGGCGAATACCTGCGACCCATCCTGCTCATCCAGGCGGTGCGTGTGGACGATTGCGAGGATCTGCGGGAGCGCCTCACGCAAGAGTTTCATATCCCCAAGGAGCAAATCAAAATTGCCACGGGCAAAATCGATGAGCTTCCCGGTGCCGAAGAAATCCGCTCCGCCAAGTGCCCGGTGCGTGTGATCATCACCGTGCAAAAACTCCGTGAAGGCTGGGATTGTCCTTTCGCCTATGTGCTTTGCAGCTTGCGTGAAACACGTTCTGCCACAGCGATCGAACAAATCGTCGGTAGAATCCTGCGCCTTCCCGGCGCGAAGTCCAAACGGCATCCGGACCTGAACTGTGCCTATGCCTTTTCCCTGTCCGATAACATCCACGAAGTGCTCGCGGAGCTCAAGGACGCATTGGAGAGCAACGGTTACACTGCGGCAGAGGCGGAGCGTATCATCATGCCCATGGCACCCGGCGTATTACCGCTCGGGGTGCAGCCGAAAACCATCACCCTGACTCCAGAGAAAGAAATGGACATGCCCGCCGCCTCTGTCCAGGTCGCCGCGCTGGGGGGCAAGGTGAAGCTGGATGACCGAACCGGAGCCATGACCATCATCGTGCCGCTGGATCAGCAGGAAGAGGAAGCACTCGTGAATTGTGCCGTAACCCCTGAGGCGAAAAACAAAATCAAGAGCGTGGTGCAATCGGTGCGCGATGCCGAGCGCGCCTTTGGTGGCGGCAAGCCGCGTCAGCCATCACCGTATGAACTGGGCCAGGATTTTGTGGTCCCACTCCTTTGCGTGGAGGAAGAGGGCGAGCTTTTTGTTTTTGAAAGCACATTTTTGTTAGAGCATCCATGGAAACTCGGGCAAAAAGACGCCACCCTCGCGGATACCTATCACCCACTGAAAAGGCCTACTGGCAAAGCCGGCATGGTCGATGTCAATGAGAGAAATACGATCACTACCAGCCTGATGGAAGAGCACGAGGATTTCGTCGGCACCCTTCACCAGCAAGTCATGGAGCTCGGCGGGTCAGGAGATTGGACCATCGAGATGCTGATCGGTTGGCTGGATCGTCGCATCGACCACGCCGACATCCCCGCTGGCGAGTCCGCCGTATTTTTGCGCAAAGCGATTCAAGGATTGATGGCCCGGTATGGCATCGAAGACGTGAGCCTGCTCGCGCTGGACCGCCACCGTCTGCGCGACCAAATCGAGACGCGTATCAAGGCTCACCGCGAAAGCGAACGCAAAGCCGCCTTCAAGCAATGGCTATTGCCGGATTCCTCACTGATCGTCACAGATGCCAAGACCATCAATTTCGCCTCGATGAGCTACGAGCCGAGTTGGCTCTATGAGGGAGGATTCCAGTTCAAAAAACACTACTTCGGCAGCAAACCCGGCGAGCTGAAAGAAAAGCGGGCGGATGGACAACTCATGGAAGAGTTCAAGTGTGCCCAATACCTCGATGCCCACCCGGCCATCAAATTCTGGGCGCGCAACCTCTCACGCCGCACCACTTCATTCCGCCTGCAAACATCGACCGATTGGTTCTATCCCGACTTCATCGCGATGCTTCACGATGGACGCATTCTTGTCGTGGAATACAAGGGCAAAGCCTGGTCGGAAATGAAAGACTCCGATGAAAAGCGTGACCTCGGAGCCGTATGGGAATCCCGCAGCAACGGCCAATGCCTGTTCATCATGCCCAACGGTAGCGATCTGGAGGCGATTGGGAAGAAGATCCAACCACTTGCGTGAAGAATGCCATCAAATCGTGACTGAAATGAACTTGCCTGCATCCGTGCCACTTTATAAAACTCACATCACAATGAAAATGACACGAGTCTTACTTTTCTTGCTTTTGATCTGGTCTCCTCTCGAAGCAGAAGAGTCTGAGGTTAGACTCGCTCCCAGCGGCACCATAGCGTCGATTCCAGAGCCGCTCACGGTCGAAAGATCTGCATCTACGCCCTTGCCTGTGACCAAGCCTGATTTTCAGGTGGAAAGCACTCAAGTGAAATTGCTCGATGTGGTGGAATCCCCGCCCATGGCCGGTTTGCCGCCTGTGGAAGGCACGATCACACTTACAGTGCAAACTGCCAAGGACCCGGGGCTTCCCGATCCACCTCCTCCGGTTGAACCAAAAACTATCAGCAATCCTGATGCCTTGGCGCGCTATGCCACAAGGAATGCCGAGTTCAGAAAAACTCGCATCGCTTTTGTATCCGCAACGATCTATGATCGCAAACGCACACGGGTGACCGTTTATCCGAATGGTGGTTTGGACAAAGCTGTATCTGCCTGGTCCAACGTAGATTTCAACCACTTTTGCGGATTCGGTTGTTTCGAAGCGAAGGACGGTGAAAACGGTGATCTCCGCAAATACAACCTATTTGTGACAGTGATCAATGAAGATACCGTGATGCGTGCACAACGTCACGCGGTTAAAGGTATGGAGTATGAAGCTCCCTCCATTCCTACCATCCCCGACGGAACACCTGCTTTCGTCCTAGAAACAGAAAATCCTGACCCTGTGTGCTTGAAGCTCATCGAGGATATGCATGCGCTGTATCGGACGGAGGGGGCTCGAATGGCAGAGGCCGAGATCGCCCGCAAAAAAGCGTATGAGGAACGTAAGGCGTATTTGTTGGCGAACCCACCGAAACCCAAAGACGTGACAGTTCACTTTTGGCAACGCACGAAGGAAGAAAACACCGAAACAGAAAAAGGAGGTGAACCATGAAATCAACAGAGCGTAGGAAGTTTTGTATCGTAGCTCTCACGTCTTTTAGCATGCTGGCTGCTGCCAATACCACGGCGCAGCCACAAGTGCAATTTTCCCGAGGTCTTGAGGGAACCTACAATGCTGATTGGGAGGGCGTGGCCGGTCGCACCTATTTTATGCAGTTTTCCATGAATCTCGTGGACTGGCAGTATGCTCCTTTCATGCACTTTGGTGACGGTGGTCATCACCGGGGCATTCACAGTGATTCCGATAAGTTTTTTCTTCGACTCCAATATGGGGATTTTGAAGGAATTGATAACCTGGATGCGGCCATGTATGCGGACTTTGACGGAGACGGTGTATCCAATATTGCCGAAGTCACTTTCGGTTACGATCCTTTTCAAACCACCTCCACACTCGACGGTCCTGATGCCTCTCTCGATCCTGATGGCGACGGATTGAGCAATATGACCGAGCAGGCGGCAGGCACAAACTTGATGCAGCGCGACCATCCTGCGGTTCAACTGGAAGTCACTATCGATTGATTTATTTCATCCCCATGCGTTTATTCACGTTACTCCTATCCACTTTTTTGCTTCTGAGCGGATTTGCTTCAGCTCAGTCTTTATACGATGTCATCGTGTCGCTGAGTGATCGTCAGCGGGTTCTTGTGCAGCGTGAACAAGTGCGAACTCAACTCCAAAACGAATACGCAAACGGTTCTGTAAGTATCCCTGAAGACTCCCCGATCAACTGGGTTAGCGTTGGCTCCAACCCCTCTGAATCGTCTGTTAACGCGCAAAGTTTGGCAGTTCGGATTGCACTCATAAATCAGGCTGTGGCGGAGTTTGATCGCATTGCTCCTTCTTACGTGAATGCTAACATATCAGAATTGGCCAGTTCAGGTAAGTTGCCTACCCTTGAATTTTTCCGACAAGGAGATTTCCCTCCTCTACCGAGAGCCTCCCTGGATAACCATCATGAAATTATATTTCAATTATCTCAACGACTGAAATCGTTGCGAATCGTGTTATGGCCAGTGGCTTTTGAGCAAACTGAACTCAACGGTAGTGCTAATGCTGAAGAGTATATTGAATATGGTGAAAATTCTTCACGGACAAAAACAACCTTGAACAACGGATTCACTCCTTTGAATTGGGCTCCTACATCGATAGGTCCAGGCACTATTTCCTGTTCCTCCAATATTCTACCTTATTTGATCTCCACTCGCTCCGATACTAGCATGTATTTGAACAGCGATTATTACGAGTATCCCTCATACGATGAAGACCTTCCAGGACCACTGCGACAACAGAATTCACAATTTACCCTAAAGTATCCCAAAAGAGCGTTCATAAAATCAGTTGCGCAAGATGCAGAAGGACTTCAAATTGCTGGAACCGTATCGATTCTCAGCAGAAGCAGTTGGCATAAACTTTCTGTTAGCAATGCGCCGGCGTGCTTTAATCGCGAAAATGCAGCATTTTTGAGTATGGGAAGCTCTGAATCAGGGTCGATCGACATTATTTCAACACTACCACAAATTCAAATTACTGGGAAATGGGTTACCATTTCGAGCGGTGGATCGGGTAATGATTCATGGGTCACTAAAAAATTCGTTGAATCAGGCTATGAATTCAAAGACTATGCTCAACCGAGTAACTATGGCAAATCCTATGAAAGTAGTTGGAAAGTAGGTGGTAGTTTTTTCGGTGTATTCCAACCTAATTTCAATCGTGGAGTTGATAATCCATCGTCAAGAGCCATATTGGATAAAGTTAGTTTGTTTCGAGCAAACAATTCTAGTGATGGAAAACTCTTGTTAAATCCTAATCCAAGTTTGCTTTTTGGAATAGAACTCGGACCAGGATTGAACGGTTCCGGCAGTGGTTTAATCACCGCAGGGGCAATGTCTAATTACGGCGAAAACCTTGAACGTGAGTTTACAACAGAACTCACATACGGTGTTTTATGGGAGTTGTCGCCGGTAACCCGCTTTGACTCAACTTATGCACTTCGCTTCGCGGGAAGCGCATTTGATTATCACTTGGTTTATGAAAACAATCGCATGACACGCACGCAGCAACTGCCTCCACTTGGGTGGCCCTATGCTGATCCAGAAATGCCTAATATCACTGAGTATGATACAACAACTCTTTATCATGAGTGGGATAGACCTCGTTTACAACAGATCGCAGGGCGTGACTTCATTGCTAATATTTCTTATAATGCCATTCACCACGGAGGATACACCATAACTTTGTATCGTCGACCAGTCGAAGCATCTGCACCAACTCCCGGAGAAGCAATCGACACAGATGCGCTAACAGTTGTTCGTGTTTGGACCTTTAGCAAGCCTTTGATCGGAACGAATCCTCACCCCACAGATCAGGAAAAACTTGAGATTTTAGGCAGTAACAACGAAAAATATGAGATTTTTTCTGTTCATCACTTGCGTAGCAATGGAGCAGGCTGGGGTGGATGGTACGATTATTCATACTGTTTAGGGTCCGGTGCATGGACTACCGCATGGTGGTGGTATTCGGAGGGCCACCATAAGTGGGTTCTCAAAGTGTCACAAGGTGAGCAAGAAAAGTGGCGTAAGGAGATCACAATCGATACCAGCGATGATTTGGGAATCAATGATTTCAATTACTCGGCCAAGGTTAGCACCTACCAAGACAACGAACGCGTGGGAGAACTCACTTCTGAAACGCTTGATCCCTTCTCCGACACTTCACCGTCAGAATGGATTTATTCCACTGATGACAACACTATCAGTATTATAGGAGACTCTATTCCCGGTGATGAAAATAATCCAGCATACCGTTATGGTAAACTTGCTAAACAGCTCGAAATCAATTTTAACGGGGTTAAGCCTGATCTGAATGCTACATGGGATGAGCATGGAATGCTCTCACGACTTAGCGAAGGGACATCTCTCATAACGGGCGCTACAGATGGAGACTTCTGGAAAATCACACACAAGTTTAACGATCAGACCATCGCCACAGAATGGTTCCAGTTCACTGGCTCCAATTCACTGAAACGTTGTTCTGCGCCAGACGGTGCTTCTGTAGCTAGGGATCATGAATCGGTTACAACCCAGAATTTTGAGATGGGAACATTTTCCACCGGCCTTCCCGGCCTACCCCACAAAATCACCCGCTCCAATGATACAGGCACCACCTATTCCTGGAACATCGCCGCCGATGGTTCCGGCATAGTTACCATTGACGATGGCCTAATTAACAACAATAGCGTCACTCGCGGCACACGCATCGTTCAGCAGATCAACAAACGTGGCTTCCCCACCAAAACCGAAACATTCACCCTTCTCGGCGGACCCCTCAAAACCAGCAGCTCCACCTACAGCGAATTCACTACTTGGGGCGCACCGCAAAAATCCACCGATGACTTCACCAAATTGCATAGCTCCTGGACGCTCGACGCCAACCTCAACCGCCTTGCATCCATCACATCCCCGCTCGGGCTCGTGAGCACCTTCGGCAACTACGATGCCTTTGAACGTCCTCAAACCTCATCCAGCAATGGTATCACCGCCGCGCACACCTACAGTGCCCTCAATCCCTCCACCACCTTCACCGGAGCCATCAGCGGCTCCAGTAGCCAAACCCGCGATTCCCTCGGACGCGTCACCTCATCCAACATCACCTGGAACGGTGTAAGCGACAACGCGGCTATCACCCACAACAGCAACTCCACAGAAATCACCCGCAACAATCTTCTGGGCGAGCACAAGCAAACCGTGCGCAAAGAGGACGGCTCAGTCTCTGAAGCTTCCGGCACCACCATGGCATTTGGCGGCACCAAAGGAAATGCCCTTTCCGTCGTCAACGGCCTGCTCGTAGCCAAAACAGAAATCGCCGATGCCCCCGGCACTTTCGCCGAAACCCACACCGATGCCTGGGGCCGCGTGCGCAAAATCGTCACCCCCCAGCGATCTGGCAACGCTCCTGCTGAAACCATTTACACCTACTCAGCTCCCGCCGATGCCATCCAGCGAGTGATCACCACTGAGCCCACAGGCGAAATCACCATTGAAGAGAGCGATCCCTACAACACCAGCGGAGCCATTACCCGCAGCGGTATCGACATCGATGGAAACGGTTCCCTCGGTGCCGCAGACCGCTACACCCAATCCATGACCACAGTGGACAGTGGCAAGGTCGTCACTACCATCAGTGTGACGGAAGACAGCGGCATGCGCGAGGTCTTGAAAACCGAATGGACACCCACCAGCGGAGTCACCGAAACTAAATTCAACGGCAACGAGGAAAGCATCACCACCGAACCGAATTATACAGACAAGACTGTAAAGACCGAATCCAGTAAAGGCTGGGAGAGAAACACTGCGGTCAACGCGCTCGGCCTCGCCACCACGAACACACTGAGTGGCACGGGCATCCCAACCACCGAACTCACCCCCACGTGGCGCGCCGATGGATCATTGGCCAGCATTACCTTTACGCAAGGCGGCGAAACTCACACCGCCAACCTCAATCCTAATGGCACCCTCGCCACCCTCACAGTTCCAGGCCGCGGCAACATCCTCGGCGGACACACCATCACCATCAACTCCGAAGGACAAGGCACTGAAGCACTCACCATCTATGGCAAAACCACAGAAACCGCCCTCAATGGCACCAGTCAGTCCATCAGCGGCAGCAACGTCATCGCCCGCAGCCAGAGCCTCAGCTCCACGAATGACGGCTACAAACAAACCATCACACCCGCCACCGGAGCCGCCACCGAGACCCACTACAACCACGCCCTTGTTCAAACCAAGAAAAAATACGCGGATCAGTCCCAACAAACCATCACCTACGAGGGCGAGCTCCCCAAAACCTCCAGCCTCGCCCGTGGCGGAAATGTGGGCTACACCTTCTCCACAGACGGTGCGAAGGACCTCACCGCCATCACATGGCCCCAAGTCGAGAGCGGCCCCCTTGAAATCCCCGCCTTCAGTCACAACTACACCTATAACCGCTCCGGTCAGGTCAAAACCATTACCGATCCCTCAGGAACTCGCGGCCACAACTTCCACAACGGGCGCGTTGCCAGCACCGCCTACACCGCCGGTTTCCTCAAAGGCTACGAAATCATCACAAGCCGTGACACCGCTGGACGCATCACAGGCACCGTCCTCAAGCGCGATAACACTACCATCCACAACACCGTCCAAGCTCCCAACGGTGCGAGTGACCAAATCACCAACCTCGCCAGCGGCAATATCACAGCCACTCCGCAACGCGATGGAGTAGGGCGCATCACCGGCTACATCTGGAGCGATGGTACCAACACCGTCACCCAAACTTGGCAGCGCGGCATAGGCGGGCGCATCGAGCTAGCCGAATCCAACGTCCCCGGCGCACCAGCCTTCGACTACCTCATCGATCCTAACACCCCGCAACAATCCTTCGATCCCCAAAACCGTCGCCTCAAATGCCAAACCACCGGCGGAACCTGGACCTACACCTACTCCAACGGCCAACTCACCCAAGCCACCCATCCCACACTTGGCACATTCAACTACGCCTTCGATGGCATCGGACGCCGCACCGACAAAGGCAGCGCCAACACCAGCGATCTCCTCAACCGCACCATCGCCTGGACCAACAGCCAACAAAAACCCCTCACCCTCCACGCCCACCCCAACGCAAGAGTCTGGTTCAACGGCGTCGAAATCCAAAACTTCACCGGCACCCACCAAGCCCTCCTCACCACCCAAAACCCCGCCGGTGAGTGGAAACCCTGGGAAACCCTCGCCATCCTAGAAGGAGAGGGCGAAGGAGCCGGATCACCGCCCACCAACCCACTCGCCAGCCCCGATGCCAAATCCGCCCAAAGCGGAGCCGTCTGGATACCACCCGCTGCCGAAACCCTCACATACGATGCCGCCGGCAACCGCCAAGCCAACGCCCAATGGGACTACGGCTGGGACGCCAACAACCAACTCGTCAAAGCATGCACGAAAAATTACGTGGCCACCGAGAACACCACAGCGGCTCCCCATGGTTACGACATCACTTTCGTTTACGACAGCCAAGGCAGACGCGTCAAAAAACACGTCATCGAATATCAAAACGGCGGGGTGGTATCAGAGAAGATCATCACCTTCGTCTGGGACGGCTGGGACCTCCTCTACGAACGCCACCAAATGCCCAGCGGCCTCACGCTCCTGGAACGCAAATACCTCTGGGGCCCCGACATCGCCGATGGTGAAGCAGGCGGCGCAGGTGGGCTCCTCCTCATCCGCGAAACCAAAGGTAACGCCACCACAGACATCATTCCACTGTATGATGGAACCGGTCATGTGATTGCGCTCACAGACATTGAAAAGAATCTGTTAGCTTTGTATACCTACGGCCCCTTCGGTGAAAAAATCCACGCTATCGGCGCAAGAGCCAACACCAACCCTTGGCGCTGGGCAACAAAGTATCTGGATGAAGAAACTGGCCTCTACTACTTCGGCCATCGCTACTACGATCCCGTAACAGGGCAATGGCTCAGCCGCGAACCGTTGGGAGAAAGCGAAAGCGTCAATCTGTATTCGTATTGCCACAATGATCCGGTGAATAAAGTGGATGTGTTGGGGATGCAGGAAATCCGATTCTATGACGAATTTTGGTTTGATGGAAATACCATTCGAAGAGGCTTATCGGACAATTTTCATACAAAGGGTGATTTCAGGACTATTCCGCGCAACGCATCGGAAGCAAAGGAAATGGAGAAACAATTTTTTGATTTGTTATCGCAGGGTTATAAAACTCTCAGTACTAGGCTTGAATTAGGCGCTCAATCACAAAATTATCAAGGGCAAAGAGAATTGGCGCGTTTATCTGACGCTACTGAGGCAGCCCTTGCAAATGCTGCAGATCAACTGCGTATTTATCGTGTTTTCAGCGATGCGGATGGCAATCTAACGGATTTAATGTTGTCTGATGCTGCCCGAATCAAAGCACTCATGCCTCAGGTGGCATCGGTTGATACAAGGGGAGTCGGTGATGCGAGCGTATTCTTTTTCCCACAGGCTAGAGGTTTCGCTGCGGGCGATGCTGTGTTTGGCATCGTTGAGAGTGAGATAGGGGAAAGCGGAACATATGCTGCAAGCGCTGGTTTGATCTTAGCGCAGATGCGTGGCGCGAGAAATATTCCGCTCAAAGCCCTCGCGAAAAGTTTTGAAAATAAAGGCGGTTCATATGCCGCAAATAGTGTAGTGCGTGAGCGGGTGTTGGCGAACATCGCAGCCAATCGAGCCGCAACTGGAAATATCCGCCAAGGGCTGACAACCATGGACCTGCGAGCACTTACGACGAATGCAGCAAGCGAAGTCGATGATTTGGGATGGAGCGCCTTTACACGCGGGCAACAACGAGCATTGGTTAATCATCCATACCTTGAACGCGCCTTCAGGGGGAATAGGATTGATAAGCGTGTCCGTCTCATGGTTGAGAAAGATCCATTCCTGAGACACCTTCAGGGCCGTTCCAATTGGGGAGCAGACTTTATTGACATGCGGGATCCAGCCAATATAAAATGGTGGGATATAACCACTTCGGCGCAATGGTCGACTCACGTTAAGAAATACGGACCCGGCGGAACCCTTTTACCAACAAGATGAAACAGCTCGTAACTAGATGGCAGATCGCCGCAGGCAAGGACTTTGTAGATCGCCTCACCACGATGGCAAGGTCTGGAAATGGTTTTAGCGTTACAGAATCACCATTCGGTTTGACCGAGGGGGGCCTCTTAGATTTTCGCGGCCTCAGAGTTGGAGAGAAAGCCCAGTTACGAAGAGTCGTCTTCGGCCCTACTGATTTTGGCGCTGCTTTATTTAAAGGAGTTTGGCTTGAGCGATGCACCTTCTACAATTCAAAGTTTGACGGGACAGGCTTCCAAAAAATGTCAGAGCACGGAAACGAGTTTGTCGACTGCAGCATCTTAAAAAGTTCCTTCCGAGAGGCCGCCCTCGGCTATAGAGGAAGTCGTTTCTTGAAGTGCACCTTTGACTGTGTGGACTTCAGCCGAGCGATTTTCGCCCGTCCCGAGTTCGATGGCTGTGCCTTCTACCACTGCAAACTTGATGGGTGTGACCTCAATGGCTCATCGTTCGATCATTGTCGCTTCGTCGGATCGCTTCGAAATGTGTGGTTCCGGGGTGGCTTTGCTCACCCCAACGATGTTGTCGAGTATGGCCAGCCACGGGTAAATCAAATGGTTGAAGTGTCTTTCGAGAGCGCTTGCTTGCGGGATGTGACGTTTAGCAATGGCTGCGATCTCTCTTCTGTGAAGCCGCCAACTGACGGGCATCACGCACTAATTGCGCAGTGGCCGGAAAAGCTGAGAAACCTGCAGGATAGGTCGAAAAACTGGCCTGCTGCCGCCAGTAAGGCTGCAAATGCTTTCGCCACCTCTAACTTGGTTCATGCCCGCACGCAGGCATGGTATATTCTCAATCGAGATGATCTTGAGGGCGAGTTCGGCAGTGTAGTCGCTAGCCTTATCTGGGAATCACTTGCCACAAATCCCAATTCGATATAATGCAGCCCATGAAGAAATGAACCCACGCGCCAACCAATAGCGAACGAAGTGCCATCCTATTTGAAATTTAAGGATGATGTTCCACAAATCCTGCCACTTTCAGCATGCGATTTAATCCGAACGCCTATCGCCGCAGAAATGCAAATACCGCAAAATCAGACCTTGATCAGATTTGCCAATCTGGCAGATGTGAGAATGATGAGAGACGACCAGACAAGTGCCATCAGCAATCCGAAATCCGCGACAGAATCCATTCGATTCCACACGGATTTCACACAAAATGGCCGTATAGGAACGCACACCCTGCGTCACCACGGTCAACATACCAACGCACAAACGACCATGAATACGAAGAAAAACGCACCATCAACTGATCGCCCTGCCCATCCGCCATCCATTGCATCAGGACCGATTTTGCGTCTTTGTGCGTATTCATAGGGTATTCTGGGATTCTGGTTTTTCTCGGTGTCGCATGGTTGACCGTATTGAACGGTCGAAAAGTTGGAAATCCGTTGGAAATCGGACAAAAAACTGTCGCGGATTCGTAGTTTGAATCCTTTGGACATCACTGCTGATTTTCAAGGTCATCCATCAAGAATCTGGCTGGGTGCCTGCCGATTTCAAGATTAGAGTGGCGGCGAATTCGCT